>BNJV01002105.1_pt1 | contig 181211 bp, 249 predicted proteins | sample 8540591 | NCBI WGS metagenome assembly BNJV01 (sample SAMD00202457, study PRJDB9452) | human saliva metagenome | host: Homo sapiens
TTTTGGAGTTGGGAAGAGGAAAAGAGGCGGAATATTATTTAGATGAGGCCTTCTAAAAGCTTGTGCCGATTTTTAGCTCTTCATGCAAAGGAACAGAGCTTGCTTATATTTTTCGCGAAAAAAAGGTGATAATGTATAGAAGAGTTAAAGCTTTAAGCGAAAATATGAAATTCTTGTTGTAGAGGCGGGGAAATTCCTATGCTTTTTAGTGCCTTTACGAATAAGAAGAGTATGATAGGCACTTAAAGTTATGTGATTTAAAGGAGGAAAAAGCATGGCACTCGTAATTCCAAAGGACTATTCCCCAAGACTCAGCGTTCGGGAAACCCAAGAGGCAATTAAATATATCAGAGATACTTTCCAAAAGGAGTTTGGAAAGGAGATGAATTTATCCAGAATTTCCGCGCCCCTTTTTGTGGAGAAGAGCTCCGGACTAAATGATAACTTAAACGGTGTGGAAAAGACCGGTGTCCTTTGATGTGCCATGGAAGAAAAGATGAAGTGGTGGAGGTTGTGCAGTCTCTGGCAAAGTGGAAGAGAATTGCTTTACAGCGTTATAATTTTCCAGATAGGCGAAGGCCTTTACACCAATATGAATGCCATTCGCCGGGATGAGGAATTGGATAACCTGCATAGCTGCTATGTGGACCAGTGGGACTGGGAAAGAGTTATCGGAAAAAGACGAAAGAACGGAAGAAGTATTACAGAATACGGTAAGAGACATTTTCCGCATTATCAAGCATATGGAGCATGAGGTTTGGTATAAGTATCCGGATGCTGTGAAGAAGTTGCCGGAGGAGATTTACTTTATTGACTCTGAGGAACTTCTCAAAAGATATCCGAATCTCAGTCCGAAGGAAAGAGAAAACGCCATCACCAAAGAGCACGGCTGTGTCTTTATTCAAAGAATCGGAGATAAGCTCAGTAACGGGGAACCCCATGACGGCAGAGCTCCGGACTATGATGATTGGAGCTTAAACGGAGATATCCTGTTCTGGTTTGAAACCTTAAATTGCGCTTTGGAGATTTCCTCCATGGGAATCCGTGTGGATGAAAAGGCCTTAGAGAGACAGCTCAAGCTATCTCATAATGAAGACAGGGCAAAGCTTCCATACCATAAGATGCTTCTGGAAGGAAAGCTTCCCCAGACCATCGGAGGCGGTATCGGACAGAGCAGACTTTGCATGTTGCTCTTGGATCGTGCCCATGTGGGAGAAGTACAGGCATCCATTTGGCCGGAGGAGATGCGGAAGCTTTGCGAGGAGAATAATATTTTCCTTTTATAATACGTTTGATCAAATTTTAAATTGCTCATTTCTAAGCAGTAACGATAGCGGAACCGCTGATGGTTTCGCTTTTCTGCGATTATAGCTCTAAAACAGGGGCACGCTCTCGCTAACTTCGGCACGTAGCTGTACTAAGCGAAAAGCTGCACTTCGCTTGCTTTTCGTCAAGTACAGACGGCCTCAGATTACCCCTGTTTCAGACTATAAATGCAGAAAAAGCTGGTAAAATGGTCATCCACCATTTGGCGCCGGTATCTTTTGTAAACAATAGCTTATTCACTTTATCTTATCCGCTTTATATGTAAACTTGATATTTGACAAACGTACTATAAAAAGTCAAATATTTATCCCTACTGCTTGTTTTGCTAGTGATCAGCTCTTTCATTAAAGTAGTCCCACTATGAGCCAGAACCTTATGGAAAGGTGATTTTTAATTTGCTTTTTGGTAGGAAAGCATTTTTTCTCTATATTCTATGGTTTTTCTTTGTTGCATTTCCATTCTCCCTTTGCCCAGGAGGCGATGCCTTGGTAGTCATGGAATATGGCGATGGAGGAGTAGCCTTTTTCACAGCCAAGGAAGCTGCTTTTTAAGGCTCCCAATATTTCTCCGGAAACATTTCTCATGCTTTGATAGCTTTCTTCCCGGCCTGAATCAAAGTATTCTTCGATATTTCCATTCTTTTCAATGAAAAACCACGCCGTATCCGTAGACTCCACTGTCCTTTTTCAAAGCTTCCGTCCACATAGGCAATACAGTCTGTCTTGGTGCTCTGAAAAAGCTCTTCTATAGCTGTAAAGTGAACCATCTTGTGTAGGGAAGAAGCCCTTCCTTCCTTTTATTTTTCCCGGAAAGAAGGCGTTTTTTTGAACCTAAAAGCTGAGAGAGGCCATGCCGGAGGAGCTGTATGGCTTTGAAGTGCCGCTACGTTTATATAGGCTTCCGCCTCTTCCCTGTTTTTCCACTTTTTGAATTTGGGCATTGGGATAGCCTTTACCTGTTTTTCACATTCTGCCCAGCTACTGTATATTCCTCGGATTTTTCTCCGATTTTTACCGCATAATAATAAGCCATGATAGACATTCCCTTTCTTCCTCTTTATACTGGTAGAGGAGAAAACATTGGATTTTCAACATTAATTTTTCAAAGGAAAAACTGAGATATTGAAAATTCTACTAGCTGAGAGATAGAAATCCAGCAGCAGATTTCCTTTGAACGCATAGTGAATATACACTAAAAGCTTTTAAAAAGTATATAGAGGAGTTGAAAATGGGAAAGAAAATCAAGGCAGTACTATTTGACTTGGATGGAACTTTGGTCAATACCTTAGCCAGCCTAAAAAGGAATATGGATCTGACCATGGAGCATTTTTCTTTGGAGGGTGTCAGTCTGGAGGAAACCAAGAAATTTGTGGGTGTGGGAACCAAGAAATTTGTGGAAAGAAGCCTGGAAAAGAATGCTCAGATTTGGTATGAGAAGGCGGAAAAATGGGAAGCAAAGGATGAGGAAAAGGCCATGGACCTGGATCTTAAGGGGGATGAGGTTATGGAGCTTTACGAAGAGGCCTATGAATATTATCGCTCCATTTTTCCGGAAAATTGTACCTATCAGGCGGAACCCTACTCCGGAATTCCTGCCTGCCTGAAACGCTTGGAGGAAAAGGGGATTTTCAGAGTTTGCATTACCAATAAACCCAAGGAAGAGGCGTCCATTATTTTTGAACAAAGGTATTTGCTCCCGACAGCTTTACCTGGTACTGGGAGATAATGGAAAGATTCCTTTAAAACCGAATCCGGATATGCTTCTTGCGGTTTGCAAAGAACTGGGGAATTTCTCCCGGAGGAGGCCATCATGGTGGGAGATACCAAGACGGACTTGGATGCGGCGAAAAATGCGGGGATGCTCAGCATTGGCTGTCTTTATGGCTTTCGGGATAAAAAGGAGCTGCAGGAGCATGGGGCAAAGTACCTTGTGAAGGACGGAGAAGAGCTATGGCAGGTCTTGGAGGAGAATTTTTGGAAAAATGATTTAATCTTTCTAAAGAAAGTTAAGTATAGCTAACTTTATACCGTGGCTATATTGACAAGGTGGAAGATTATCGTAAAATAGCGCTTGTATCCATAGAAAAATGTATTCATCCCAAAGGAGGATTTTATGACAAAGATTGATATTATTTCAGGTTTTTTTAGGAGCCGGAAAAACTACATTTATACAGAAATTACTTTCCGATGCTTTAAAGGGAGAAAAATGTTGTTCTTATCGAGAATGAGTTCAGTGAGATTGGTGTGGACAGCGGCTTCTTAAAGAATGCGGGAATCGAAATCAGGGAAATGAATCAGGGCTGTATTTGTTGTTCTTTAGTGGGAGACTTTGAAAGCTCCTTGAAGGAGGTTATTGAGCAGTATCATCCTGATCGTATTCTGATTGAGCCCTCCGGAGTTGGAAAGCTTTCCGATATTTTATCGGCGGTAAAGACCGTTTCCGAGAATCTGGATGTAAAGCTGGATGGTGCGGTAACCGTAGTGGACGCTACAAAAGCAAAGCTTTACAATAAGAATTTTGGTGAGTTTTTTGATGACCAGATTCGTTTTGCCACTTCCGTTGTACTGTCCAGAATGGATATTGCTTCCGGAGAGAAGGCTCAGGAGGCCGTAAATATTGTTCGTGGCATCAATCCTCATGCTAACCTGATTACCACAGCCCTTACGGAGTTAAGCGGAGAAAAGCTTCTGGAAATCATCGGGAAGGAAGAGAATCTGGAAGAGGAGCTTCTGGCAGAGGTAAAGGCGAAAGCTGCTCATCACCATGAGCATCATCATGACCACGAGCGCCATCATGAACATCACCATGAGCACGGGGAGTCCTGTGGTTGCGGCTGCCATGATGAGGAACATGAGCATCATCACCATCATGAGCATGATGAGTCCTGCGGCTGTGGCTGTCATGATGAAGAAGAGCATCATCACCATCATGAGCACGGAGAATCCTGCGTTTGCGGCTGTCACGATGATGAAGAGCATGAGCATCATCACGAGCATCATCATGAGCATGATGAGTCCTGTGGCTGTGGGTTGCCATGATGAGGAACATGAGCATCATCACCACCATCATCATGAGGGTTGCGGATGCGGTCATGACCATGATGCGGATGAAATTTTTGACAGCATCGGTTTGGAAGTATTTAAGAAGGTAGACAGAAATCATTTGGCAGAGATTTTAGAGGAAATGGCTGAAGGCTGTGATTACGGCGGCATTGTCCGTGCAAAGGGTATGCTGGCTTGCACAGACGGCACTTGGGTAAACTTTTGATTTGGTGCCGGAACAGGTGGAAATCCGTGAGGCCGGTCCTGAAAAATATCGGAAAGTTTGTGGTTATCGGAACTGAGCTGCAAAAAGGACAAGATAAAGGCTCTGTTTAACGACTAATTTTTAAAAGAATTCTCCGAAAAGGAATAGACTTTTTTTCTTTTCGGAGAAGAAGATATAGAACGGAAGGAGAGTAGAATGGGAGAACAGTGGGAAGCGGAGGGAGAAGGCATTCCGGTCTTTTTGATTAACGGATTTTTAGAGTCGGGAAAAAGCAGTTTCATTCAATTTACCATGGAGCAGGAATATTTTCAGACTGAGGGCAATACCCTCCTTCTTCTTTGTGAGGATGGGGAAGTGGAATATGACCCTATTAAGCTGGCAGCGCATCATACAACGCCGGTGTATATGGAAAATATTACTGATTTTCAGGAAGATAAATTGCAGTCTTTGGCAAGACAGTATAAGGCGGAGAGAGTCTTAATCGAGTGGAACGGGATGTGGAACCAGGATGATTTATACGGCGGTCCCATGAGTGAAGAAGTACTGGCAAAACAGCAAAATCGTGAGCCGAAGTATCATGTGTCCATGCCGAAGGACTGGTTTTTATATCAGGTGATTACGATTTTAGACGGTTCCAGCCTAAAGATCTATCTTTCCAATATGCGTTCTTTCCTCGGGGCAGATGCTTCGTCATGCGGAGCTGTGTATCGTAAATCGTTGCGATAATCTTTCCAATGAAGAATTGGTGGATTATCGTAGAAAAATTCGGGCAATGGGGCAGAATGCCATGATTTTACTGGAGGATAAAAATGGAGAAATTCCCCAGACCGCTCTTCCGGAGGACCTGCCCCTATGATCTTGGACAGGATGTCATTACTTTAGCAGATGAAGATTATGGTACCTGGTTCTTGGACTGCATGGAGAATCCTGAGCGCTATCTGAATAAAGAAATCACATTTTTCCGCGATGATTTTAAAACGGAAAAATATGCCGGAGAATGAATTTGTTCCGGGACGTATGGCGATGACCTGTTGTGCTGAGGATATGACCTTCCTTGGTTTTATCTGTAAGGGAGACAAGAAATTAATTGCTCCCTTTTCAACAAGAGATTGGGCAAAGCTCACGGCGAAGGTGAAGCTGGAGGAACGGGAAGAATATCATGGTATAGGACCGGTTTTACATTTGGAAAAGATTGCCAGAACCGGAGAAATCAAGGAACCTGTGAATTTCTAACGATTTCTTATAGAAGGATAAACGATATTTTTTTAGAAATTAAGTAAGAAAGCCTTGCGAAATTATATTATTTTTTTGTATACTAGGAGTGTTAATTTAACAAGGGCAGGATTTGTATGGATGCAAGATGCCCTACAACTTAAAGGAGGACTTACTATGTCATATTTACAGATCTTTGCACTATTAGGAGCATTTTTAATCCCGTTTATCTTACTTTGGCTGATTTGCTACGGCTTGGAGGCTTACGCTCTTTATACCCTGGCTAAGAATAACGGTCAGGAGGATAAGGCAATTTTAGCCTTTATCCCCTACGTAAATCGTGGACTCTATGCTTATTTTGCAGGTGACCAGGAGATGTTCGGTAATCAGGTTCCCACGATTGCCAGTGCTGCAATCATGGGTGTGCTTCCCCTTCTTGGTGGATTTGTTGGCGGCGCCCTTTGGGGATTGGTTGGCATTATCTTTTACCATCGTAGTGATTATTGTTTCTTTTTACAATTATAAAGCCGTATACAGCAAAGATGAGCAGCGTTTCCGATTCTACTCTTTTTGGTGTTTTGGCTGCTGTAATTTCCCTTTGCCGTGTAATCTTCATTTTCCTTCACAGAAATGATATTCTGGTAGAGGACGGAGAAATCGTAGAGTAATATTTCTTTTTAGCAAGCTATAGCAGTTTTATACCGGCTCCAAAAAGTTAGACCCAAGAATCTAACCTTGGAAGCCGGTATTTTTATAAATATTTTTACATCCAAAGAGAGTCGGGGATACTGCTTCGATAGGGTTTTTAAGGAAAAATGTTTTATCCATCTACAGTTGTAGGGACGGGAGATAATATGAATCAGGTAGAAAGTATTGAAAATGAAATTCGGGTCTGAGCTTCAAAATTTTGGAAACGGCTTAGCTCTGGGGCTTACCCGTTTTATGGGGAAATTTTTTTATTGGCGCTGGCATTGTTTTTTTGATTGGTCGATTTATCATTAAAAAGCTGGGACATATTCTTCCGAAAACCCCTATTTCAGCTAAGATCGATCCTACGGTTCGGAATTTTTCTTTCGAGCAATCGTACTTTGTCTGTATCTGATTTTAGGAATCAGCTGTGTCAGCATTCTGGGGGTTCCCATTGCTTCCGTCATCACCTTTTGGCTTCTGCCGGTGTGGCGGTAGGTCTGGCCTTACAGGGCTCCCTATCTAACCTTGCGGGAGGCATTATGCTTTTTGCTGTTTCGCCCCTTTAAGGTGGGGAATTATATCAAAAGCGGTACGGATGAAGGCACGGTACAGGAGGTGAGTATTTTCTATACCGTTATTCTTTCTCCGGATAACAAGCGGATTTCCATTCCCAACGGCAGCCTGATGAATGCCAATATCATCAATTATAGTGCGGAGCGTTTCCGGAGGGTGGATTTGATTTACCAGCTTGGTCGGGATGAGGATGTAGAAAAGATAAAGGGATATTTGGAGGCTTGTATTCAGGACGATGAGCTGATTCGAAAATATCCGGAGCCCTTTGTAGGGCTTACCGCGGTGGGAAGAGATTATTTGGAGTTTAGTATCCGTCTTTGGGTGGATACCCCTTCTTACTGGACCCTGTATAATCGGATTAATGAAAAAGGTTGCCATCAAATTCGCCAAAGAAAATGTGCTTTTTACCCAGCACGGCTATTAAAAATATACAAAGTTGACTTTTCATTGCAATAAAATGCCCTCTCTATGCATTGTACTTATGAAAGGACGAAAAACATGATCAATGTGAGTATGTTGATTGCGGATTTTCCCGGGCAGGAAGAAATAGCGGATGAACTGATTTTCTCCCTGGCAAAGGGAAACCGGGAAGCGCTAAAAAAATCATATATGAGAAAAGCATCAATGCATTGTATGCCTACGTTCTTTCATTAACGAAAAATAAGTATGACACAGAGGATGTTTTGCAGGAAACCCTATGTAAGCATTGCAGAAAATGCAGCTTCCTATCATGGGGGAAATAAGGCGATGGCATGGATATTTCGAATTGCCAGGAATTTCACCCTGATGCATTTTCCGAAAAGAGAAAAACAAAGACAGCATTCATGAAGTGGAAGAGGCAGTGGACGCCAAATATTCCTTTTCCTTCGTGGAAAAATGCAGACCACAGAATGCTTTTTGGAATCCGCCATGGAAATCCTGGAGGAAGAGGAAAGACAGATTCTTTTTCTTCATGCCGTGGCAGGCTGGAAGAATCGGGAAATTGCGGAGTATTTAGGAAAAAACTTAAATACGGTTTTATCCAAATACCAAAGGAGCATTAAGAAGCTGCAGGAGCACTTAGGAAAGGATGAGTAAGATGAAGCAGGAAAATATGGAAAAAGAGCTTCAAGAGGCTGTTCAAAATCTTATCCCCAATGACTTATTTACTAGGATTACCGCAGAACTGGATTCCAAGGAAGAGGGTGCAAAGATGGAAAAAGTGCTGGTAAGAAGAATCGAAAGTAAGCGTACAAGTCTAGGATTAAAAACAGTGATTGCAGCTGGTGGCAGCCTGTGTCGCCTTTGGTATTGGTAGTTGGCGGAATTTTTCTATTACAGAGGAAACTTGATGGTGGACAGCTTGGTGGATCTGGATGTGAATCCGGGAATTGAGCTTCTTACCAACCAAAAGAACCGCGTATTAGAAGCTTATGCAACCAACGGCGACGGTGATAAGGTTCTTTCCGGTATGGATTTACATAATGTGGATTTACAGGTGGCATTAAATGCTATCGTAGGTTCCATGGTGCAGCAAGGTATATGACCAAGGACACCAAGGGCGTATTGGTAACCGTGCAGAATAAGGATCAGAAGAAGGCGGATAATCTTCGTAAGCTGGTGGTGAAAGAAATGGAGATAGCTTTGTCCACGGAAGATATGAATGCAGCAGTCTTTCATCAGGTGATTTCCAGTCAGAATAACAATGCTTCCGCATTTGCCAGGAAAAATAACATTTCCTTAGGAAAGGCTGTGTTCGTACTGAACCTTGCCAATAAGGCCAGATCCTTAGATGCCAAAGAACTGGCAAAGATGAAGATTTCCGAAATTGCAAAGCTGGTAGCTGATAAGAACATCGATATTCGTGACATTATTGAGTATGATTCCGATGACAGCCTTTGGGAAAATATTGCAGATGCTATTGAGGATATTAATGAGGGAGACGATGACTACATCGTAGCAACAACGCAGCAGGGCTCTACGCAGGCGGTTCAGGTTCAGCCTACAGAAACACAGGCGTCTGTACAGACACAGGCACAAAGCCAGCGCAGACTCAGCCTCAGCCTCAGACCCATGCACAGACTCAGCCTCAAACTAAGGTACAAACGAATGCACAGCCTCAGACCGGCGGCAGAATCAGTGCAGACAAGGCAAAGGCGATTGCTTTCGGTCACGCAGGAGTTTCTGCAGGACAGGTTAGAGAGCTTTCTGTAGAGTATGATGATGACGGTGTATATGAGATTGACTTTAAGGTAGGAAATATGGAGTACGATTATGAAATCGGTGCTGCAGACGGTTCCATCAGAAAAGCCGATGTAGAGCAGGACGACTAAAATAGAGAAGCGTTTATTACATTTTTAAATATCATATATGTTATGCAGTATGGGTCTGAAAATCAGGGGCAATTTGAATTGCCCCTGATTTTCAGACCCATGTTACTAAGTGATATTTTTGATTTTTCTTCATCAAAATGTTTCTCTATCCCCATTCTTTGCTATACTGTCTGAAGTACAAAAAGGGCATATTTCCTTTTTGCGAGACTTAGGAGGATTAGATGAAAGAGATGGGACAGAAGGAGTTTTCTGAAAAACTCGAATTAGCCAAGGGACTTGAGGAAAGTATTCTTCGTTTTTCCGATGAGCGAAACCAAGAGAATTTAAATAAAAATTTTTGCCAGTATTGAAGAGTTGATTAACAACGGAGGAGGACTTCTTCTTGCAGCAGATCCCTGCCGGAGAAAAAGGATGGTCAGCAGCAGATTAATCTGAAGTTTTTAAAAACCGAGGAAGGAAAAAGCTATGCCGCAGCTTTCACCAATGTGGAAGAGCAGAAGGCGGGAATGAAGGACAGCAATCCTCCGCAATTTTACTTCCTGTGGCGGAGCTGTTACAGATTGCGGCGAACCATCCCCATTCTGACGGTGTGGTAATCAATCCCTTCAGCAACAGCTTTATTCTTCTGAAAGAAGCCATCGTGGCTTTGCAAAACAAGATGCGTACCCAGAACGTGGAAGAGCGTTTAAAGGGAAGTGCCGGAATTTTTCAGGCGGTTGCGGCCTACCATGAGGAGCAGAAGAAGCTTCCTGAAGGAGAGGCTATGCCGGAGGACAAGAAGCGTGCCGGCATTGAGCGAGTATTGCAGGGCTTTTTACAGGCCATGGAGCTTAATGCTCAGCTTTTGGTGGCTATCGTATCCACCGAGAAAAAAAGAGGGAGAAATCGCAGATGGTCAGGTTCTTCTGAACCATTTAACAACACAGGATGGAAGAGATGCCATTGCGGTATTTACCTCCGGGGAACAAATCGAGAAGAATCCCTGCAGAAACAGCGGCTATCGCTATGCCGGTGCAGGATGTGTTGAAGGCGGCCATCCACATTTCCGAATCGGGAAAGATGGACGGACTGATTATTAATCCCTGGTCTCAATCCTTCTTCTTAAGTCTGGACATGGTAAAGTGGCTTCTGGATGCCAAGATGCGGGGAGAAGAGAGAGCGAAGGAAAATGAAGAAAAGAGAGCCATGACCCAGGGGCTTTCCGAAACCATGCTGTACTCCGCTTTAATCGGTGGAAGCTTAGGAATTGCCAAGGAGAAAGGATGCTCTTGAGAAGCTCCTTATGGAGAGCAGGCCTTTAGCTATCGTCCTGCCATGGGATCCGTTCTTTTGGCAGAGTTCCACAGCCTTAATACGGAAAGAAAGCTTTCCTTCCCGGATATGCAGGAAAAGTTCTACGACTGGAAGTCTAAGGGCATGTATGCATTGGAAGGACAGGAGCAGGATGCCGTGGAAACCATGGATGCCAGCATTATGCGCTTTTGCCACCGGCAAAGGACCTAAGGATAGCGGTGTGGATGCAGAGGATGATTCCTTCCTTTCCAGAATGCTACCCTTTGCCATGATGCTTTGCAGACGTTTGCATCAGTTTAGTGACATGGACAGGGCAATGCTCCATGATGCGGTGAGACTAACAAACAATAATCCTAAGGCGATGCTGATGGGAGAGCTCTATGCCACCATGCTTCGTAATCTGGTTCTTCACTTAGGGGGAGAAAGTCTGGAAGAGCAGCTACAGGCTGCGGCCAAACTATGTAGCTTTGTTCTACGAAGAGGAAGAGGCGGAGAATGAAGAAGAGAAGCGTCTGAATGAAGAGGCTAAGGAGCAGCATAGAGAGGATGTTAAGGACTATGATGCACTGGTTGCATCCTTCGAAATTCTCCAGCCCTTCTTGGATTTAAAGAGCCTGGAAGGAAAGAAGGCGGAGGAGCTGTCCGGAAAGGAAAGCTGCGAAGCTACCCTCTCTTTAGCTACCTGGGTACTGCTTAACAGCAAGAGCTATCAGGAAGCAGTGGAATCTGCACTTTCCCTAAAGGGAAGTAAGAATCTTCCTGTAGTGGTTTCTACCCTGGCAGCAGCTTACTACGGCTTATCTGAGATTCCTAAGGACTGGGTGAACGCTTTAGCCGGAAAAGAAGAAGTCCGCGAAATTGCCATAGAGTGGCAGATGCGCTGGTTAGATTAACGAATAAGAAAAAAGGACTGCAAAAATCAAAATAATAAAGATTTTCGGCAATATAGGTCTGAATTCGGGGTAGTCTGAGCCCGTCGGTACTTGCGAAAAACAAGAGAAACGCAGTTTTTCGCTTAGTATCCGCTACATGGCGAAGCTAGTGAGAACGTGCCCCGTTTCAGACCTATATTGTTTAGAAAATTTTTTTGATTTTTTGCAGTCCTTTTAATATTAGGCGGTTACCGCTTCCTCCGGTACCGGGTGGCTAGCATTAAATTCCGTTACCAACTGATCGATAAAAGCATAGGTAGCGGGAGCTACAACCCTGTAGCTGCTCGGGAGTATCTACATAAGCCTTAAAGCTTCCGGCAAAGTACTCTGTACTGTCGGATTTCTCATATTGGGTTACCAAACCGTTTTGATTGGCTTCCTGCTGATAGATTGCTACGAAATCCGCCTCCTCGGAACGGGAGCGTTTTTCCTCTGGTAACATAGCGGAAAAACCTGATTTCCATATCGCTTTTTCTTGTAAAAGAATTTCTTCGTCTTTATATACTACATCATCGAAATAATGTCCGATTTCATGGGCAAGAGCGTAGGCTCCTAGTAAGTCCTGGTCGGATAACATTATGTTTGCTTCCATTCCGTCTAAAGCGGTATACATGCCGATGACGTTGTCTCGTCTTTTGTTTACTGTTAAAAAAAGTAATACTGTTATGATTCAATTCATACTGTAAAACGAATGGATGTCGGAATTCTGTTATAAACTTCAATAGCTGCATTGACCTGGGCATCATTCACTGCACCATCTCCCCTGTTTTAAAGGGATTCCGGCAAAAACCGGAGAGCTTGCCAGAAGAGAACATAGGGTAAGAACTCCCTAAGCTTTTTCTTCCGTAATTTTCTAAAAGCCTTCAAAATCCTTCTTGAAAATGCCTTAGTTTGTGTAAAAAACTTTGCATATTTGCTCCTTTTCTCATGCAAATGGCTAAGAGTAGCTCTTAGATCCCAGCTTATATATCGGCCTATTTATAAAAATAAATTAGAAATATCAAAGCTTGGAAAAAAATTCTTAAGAAAATACTGCGGATTTCTGCTTCTGTTCTGTTTTGTTCCATGTTTATTCTGTTTCCGTTCTATTCTTATCCGGAAAATCCGCAAAAATTCTTGACGCTCGAGAAAAAAATGACTATACTGTGTATAAGACTTAATTTAAAAGACACTGATAAATAAGTCCTAAATAAACAGTACAACAATTCAACTGTCCAATAAAAAGAAGGAGGAACTTATTATGAGCGGAACGAAGAAAAAAAGCGGAGCACTGCTTGAGCAGCCTTTCTGATGGCAACTTCAGCCATCGGACCGGATTTTTTTAACCCAGACGGCAAAGTTTACTCGGTGATTTTAAAGCCAGCTTTGCCTTTGTTATTTTTAGCTTCGGTTATTTTGGCAGCGATTGCTCAGCTGAATATCTGGCGTGTACTTTGCATCAGCGGGATGCGAGGACAGGATGGGGAAACCGTATCCTTCCGGGACTGGGATATTTTGTTTCCTTCTTAATAGTTTTGGGCGGTTTGGTTTTTAATATCGGAAATGTAGGCGGAGGAGCCTTAGGCTTACAAACCACTTTCTGGGAATTCCCACACAAGCTGGGATATTTCTTGGCAGGAGGTTTGGCGATTCTGGTTTTTCTTGTCCAAGAATGCTAAAGGGAATCATGGACTCATCTGGTTAAAGATCCTTGGGGGCAATTATGATTCTTGTGATCTCTAGTGTGATTTTTATGGTAAAAGCCCCCATTGCCTCCGGTCTTAAGAACAGTATTCTTCCGGAAGCCAGCATCGTAAGTTTATTCCCCTGCCATTCTTACTCTTTTGGGCGGTACGGTTGGAGGATACATTACCTTCGCAGGGAGCGCACCGTTTGATTGATGCGGGCGTTACCGGAGAAGATAAGTTGAAGGATATTAATTATTCCGCAGCTTATGGGAATGTTTGTTGCAACCCTGGTTCGTGTCCTTTTGTTCTTTGCCGTATTGGGTGTTGTGGTGAAGGGTGCCAGCTTGATGCGAAGAACCCCTGCAGCGGATGCCCTTCCTTCAGGGCGCAGGTGTAATCGGACAGAGAATTTCCGGTTTGGTACTTTGTTGTGCGGCTATTACCTCCATCGTCGGTGCGGCATATACCTCTGTCAGCTTCTTAAAGACCTTATCTCCTGCAGTGGCTAGAGAGAAAATCTTTTATCATTGCCTTCATTCTTCTTTCCACCTGGTAATGGCAGGGCTTGGAAGTCCAGCAAAGCTTCTGGTTTTTAGCAGGTTCTCTGAACGGTTTAATCTTTACCGGTAAGCTTAGGCATTTGCCTTGTAGCTTCTCAGAAATAAGAAGATTATGGGAGAAAATTATAAGCATCCGAAAATTCTGCTTTTCTGGGGATTATCGTGGTAGTATTATCTGCTTATGTGGGATTAACTTCCTTGACAAAAGCTTTTCCGCTCTATTTACTGCTTAAAGAGGCAGGAGCGTAGCTAAAATGTGAAGTTCGGAGAAAGGAAAACTATGGAAAAAGATACGAGTGCTTACTGCAGGAGACTCTGCCCTGTTGCTTTCAGTTTGAGCAACGAATCGGAGAGGATGTGAACCGCAGAATCAGCGCTACCGTAAAACTATTGAAAATGCAACAAATTGAGGGAATTGTGGACATGATTCCCGCCTATGCCTCACTGCTTGTGCAATACAATCCATTGGTTATTCGTTACGAGGAAATTTATAAGAGAGTTTCCGCCATTGTAAAGATGGATACCAAGGTGGAAAGCATGGAGAAGAAGGTCTGGGAGATTCCCTGTATTGTACGGAGGAGAGCTGGGGCCGGATTTCTCCTATGTGGCAGAGCATGCCGGAATCAGTGGAGAAGAACTGATTCGTCTGCATAGTGAGAAGGACTATCTGGTATATATGCTGGGATTTTTACCGGGCTTTACCTATCTTGGAGGGCTGGAGGAAAAAGCTTCATACTCCCAAGACTGGAAAACCCCAGGGTGAAGATTCCTGCAGGCTCTGTAGGCATCGGAGGCTCCCAAACCGGCGTTTATCCGGTGGATTCTCCGGGAGGCTGGCAGCTTATCGGAAGAACACCGGTAAAGATGTATGATCCGGAAAAGCAGGATCCTATTTTGGTACAGCCGGGGAATATATTCATTTTTATCCGATTACGGATTCTGAATATGCAAGGATTTCCGAGGCGGTAGCTGCAGGAAATTATACGGTACAGTGGCATAAGGAGGGCTGATATGGGATTTCGAGTTATTAAGGGAGGCCTTCTTACTACGGTTCAGGACTTAGGTCGTACAGGCTATCAGGCCCGGGGCTTTTAATGTGAACGGTGTCATGGATAGAAGAGCCTTTCGTATCGCAAACCTGCTTTTTGGATAATCCGGAAAATGAGGCGGTGCTGGAATGCACTTTAATCGGTCCCACCTTGGAGTTTCACCGCTCCTATGATTATCTCCATTACAGGAGGAGATTTTCGACCGGAATTAAATGATGAAGCAATCCCTATGTATACAGCCATATATGTGGCGAAGGGAGATGTGCTGAAGGTGGGATCCGCCAGAACCGGACGAACTTGTTATATCGCCTTTTCCAACTATTTAAAGGTGCCGGTGATTATGGGCTCCCGTTCTACCAATTTAAAGTGTCAGATTGGCGGCTTTAAGGGAAGAAAAATTAGAGGATGGGAGATTATCTGGATACCAGAATTAATCGAAGAATTTATCTTCCCAAGCTTTCTTTCCAGAACTCTTCCCTTAAAGGAATATGAGGAAAGCAAAGTGAAGATTCGGGTGGTGCCCGGACCGGAGGAAGAGGTATTTTCCAAAAGAGGAATCAAGAGCTTCTATGAAAGTGAATATACGGTGGGAAGTGAGTTTGACCGTATGGGACTTCGCTTGGACGGGGCATATATTGAAAGTAAGAAGGGCTCCGACATTATTTCCGACGGAATTGCCTTTAGGTTCTATTCAGGTTCCTTCCCACGGAAAGCCCATTGTCCTTCTGGCAGACCGGCAAACCACCGGAGGCTATGGAAAAATAGCTACGGTAGCAACGGTAGATTTGCCAAAGCTGGTACAAAGAAGGATGGATGATAAGATTCATTTTGAAAAGATTACAGTACAGGAGGCACAAAGGTTGCTCCGGGAAGAGGAAAAGGAGCTACAGGAGATGCGAAAGTTGATTCATAAGCCCTGTAAGGAAGTCTTAGATTGTCGTTTGGCGGCAAAACGCTTATCCAAGTTATTTGAGAAGTAGGAGAGGAGAAAGAATGGATTTAGAAAAGGTAGAGGGTTTGGTAAGAATTTTGGAGAATTCCTCCTTAAATACCATGTCCATTAAAGATGGAGATTTTAAAGATTGTTATGAGTAAATTAGACCATCCTCCCGTGCTTGCTCAGGGAGGAGCATCTCAGGTGGTTTACGAGAGTCCGGCTGTGGAAAAGCAGGAGAATTCGGAAGAAGAGAATGAGGTGCATATCACCAGTCCTATCGTGGGAACCTTTTATTCCGCATCGGGACCGGATATTCCCGCCTTTGTTACGGTGGGGGATAAGGTAAAGGCGGGGGACACGGTTTGTATTCTGGAAGCTATGAAAATGATGAACGAAATCACCGCGGATTTTGACTGTGAAATCGAGGCGGTACTGGTTTCCAATGAGCAGAAGGTGGAGTATGGACAGCCTTTGTTCCGTGTGCGTAAGCTGTAAAGGAGGCGGAAGTGTTTAAGCGAGTCTTAGTAGCCAACCGGGGAGAGATTGCCGTTCGGGTAATCCCGGGCTCTTCGGGGCATGGGTATCCTCCGTGGCGGTATATTCCAAAGAAGACCAGGACAGCCTTCACGGAAGACTGGCGGAGGAAAGGGTCTGTATTGAGAGGGTTCTTCCCGGAATTCCTATTTAAATATGGACACCCTGATTACCGTGGCCAAGAATACCGGCTGTGATGCCATTCATCCCGGTTATGGTTTTCTGTCGGAAAATGCTCAGTTTGCTGAAAAATGTAGGGAAAACGACATTTGCTTTATCGGACCGAGTCCGGAGGTGATAGACGGCATGGGGAATAAATCCCAGGCCAGAACCAAGATGCGGGAAGCCGGCGTGCCGGTGGTCCCCGGTTCTTTAAATGCTCTTTATGATGTGAAGGAGGCTTTTAGAGGAGGCCAAGGCCATGGGCTTTCCGGTGATGATTAAGGCCAGTTCCGGCGGCGGCGGAAAGGGTATGCGGGAATGCTATTCCGAGGGAGATTTTGAAAATGAATTCCTCACCGCCCAAAGGGAATCCGCCAATGCCTTTTCCGATGATGCCATGTATCTGGAAAAGCTGATTTTGGAGCCCCGTCATGTGGAAGTGCAGATCATGGGAGACAGCTTCGGGAATGTGATTGCTCTCGGAGAAAGAGATTGTTCCATCCAGCGAAATCACCAAAAGCTGGTGGAGGAATCCCCCTTCCCCATTGTGACAGCGGAAAGCCGTAAAGCCATGATGGAGGCTGCGGTGAATGCGGCCAAGGCAGTGTCTTACGTAGGAGCCGGCACCATAGAATTTATCGTGGATCAGGAAGGCAAATTCTATTTTATGGAAATGAACACCCGTATTCAAGTGGAGCACGGGGTAACGGAACTGGTAACGGATACGGATCTTGTGATAGAGCAGATTCGGGTCTGCGCCGGGGAGCCTCTTAGCATGACGCAGGAGGAGGTGCTCCTTAGAGGACATGCCATAGAATGCAGAATCAATGCGGAAATTCCGGAGAAGAATTTTTATGCCCAAGTCCCCGAACCATTACGGCTTTTGCATTTACCGGGAGGAAACGGGGTAAGAGTGGATACGGCTATTTATACCGGTTACAAGATTCCCATGGAATATGATTCCATGATTGCCAAGGTCTTGGTGCATGGAAAAGATAGGCAAGAGGCTATCCGGAAAATGAAGGGAGCCCTGGAAGAGATGCTGGTGCTGGGGGTGGAAACCAACCTGGACTTCCAATATAAAAATCATGCAGTCTGAGTCATTTGTGGAAGGAAAGGTAGATACCGGTTTTATTGAGCGCTTTACCTTAGGAGGAAAATAAGCATGAAGGTTGATTTAAATGCGGATGTGGGAGAGAGCTTCGGGCGCTATACCTTGGGAATGGATGATCACTTGATTCCCCTTCTCAGCTCTGCCAATATTGCCTGTGGCTACCATGCAGGAGACCCTTTGGTGATGGAGAAAACCGTGGAACTGTGTAAAAATGCAGGGAGTTGCCTTAGGGGTACATCCCGGATTTCCGGACTTGCAGGGCTTTGGTAGAAGAAATATGGACTGTACGCCTAAGGAATTAAAGACCATGCTGCTCTACCAAATGGGAGCCTTAGAAGCATTTTTACATAAGGACGGGTTAAAACTTCAGCATGTAAAGCCTCATGGCGCCCTTTTATAACATGGCCGCAAAGGAGGAAGAACTGGCTAAGGCCATTTGCGATGCGGTAAAGGAATATGATTCTTCCTTGGTAATCCTGGCACAGGCCTCCGGTAAGCTCTACCAATTGGCGGAAAAGATGGGAATTCCTGTAAAGGCGGAGGTCTTTATGGACAGAGCTTATGAGGAGGACGGTTCCTTGGTGAATCGAAGAAAACCGGGAGCCATGATTACCGACGAAGAGGAAGCTATTGAAAGGGTGCTTTCCATGGTACTGGAGAAGAAGGTCAGAGCCATCACAGGAAAGGAAATCCCTATCCGGGCAGATTCCATCTGCGTCCATGGAGACGGGAGAGAAAGCTCTGCTCTTTTGTAGAAAAAGTTAAGAAAGACTCTTGAAAAAGAAGGGGTAACAATAGAAGCTTTTGGTAGAGGGTATTTTAAGAAGAAAATTATTCATAAAAGCTTGAAAGGGAATGTGGGAGTCAAACTGATCTCATAGCCTTCATGCAGTATAGGTCCGGGATAGGGGTAATCTGAGCCCGCGGGTACTTGCGAAAACAAGAGAGCGCAGTTTTTTTCGCTTAGTATCCCTGCGAGGCGAAGTTAGCGAGAGCGTGCCCTGAGCCCGGACCTATACTGCATGAAGGCTGTTTTTTTGATATTTACATTATTTTCTTCAGCTTTTTATGAAATTTTTTTCTATATTTCTTGACAGGGGAAATTATAATAGTAAAAATATGAAAATGGTTTCCGTTTTTCATGCTTTTTGTATTCATCTTTTTTTCGGAATGGATTTTTAGAGTTCGGAGGCTTGAAAAAGGAAATCTTGACAGGAAAGCTTCTCTATGGTCAGGAATAGGGAAGCAAAAGAGCATGGTTGAGATAGATTTTGTAGGGGAGCGGATATGGAAAAAGGGAAGTACAAAAACCCAGCATAAAGAGGAATTGCAGAAATATCTATCCACTTTAGAGGGAGAACATTTCACGGTAGCGGACTTAGTGATCCATTTTCGTGAAAGAGGGAAGGCCCATCGGAACCACCACTATTTACAGGCAGTTGGAACGGCTTTGCGAGGAAGGTCTGGTGAATAAGTACCTGATCGATCAAAATAGTCCTGCCTGCTTTGAATATGTGGGGGAGAGGAAGGAAGCTTCCAAGGAACATCTTTTTTTCCATTGCAAATGTAGCCGTTGTGGAGCCTTGATTCATCTGCATTGTCATGAACTAGACTTTATGATGGAGCATCTTCTTGTGCATCATGGCTTTCATTGAATCCGAAAAAGGACGGTTTTTCTACGGTTTGTGTGAAAAACTGTGCCCGGAAGAGGAAAAATAGGCCTTAAAGTTATTTATCTAGAAAGGAGCCCCTATGGGACTAAGAAAACTGGCGATTGCCACCACATTTTCCTTACTTGCAGCAAATCTTTTTGCCTGTGGAGCAAGTAATGCAGGAAAGACTGAGACTACAGCAGCTACTACACAGGCAGCAGCAGAAAGTAGCAAGGAGGAGAGCAAGGCAGGCGGAGAAAAGCTGAAGATTGTGGCTACCAATTTCCCTGCTTATGATTTTGCAAGAGCTGTTACCAAGGGAGAGGCGGATGTTACCATGCTGGTAAAGCCGGGAGCGGAGACGCACAGCTACGAGCCAAGCCCTCAGGATATTATTACCGTTCAAAATGCGGATTTATTCCTCTATGTAGGCGGAGACAGTGATGCCTGGGTAGACGGTATGTTAAAGTCCATGAACAAGGAGGATTCCTCCGTTTTTCAAAAATGATGGATGCGGTAAATTTAATGGAAGAGGAAACGGTTGAGGGAATGCAGGAAGAAGAGGAGCATGACCAGCGACCATGAAGGTGAGTCCGAAGAGCATAAGGAAGAAGCTGCTGACCATGAGGATAAGGCTTCCGAGGCAAAGAGTGACAGTCATGAGGAAGAGGAAGTGGAGATGGATGAGCATGTTTGGACCTCTCCTATAAATGCCATTCAGATTGTAAAAGAAGCTGGATGAGAAGATTTTCTTCCTTGGATTCTTCCAAAAAGGATGTTTTTTTGAAAAAGAATACTGAGGCCTATGTGAAGGAATTGGAAGAGCTGGATAAAAGCTTTTAGAGAAGTGGTAGATTCCGGAAAGAGAAAGGAAATCATTGTAGCAGACCGTTTCCCCTTTGCTTATTTCTGTAAAGAGTACGGCTTAAGCTACTTTGCAGCATTCCCGGGCTGTTCTACCGATACCCAGCCTGCTGCACAGACCATTGCGTTCTTACAGGATAAGGTAAAGGAAGACGGTATTCCGGTGGTATTCCATATTGAAATGAGTAACGAGGATATGGTAAATGCCATTTGTAAGGATACGGGAGCCAAGAAAATGCTTTTGAATGCGGTACACAATGTGACTGATGAGGATTTCAAAGCAGGCAAGACCTATGTGGACTTAATGAAGCCGAATGTAGAGGCATTGAAGGAGGCACTGAATTAATGAGTTATTTTTTTCCCCTAAACAAGATTGGCTTTTCCTATGAAGGGAAGGTGGTATTAGAGGACATTCATTTTTCCGTGGAAAAGGGAGATTATCTTTGTATCGTGGGGGAAAACGGAGCCGGAAAAAGTACCCTTTTAAAGGGCATATTAGGGTTGAAAAAGCCCGGTGAAGGAGAAATCATTCTGGGGGACGGCCTGAAAAGGCAGGATATCGGATATCTTCCCCAACAGACGGAAGCGCAGAAGGATTTCCCTGCCAGTGTTTACGAGGTGGTGGAGTCCGGATGCCTAAACAAGCTTTCCTTATTTCCCTTTTTATCGTAAGGAAGATAAGAAGCGGGTAGAGGATGCTATTCGTTTTTTTAAACATTGAGAATTTGAGAAAGTCCTGCTATCGGGAGCTTTCCGGCGGACAACAGCAAAGGGTTCTTCTGGCAAGAGCCCTTTGCGCCGGCTCCAAGCTCTTGATTTTGGATGAGCCTGTGGCAGGTTTGGATCCTAAGGCCCAGACAGAGCTCTATGATTTAATTGACAGATTGAATAAGGAATTAAAGATTACCATCATCATGGTTTCCCATGATGTGAAGGAAATAGTACAAAGAGCAAAAGCATATTCTCCATTTGGCCCATAAGCAGTTATTTTTTTCGGAGAGGCGGAAAAAGTATAGAGAGTCGGAGCTTGGAAAAAGTTTTGTGAAGGATTTGGAGGGCTAAATGTTTAAGGTTTTAGGGTCGATGCTTTCCTACGATTTTATGATTCGAGCGATTATCGTAGGTTCTCTGGTTTCCCTGTGTTCTACACTTTTGGGAACCAGTCTGGTTTTTAAAAAGATATTCCATGATTGGGGATGGCTTGTCCCACGTGGGCTTTTGCAGCCTTGGCAATTGCCTATGCTCTGCAATTAGCCCCTATGTCCGTGTCTATTCCTGTCTGTGTGATTGCGGCATTCTTTCTTTTACAATTGGAAGAGAATTCTAAAATTAAAGGGGATGCGGCTACCGCCTTACTCTGTAGCGGAGCTTTGGCGGTGGGGGTGATGACGATTTCACTAACCACCGGCATGAATACAGATGTTTGTAACTATATGTTTGGTTCCATCCTGGCCATCAGCCCCTCGGATATGCGACTTTCCGTGATTTTATCCGTGGTGGTGCTTTTCCTTTATATTTTCTTCTATCCCCGTATCTTTGCGGTGACCTTTGATGAGAATTTTGCGAAAGCCAGCGGAACCAATACCCGTTTCTACAACATGGTTTTGGCCTTACTGACCTCCATCACCATTGTGTTGGGAATGCGAATGATGGGAACGCTTTTGATTTCCAGTCTGATTGTTTTCCCTCCATTACGGCTATGCGGGTTTGTAAGAAACTTTTGGCCACCATTATTCTGGCCTCCCTTTTGTCACTCTTTGGATTTTTTTGTGGGAATGACTCTGTCTTTCCTTTATAGCATTCCTACGGGTGCTTCCATTGTGGTGATTGATATTGTGTTATTCTTCCTATTTTGTGGGATTGAAGCAATCCGGAATAGAAAGGGATAGAGGATAAGAAAATGAAATTAAGCAGAAAAATGAATACAAAAGATGAGAAGGCCTTAGGGCCTTTTCGCATTTTCGGAAAAAACGGAAAAGCAAAGCCAGGCATTCCTGTGAGACGAGCTTGCCTTCTTCTTGCCCTTTGTGCAGGAACTTTGGTGGCTTGTAAGGAAAAGGATGCCGTGCGGAAGACTCCGGGAAAGGTGGAGAGTACGGAAAGCACTTCCGCTGTATCCGAAGAAGAAGCAATGTCTATGGCGGCGGCTTTGGATGCCTTAGAGTCTAAGGATGCTGCATCTGTGGCGGCGGAAAATACAAATCCCTCCTCAGAAAGTAAAATTGCCGGAAGCACCAATTCCGCAGAAAGCGTGAAGGAAACCGATGAGCAGGGAAGAACCTATCCCATAGACGATTACCCCTATAATCCTAAAGGAAGACAGAGGAAAGTATTCTTTGGAGAAGCGGATATTGTGGTGGGAGATAAACTCTATGCCACCCAGATTAATGACTGGTACAAGAACTTTTCAGGATTATGAAGGAAAGACGGTCAGCATTGAAGGCATGTATATGAATTTCGGAGGCTATACCCTGGTGGGAAGAAACGGCCCCTCCTGTCCCTTATTGTACCGGTGGTTATGTGAATTTTGAATTCAAAACCGACCCTGGATCTTTCCGGATTGGAGTCGGAAAAGTCTTGGATTCGGGTAAAGGGCGTTCTCAGGCAGGGAAAGTATTCCATTTCCAAGGATGTTTCCCAGTTAATTTATTATATTGAGGGCTTTGGAAGTGGAGAAAATGGATAAGCCCGGAGTGAACCCTATAACAGACTAATTCACGCTCGGTTAGTTTAATATAACTTTTATACTTTTTCTTTTTCCTTATCTGCTATACTAAAAGTACAAAAATAATAATGTTTCTCAAATTTGCAAAATACTTGAGAAAAGAGAAGAAAGTACAGAAAATAGTAGAATAGAAATTAGGAGGAAAAACTATGTTTGAACAAGTAAAATTAGACTATGTCTTTGATGCTCTTGAGCCCCATATCGACACCACAACCATGGAAACCCACTATGGGAAAGCATCATGCCACCTATACCAAGAACTTTAATGATGCGGTGGAAAAGGCGGGGCTTAGCGGAAAATCAGTAGAAGAGATTCTTTCTTCTCTCTCTTCCGTAGGCGATGAGGCCTTGAGAAATGCTTTACAGAATAATGGCGGCGGTTACTATAACCATAATTTATATTTTTTCCGTAATGAGTCCCTAAAAAGGGAACAAAAACCAAGCCCCTGCTTTGACAGAGGCAATCAACAGAGACTTCGGATCCTTGGAGAAGCTGGTGGAAACCTTGCAGAATCTGGCTTTGGGACAGTTCGGTTCCGGATGGGCCTTTTTATCGGTAGATAAAGAAGGAAAGCTCTATGCCACAAAGGCCGCAAACCAGAACAATCCATTTTATGGAAGCAGGACAGCATACCCCCATCCCCGGGAATTGATGTTTGGGAGCATGCTTACTACCTTCGTTATAAGAATCTAAGAGGCGACTATCTGAAGAATTTCTTCGAGGTACTGGATTGGGAGAAGGTCAGCGAGAATTATGAGCGTTGCAGATAATTTTGTTTCCATCATACCAAGGTCTGAAATCGAAGTATAACTCTAAGCTCGTCTTGTATTAAGGGAATCGATAAGAATCAAGGTGTGCTCCGATGCAGTATAGGTCTTTCCTCGGGGCACGCTCTCGCTAGCTTCGCCACTTAACAGTACTAACTTCAAGCGTCGCTTTGCTCGCTTTCAGTAAGTACTGAAGGGCTCAGACTACCCCTATGAAAGACCTGTACTGCATCAGTCGCGTTGGTTAATGGACTCCTACAGATTTTATTCCTGTAACGCTCTCGCTAGACAAGTACCGGCGAGTCTGAAGTATTCTTTCTTCTGACCGGTATGAAGGAAACAGGCATATTATCTTTCGAGAAATAAAAAAAGTATTCTACTCCGATACTCATTCTAGCGGAGTAGAATACTTATTTTCTAAAAATATGCTAAAATAAAGCGCTAAAAAAATTTATGTGAGAATTATTGTTAGCACACTATAAAGTATATTTCTAGTATAAAAAGGAGAAAGCAATGGCTGATGTGAAAAGAGAAAGCGGGAAAAATATTTTTTTGTGTAATGATTTTCCGGGCTATGGGAAGGTGGCTTTGCAGGGGATGATTCCTACTTTAACGGCAATGAAATATCAGCTGTTTTTCCTTGCCTACTGCTTTGGTTTCCAATGTACTGGATTTTGGCAAGGCGGAAATTTTAGATACCACGGAGTATATGAAGGGAAGCGTTAAGGTCTGGAGAGAACTGGGCTTTACCTTTGATGCCATGGCTATCGGTTTTATTACCGGGGAAAAGCAGGGAGAATTTTTGGCGGAGCTTTGTAAGGAGGAAAGAGAGAAGGGTTGCGTTATTTTCTTTGATCCTATTATGGCGGACAATGGAAAGCTCTATTACGGGATTTCTCCGGAGGCGGTGGAAAGTCGAAGAAAGCTTATGGGGCTTTTCAGACTATATTGTTCCTAACAGTACCGAAGCTCTGCTGCTGGCAAGGAAGAATCCGGAGCAGTCGGACTTTTAGCTTAGAGGAGGCTAAGGACTTGGTGAAGTCTCTAAGAGAGGCGGGAGCGAAATCGGTTTTGTATTACCAGTATGAAAAATTGACGGACAAAATTGTGTTTTCCTTTATGATGAGAAGAAAGGGGAGTTTTGCCGGATTCCTTACAGAATGAGAGACAAGCATTTTTGTGGGAACCGGAGATTTGTTCTCCGCCCTTCTTCTGGGACGTTTTTATGCAGGAAAAATGATTTTTGCCGCAGGAATGTGGGCGGTGGGAAAAAAATCGGAGCCTTTATCGATGCTTATGAGGAGGATCATCTTTCTGAAAAGGGTATTCCTATGGAGCGCTATCTGAGTCTTTTAAATGCGTAGTTCTGACCCTTGAATTTTGTACATTAAAAGTCTGACTCTTTATATTTCAAGAGAAGATGCGTCGGAGCATAGGAGATATGAAAAATAAGTATGGTTCTTTTTCGTCTCTGCTGGGGCATTCCCATGGGGGAATTCTTGAAAGAGAAGGTCTTTTGTGCTAGAGTTTAGACTTACAGTTTTTAAGGAGGACATTATGAAAAAGAGATTTGGAGTAGCATTGGTCTTGTCTATGGCCATGGTTTTAGGGGCTTGTGGCGCTAAGCAGCAGGCAGAGAGTGTAAAGGGTACAGAGCAGAAGGGGACAGAAGCCTCTACTGCAGCGAATGAGGAAAGCAAAGAAGCGGATAGCAAGGCAGATGCCGGAGACGGAAAGACCTACAAGGTAGGTATTTTTAAAGTTTATGGACCACCCCTCCTTAAACCAGATTGAGGACAGTCTTTGTGAGGAGCTGGATAGCTTGTCTGAAAGCTCCGGAGCAAAGTATGAGTATAAGGAATATCGTTTGAACGGACAGGGAGATGCCTCCGTATTAAACCAGATGACTGCGCAGCTGATTGCGGATGATGTGGATGTGATTGTTCCCATTGCTACACCGGCGATTCAGGTAGTACAGTCTCAGACCGAAGGGAAAAAAATATCCCCATCGTTTTTCTCCGCAGCCTCCGATCCGGTTTCCGCAAAGCTTGTGGATTCTATGGAAAAGCCGGGAGGAAATATTACCGGAACCTCCGATTTCTTAAATACGGATGCCATTATGGATTTGATTTTTGCCCAGAATCCTGAGGCAAAGAAGATCGGTCTTCTGTACTCCAAGAGTGAAGACTCCTCTCAGCAGCCTATTGCAGCAGCGAAGAAGTATCTGGCTGACAAGGGTGTGGAAGTAGTGGAAAAGACCGGAACCACCACCGATGAGGTAAGTCAGGCTGTGGATGCACTGATTGCAGAGAAGGTGGATGCGATCTTCACTCCTACAGACAATACCATTCAGAAGGCAGAGCTTTCTTCTATGAGAAGTTGATTAAAGGCGAAGATTCCTCACTACGGCGGAGCGGATTCCTTTGCGTTAAATGGAGCCTTTGCCGGTTACGGGGTAGATTACGTACAGCTTGGAAAGGCTACCGCGGATATGGTGGATGAGGTACTTCGCCAGGGTAAGGACACGGCAACCCTTCCGGTTCAGACCTTTGATAACGGTATTGCAACAGTCAATACGGAAACTGCCGAAAAATTAGGCTATTCCTTAGATAAGATTAAAGAAGCCTTCAAGCCGTTCTGTACCAAGATTGTGGAGATTCAGACGGAAAAAGAATTTAAATCATAGGATACAAGATGAGTGGATTTTTAACAGTAGGAATTATGAAAACAGCTGTGGAACTGGGGCTTATTTATGCCCTGGTTGCCATGGCACTATTTATTTCTTATAGTATTTTAAATATCGCAGACCTTTCTACCGACGGATCCTATACTTTAGGCACGGCAGTGTCTGCAGTTTTTACGATTTCCGGACATCCGATTTTGGGAATTTTTATGGCTATGTTATCCGGTTCTCTTTCCGGCTTTGTCACGGCCTTTTTGCAAACTACTCTGGGGATTGAAAGTATTTTTGGCGGGAATCATTGTGAATACAGGCCTTTATACCGTGAATTTAGCGGTGATGGGCTTTTTCGTCCAACCTGTCCATCTTTTGGTACAGACACAATTTTTTTACGCTCTTTGCAGGGGATAATGCCTTTTTAAATGAGTGGGGAGTGGTGATTCTCCTTAGTATTATTGTTCTTCTTCTTTGCTTTTTTTCTAAAAATGGTTCTTTAAAACCGGACTGGGTCTATCAATTCGGGCTACGGGAGACAGTCCTGCTATGGTCCGGGCCTCCTCCATTAATCCCACCTTTACCATTACTGTAGGGCTTTGCCTGTCCAATGCTTTAACCGGTCTTTCCGGCTCTTTAATTGCCCAGTACAACAAAAACGGCAGATATTAATTTGGGAACCGGCATGGTAACGGTAGCCTTAGCTTCTTTGGTTATCGGAGAAAGCATTTTCGGAAAGAAAAAGCTGATTTTTGCGTCTTTTTGGGCGTAGTATTCGGTTCTCTGCTTTATAGAAGTATCATTGCGTTGGCTTTACGCTTAAAGGTACCCACGGAAGCCTTCAAGCTGGTCAGTGCCTGCATTGTAGCGCTGGCAATTTCTTCCACCAAGGTAAAGGAACTTTTGCAGTACAACAGACTACGGAGAAATGCCATAGAAAGACGGAAGAAGGAAGGGGAGAAGCATGCTTAGTTTATCCCATATTTATAAGACCTTTAATGCAGGAACTATTCATGAGAAAAAAGCCCTGCAGGATTTAAATTTGCATTTGTCTTCCGGAGATTTTGCGACTATAGTAGGAAGTAACGGAGCGGGAAAATCCACCCTCTTTAATGCGATTTCAGGAAGCTTTTTATTGGACAGCGGTTCCGTGGTTTTAGAGGGAGAAGATATTACCTTTTTGCAGGAGCATAAGCGGAGCAAATTCATCGGAAGACTTTTTCAGGATCCTCTGATGGGTACCGCGCCCCACATGAGCATTGAGGAAAAATCTTTCCGTTTCCTATCTACGAGCTTCTCACAGTTCTTTATTTTTCCAGAGTGAAAAGAAGGACAGAGAATTCTTTCGGGAACAGTTAAGCTCTATTGGAAATGGGACTGGAGGATCGGATGAATCATCCGGTGGGACTGCTTTCCGGGGGACAAAGACAGGCTCTTACACTTTTGATGGCTACCATGGTAACACCGAAGCTGTTGCTTTTGGACGAGCATACAGCCGCATTGGATCCGAAGACCGCGGATAAGGTATTGGAACTGACTCGAAACATTGTGGAAGAGAGAAAATCACCTGCCTGATGATTACCCATAATATGCATCAGGCCCTCGGAGCTTGAAATCGAACCCTGATGATGGATCAGGGAAATATCGTTTTTGGATTTATTCGGGCCGGGAGAGAGGGACTTTCCGTAGATAAGCTGCTGGAGCTCTTTATGGCAAAAGGCGGGAAAGGCATTGGACAACGATCGTATTCTTTTATCCTAAGAAGGGGAGGAGAGACTATGTTAAAGAAAGACTTTGTAATTACCATTGGCAGACAGTACGGTTCCGGAGGAAGAATTGTGGGAAAGCATTTGGCGGAAAGCCTGGGATTCCCTTTTTATGATGAGGAGATTTTAAAAATCACCTCGGAGAAAAACCGCTATCGGAGAGCAGTATTTTCGTCTTGCGGATGAGAAAGCCGGAAGCAATGTGCTGTTTAAGATTGTGGATTCCTTAAAGCCCAGATTGGGGAAAGCCCAGTTTATCCGAAGACATCGTGAGTCCGGAGAATCTTTTTCCGTTTTTCAAAGTCAGGTGGTAGTGGAGCTGGCGGAGCAGGAATGCTGTATTATTGCCGGCCGTTGTGCCAATGTGGTTCTTCGAGATGCAGGGAAGGAACATGTGGATTTCTTCGTTTATGCAGATATGGAAAAGCGTATTGAAAGAACCATGGACTATTGCAAGGTAGATCGGGAAGAAGCCAAGAAGCGTATCAAGAAGATTGATAAGGAAAGAAAAGAATATCATCGTTACTATACCGGAGAAGAATGGATGAAACCGGACAATTATGATTTGATGATTAATGCTTCCGAATCAATTATGATGAGATGGAATTGTTGATGAGAAATTATCTGCAAATGAAAGGCTATATTGAATGATGAAAAGCATCGCGGGAGCGGGAAAAAGTGATAAAGGGCAGCTTAACGGTGCCCGGAGATAAAAAGCATTTCTCACCGGGCGGTCATGTTTTTCCGCCTTAGCCAAGGGAGAAACGAAAGTAAAAGGCTTTTTGCCTGGGGAAGATTGTTTATCCACCATTTCCGTTTTCCGAAAAATGGGTGTTTCTATAGAACAGGAGCAGGACAGTGTCCGAATCCAAGGACTTGGCCTTCACGGATTAAAGGCTCCGGGGAAGCCTTATACTGCGGAAATTCCGGTACCACCATGCGACTGATGGCGGGGATTTTGGCGGGACAAAGCTTTTCCTCCTGCTTAACGGGGGATGAAAGTCTGGAAAAACGTCCCTATGAAGCGGGTTTGTCTTCCCTCGGAAAAGATGGGGGCAAAAAAATCAAGATGCAAGGAGAAAAAGGGTACAGCTCCTTTGGAGATTAGCGGCTCTCCTCTGAAAGGGGTTTGCTACGAAAGTCCCGTAGCTTCCGCCCAGGTGAAGTCCTCCGTCCTTTTGGCAGGGCTTTATGCCAAGGGGAAGACCTCCGTGATTGAACCAAGTCTTTCCAGAGACCATACAGAACGACTTTTTGGGAGCCATGGGGGTGGAATGTTCTACAAAAACCCTCGGAGGATGGCAGAGTGGAGATATCTTTGAAGGCGGGCAGGAACTAAGGCTCTTTCTGAAGAGTATCTTGTTCCGGGAGATATTTCCTCTGCGGCTTACTTTATGGCTTCCGTATTTTTTCTTCCCGGTTCTTCTTTACGACTTAAGAATATCGGTCTGAATCCCAGCAGGTGCGGAATTTTGACGGTATTGGAAAAAGATGGGAGCGAAGATTTCCTGGAAAATTGTTCTACGGTGTATGGAGAAGAAAGGGGGATATTTATCTTGAATATGGTCCCTAAAGGCCGTGGATATCGGAGGAGACTTAATTCCCTCGTTTGATTGACGAGCTTCCTTGCTGGCTGTGCTGGCTACGATTGCAGAAGGGGAGACCCGGATTTATGATGCGGCGGAGCTTAAGGTTAAAGAATCCAACAGAATCAAGGCCTGTGAGAGAATTTACAGCGTCTGGGTATTTCTGCGGTGGAAACGGAGGACGGGATGATTATTCCGGGAAAAGGCTCTGTTTTCTCCTTGGAAGGAAAGAGGATTCCCAGCTTTATGGATCACAGAATTGCCATGAGCTTTTCCGTTTTAGGACTTCTGTGCAAGGGCGGAAAAATCCCATGCAAATAGAGGATTCCGAATGTATTCAGATTTCTTATCCAAATTTTTTTCAAAGATTTTGAAAAAGTTCTTGACGAGGGATAAAATATTTGCTAATATACGCTAGTCGGTTTTCAAACGACTGAGGCGAATTGGTCAAGCGGTTAAGACGCAGCCCTCTCACGGCTGAATCCCGGGTTCGATTCCCCGGATTCGTCACTCCCGAGCATTGCTCGGGTTTTTTTGTGTCTATTTTTTTCTTTCGTTTTTTTCTTTCTTTTTCTTTTTTTCTCTGATTTGGTACAATAGAGGAGCATTTAAAATAAAGGAGAAAAATAATGCACAAAAAAATCTGGTTTTGGATATGGGAAATGTTTTAGTCACCTATGATCCGGTATGGGTGATTCAAGAATATACAGATAGAGAAGATTGGATTAAAAGAAATCAAAGATGTGATGTTTTTATTCCGGAGAGTGGATCAGATTGGATGCAGGGCTGATATCCGAGGAGGATGCCCTAAAAGCATGGATGAAACGTTGCAGTTCACCGGAGGTGGCAGAGCTTTGTAAAATTTGTTTTGAAAACTGGGATAAATATAATATGAAAAAATCTCGGTGTTGCGGAAATCCTAAAGGAAGAGAAGGCGCAGGGAAGAAAGCTTTATCTTTTGTCCAATGCTTCCATGCGCTTGCTTCCGATTTGGCGGGAAGTGCTTCCCGGGTCGGAATATTTTGATGGCATCTTTTACTCTGCGGCCTTTCAATGCCTGAAGCCACAGGATATTATTTATGAAAGATTTTTAAAGCATTTTTCTTTGGAAGCAAAGGATTGCTTTTTTTATAGATGATTTAAAAGAAAATATTGAGGGCGCAAAGAAAGCAGGCTTTGGATGGCGCAGTTTTGCCCCTTCCCGAGGCTTCTGCTCTTCGAAAGATTTTTGGAAGAAGAGAAAAACGCATAAAGTCTATAGGAGGACAAATGAATCAGCTTAAGGAACACCCCTTTCCTTTAGTGGAATATAAAATCAGTACAGGGCTTCTCCCGATGGTGGAATCGCCCCTTTTCCAAAGAGAAACAGGGTTACAGCATGGCTTCTCCACCAGAAAGGGTGGCGTATCCAAGGAGCATTTGGCTTCTTTAAACTTAAGCTTCTCCGTGGAGGATGCCCGGGAAAACGTCTCGGAAAATTTCCGAAGAATCGGAGAGCGTTTTCGGAAAAACTCCCGGAAGACTTTGTGCTTAGCAAGCAAAAGCCATGAAACCAAGGTACTAAAGGTAGGTACGAAGGACAGGGGAAAAGGGCATTACAAAAGAAAGAGATTATGAGGGAATAGATGCGTTAATCACGGATGAAGAGGGCCTTATCCTTTCCTGCTTTTCTGCAGACTGCGTTCCGATTTTATTTTTATGACCATATCCGTAAAAGCGGTGGGCGCCTGTCATAGCGGCTGGAGAGGCACCAAGGGAAGATTCTTCGAATGTGGTGGAGGAAATGTCAAAAGCATTTCTCTTCAAATCCTGCGGATATTCTTATTGCCATCGGCCCCAGTATTTCAAGGAGCAATATATTGTTTCGGAAGACTTGGGTCTTTTCCTTCTGGAGGATTATCCGGATTTAGGAGAGGATTCAGTTCTCCTATTCAAAGGATTTCAAAGGATAAATTTCAACTGGATTTGTGGGATTTAAAACCGTAGGATAGCGCTGGACTCCGGAATAAAGGGAAGAGCATATTTCCATCAGCGGTTATTGCACCATGGAGAATCCGGAACTGTTTTTTTCTCACCGTTACAGTCAGGGAAGAAGAGGACTGCAGGGCGCTTTTATCTGCTTACAGGATTAGATAGTACTTAAGCCAAAAAGCCGGCTATGAGAGTTCATAGTATGCTTTCCGTTGGGAAAGAAAGGATATGATTTTTGCTGATGAAAAAAATATGCCATATTGATTTTTGCTTTGCCTTTGCAGTCTTTTCGGCCTGCGGAAAAAGGTAAAGAGAAGCCGGTAGTGAAAAGAGGCTTCCGCTTCCAATCTGGAGGATGTAGTGGATGAGAAAGCCAGTTCCTCCGAGCTTGCCAAAAAGGTGGAAGAAAGAAAACAGGAGGAAGAGGAGCTTGCTCTTTCCCGATATACCAATCTGGGACTGGTGCAGTGTGATTCCAGCTTTATTAACTTCCGCTCACAACCCAATGAAAATGATATTCAAAAACATTATCGGAATTTTTAAAAAAATGGAGCAGGAGTGGAGATCTTTAGAGTCTCCCGCAGCGGGAACGGAGAACTGGGTGAAGGTTCGTTCCGGTGGTTTGGACGGCTATATTTCCAAGCAGTTTTTGCTGGAGGAGAGGAAGCGAAGGAAAAAGGCCAAGGAATATATGGAGCCAAGAGTTACCATCTTGGCGGAGAAGCTTCGAATTCGTTCTACCCGGAGAAGATTGACGGAAATACCTTAGGCTCCCTGTGCCAAGGGGGAACGATATATTGTATTGGGCAGAAGCGGAAAGGATTATCTGAAGATTTCTGCGGATACCATCGAAGGCGTTGAAGAGGCTTATATTTCTTCCAGTGCGGAAAATGTGCGTTTAGAATACGGCTTGGATGAGGCGCGAAGCTACAATTTAAAGCAAAAGGTTTTAAACCAGTATGATCACCTTGGGGTTTCCAAGGCACAGGATTATATCAATATCCGTTCCGACCCTGCCGACAAGGGCATTGACAACATTATCGGAAAATTCCCGGGCTATGCGGGAGGAGATATTTTAGGGGAAGAAAACGGTTGGCTGAAAATCCGTTCCGGAGAAATCACCGGCTATGTCAAGTCGGAGCTGGTGGCGCAAGGAAAGGAAGCGGAGCAGCTGGCTCTTGCCCATGCTCAGGTTATGGCAACGGTAAATACGGATGCCTTAAATGTCCGGGCAAACCCCAGTACGGAATCCAATGCCTGGACCAAGGTCACAAGAGATCAAAGATATTCCGTGGTAAATCAGCTGGATGGATGGGTACAGTTGGACCTGGACTCCGGAGATGATCAGGAAGGAGATCAGGGAGCCTATGTTTCCACAAGAGATAACAATGTTACCGTTAACTACGGCTTTAATTGAGGCCATTTCCTATAGACCGGCACAGGATAGAGCCAATATTGCGGCAAAGAGACGAAGCGATTTGGTGAACTTTGCCTGCCAATTTGTGGGTAACCCCCTATGTGTGGGGAGGAACCTCTTTAACCCACGGCTGTGACTGCTCCGGCTTTTACCCAGACGATTATGAGTAAATATGGAGTTTCTTTTACCCAGAGTTTTCCAGGGAACAGTCCAGAACCGGTGTGAAGGTCAGCAGTGAAAAATATGCGTCCCGGAGATTTGATTTTCTATGCCAACAGGAGAGGCGTGGTAAATCATGTAGGAATCTATATTGGTAACGGCCAGGTGGTTAACGCTGCTCCAGACGTTCCGGAATTCGAATTTATCGTTGGAATTACAGAACACCTGTGGCGATTCGAAATGTATTAGGGGAATAGTGAAAGCAGGAACAGCTAAAGGAAATAAAGGGTATAAGTAAAGTATTAAAGCAAAAAGAATAGGATATATTCAAAGCGGAAAAGCAAAAAGAAAAGCAGAAAAGCAAAAAAAGCATAAGCTAAGAAAAAGCATCAGAAGGGAATAAGGAGACGGTATGGAAAGCTACGTTTTATCTTGTTGTTCTACAGTGGATATTTCTATGGAATGGGCGGAAAAAAAGAAACATTCTTTTAGCCTACTTTCGTTTTTTATTTAAATGAAGAGGAGTACAGAGATGATTTTTATGCCTCCCTTTCCCAGGAAAAAATTATTTGAAAGAATGTTAAATGGGAGAAGAGTAAGACCTCCCAGGTAAACAGTGAAGAATATATGGCTCTTTTTCCGCCCCAGCTTGGAGGCGGGGAAAGGATATTGTTCATTTCTGCTTATCCAGCGGAATATCTGGTACCAGAAATTCCTGCGAAATAGCCAAGGACATTCTTCTGGAGGAATTTTCGGATAGAAAGATTGAGATTATAGACTCTCTTTCCGCCTCTGTAGGCTACGGACTCTTGGTGGATAAGGCTGCGGATTTGAGAGATCAGGGAATTTCCATGGAGGAGCTGGTGGAGAAGATTCTGGAATACAGAAATCATTTACAGGGATATTTCTTTACCTCCGATCTTCGTTTCTTTATCCAGGGAGGAAGAATCTCCAAGGCGGCCGGTTTTATCGGCGGTTTACTGAATATCTGTCCCATTATCATGATTACGGAAGAGGGAACCCTAAAACCTATCGAAAAAGGCAAGAGGAAAAAAAGCAGGCCTTTAGTAACCTGCTGTCCAAGATGGAAAAAGAAGGGCTTTTATGGAAGAGGAGAAGGTATTTCTCTGTCATTCCGCCTGCCCTGAGGATGTGGAGACCTTTAAAAAGAGAAGATTCTGGAACGCTATCCTAAGGCAAAAGATTGAGACCTTTGTGATTGGCGGCACCATCGCTCGCCATACCGGCCCCGGCACCGTGGCTTGCTTTTTTTCTTCGGAAGAGAAGGCAGATAAGCTTTTCCTTCATCAGCTTTTTGATGGAGGAAAAAGCTAATAGAACAGTAGTATATTTTTCTGCCGTATAGGGCTGTAGCAGGGGTAATCTGAGCCCGTCAGTACTTGCGAAAAACAGAGTGAAATGAAGTTTTTCACTTAGTATCTGAGGGGACAGACTTTTCATCAGAAAAGTCGTCCTGATGCAGACCAACTTCCGAAGGAATTTGCTTTGCGAAGCAAAGTGAGCAGTGGTTAACAAAACCACTGCTCAGTCAGGCGAAGTTAGCGGGAGCGTGCCCCGGGTATAGCCCTATACGGCGGGAAAATCAGATAATAGTATGCAGTAAGAAGCTTTTTTACTCCATAAAAAAGTTTTTGCGGAAAGCTTCTTCTTCGAAATGAAAATGCAATGCGGGCCTGCCGTGTCGCATTTTCTTTTTCTTTCAAGGATTCTCCTTCTTCCAGCTGTCCCTGCCGAATTAACTTTAGTTGTAGGAGCTTTGCCAGAATTCTACTGGCGGAGCGGGGAGTGATGGCCAGAAGTTCTGCGATATATTGGGCACTCAGTGCCTGCAGAGGATCATTTTCAAAAAGGCTGATAAGCTTCAGAATATTGCTTTCGTGAATGCCCTGTTCTTTTTGCAAATTGTATTGCCTTTTGGGTTACTGTAATCAGCCATCAACTTTAATTTCTGGGAAAGAGGACCCAGCAGTTTTCCTTCCTCTTCCATAAAAAAAGGCGTCATTTCTTCCGTAACGATTACTTTCCAAAAGGGCATGCTCCGCATAATAGCGACTTCGTTCCTTGGAATGGCTTAAAGCCGATACCCATACGGAAAGGAAAGTTCAGATTTTTTTCCTGCAGGCGGAAAGAAATTCCTGTAGCATAGGCATCAGATCCTTTTCCATGGAAATGCTCAAAAGGATAGAAAATTGATTAAAGCCTTTTTCGATATCAAAATGTAAATGACTTTCCTTTTCGATGTTCCGTTAAAAACTTATAAACAGTGGCTTCCCTGATATTCCTGTTCCTCCTTTTCCACCTCCTCCGTAAAAGGGAAGGCGAAGAAAAAAATACTTAAGAGGTTTTTGCTCGCGATACTGCCTAAACGAAGTTCGTCCAAGGCGTGCTGAATAGAGCTTCGAATCATTTCTTCATTAGGGAAAACGGCGATATAAGGAATCTGCAACTGATCCAGCTGCCCCAGATTATTGATGCTTCGGGAAAGAATCAGGTCGATTTTTCCTTTGCTCCATAGGTTTTTGGCATATTCGGTAATATGCTTGTAATCATAATGATGATCCTTGTAAAAAAAATAGGGCAGGATTTTTTTCCGGTAAATATTTGGGGATGTCCATAAAATGGTTGGTTTCGGTTAAGAAGTCACAGAATACCCGGTTCAATGGTTGATCCCGATGTTCGATTTGAAATTGCAGCAGAATAGAAAGAACATCAATGGTTTCGTAGGCGGTAAAGGCACAAGGAATACGATTATCCGGAAAACGCTGGTGAATATAGTGATAACCCAGTTCGCCGGAAAAGAAAATCACATCACATTTCTTTTTACAGTCTTCATAGATGCCGTCAATATCCTTTAAGTCCTTATAGATATAGGGGAAAAATTGACAATCAAAGGAGGGGTCTTGCAGGACCTTTTTCTATAGGCTCCAAAGATTTTTTTCCGGACTGACAATTGCTACATGAATCATGCTGTTCTCCCTTCTACAGTAATGTTAAGATTTTTATCTTGCATTTAAGACAAAAGTCAATTATGTCTTTAATTGGTGACTGCATTGCCTTTGTATAGGGATTCTTTATTCTTTTTACAGGGCCTATCCCTGATAGGGACGGCCTTGGCTTTTTTGTCTTGAAAATGTTATATAATGCCTTGGAAGGAAATAGGAGTTGTGAGGATTTATGGCGAGAAAAAGGACAAATAAAAAAACAAAAACATAAATAAAAGCATAAATAAAACAAGTAATAAAACCGGTAGAAAAAAAGCTGTACAAGGAAAAGTAGAACAAAATGCTTACGTAGGCCTTAGAGAGGAAGCTATTTTGATTTTATCCTTCCTTATTTCTTTGCTTTTGCTTCTCAGTAATTTAGGATTTTGCGGAATAGTGGGAGAGGGACTTTCTCAGGGACTTGTATTTTTTATTCGGATCCTTCAGTGTTCTTTTTCCCTTTGTCTTATTTTTTTCCTTGTTGCCTTTGTCATGGCAAATCGAAACAATCCGATGATTATGAGGAAAAATACCCTTTATTTGCTTCTTGTATATTTTTTTCTGGGAGCTTTTTCTTCCTGTACTTATTTTCGGGAAGAGTATTCCTGAAGATTTAACGGATTTATTGACCGAAGGGGAGTATTACCCGGGATCTTTCTTTTGTTTTTTTAAAAGCAGTTTCTAGGTAGCCCGGGAGCTATGATTGTGCTGTTTTTTTCGCTATTTTTATTATGCTTGGTGATGATTACCGAAAAGCCCCTGATGAGTCTCTTTGCTTTATTTTCCGTACAGACTGCGGAAAAGGCGGGAAGAAGGGCGAAAAGCGATTTACAGAGAATTTCTCAAACCGCCAGAGAAGCTTTTGGAGGAAAGAAGAGCAAGAAGGGAAGAGAGAGGCGGATTTTTCAAACCACCGACTTTCATTTGGAGGATTTTAAGGAAGAGAGGGAAGTTTCTCCTTTAGAGGCGGAAGAAAATAAGGAGAAGGAAGCGCTCCGCTCCGACTTACTAAGTGTTAAGGAAGAACTGGATTTAATAAACAGTAGGAAGGAAGACTGGAAAGAGGATTCCTTCACGGTGGAAGGCTTATCAGAATCTTCGGAGGAAGAAGAGCTTTTCCCGGAGGAACTTTCCGATATAGAAGCGGTTTCTAAGGAAGAGCCCTTGAAACGAGAATCTTTAAAACAAGAGTCTTTGAAACAAGAGTCTATAAAAACAGAGGCTATAAAAGAACAGCCCTTGGATGAAGAGGAGCTTAAGAAGCGTCTTTTACAGGGAGACCCGTCCTCCAGAGTGGTCTACACCGCCGATGGCAGAAGAATTGCTTCCGATAATGAAAACTTACAAAAGCGTATTCAGGAAAAGAAAGAGGAAGAATTAACAGTGGATTCCGTTCCGGAAAAGACTGCAAAACCCTATGTGTTCCCCCCGCTCTCCCTCTTGAAGCGTTCCCATAGTCAGGAAGAGGAAAAGCGAAGTGAAATCGAGAAAAATGCCCAGACCTTGAAGGAAACCTTAAAGAGCTTCGGCATTACCGTAAGCATCAGTAATGTTTCTGTAGGACCATCCGTTACCCGCTACGAGTTGCAACCGGAGCAGGGGGTAAAATTAGCCAAGATTGTATCTTTAAGCAATGATATTAAGATGCGACTGGCGGCGGCGGATATCCGTATTGAAGCGCCTATTCCGGGAAAGTCTGCGGTGGGAATTGAAGTTCCCAATAAAAACAGCCAGGTTGTATATTTGGGAGATATTCTGTCTTCTCCCGCCTTTCAGGAGAACCGGATGAAACTGGCTTTTGGTGTGGGAAAAGACATTGGAGGCAAGGTGGTGGTAACGGATATTGCCAAGATGCCCCACTTACTGGTGGCAGGAGCTACAGGAGCGGGAAAATCCGTTTCCATCAACACTCTTATTATGTCCATACTCTATCGCTATAGTCCGGAAGAGGTCAGGATGATTATGGTGGATCCTAAGGTGGTGGAGCTTCAGGTATATAACGGCATTCCTCATTTGCTTATTCCGGTGGTTACGGATCCGAAAAAGGCGGCTGCGGCATTGAACTGGGCTGTGGCGGAGATGACAAGTCGCTATAAGAAATTTGCCGCTTACGGTGTAAGAGACTTATCCGGCTACAACGAAAAAAATACGTGGCCTTACCGAGGAAGAAAGAGAGAAGGAGGGACTTTCCGTTCTTCCCCAGATTTTTAATCATCATTGATGAGCTTGCAGATTTGATGATGGTATCGGCGTCGGAAGTGGAGGATGCTATTGTCCGATTGACTCAGCTGGCAAGAGCCTGCGGAATGCATTTGATTATTGCTACCCAAAGACCTTCCGTTAATGTCATAACGGGACTGATTAAGGCAAATGTTCCTTCCCGTATTGCCTTTTCCGTAAGTAGCGGAGTGGATTCCCGTACCATTATCGACATGAATGGAGCGGAAAAGCTTCTGGGAAAGGGAGATATGCTTTTCTTCCCTCAGAATTTACCTAAGCCTATCCGAGTACAGGGAGCCTTTTGTATCGGATGAAGAGGTGGCTAAGGTTACGGAATTTTTAAAGTCTCAAGGAGAAGCGGAGTATAACCATTCCATCTCTAAGAGCTCGGAAAAGGAAGCCACGGAAGAGACGGGAGGAAGTCAGAGCGATAGAGACGAGCTTTTTGCGGAGGCCGGATCACTGGTGATTGAAACGGACAAGGCAAGTATCGGCTTTTTACAAAGAAAATTCCGCATCGGTTTTAATCGGGCGGCAAGGATAATGGATCAGTTGGCTGCGGAACATGTCGTTGGAGAGGAGGAAGGCACCAAGGCCAGAAAGGTTTTAATGAACATGGAAGAATTTGAGGAGTTACTGTCTACAGAAAGGATGGAGTAAATGAAATCAGATTTAGAAATTGCTCACGAGGTAACACTGAAACCAATCGCTTTAGTGGCTAAGAATTATGGGATTTCCGAAGAGGATTTAGAGCTCTATGGAAAAATATAAGGCAAAATTGTCCCAAAAATTTTTGCTCTGCCCACGAAGGAAAAACAAAAAGGAAAATTGGTTCTGGTTACTGCCACCAATCCTACCCCTTAGGAGAGGGAAAGACCACAGTATCTATCGGCTTAAATGATGCGTTGAACCGTTTAGGAAAGAAGAGCATTGTGGCATTAAGAGAGCCCAGCCTTGGACCATGCTTCGGCGTAAAGGGTGGTGCAGCAGGAGGCGGATACGCTCAGGTTGCCCCCATGGAGGACATTAACCTTCATTTTACGGGAGATTTCCATGCCATCACTTCTGCCAATAACCTACTGGCCGCAATTTTGGATAATCATATTCATCAGGGCAATGCTTTTAGAAATCAACCCCAAAAAGATTCTTTGGAAGCGTTGTTTGGATATGAATGACAGAGTTTTGAGAAATGTTATCGTTGGATTGGGAAATCAGGCGGACGGTGCTATGAGAGAGGATCATTTCCAGATTACGGTAGCTTCCGAAATCATGGCGATTCTTTGTCTGGCCAAGGATATGAAGGATTTACAGGAGCGTTTAGACAAAATCGTAGTAGCCTATAACAAGAAGGGCGAGAGAGTCTATGCAAAGGATTTGGAATGTACCGGAGCTATGGCGGTTCTTTTAAAGGATGCTATGCAACCTAATCTTGTGCAAAGTCTGGAAGGAAACCTTGCCATTATCCATGGTGGACCCTTTGCTAACATTGCTCATGGCTGTAACTCCATAAGGGCCACCAAGATGGGCTTGGCTTTAGCAGATTTTCTGGTTACCGAAGCAGGCTTCGGTGCCGACCTGGGAGCAGAGAAGTTCTTTGATATTAAGTGTGCGGCAGCCGGATTAACGCCTTCTTGTGCCGTAATCGTAACTACCCTTCGTACCTTAAAATACTACGGCGGACTTCCGAAGGAAGAGATTTCCAAGGAGAATCGTGAAGCATTGGAAAAAGGCTTAGAGAACCCGGAAAAGCATATCGAAAATGTAAAGAAATTCGGTGTTCCTGCAGTAGTGGCAGTAAATCGTTTTGCTACAGATACCGAGGGGGAGCTTTCTTCTTAAAGGATTTCTGTGCTAAGAGAGGCGTTTGCTGTGCCATCATGGAAGCTTACGGAAAGGGAAGTGAAGGAGGAGAAGAGCTTGCCAAGGCAGTGCTGGAAACTGTGGAAGCCGGAGAAGTGAATTTCCATACTTTGCAAACTCCGGAGCAGAGGATTTCTCAGAAGATTGAACTCCTGGCGAAGGAAATTTACGGTGCCGACGGGGTAGAGTATTCGAATAAGGCTAAAGAAGAATTAAAAGAAGCTGGAAGAATCCTGCTATTCCAATCTTCCGATTTGTATGGCAAAGACGCCCTACAGCTTATCCGATAAGCCGAATCTTTTGGGAAGACCGAAGAATTTCCGGATCGAAATTCGTGAACTTTCCCTCTCCGCTGGAGCAGGATTTGTGGTATGCTTAGCAGGCGATGTTATGACGATGCCGGGTCTGCCAAAGGAGCCGGCAGCAAAAAGATTGGCTTTGAAAATGAAAAGATTGTAGGAATTTTCTAAGGAGGCATAGATGAAGGGCTGGTTGTCTTGTTTAAGCGAAGCGAAGGTCCTTCGGGAGATGGAGAGGGAGGAATTTTCCTCCTCTCCTATGATTCCCGAAAGGCAAAAAGCAGGGGATTTATTTCTTTGCATGAAGGGAAGTGCTATGGATTCCCATGATAAAATCCCCTGAGCTTTTTGGAAAAGGGTGTTCGAGTATTTGTGGTTGAAAAAAATCTTCCCTGAATTACCGAAGGAAATGCAGGATAGAGAAGATCTTTGCATTGTAAAGGTAGAAAACGGCAGAAAGGCTTTGGCGGAGCTGTCAGCCTTTTATTTTTCCTACCCCTCCAAGGAGATGCTGATGATCGGCATCACCGGTACCAAGGGAAAAACCACAACAGCCAGTATGGTGCGGGCAATTCTTACGGAAGCGGGCTACAATTGCGGTCTCATCGGAACCACTGGAATCGATTATGCCGGCATCCATGAAGAAAGCAGAAATACCACCCCTGAATCCTATACTTTGCAGGAAACTTTCCGGAAAATGAAGGAAAAGGGCTGTAATGCCGTAGTTATGGAGGCTTCCTCCAGGGCCTTTAAGATGCATAGAACCGACGGTATCTTTTTTTGATTATGGTATTTTTTTACCAATATTGAAGAGGATCATATCGGAGAAAAATGAGCATAAAGACTTTTGCGGAATATAAGTATTACAAGTCCAGAATTTTTCACCCAGTCCAAGACGGGACTGGTGAATCTTGATGCGGATTTTTTTCAGAAGAATTTATTGAAAATGCGGAGTGCCCCTGCTTTTAGCTTTGCCTTTAAAGAAACAGGCGGATTTTATGGCTACAGAGATTGAAGACTTACATAGGCATGATTTTTCTGGGCTGTAGATTCCATTTTTCGACATGGAGAAGAGGATTGGGAGATTTGGAACCATCTGCCGGGAAGATACAATGTTTATAATGCCTTAGCGGCAATTTCTCTGGCCTCGCTTTTTGAAAAATCAAAAAGAAGTGGTGCAATCCGCCTTACGGAAGATTCAGGTTAACGGTAGGATGGAAGTTGTGCTGCAAAAGAGGGGGCTACACTGTTTTTGGTGGACTATGCCCACAATGCAATGGGTATGAAGAATCTTTTGGAAACTTTGAAGGCCTACAAGCCGAAACGCCTGATTGTAGTCTTTGGCTGTGGCGGAAACCGTGCGAAGGAAAGACGTTACGGCATGGGAGAGGTGGCAGGAGAAATGGCGGATTTTCACCATTCTTACCGCAGACAATTCCCGCTATGAGAAAACCATGGACATTATTTGCCGATATTGAAAGCACTTTGTCGAAGAAGATCAAAAACTACGTGAAGATTGAGGACCGTAGAGAGGCTATTCGTTATGCCTTGGAACAGGCCCGAGAGGGGATCTTGATTGCTGTTATCGGAAAAGGACATGAAGAATATAATGAGGTAAATGGAACATTTACCCGTTTTTGTAGATAGAGAAGTGATTTTTGGAAGAGGCGGAAAGAGAGGGAAAATAAGATGCAGATTCCTTTTTCGGAGATATTTTCCTCTGTAGACAAGATTATTTTGGATTCCCTGGAGGATTGCAGTAAAGGGACTCTTTGTTCCCATCAAGGGAGAAAAGCAGGATGGACACTGCTTCATTCCCATGGCTATAGAGCATGGGGCATCCTTTATTTTTACCGAGGAGGATTGTTCGGAGCTTTCCAAACAATATCCCCAGGTACGTTTTATTCCGGTGGAAAGCACCATAGACGCTTTACAGGCCTTGGGAGGCTATGCCAGAAGTCTGTATTCCGGTTTAGTCATCGGTGTAACTGGTTCCGTAGGAAAGACCACCACCAGAGCCATGATTGCCAAGGCACTTTCCATGGAGAAGTCTGTTTTTGAAACCAAGGGAAATGCCAATTCTCAGCTGGGACTTCCTATTACACTCTTCTCCATGGCTAAGGAAAATAAAGAAATCAGTGTTATCGAGTTAGGCATCTCCATCCCCGGAGAGATGCATAGGATTGGGGAGATTGCTTCCTGTGACATTGCAGTATTTACCAATATCGGTTCCGCCCATTTGGAGAATCTGAAGACCAAGGAAAATACCTGCTTTGAGAAAAATGCATATTCTGGAAGGAAATCAAAAGGAAGTTTCCCTGTATTTGCCGAAAAAGGATGCTATATTGGGAACGCTTACGGAAGAGAAAATCAGAGCCATGGGATTCTTGGGAGAGAAGAAGCTAAATCTTTTCTTTTACGAAAAGAAGGAGGAGATTCCCTTTCCGTTCCCGGAGAACATATGGAGGACAATGCTTCCGTAGCCATGGCGATAGGTCTTTTTCTGGGATTACACAAACAAAAGCTCTTACAGGGCTTATTGGAATTTCAGGGCTTAAAGGGAAGAGGCGGCAGACTTTCCACGGAAGATGGCATTATGATTATTGATGACAGCTACAATGCTTCTCCTGATTCCATGAAGGCTTCCTTAAAGGTCTTGGCTTCAGAGAAAGGGGCGAAAAGAAAGATTGCCGTTCTTGGAGATATGAATGAGTTGGGGGATAATGAAATCGCCTATCATCGGGAAATCGGAGAACTTTTAAAGTCTCTTCCTATTGATGCATTATTTACTTTAGGAAAGAAGGGAGAAGAGATTCGGAAAGCTATGGGAGAGAATAGGCTTCCCGGAAAAGCCTGCTTTAATCTTGAAGAGCTGTCCTTATCTTTGGAAGAAGAAATTAAGCCCGGAGATCTGCTTTTTATTTAAGGCCTCCAATTCTCTTTCTCTTTCCAAGGTGATTCAAGAAATAAGGAGTAAGCATTGTTTGCCAAAGTAATCGTAGATATTTCTCATGAATCTATCGATAAATGTTTTACCTATAGGGTTCCCTACGGAAGTTTTCCTTATCTGTCGGGGATCCTGTTTTGATACCCTTTGGAAGAGGAAAGAAAAAAAGGGCTATGTAATCGGTATAGAAGAGCTGGCAGACTTCCCTGAAGAGAAAATTAAAGACATTCTTTCTCCTTTGGAAAAGGAGTTCTCCGTAGAAAAACAGCTTTTTGGATCTGGCCATTTGGATGGCGGAGGAATACGGAACGACCTTAAATCAATGCTTAAAAACCGTGCCTCGGTAAAGAAGAAGACGAAAAACAGAACAAAGCTGGGAAAGATACAATATGGAAATCCCTATCCTGCTCCTAAATTAAATCCGGAGCAGGAGGAGGTTCTTTTGCAATGCAGGAATATTTTCAGGAGGAGAAAGCGCCTTCAGCCCTGCTTTTTCGGTGTCACCGGTTCCGGAAAAGACGGAGCTGTATTTGCGTTTAATCGAAGATTGTCTTTCCAAAGGTAAGGAAGTCATTTATCTGATTCCGGAAATTTCCCTAAGTCATCAAAGCAGAATGCGGGTAGAGGGACGTTTTCCCGGACAGGTGGCGGTATTACATTCCAAAATGAGCCAGGGAGAACGGGCGGAAAGTATGGAAAAATGCCGGTCCGGAGAGGTGAAGCTCTTGCTGGGACCCCGTTCCGCACTCTTTGCGCCTTTTTTTCCAATTTGGGACTCATCATTATCGATGAGGAGCAGGAGCGTTCCTATAAGTCGGAAACCGCCCCCGTTATGAAAGTCGGGATGTGGCCAGAAAAAGAGGAGAGTTGGCAAACTGTCCGGTACTTTTCGGATCGGCAACACCCTTCCGTCAGTATTTTCCGGGAGGCGGAGGAAGGAAAAAGTCAGGCTGTTCACTTTAAAAAAACAGGGCGGTGGAGGGAAGTCTTCTGCCGAAGCTGACTTTGATCGATTTACGAAAGGAATTGGAGGAGGGAAACCGTTCCATTTTTCCAAAGCGCTGGAGGAAGCGGTACTGAAGCGTTTGGAAAGGGAGAGCAAAGCATTCTCTTTATGAACAGAAGAGGCTATTCTCCCTTTGTCAGCTGCAGAAAATGCGGAAAAAGCTTAAACTGTCCCCACTGCGATGTAAGCCTGACACTCCATAAAAACGGTATGCTGCAATGCCACTACTGCGGCTATAGCAGAAAAACTGGAAAAAGAACTGTCCGAACTGTGGCAGCAGCTACATTTTCCCTTCGGAACCGGAACGGAAAAAGCTGGAAAAAAATCTGCCATGCAGTCTTTCCCAAGGCAAGAATTCTTCGCATGGACGGAGATACCACAGGGAAAAAAAGGGAAAATATGAAGAAATTTTACAGGACTTTTGCCGAGGAGAAGGCGGATATTCTTTTTGGGAACCCAGATGATTGTAAAAGGACATGATTTTTCCGAAAGTCACTTTGGTGGGCATTATGGCGGCAGAGCAGCTGTTTTTTTCCAGTCGGACTTTTCAGGCAGGGGAATACGCCTTCAGATTCTGACTCAGGCAGCAGGTCGAGCCGGAAGGGGAAGCTTCCCGGAGAAGTCTTGATTCAAAGTTATCGCCCCGGAGGAGGAAGTGCTGGAGCTGGCTTTTGCAACAGGACTACTTTTGCTTTTTATCAATCGGAAAAGAAGTTTCGAAAAAGACTGGAATATCCTCCCTTTGCCAGAATGCTGGCCATCCAATGCAGCTATCAGGAGGAAGAGTTTTTAAGTCTGATGCTGGATAAGACCATCAAAAGAATACAGGGAATAGTGGATGCGGAGAAGGGGGAGCTATTCGGCCCCTTCCCTGCCACCATTTATAAGCTAAAGGATAATTTTAGGAAAATCATCTATATTAAGCAAGAATCCCATGATATAATCATTCGATTAAGAAATCTATTTGTTGAGGAGCTTCGAAAAGAGGACAAACGCTCTTTGATTCAGCTCCAGTTTGATCTTTTATAGAGAGGGTAGAGTTTATGGCAATTCGCAGCATCCGTACCATCGGAGACTCCATTTTGGAAAAGAAGTGTAAAGAAATTAAGGAAATGACGGATAAAACCAGAGATTTGATACAGGATATGTTTGAAACCATGTACGATGCCAACGGCGTTGGACTGGCGGCTCCTCAGGTGGGCATTTTAAAGCAGCTTTTTGTGGTGGATATCGGAGACGGTGTTCGCTATGTATGCATTAATCCTAAAATCGAAGCCGTTGGAGAGGAAGAGCAGTGCGGAGAAGAGGGCTGTCTTTCCGTTCCGGGAAAGGAAGGAAAGGTTACCCGGCCCATGAATATCCATGTGGAGGCTTTAAATCAGAACATGGAGCCCTTCAGTCTGGATGCCTCCGGATTTTTAGCCAGAGCCTTCTGCCATGAGTATGATCATCTTCAGGGCGTACTGTATACGGAGAAGGTAGAGGGAGACTTGGAAGATGTACATTATGAAGAGCTGGAAGAGGAGGAAATGATTTGAGAATCGTGTTTATGGGAACCCCGGACTTTGCAGTGAAGGGCTTAGAGGCTATCCATCAGGCAGGACATGAGATTCTCCGGTGGTCAGTCAGGAGGATAAAGCAAAGGACAGGAAGGGAAATCTCCTAAAGACACCGGTAAAGCAGGCAGCAGAAAAACCTGGGGCTTCCTGTTCGTTCCGTACATCGTCTGAGAAAGGATGTAGAGCTCCTTGCATATTTAAAGGAGTTAAAGCCGGATTGTATTGTGGTGGCTGCCTTTGGACAGATTCTTCCTAAAGAAGTTTTAGATATTCCCCTGCTATGGCTGTGTGAACATTCATGCTTCTTTACTGCCTCTTTATCGGGGGCCTCCGATTCAGCAGGCTATTTTTGCATAGAGACAAGGAAACCGAGTATCTCTACCATGATGATGGCGGAAGGAATGGATACTGGAGACATCCTGCTTCAAAAGAAGCTTCCTTTAACGGGGGAAGAAACCGGAGAAAGTCTTTTTGAAGCCCTTTCTTTGCTTTCTCAGGATTGTATTTTGGAAACCCTTAGCCTTTTGGAAAAGGGGAATTGCCCCTAGGAGAGCTCAGGAAGAGGAAAAGGCCAGTCATTGCAGTATGATTGTAAAGCAGGACGGTTTTTGTGAATTGGAATAAGCCTGCCGTGGAAATTGAAGCCATGGTTCGGGCCTTTAATCCCTCGGCCTGCTGCAGTCAGTGTTCTTCCTAACGGGAAAAAGCTTTCAAGATCTGGAAAGCCAGAGTTATCAAGCAGAAAGAGGAGAATTTTTCAAAGTTTTTCTGAAATTAAAGAAGATTTGCTCTTAGCGCATTTACCGGAAAGTCTTTCGAGGAAGCGAAGGAGGCCTTTCGGAAGAAAGACGGCATAGGAAAGATGTATCGCAATAAGGAGAACAATCGCCTTCTTCTTTCCACGGGGGAAGGATATTTGGAAATTTTGGAAATTCAGGTAGAAGGAGAAAAACGTTTGGATACCCCTGCCTTCTTACTAGGATTCGGAGGATAAGATGCCTTATTCATACTATTTTTTTGATCCCACGATGATTTTTGTTTATATCGGCATGGGGCTTTCCCTGCTGGCCTCTTCTTTGGTGAAGTCCACCTTTGCCAAATATGACCGGGTTCGTTCCCAAAGAGGTATCAGCGGAAGAGAGGCGGCGGAGATTATTTTACAGAAAAACGGTATCGGCTATGTGCAGGTGCTTTCCGTAAGAGGACATCTGAGTGATTTCTACAGCCCGAAGGATAAAACGGTCAATCTTTCGGAAGCCACGGAGAACTCCACCTCCATTGCAGCCATCGGCGTTGCCGCCCACGAGTGCGGACACGCTGTTCAGGATGCGGTAGGCTATGTGCCCCTGGTCATCAGCCGGAATATTAATCCGGTCTGTGCTATTTGTTCTCAGCTGGCCATTCCCATTATTTTTATCGGCTTTCTAATCGGCATGAGCGGTTTTATTCAGTTGGGCATTATTGTTTTCGCAGTGGCGATTTCCTTTCAGATTATTACCCTTCCGGTGGAGTGGAATGCGTCCCAAAGAGCCATGCGAATCTTGGAAGAGGAGGGGATTTTAAGTCCCCAGGAAATCAAGGGGGTTCGGGCAGTCCTTACTGCAGCGGCTCTTACCTATGTGGCGGCGGCAGCATCCTCCGTATTGCAGCTTCTTCGTTTACTCATTCTCTATGGAGGAAGAGGCAGAAGAGATGACTAAGGCTGAAAAAAATGAAAAAGCAAGACCGGAGCCAATGCAGGAATATTCACCGGAGGCAAAATGGATAAGAGGAAGAAAAAAACTTAAAGCCAAGAGTGGAAAAAGAGTGAAAGAGAGTTACTTTTTGGAGCTTTTTGGAAAAAGGTCTTTATGAAGGAGAGTTTATTCATCTTGCCTTGCGAAAGCTCTTTTTTCGGACTATCCCGGCTTGGGAAGCAGAGAGAAGGCTTTTTAACCAGAAGCAGTCATGGAATTTTGGAACGGTATTTACAGTTGGACTATGTGATTTCCCTATATAGCAGTGTGAAGCTGAAAAAATGAAGCCGGTGGTACTTTTTAAGTCTTCGAATTGCCATTTATCAACTGCTATTTATGGATAAGATTCCGGATCATGCCATTGTGGATGAGGCGGTAAAAAGCATTAAGAAAAAGAAAGCTTCAAGGTCTGGTTCCCTTTGTGAATGCGGTTTTACGAAAAGATTGTTGGAGAGAAAGAGGAAATCACAAAAGAAGCTGGAGGGACTTCCCAAAGACGATTCAGTGTCCCTATGTCTTCCACCGGATATTTTCGGAAATCTTTTTGAAAAGACTATGGCAGGGAAAGAACGATTGCTATGGCAGAAGCCTTCTTACAAAGTGACAGAGGCTTTTTATATTCGAAATGAATCCGGAGAGGGAGAGCGGGTATCCGGAAATATATTAGAGGAGGAGCGTTTCCGTTCCGGTGCTGTCACCATACAGGACTTTTCTTCTCAAGCAGTGGGAAAAAGCCTAAAGCTGAAAGAAGGGAGACCCTGGTACTGGACTGCTGCAGTGCTCCCGGGAGGAAAAGGCCTGCCATATCGCCTCCCTCTTAAAGGGTAACGGTAAAGGTTTATGCCAGAGATGCTCAGAAGGATAAGCTCCATTATATTGTAGAAAACCAAAGACGACTTGGTCTTCGAAAAATATGGAAATTGAGCATTGGGATGCCAGAGTCCGGGATGAGCGATTCATACAAGATGGGGAAGGACTTTTAGACGTAGTGCTTTTGTGATGCTCCCTGTTCCGGCCTTTGGAGTTATCGGTAGAAAACCGGATATTCGTCTGCATTTTACGAAGGAATCCTTGGAAGAATTGCAAAGCCTGCAAAGGAGATTCTAAGCACTGTTCAGGCCTATGTGAAAAAAGGGAGGACAGCTGTTGTATTCCACCTGCAGTCTTTTCCTTTTAAGGAAAATGAGGAGAATCGGGACTTTATTCTAAAAAAATTTCCCTTTCACCCTCATCAAGGAAGAGAAGTTTATGCCGGGAGAGCCCTCGGACGGCTTTTTATCTGGCTCTGTTTCAGAGAAAGAGGGAAGATTGACAGCATCACTGTGACGGAAGAATTCGGAGAAGTGATTTTACGCAATTTCAAGAAAAGGATGGAGGAGTAATTCTTGCAAGAGAAGGAAAGCATGAAAAATATTCGTGATTTAGAGCTTGTAGAGCTAAAAAGCCTTTGTAAGGAGGAGGGATTTCCTGCTTTATCGGGCGGAGCAGCTTTTTCCCTGGCTTCATGAAAAAGGCTGTGGAGGAGTATACGGAAATGACGAATATTCCCAAAGCTATGCGGGAAAAAGCTTTTCGGAAGGCTATTCCATAGCCTTACCTAAGGCGGATTTACACCTATGCTCCAAGATGGATGATACGGAAAAATTTCTTTTTCGCCTCTCTGACGGACATAAAATTGAATCGGTTTTCATGCGATATCAGCATGGAAACTCCGCCTGCATTTCCACTCAGGTGGGCTGCAGGATGGGCTGTGCCTTCTGTGCTTCCACCTTGGATGGTCTTGCCAGAAACTGTAGCACAGGAGAAATGCTTGGGCAGATTTATGCTATGGAAAAGCTGACAGGACAAAAGAATTTCTCATGTGGTGCTGATGGGCTCCGGAGAGCCCTTGGATAATTATGAGGAGGTTACCCGTTTCCTACGAATCATCAGTGACGAAAAGGGAAAAAATCTCTCCATCAGAAACATTACCCTGTCCACCTGCGGTCTGGTACCGAGAATTTATGATTTGGCCAAGGAAAATTACGGGATTACGTTGGCTCTAAGCTTGCATGCGCCTACGGATGAACAGCGAAGAAAAGATCATGCCCATTGCCAATCGCTATTCTTTATCGGAAATTATGCCGGCGGTGAAAGGAATACTTTAATAAAAACCGGAAGAAGAGTCAGTTTTGAGTATGCCTTGGTGCTGGGGGTAAAATGACGGAGAAGAGGACAGAAGGGCTTTAGCGGACTTTATTGAGAGGAGAGAAGGGAGAGCATTTTTCCCTGTCATGTGAATCTCATTCCGGTAAATCCCTATTAAAGAAAGGACTTTTGCACCGCCGGATCGAAAGAGGGTTTATGCCTTTTCAGGAGTATTTACAGAAAAGAGGCATTACCTGTACGGTAAGAAGAGAGATGGGGGCAGATATTGCCGGAGCTTGCGGACAATTACGAAGGGATGGAACAAAAAGGGGCTTTAAGATGGAGTTTTTGCAAAAACGGATCAGGGAAAAATGCGAAAAATGAATCAGGATTTTTCTTTTTCGCCACAGGGGATGCTCCCGGGAAATTTCCCAATCTTTTTTTCTTTTGGCAGACGGAATGGGAGGACACAGAGCCGGTGACTTTGCCTCCCGTTATTTGGTGGAAAGCTTTGACGACGCTTTTTGAAACAGACGGAAGAGCTGCCTTTGGTACGAAGCCCTGGAGAAGGCAATACAGAAAGATGAATCTGGAGCTGCTTCGTCTTTCCCAAAGCAATATTCATTTGCAAGGGATGGGAAGTACGCTGGTAACCGCCTTTGTAGAGGGAAACAGCATAGTTTTTTCCAACGTGGGAGACAGCAGAGCCTATCTTTTTCAAAGAAATCGTCTGCGCCAGGTTACCAGAGACCACAGCTATGTGGAGGAGATGATTCAGAGAGGAAAAATGATTCTGAGGCTCTGAGGAATACCAAAAGAGTAAGAATATGATTACCCGAGCGGTTGGCGTGGAAAAGTACTGAAGTGGACTTCTTCGAGGAGGATGGGAGGAAGGAGATTTATTTTTTTCCTTTTGCTCCGACGGCCTTAGCAATATGGTGGATCAGGAAAGTATGGTACAGATTTTTAAAGGATGATTCCAGTTTGGAAGAAAAGGGAGAGGCTTTGATTACCTTAGCCAATATTAATGGGGGAAAAGACAATATCGCCTTGATTTTGGTGAAACCCGGAAAGGAGCAGGGATAATGAAATGGGAAAAAAAGGAACTCTGCTACAGGATCGATATAGTATAGAAGCCCCTCATTGGAGAGGGAGGCATGAGCTATGTATACCGTGCCAGAGATCAAAAGCTGGGTCGTACCGTAGCAATTAAGGTTTTAAAGTCCGACTACGCGGAGGATCAGGAATTTGTTCGAAAATTCCAGGATGAAGCCAAGGCTGCCGCAAAACTGAATCATTTGAACATTGTCTCCGCCTATGATGTTGTGGATGAAGGGGATACCCATTTTATCGTCATGGAATTGGTGGAGGGATTACCTTAAAGAATTATATCCATAGAAAGGGAAAATGTTCCGAGCGAGAAGCCATTGGCATTGCTCTGCAGCTTGTGGAAGGTATGGATACCGCGCATAAGATGGGGATTGTGCATAGAGACATTAAGCCCCAGAACATGATTGTCAGCACCGAAGGGGTGGTAAAAATTGCCGACTTCGGCATTGCCCGGGCGGCCAGTCAGGAAACGGCCAATACGGCGGTGATGGGTTCCGTGCATTATATTTCGCCGGAGCAGGCAAGACGAGGGGTTTCCGACCAGCGTTCCGATATTTATTCCCTGGGCTGTACGATTTATGAGATGCTTACCGGGAAAGCTTCCCTATGAGGGGAGAATTCCATGGCGGTGGTTTTTTCCCATATGGAAGATCCTATTCCTCGGGTAAGGGATTTGGAGCCTGAGGTTTCCCCTGCCTTAGATTATGTGGTTTGGAAGGCTATGCAGAAAAAGCCCTCTGCCCGTTATCAGACCGTGGAGGAGCTGCGGGATGACTTAAATCTTGCTTTGGAAGACCCGGAAGCCGGTTTTTTAAACGATAGACAGGATGAGGGAGACGAGTCCATTTCCCGTCAGGCCAGACAGGAAATGGATAAAGGCATTTCCCGACTGTATAAAGCTTTGGCCATTTTGTCCGTAGTTTGCATCCTGGGCGTATTTCTTTTCTTGGGTTTTAAATTAGTGGGTATGCTTCGATCCGTAAAGGATCTTTCTCCCAAGACGGAAAGCGCAACGGAGAAGGAAACGGAGGAAAGCACCCAGGTAGCGATTACCATTTCCGCCTTAGACAGCTTACTGCCGGATATTGTGGGAAAGACTATTCCCGAGGCGGAGAAATATCTCTCCTCTTATGACATTAAGATTTATCCGGAAAAGGAGGAATTTTTCCGAGAAATACGAGGAAGGACAGATTATTTCCCTACCCCAGTGGAAAATATGGGGTCAGAAGCCGATTGTACGTTACGGTTTCCAAGGGAAGTAAGGTACTGGTATTTTATGATAAGGATCATCCTGAGGACTTAACGAAGCTTCAGCAGATGGAGCTCAGTACGGTTGAGAAGGAATTGAAGGATAGAGAGATTCCTTACAAGGTGGTTGAGCAAATGTCGGATATGGTGGAAAAAGGATATCTGATCAGTACCAACAAGGCGGATACATCGGAGCCGGGAGAGCTGGAGCTTGTAGTAAGTACCGGAATTCCGGATAACTGGGCCGTAGTTCCTGATCTTACTAATCTTTCCGAGAAAGAAGCCATTTCCGCCCTGGAGGGTGCCGGTTTGGAAGCCGGAGTGATTTCCTATATTCCCAGCACAAGCGTGGCAAAGGGAGTGGTGCTGAAGCAGTCCGTGGCAAAGGACAGCTACGTGGAAAGAGGACAGGCAATTCCCTTTAGTGTAAGCTCCGGTCCGGATGGGAGAAAGCAGCACAAAGCTTGCTCCTCCGATGACAACAGCAAGGCATGGGTATCCAGCATAAACCAAACCGTTGTTTTGGGAAGCGGCGGTCCCGGAGTCGAGGGAACTGTCCTTGTGGTGGTTTATCTTCGACAAGATGTAAACGGAGAAAGCAGGTACACCACCCTGCAAGCCGCAAGATCCTATGTGATTGGAAGCGAAATGCAGTTAAGCATTGGCCGAATCAAGGGAATTGCCGGACTTTCCAGAGGAACCGTGGAAGTAGTGGATGCGGAAAAGGATAGGGTTCTGGCTGCCTATGATCTGGATTTCGCTCCGGAGGCTTAGGATGATAGGAAAGATAATTAAAGGCATCGGCGGATTTTATTATGTGGATACCAAGTCGGGAGTCTTTGAATGTCACGCCAAGGGGCTTTTTCGAAACAAGAAAGAGAAGCCCTTGGTAGGAGACATGGTGGAAGTGGAAGAGGTTCCTGACACGGAAAAAGAAATGGTGGGTCAGATTCTAAGATTCTCCCCGAAAAAAATGAATTGATTCGCCCCTTAGTGAGTAATATTGACCAGGCGGCACTGGTTTTTGCGGTGAAGGATCCAGAGCCTTCCTTTCCCTTGATTGACCGTTTTTCTTTTGCATCTGGAGGCAAGAGAGATTCCCTGTATGCTTTTCTTTAATAAGAGAGATTTGCTTTCAGATTGTGAAGCGGATTATCGGGAGAAAATGCAGAGAATCTATGAAAAAGCAGGTATTCCCGTTTATTTTTTCCAAAGCAATACGAAAGAAGACCGGGAGGAGATTCTAAGGCTCCTAAAGGGAAAAACCACGGTTTTCTCAGGACCCTCCGGTGTGGGAAAGTCCAGTATGATTAATCTTTTACTGGAAGACAGGAGGATGGAGACAGGAAGTCTTTCCGAAAAAATCAAAAGAGGAAAAGAAATACCACAAGACATGCGGAATTTTTTTCTCTGGGAGAAGACAGCTATGTCTTGGATACTCCCGGGCTTTCACCTCTTTATTTCCACCGGATATCTCTCCGAGAATCTGCGGTACTTTTCTATCCGGAGTTTGAAGAGTATCAGCAGTCCTGCTCGCTATAATACCTGCTATCATTTGGGAGAGAAGAAGCAGGATTGCGGAGTAAAGCAGGCGGTGGAAAAGGGAGAGATTGCCCTAGAGCGTTACGAAAGTTACAAGAGCTTATATCAGGAGATTGTAGAGGAAAGAAAGAATTATTAAGGAGGTTTCCGTGAAAAATCGATTATCCCCTGTCTATATTGGCGGCAGACTTTTTCCGCCTTACAGGAGGATGTGGCTTTAGCTGAGGCTGCAGGTGCGAAAAGCTTTCATTTTGACATTATGGACGGGCATTTTGTGCCCAATATTTCCTATGGGGCAGGGATTGTTTCCGCCTTTACGGAATAAGTCCAAAGCCTTTTTGACGTGCACCTGATGGTGGAGGAGCCGGATTGCTTTCTTTTGCCGATTACAAAAAGGCGGGAGCAGACAGGATTTCCGTGCATGTGGAGGCGGTAAAGCATTTGGATCGTTCCTTACAGGCGATACGAGAGCTTGGCATGGAAGGAGGCGTTGCTTTGAATCCTGCCACATCCCTGTCCACGATAGAAGAAATTCTTCCCATTTGTTCCCTATATTTTGATTATGTCTGTAAATCCGGGCTTTTGGAGGACAGAGCTTTATCCCCTATACCTTGGAGAAGATTAAAAGGCTTCGGAAAATGGCGGAGGAGAGCTCTTCCCTTTGGAAATCGGTGTAGACGGAGGGTGTGAAGCTGGACAATATATCCTCTATCTCTGGAAGCCGGAGCCAACTTTATCGTGGCAGGCTCCTCCGTATTCGGAAAAGAAAGAAGAAATCGGAGAAAGGGTAAAGAGTTTTTAATAAGGTTCTTGAAAATGCCTAGGGACAGTTTATAGTAAGGTAATAAAAATAAAGGAGGGTCAGAGAATGCTGGATATTAAAGTTTGTGAGAGAAAATCCCTGAAAGTTGTTAAAGAGAATATAAGAAAGAAGTTCCAAGATGAGAAGCTGAGTCTTGTGGATGAGGTTATTTCTCTGGATGTGGAAGCCAGAAAAGGTGCAGATGGAAGCGGACGAGCTTCGTAGTAAAAAGAATCAGGTTTCCAAGCAAATCGGAGCTTTGATGGCGAAGGGAGAAAAGGAAGCGGCGGAAAAAGGCTAAAGAAGAGGTAGCTACATTCTCCCAGAGACTGGCAGAATTAGAGGAAAAGGAGCTGGCTTTTACAGGAAGAAATTTTAAAAAGAATGATGGTTATTCCGAACATCATTGACCCCTCCGTACCTATCGGAAAGGACGATTCCTGCAACGTGGAGAATGAGCGTTTCGGGGATCCTGTGGTTCCATCCTACCCCATTCCTTACCATGCGGATATTATGGACAGCTTTTCCGGTTTGGATTTGGATGCAGCGGGAAGAGTAGCCGGTAACGGCTTCTATTATCTGGTGGGAGATGTGGCAAGACTTCACTCCGCAGTGCTTTCTTATGCCAGAGATTTTATGATTGACAGGGGCTTCACCTATGTGATTCCTCCCTATATGATTCGTTCCAAGGTTGTGGACGGCGTTATGTCTTTCGCGGAAATGGATGCCATGATGTATAAGATTGAGGGAGAAGACCTTTACTTAATCGGTACCTCCGAGCACTCCATGATTGGACGCTTTATCGATCAGATTTTACCGGTAGAATCCCTTCCTTTGACCTTAACCTCCTACTCTCCCTGCTTCAGAAAGGAAAAGGGATCTCACGGTATAGAGGAGAGAGGTGTTTATCGTATCCATCAGTTTGAAAAGCAGGAAATGATTGTAGTTTGTGAGCCGGAAGAGGCTATGGACTGGTACAACAAGCTTTGGCAGAACACTGTAGACTTTTTCAGAAGTCTGGATATCCCTGTAAGAACACTGGAATGTTGTTCCGGAGATTTGGCTGATTTGAAGGTTAAGTCCTGTGACGTGGAGGCTTGGTCTCCCCAGACAGAAGAAGTATTTTGAGGTAGGTTCCTGCTCCAACTTGGGAGATGCACAGGCAAGACGTTTAAAGATACGTGTTAAGGGCGCAGATGGAAAGAATCATTTAGCCTTTACCTTAAACAATACCTGTGTGGCACCCCCCAGAATGCTGATTGCTTTCCGGAGAACCATTTACAGGAAGACGGAACGGTAACTATTCCCTAAGGCTTTACAGCCCTATATGGGAGGCAAAGGAAGTTTTGGTTCCCAAGTTCAATTCCGTAGAAAAAGAAAAATGCATTAAAATAAAGTTTTTACAAATATTGTAACGAGTGATGCCGCTTCTTTTGTCCCTATCAGAAAGAAGCGGTTTTATCGTTGTGAAAAACATTCTCATTGCGTAGTAAGGGGCTATCCTCTATACTAGCTTAGTATTAGGGAAAGTAGGCTTTTCGCATAGAAAAGGAAAAAAATGGAACCCATTATTTCCGTGAGGGATTTATATAAAATATTCAAGATAGGTGATACGGAGGTATATGCCTTAAACGGATTGAACTTTGACATCTATCAGGGCGAATTCATTGCCATTGTGGGTACCTCAGGTTCCGGAAAAGTCAACCTGCCTGAATATGCTGGCAGGTCTGGAAAAGCCCAGTAAGGGCAGCATCACCATTACCGGAGAGTCCATTGAAAAAAATGAATGAGAAACAGCTGGTGGCTTTTCGAAGGATGCATGTAGGCTTCATTTTCCAAAGCTACAACCTGATTCCCTTTCTGAATGCTATGGAAAATGTTGCTATGCCACTGATGTTTCGAGGGGTTTCCAAAGAGGAAAGAAACAAAAAGGCTTTTGGAATATCTGGAGCTTATGAACATCGGAAAGGAAGCCAACCGTTCTCCCAACCAGATGTCCGGAGGACAGCAGCAAAGAGTGGGTATAGCCAGAGCCTTAGTGATTGATCCGGAAATTATTTTTGCGGACGAGCCCACCGGAAACCTGGATTCCCATACCACCGAAGAGGTTTTGGCCTTGATGCGAAACATTGTAGAAAAGCAAAGAAAAACTCTGATTATGGTTACCCATGATCCCCATATTGCATCCCGGGCTGACCGACAGTTAAGAGTGGTGGACGGAAGGATTGTAGAAACCGTTATTCGAAAGAAAGCAAAATCGAAGAAGAGATTTTACGGGAAAATGGTGCTCCACCCTATACTGTAGTGGAGAAGCAGCAAGAAGGAGAAGCAAGATGAAAGAGATAAGAAACAGCAGTAAGAAGATGTCTAAGGGGGTCACCAAGACAATCGATAGAAAGAAAAACATGGGGAAAACCCTATTTTCACTCTTTTTGTGTCTTAGCCTTATGCTTCCGTTTTTTCAGTCAAAGAAGCTATGCCGGCTATGTGAATACCAATCTGAATACCTTTATTCATGATGTGCAGGATGTGCCCACAGGCTATCCGGGGCAGGAAATGGAAGTGAAGGTTCGTATCGGTTACAACGGCTTAAACGGTTTAAGTAATCCCAATTCCGATGTGATTAATAATGTAAGAGTGCGTTTATCCAACGACCAAAGCTATCTGACGACCCAGAACAGTCCCCAAAGACACAAAAAGAACAATCTCTACAAGGATTCTTCCGATGAAGATGAGCAGGGCGAGGCACAGAAGGATGCCTGGGAAGAGGGCTATAAGGCCGGAAAAAAACAATGCCTACAACAACGGCTTAAACTATGTTTATCCGGTGGATGGAGGGGTCTATCCCTTCGAAGTGAATGCTTCTCTTTTCACCCAGGAGCAGAAATTGGGAAGCCTGAAAAAGGGAGAGTACAAGGAGTTATCCTTTAAGGTGAATGTCCGTTCCGATGCATTGAAGATGAAGGACAGCAGTGGAAATACCAGTGACGGCTACTTCGGTGTACCCTTTACCATCTGGTATGATGTACCGGGAGCCAGCCAGACTCAGAATAAAACCGAGTTTGTAAACGTTTTCATCACGGAAAGCGGAGAGGTAAAGGATTCGGAACCAAGACCGTGGCCCAGGCCTTTGTGGTGGGAGAGAACCAGAGTACCCCTGTGGGAACCTATCCCAATGCCATGAATTACAATGTAAACTTCCGAAATCAAAGTGGAAAAACCCTGTACGATGTAAAGATTAAGATGAATATGTCCTTGGCGGAAAAGGAAGCGGTACAGCTTACCGCTGCGGCAAAGGCGGAGGCAGTGAAGGATTTCCCCTTCTCTATAAACGAAGCCAACTACGACAGAGACTATGCCAAGGTGGAAAAGGGAGAGTGATTTCTCCTGCTATTCCATGGCTATTAAGCAAAACGCCGCCACCGGATTTTATCCCCTGTCCCATACGGTAAGCTACAAGCTGGCACCGGGAAGCACAGTTACTGTTACGGATACCTATTCCTTCTTTGTCAATGTGAAGAATCCCAACATGGTGGATGTGGAGAAGGAAAAGCTGAGAGACTTTAACGCCAACGACCGTAGTAAGGCCAGAATCATTGTGGATTCCTACAGAACGGAGCCGGAAAAAGGTATATGCCGGAGATGAATTCACCTTGATTTTAAACATGAAAAAAATGCCTCCAGCTCCATTGCGGCAAGCAATATTCTCTTTACCCTGACTTCGGAAAGCCCAGGAACAGACCGTGTTTGCCATTTCCGAAGGCTCCAACTCCTATGTGGTGAATTTCCCTTGCGGCGGGAGCCAGCACGGAACTTAGACTGAATGTAAAAGGCCAATGCGGGAGTGGATCCCAAATCTTATATTTTGACCATTAATGAAAAATACGATTCTCCCGACTTTAAGAATGCGGAGGAGAAGGTGGATATTGATATTCCGGTAAATCAGGTGGCAAGAATGGGATTTTTCCAACTTTGATGTGAATCCTCCAGTGTACCTGTGGGCAATGAAGCCAATGCCATGTTCAGTATCAACAATACCGGACGTGTAATGCTCTACAATGTTACCGCCAATTTTGAAAATGACTACATCAAAAAGACCACGGCTTATGTAGGAAACATTAAGCCGGGAGAAACAGGCTCTGTGGATGTTATGCTTTCCGCCGTTAAGGCAACGGATGGGGAGACTACCATTCCTGTAGAGATTTCTTATGAGGATGTAAACGGAAATAAGGCCACGGAAAAAACCGAAATTACTTTGACGGTAACGGAAGCTGCAGAGGCCGAATCCATGGATGATGCAGGTGGAGCCAGCAGAGATCTTACAGAAACAAAACCGACTTCATCCCTACCGATTAAGGGTATTGGCATAGAGCAGCAGTAGTAGCTGCTGTGGGAGGTGCCGCCTATTTCATCCGTAAGAAAAGAAAGAAGAGCTAAATGAAGGTAGTAGATTTATTTCTCTTGGCCATTAACAACTTAAAAACGAAGAAAGTTCCGAACGGTACTTACGGTTTTGGGTGTAGTCATCGGTACTTCCTCCATTGTAGTCATGGTGAGCCCTGGGACTGGGAATGAGTGAATCTCTTATGCAGTCCTTTAAAAACTCCGGCTCACTAACGAAAATCAACATTAGTAATTACGGAGGGATGGCAGACAATACCGGTAAAAAAGCGGCGGTACAGCTGACGGATGACAGCCTGAAGCAATTGGAGACTATCCCCCATGTCACCGGTGTTTCCCCCTCCCTGGAGGTGCCGATTACTGCAAAATTCGGAGCCTATGAGGCCAACTACAGTATTCGGGGTGTTTCTCAGGCGTATTTTTCCCAGATGAAATTAAAGGAGGAACGACGCCCTCCCAGCCGGAGATTCTGAACTGACATTGGTCTACGGAAATACGGTAGGAAGCTCCTTTCATAAGGTGAAAAACTGGCAGGACAGCTATGTGGCCAACCCCATGAAGGATACTATTTTCTACATTTTCCCGGAAAAGCAGACATCCAATCCTAACGGAGTCAGCAAAGACCAGCCGGAGACAGCAAGCAATAAGCCTCAGAAAAAATACATTCTTAAGACAGCCGGTATCATGGAAGGTACAGCAGAGGATTACAGTGAGGAATCCATGTATGCCTATGCGGATATTGACACTTTGAAGGCCTTCCTAAAGAAGATTTATAAGAAGGATTTGGTTCCGGATCCCAAGACGGAAAGAACGGAAAGCCTCTTCGTTACTATGTCTACGATGAAGCCTATGTTTTCGTAGATGATATGAAAAATGTATCCGAGGTTCAGAAGACGATTACGGATATGGGGTACTCCGCATACTCTAACCTGGAATGGTTAAAGCAAAGCCAGGACTCCATCAACATGGTGCAAATGGTTTTGGGAGGAATCGGTGCAGTTTCCTTACTGGTTGCAGCCATCGGAATCATGAACACCATGATGATGTCCATCTTCGAAAGAACCAAGGAAATAGGTGTCATGAAGGTATTGGGCTGTGATATGGGGGATATCCGTAAATATGTTCCTGACAGAATCCGCTCTTATCGGATTTTTCGGAGGCTTAATCGGAATTGTCCTAAGCTACGGCATTTCCGCGATTATTAACAGCTTAACCGGCGGCGGAGGAAGCGATGTGCTGAGCGGCTTTACCAATGGCGGAGAAGGACAGCTTTCCTGATTCCGGCTTGGCTTGCTTTTTTTGCTATCGGCTTTGCCATGCTGGTGGGTATGCTATCCGGTTATTTCCCCTCTGTAAGAGCCATGAAGCTAAGTCCTCTTGCGGCTATCCGAAACGAGTAAGGAATCAGGATAAAGAAATATAGAATTGTCTTAGAGAAGGCAGAAGAGTGAAAACTAAGCCTCTAAACCTTTGTTTTATGAATGGGGAAATGATACAATCTCCCCATTCTTTTTCTATTCTTATCATGGGTTTTCTACGGAAGTCGGGAAGATGGGCATATAAGTTTAGAGAGAAGTAGCTAGAAATATAAAAATTTTTGAAACAAAGGAAAGTATAAAAAGAGAGAAGGAAAAAGGGATGCTGAAAATTGCAAAATTCGGAGGAAGCTCCTGCGCCAGCGGAGAACAGTTTTCGTAAGGTAAAAAGAAATCGTTATGGAGGATCGGGAAAGACACTATATTGTGGTTTCCGCACCGGGAAAAACGAAATGATAAGGATACGAAGGTGACGGATTTGTTGTTGTCTTTATATGATGCGGTACAGAACAAGTCCGGTGCAGAGGAAATTTTAGAGAAGATTAAAAATCGTTTCCGGGATATTATTTCCGATTTGGATTTGTCCCTTTCTCTGGAGGATGATTTTCGGGAGATTTACGAGAAGCTTCTGGCAGGAGAGAGCAGAGACTATGCCGCATCCCGGGGAGAATATTTAAATGCCAAGTGTATGGCGGATTTCTTGGGCTTTCCCTTTGTGGATGCCAAAGGATATGATTTTCTTTTTAGAGGACGGAAGCTGCGATTTTGAAAAAACGGAGATAATGTCCAGAGAGGTCTTAAAGGACTTGGACTATGCGGTAATCCCCGGCTTCTACGGAGCCAATGGGGAGGGAGCAACCATTACCTTCTCCAGAGGAGGCTCAGACGTTACCGGTTCTTTGATAGCTGCGGCGGTTCATGCGGATCTTTATGAAAACTGGACCGATGTATCCGGTCTTCTGGTGGCGGATCCTCGCATTGTGAAAAATCCGGAAGTTATTGATTATATCACCTACAGAGAATTACGAGAGCTTAGCTATATGGGAGCCGGTGTTCTCCACGAGGATGCCATCTTTCCCGGTACGAAAAGAGGGAATTCCCATCCAGATTAAAAACACCAATGCACCGCAGGATCACGGCACCATGATTGTGGCCAATACCCTGAAAAAGCCCAGATTTATCATTACCGGAATTGCCGGAAAGAAGAATTTCTGCTCCATCAACATTGAAAAAGCCATGATGAACGCGGAAATCGGATTTATTCGAAAGGTGCTTTCCGTAATCGAGGAGAACGGTATTTCCGTAGAACACACTCCTTCCGGTATCGATACCTTAACTCTGTTCATTCATCAGGAGGAGCTGGAATCCCATGAACAGAAGGTTTTACAGGGAATCCAGAGGGCAGTTAATCCGGATCTGATTGAATTGGAGGCGGATTTGTCCCTGATTGCGGTTGTAGGACGAGGAATGAAGTCCTCTCGCGGTGTGGCAGGACGTATTTTTCCTGCCCTTGCTCATGAGTACATTAATATCAAGATGATCGACCAGGGCTCTTCCGAGTACAACATCATTATCGGTGTGAAAAACGAAGACTTCAATGCAGGCGATTAAGGCGATTTACAATATGTTTGTTTTATCGGTATAAAAGTTTTTGTAGCAGAAAAGCCTTCTTGAAACAGGAAGGAATGTCTAGGGGAAAGGGAGAAAATGACTTCCTTTCCAAGATGTAGGAAGAGAAAGTGAGGGCTATGGACATTCTTGTCATAGGCGGAGGACCGGCGGGGATGATGGCGGCCATCTATGGGAAAAAGAGGCCGGAAATCGAGAGGTCGTTCTTTTTCGAAAAAATGAAAAGCTGGGGAAAGAAGCTTTTTATCACAGGAAAGGAAGGGGAAACTGGACCAATTCCCTGTGAGGAGAGCGTTTTATGGAGAAAATCCTTCGAAATCCCCGTTTTTTCATGGGGGCCTTTCGAACTTTAACAATCAGGATGCCATTGCCTTTATGGAGAAAAATGGCTGTGCGCTGAAGGAAGAGCGGGGAGGCCGCATTTTCCCGGAGAGCAATAAGGCCTTTTCCTTAACGGACGGGATGAAGAAGGCTCTACAAAGGGAAGGGGTAAAGGTCTGCCTGAATAAAAAGGTGGACTCTATCAGGAAAAAGGGAGATGTCTTTTTGATTAAGGGAAATTTTCCGGAGGTGGAAGCCAAGAAAGTTATTATCGCCACCGGAGGACTAAGCTATCCCTCTACGGGCTCTACGGGAGACGGCTACGACTTTGCCAAGGCCTTTTTCCATAGAGGTGACGAAAACCTATCCCTCTTTGGTGAAAATGGAGGTTTTGGAGGAGGATGTGTACCCGCTTTCCGGTCTGAAGCTAAAGCATATCGGTCTGAAAATCTTAAATGAAAATGGGAAATGCCTCTACGAAAAGACCGGAGAATTATATTTTCAAAAGAACAGCCTATTAGGACCGGTGGTTTTATCCGCCAGTGCAGCCCTAAGTCCGGAGATTTCCGAAGCTCCTATGGGAAGCTATCAAATCGCTATTGACCTTAAGGCGGAAATGGGACAGGAGCAGTTTGACAGCTTTTTCCTAAGAGACTGTGAAAGAAGGGAAAGGAAAAGCTCTATCAGCTTTTAAAAATCCTATCTTCCTGCTCAGCTTTATCCCATTTTCCTGAAACGCTTGGAAAAGCAGGGCGTGTCTTTAGAGAAAAAAAGCTCGGAGCTGAAGAAAGAGGAGCGAAGAAAAATTTTAAATCTTTTTCACAGTTTTCTCTTTACCGTACAGGGCTTGGGAGGCTTTCCGAAGCCATAGTCACTAAGGGGGCGTGGAAACTACGGAGCTTTCCAAGAAAAGTCTTGAGGCCAAGAAAGTTCCGGGACTTTACTTTGCGGGAGAGGTGGTGGATCTGGATGCCTATACTGGAGGCTTTAATATGCAGATTGCCATTTCCACCGGAGTTTTAGCGGGACAGTCCGCAGGAAGAGCTTTAAAAAGAAGAACCATTAGAATAGCTATAAGAAAAAGCTATAAGAAAAGCTATAAGAAAAGCTATAAGAAGAGCTATAAGCAGAGCAGTAAGAGAAAGCTTTAGAGAAGAGACCTTTGATAAGCGTTTGTAAGACAAAGCTTTTCAGAAAAAGAAAAGGAAGAACACATGCCATACACAATAGCCATAGACGGACCGGCAGGGGCGGGTAAATCCACCATTGCCAAATTACTATCGAAAAGCCCTGGGCTTTTATTATGTAGATACAGGGCACTGTATCGTGGCCTTGCTTATGGAATTGCGGAAAAGGGAATTCCCTTTACAGCGGAAAAAGCATAGAAGAAGCTCTTCCCGCCCTACAGGTGGACTTGGCATACGAAGGAGAAAAGCAAAGGTTTTTTGTAACAAAGAGGATTGTACGGACTATATCCGTACTCCGGAGCTGGGACAGGGAGCCTCCATGATTTCTCAATACGGCTGTGTTCGGGAAAAAAACTGCTGGATTTACAGAGAAATGTAGCCAAGGAGCATTTCCTGTGTATATGGATGGAAGAGATATCGGCACAGTAGTTTTACCGAAGGCAAATAAAAAGTTCTATTTAACCGCCTCTCCTGAAATTCGGGCGGAAAGACGTTGGAAGGAGCTTTTGGAGAAGGGGGAAAAGATCAGCCTTGAGCAGGTGCTTACGGAAGTAAAGGAAAGAGACCACAGAGACAGCACCAGAGCCATTGCCCCTTTAAAAAAAGGCGGAGGACGCCATTGAAAATCGATAGCAGTAATCTTTCCATCTCCGAAGTGGTTGATAAGATGTTAAGCTATTGTGTGGGAAGTGAGGAATAAAATGGAGGCGGTCCTGGCGAAAAGTGCAGGCTTTTGCTTTGGGGTGGAAAGGGCTGTGGATGCGGTCTATCGCGTGCTTTCCGAGGAAGAGAAGAAGGAAGAGTCGGAGAGAAGACTGATTTACACCTACGGCGCCATCGTGCACAACGAGCAGGTGGTAAAAGGCCCCTGGAGGATAGAGGGCGTAAAAGCTTTTTAAAGACAAAGGAAGAGCTGTCCCGTTTGGAAAAAGGAATTTTTGGTGATTCGCGCCCATGGGGTAGGGGGAAGAGATTTACAAACTGCTTCAGGGTAAAGATATCGAAATTGTGGACAGCTCCTGTCCCTATGTACGAAAGATTCAACGCCTTGTGCGGGAGCACAGTGAAAAGGGCGAAAGAGTCATTGTAATGGGTGACCCGGAGCATCCCTGAAGTGCAGGGAATCCTGGGCTGGGGAAAGGGAGACGTGACGGCTCTAAAAGGCATAGAAGAGGTGGAGGCACTGCCGGATGGAGAGGGGCAGGAAATCTTTGTAGTGGCTCAAACTACTTTTCATATTGATAAACTCAAACTAGTTCTTGCGCTTTTTAAAAAAAAGGGGTATCATGTTTCTGTTATCAATACGATTTGCAACGCAACTTTCGAAAGGCAGTCAGAAGCAAAGGAATTAGCTGGACGATCCGACGCCATGGTGGTGATTGGTGGAAGCAGTTCATCTAACACAAAGAAGTTATTTGAGATATGCCGAGCGATATGCCCTAATACCCAGCTGATACAAACGGTGAAAGATCTTAAATTCAACTCGGATGAAGCGATTCGCAACGTAGGTATCACAGCAGGGCAAGCACCCCAAAAGAAATAATAGAGGAGGTTCTAACTTATGTCAGAAATGAGTTTTTGAACAAATGCTTGAGGAATCATTAAAGTCGGTTCATGCGGGGGAAATCGTTACAGGAACTGTTATCAGTGTGAAGCCGGATGAAATCGCACTGAACATCGGATACAAGTCCGATGGAATTATGACCAGAAGTGATTACAGTGCAGACAACCAATTAGACTTAACTACAGTAGTATCTGTAGGAGACGAGATTGAGTGTAAGGTTAAGAAGGTCAATGACGGTGAAGGTCAGGTCGTTCTTTCCCACAGAGATGCTCTTCAGTCTAAGGCTTCCGAGGAGTTAAGAAAGGCATTTGAAGAAAATGCTATTCTTACCGGTAAGGTAGTTCAGGTTGTTAAGGGCGGATTGAATGTAGAAGTGGACGGAGCAAGAATTTTCGTTCCCGCTTCCTTAGTATCCGATAGCTTTGAGAGAGATTTAAACAAGTATCAGGGACAGGACATTCAGTTTGTTATTACCGAGTTCAATCCGGCCAAGAGAAGAATTATTGGAGACAGAAAGCAGATTATGTCTGCTATGAAGAAAGAGCAGCATGACAAGCTCTTCTCTGAGTTAAAGGAAGGCGATATCCGTACCGGTGTGGTTAAGAATCTTACCGACTTCGGTGCATTCATCGACCTTGGCGGTGCAGACGGACTTCTTCACATCTCCGAGATGAGCTGGGGAAGAATCGAGAATCCGAAGAAGCTCTTTAAGCCGGGACAGGAAGTAGAAGTTCTGGTTAAGGAAATTAGCGGAGAGAGAATTGCATTAACCAGAAAGTTCCCGAACGAGAACCCATGGAAGGATGCAGAGAGCAAGTATGCTGTAGGCGAGATTGTTACCGGTAGAGTTGCAAGAATGACTGACTTCGGTGCATTTATCGAGTTGGACAAGGGAATCGATGCTTTATTACATGTTTCTCAGATTTCTAAGGATCATGTGAACAAGCCATCCGATGTTCTTGAGCCCGGACAGGAAATCGAAGCAAGAGTGGTTGATTTAGACGTAGACAACCACAAGATTTCTCTTTCCATCAAGGCACTTCTTCCTGAAGAGGAAGGGAGATGTAGCTGACGTAGACGTAGAGGCAGCATCTGAGGAATAAGATTTTAAAGCCGGGCCATGTGCCCGGTTTTTTGTGCGTATTTAACGGACTTTAGACGGAATTGGGGCTGATATCTGAGAATCATAGCACTGATTGTGAGGAGTGAAATGGGACAGGAAATCGAAAGAAAATGGAGAGTTCGAAAGGCTTCGAGGATTATCAAACAGTTTCCTTCTAAACTTTTGGAACAGGCCTATCTATGCCAAAAATCCCACCCTTCGTATTCGGAAGGAAAGCAGTATTTTTGGTGTAGAAGAGGAGGGTAGTATTTCCGGCGAAAAGAGGAAGCAGCATTTCTGATAAGAATGAGCAAGCGGTATTTCGAAGGGAAGAAGGAGGAGTACATCTTTTGCTATAAGGGAAAGGGGAGACTTTCCAGAGAGGAGTATAACCTGCCCTTAACAAAGGAAGCCTATGAGACCTTGGTGAGAAAGATAGAGGGGAAGGGTGATTCGAAAGCGTAGATATGCGATTCCCTATGGATCTTATACCGTGGAATTGGATATATTTCAGGGAGAGCTGGAGGGACTTTGCTATGCGGAGGTGGAGTTTCCTTCCGAAGAAGAGGCCCTTTCCTTTTCAGCCCCTTAGACTGGTTTTTCTGAGGAACTTACTGGGGAAAAAAAGGCTATTCCAATGCGAACTCAGTTTTGCAAAGGAGCTTTCCAATCTTAAATTAAAGGATTAAAACAGGCTTTTTCTTCTTTTTATTGCAGAAATCTCCGTTCAATGCTATACTTTACCCTCGAAAGCCCAGCAAAGGCGGTTTTTAAATTATAAGAGAAAAGTTTTGGAGGTATGCGCAATGAGCGTAAAGGTAGAAAATCTAGAAAAGAATATGGCAAAGATTACAGTAGATGTATCCGCAGAGGACTTTGCTCAGGCTGTAGAACAGGCTTATCAGAAGACTAAGGCACGTTACAATATTCCCGGCTTCCGTAAAGGAAAAGCAACAAAGAAGATGATTGAGCAGCATTATGGCCCACAGGTTTTCTACGATGCAGCGATTAACAACATTTTGGATACTCATTATCCAGCAGCTGCAAAGGAGTCCGGCTTAGACATCGTTTCCCGTCCTGAAATCGGCGTTGAGCAGATTGGAGAGGGAAAGGACTTTATCTTCACTGCTACTGTTGCCGTACGTCCTGAGGTTACCCTTGGAGAGTACTTCGGTGTTACCGCAGAGAAGGCTGACGTATCTGTAAGCGCGAAGGAAGTAACCGAGCGTTTGAATAAGGAACTGGAGAAGAATTCCAGAATGGTGGATGTGGATCGTGCCATTAAGAAGAACGACATCGCTACCATTGACTTTGTAGGTTCTGTAGGCGGTAAGGAATTCCCCGGCGGAAGAGGAGAGGATTATCCTCTTACCATCGGTTCCGGAACCTTTATTCCCGGATTTGAGGATCAGCTGATTGGAGCTAAGGCCGGAGAAGAAGTAGATGTTCATGTTACCTTCCCGGAGAACTACGGCGCTAAGGATTTAGCAGGAAAAGAAGCTTTATTCAAGGTAAACGTTAAGGCTGTTAAGGAGAAGCAGGTTCCTAAGGCTGATGACGAGTTTGCCTCCGAGGTTTCCGAGTTTGAGACTCTTAAGGAGTATAAGGAAGACTTAAAGAAGCAGATTAAGGAAGAGAAGGAAAAGAGAGCTACTTCTCAGGTAGAGAACAACGTAGTGGCTAAGGTTGTGGAGAATGCTTCCGTAGAGCTTCCCGAGCCGATGGTGGAGATGCAGCTGGATCAGATGTTCTATGACTACGCTAGACGTATGGAAGCACAGGGCATCCCCATGGATCAGTATATGCAGATTACCGGTCTTACAGAAGAGGGCTTAAAGAGCCAGATGAGAGAGACCGCAGTTCAGAACATCAAGACCTCTTTGGTTTTGGATGCTATCCAGAAGAAGGAAGGCATCGAGGTTACCGAAGAAGCTATTGAGAAGGAACTGGAGAGAATTGCAGAGCAGTATCGCATGAAGAAGGAAGATCTGGTAAAGACCATCAGTGATTCTCAGAAGCTTTCCATTAAGAGAGAGTTGGATATTCAGGCTACCATTGACAAGCTGGTAAGCGAGGCGAAGCTTGTAAAGCCTGAGAAGAAGAGCAAGAAAGAAGAGAAGGAAGAAGCTGCTGAGAAGTAAGCCTTCCGAAATAAAGAATATTTAGGACTGAGAAGCCTGTTTTGGCTTCCCGGTCCTTTTCTTTCTTAAACTATGGGTTTATAGGGGAAAGGATTGCCCTATGGTATTCTATAGAAGAACCCATAATAGAGGAGGTATACCATGAAGAATTTTTCCTATCCACAAAATATAACAACCATTCCCTATGTTATCCAGTCTACCAGTAGGGGAGAGCGTTCCTATGATATTTTTTTCCAGACTCTTAAACGAAAGAATCGTTTTTCCTGGGAGACGAGGTAAACAGCGATACCGCATCTCTGGTTATAGCCCAGTTGCTTTTTCTGGAATCCGAGGATCCGGACAAGGACATTTCCCTTTATATCAATTCTCCGGGAGGCTCTGTAACCGCAGGAATGGGAATTTATGATACCATGCAGTACATTAAGTGTGACGTTTCCACCATCTGTGTAGGTATGGCGGCATCCATGGGAGCCTTCTTACTGGCAGGGGGAGCCAAAGGAAAGAGAATGATTCTTCCCAATGCGGAGGTTATGATTCACCAGCCCTCAGGCGGTGCCCAGGGACAGGCTACAGAGATTCAGATTACGGCAGAATGGATTCTCCGTACCAAGAAGAACTTAGCCAAGATTTTGGCGGAAAATTGTAAGCAGCCCTTTGAGAAGGTGATGGCGGATACGGAGAGAGATTACTGGATGTCTGCTGAGCAGGCTCTGGACTACGGTCTGGTTGACCACATTTTCCAGAAAAGAACAGATTTAGAAAAGAAATAAAAAACTAAGGAAAGCAGGAAGAAATATGCCTATGAAACCGGATGATAAAGTAAGATGTTCCTTTTGCGGAAAATCAGCAAAGCAGGTTCGGAAAATGATTGCCGGCCTGAACAACACCTACATCTGTGATGAGTGTGTAGAGCTTTGTCAGGAGATTTTCGATGAAGAAATGGGCGGAGAGAATGCAGGAAGCGAGGTTTCCGATATCCATTTATTGAAGCCGAAGGAAATTAAAGATTTCCTGGATGAATATGTCATCGGACAGGACGAAGCGAAGAAGGTGCTTTCCGTTGCGGTATATAATCATTACAAGAGAATCACTTCCAAGGTAAGAGATATTGATGTGCAGAGTCCAACATTTTGATGATCGGACCTACTGGTACAGGAAAGACCTACCGGCCCAGACACTGGCTAAGATTTTTGGGCGTGCCCTTTGCCATTGCGGATGCCACGGCCCTCACCGAAGCCGGCTATGTGGGAGAGGATGTGGAGAACATTCTTTAAAAGCTGATTCAGGCAGCGGATTATGACATTTCAAGGCGGAGATCGGTATTATTTATATCGATGAGATTGATAAGATAACCAAGAAGTCGGAAAATGTTTCTATCACCAGAGACGTTTCCGGAGAGGGTGTACAGCAGGCTCTTTTAAAGATTTTAGAAGGAACCGTTGCTTCCGTTCCTCCTCAGGGAGGAAGAAAGCATCCTCAACAGGAGCTGATTCAGATTGACACCACCAATATTCTCTTTATCTGCGGCGGAGCCTTTCGACGGCTTGGAGCACATTATTGAGAAGAGAATTGCTTCTGGCTCCATCGGTTTCGGAGCGGAAATCGTAGAGAAAGAATAAAGATAACTATGATGATGTTCTGAAGCAGGTACAGCCTGAGGACTTAACCAAGTTCGGTTTGATTCCCGAGTTTATCGGTAGAGTACCGGTGGATGTGGAATTAAGTAGCCATGATGTGGACAGTCTTAAGCGTATCCTGACCACACCGAAGAATGCTTTGGTAAAGCAGTATCAGAAGCTCTTTTGAGATGGATGGCGTAGGTCTTTCCTTCACGGATGATGCGGTAACTGCCATTGCGGAGAAGGCGGTACAGAGAAAGACCGGAGCCAGAGGACTTCGTTCCATTATGGAAGGAATGATGACGGAAATCATGTATGAAATTCCTTCCGATGAGGACATTGCCGAGGTGGAGATTACCAAGGATGTGGTAGAGAATCAGGCCAAAGCCCAAAGTGGAAAGAAATCCCTGAGAAAGAGACAGGAACGCTGGCTGGAATTTCAGCAGAGTAAAGAAGACAATGTAAAAGAAAGAAAACGGGTTAAGAAAAGAGGATAATATGGTCATTCGTTCTGTGGATCTTCCCTACGTTTGTGGTGTGAAGTCTACGTTACCAAAGACAGGAAAGCCGGAATTTGTATTAGCAGGCCGTTCCAATGTGGGAAAGTCCTCCTTTATCAATACTTTATTGCAAAGAAAGTCCTTTGCCAGAACCTCCTCTACACCGGGAAAGACCAGAACCATCAATTTCTACTCTGTTAAATGACAGCTTTTTATCTGGTGGATCTTCCCGGCTACGGCTATGCGGCTACAGGCCCCTGTGGAGCAGGAAAAAGTGGGATCGCATGATTCGTCGCTATCTGGAGCAGGGAGAGGATATCGAAGAAGTGAGTGCTGCTTCTGGACTGTAGAAGAATTCCCAGTGAGAAGGATTTACAGATGTTCCAATGGATCTGCTCTGCAACAGGCTATGAGCCCATTGTGATTATCACCAAGATGGATAAGTTGAAAGCGTTCTCAGCAACAGCAGGCGGTAAAGGACATTCGAAAAAGCCCCTGTCTGCCAGTCCGGAATGTGTGATGATTCCCTTCTCCGCCACATCCAAGGCGGGAAGAGAAGAATGTTTGGATTTAATTGAGAAGATTTTGTTGACAAAGGAAGACTAGAGTGTTAAGATTCTCTAGTCTTATGACAGGAAAAGTAGGTATCCACCTCACCTTGGCAGTTCACTGACCGGGTTAATATTGATTATTACCTTTGTGTATTTTCAATGGTGGATTGGCTTACAATCCACCATATTTTTATTTTTCACGAGTATCTCCGGAAAAGTAAGGGATACATTGGTTTTGTGCAGAGAGGAGCTTATGGCCATTATGCGGAACTGGAAATTAACGAGCAGATTCGGGACAAAGAAGTAAGAGTCATCGGAGCAGAAGGAGAGCAGCTGGGGTTATGTCCATTCAGGATGCTCAACAAAAGGCAAGAGAAGCGGAGTTGGATTTGATTAAGATTGCAGCAACTGCTCAGCCACCTGTAGTTCGTATTGCGGATTACGGAAAATATCGTTATGAACTGTTGCGTAAAGAAAAAGGAAGCCAGAAAGAACCAGCACACAACAGAGTTGAAAGAAATTCGTATGACGCCAAACATTGATACCAATGATTTGAATACGAAGCTTTCCGCAGCGAGAAAGTTCTTGGAGAAGGGAAACAAGGTAAAGATTGCCTTACGTTTCAGAGGAAGAGAAATGTCTCGTATGAATCAGTCCAAGTATATTCTGGACGAGTTCGGAGAGAAGCTTTCCGACATTGCCGTACTGGATAAGGCGGCAAAGGTTGAAGGTAGAAATATGGCAGTGGTTTTAAGCCCGAAAAAGTAAATTCACAGGAGGCAAATATGGCAAAGTTAAAGCTAAAAACGAAGAGAGCAGCAGCAAAGCGTTTCAAGCTCACTGGGTACAGGAAAGTTAGTTAGAAACAAGGCAAACAAATCTCACATCCTTACCAAGAAGACCACAAAGAGAAAGAGAACTCTGAGAAAAGATACTGTGGTTGACCACACTAACGAGAAGGTAATGAAGAAGATTCTTCCTTATCTGTAATAGGCTAAGGGATTGATAGGAGGATAAGATGAGAATTAAAGGCGGAGTGAACGCAAAGAAGAAACACAATAGAGTTTTAAAGTTAGCTAAGGGATATAGAGGCGCCAGATCCAAGCAGTACAGAGTAGCTAAGCAGAGCGTTATGCGTGCTCTTACCGAGTCCTACAAGGGACGTAAGGAGAGAAAGAGACAGTTCAGACAGCTCTGGATTGCCAGAATCAATGCAGCTGCAAGATTAAACGGTCTTTCTTACTCCAAGTTGATGTTCGGATTAAAGTCCGCAGGCATCGACATGAACAGAAAGATGTTATCCGAAGTAGCTATTGCGATCCGGATGGATTCAAGGCACTTTGCGATGCAGCTAAAGCTAGTTAGCTTTAATAATATCGGCTTATCGCCGATGAAAATAGATACCGTTTTCCACTTGGGAAGTAGCCCTGTGGGAGCGGTATTTTTGTCTTATTAGAACAAAGCATGGACTTTTAGAGCAAAAATTTGAGGAAAAACTGTGCTATTTTCATTCAAGTCAATAGAGCATTATGAAAGTCGATATATTCTTTCTAAAGTGTTTATATATTATCAAAAAGCACAATAAATCCATTTTATTTATAAGATATTAAAATGTCGCATTCCTTGTACTTCTTTACAGAAAATGCTATACTGCAATAGTTGCTATTTAGTAGACTTGAAGGAGTAGAACAAATGAAAAAAAATCTTATGAAATTGGTACTTTGCGGTTCCATGTTGTCCGTATTGGCAGCTTGCGGAAACAAAGCGGCGGACACTAAGGCAAGCACAGCACAGGAGAGTGTAAAGGAAAGCGAGAAGCAGAGCGAAAAAGCTACAGAGGCTGCTTCCGAGAAGGCGGAGGAGAAGAAGGAAGAGGCGAAGGATTTAGCGGAAGTAAAGACCGAAACCGTCTATGTTGGTCCTGAGTACGTGAAGGAACTGATGGATTCCGGAGAGGATGTAGTGGTTTTGGAAGCAGCCATGGGGAAAAGGTAGAGCAGGATGAGGCCTATAACAAGGCCCCATATTCCCGGAGCCTTCCATGTCAATACCGATGATATCGAAGAAGATGAGACCTGGAATTTCCGTACTCCGGAGGAAATCGGAAAGCTCTTAAAGTCCTACGGCATCACCAAGGATACCAAGGTGGTAACTTACGGAAACAGCCCTGAAAATGCAGCGGATGATCGTTTGGCAACTGTTCTTCTTTGGGCAGGTGTAGAGGATGTAAAGAATTTAAGCGGCGGAATCGATGCCTGGACCAAGGCGGGATATGAGACAGAAACTAAGGTAAACCAGCCTGTAGCTACCGATAAGGACTTCGGGGTAAAGATTCCCGCTCATCCGGAGTATATTTTAAGCATCGATGAAGTGAAGGAAAAGCAGAAGGATGACCCCAAGTTCAAGCTGGTAAGTATCCGTTCCAAGGATGAGTTCTTAGGAAAGACCTCCGGCTATTCCTATATTGACCGTGCAGGAGAGCCCTTAGGTGCAGTTTGGGGACACGATACGGATGACGGTTCCTACAACAATCCGGACGGCAGCATTGTTTCCTTGGAGAAAGCTGGAGTCTTATTTAGGAGAAAGCGGTGTTTCCTTAGAGAAAAATGATGTAGCTTTCTACTGCGGAACCGGTTGGAGAGCATCCGTTCCCTTCCTGATTGCCCATGAAAATGGTTATAAGAACGCTTACCTTTATGACGGCGGTTGGTATGTATGGCAGATGGATGGCGAGAACAAGGTTCAGCTGGGCGAGCCGGGAAGCAGCGACTATAAGGAAGTTTTGGTAAAAGACTTAAGCACAGATAAGGCAAAGAAATAATGAAAAAAATATTGCTTCAGGGAATTACGGTTTTATCCGGCCTCATCAGTATCTTATCCCTTGTGGGACTGTATATTATCCATTACTTTACAGAGCATAAGATGGGCATGGCAAGGCACATGGTATATTTACGAAGCAAATGGAGGGGACCTAAAATCGGTCCCCTTTTCTTGCACCAATGGAAAGTGCTGTTGGGGATGATGGTGCTTAGCCTTTTTATTCCTCATATTTACAAAGAAAAGCCTTTGGCGGAAAGGGAAAAATGGAAGGCTTTTCCCAAAGCTTTCAACTAAGCTTCCCCACAAGCTCTTATGGCTCTATGGCCTTGCTCCTTCCTCTTTTCCTATGCCTATTTCTTTATCGCCATGACTTTGAAAATGCGGGAATATGAGCTAAGTATATTGCTTCTACTTTTACAAAATGCTATGGTGGTTTTATGCTATGGGGCATATTTATGGAGGAGCGTATGGCTAAGAAAAAATTAGCGGCCTTTTTGATTTTTCTTATCCTCCTTTTTGTCCTTCTTTGGAAGGTGCCGGTAAAGGATATTTTTCAGGGAGAGTTGCTTCGGTATTTACAAAGCTTGGTGGAGGAGAACTTCCTCCTTGCAGCCTTAGTTTATGTTTTACTCTGTGCCTTGGCGGGCAGCCTTTTTGGCCCTTCCCGGTATCAGCTATGCCCTTCTGGCAGGTATGGTTTTTCATGCCTTTTGGGGAACGGTGCTTTTGCACATTGGCTGCCAGCATTTCTGCAGGAATCTCCTTTCTTATGGGAAGATATTTCTTGCAGGACAGCATTAAGCCCAAGCTTATGCAAAATCCCTATATTGCCAAGTATTTTATGGGAAAAGGAAAAGAAGAATCTCCTCCTGCTTTTATTTATCACAAGAACCATTCCGGTCTTTCCCTTTAATTTGCAAAACTATGCCTACGGGATTACAGACATTTCCTTTTCCCTTTACTTTGTGTGCAGCTTCCTTTTTTTATGATTCCGGGAACAGCTATGTATACCATTGCCTTTGCAGGACTACAGGAGAAGAAAAATCCCTGGATCTATTTTTTGACTGCAGGAGTTTTGTTCTGTCTTTTAATGGGAATGCTGTATTTTTTCAAAAAAAGAGAAAAGGCCATGGAGATGAAAGAGAAGACTTAGGAAATTTCAGGAGTTTCCCAAGCGTTCTCGGAAGCTTTGACAATGATTGAGAATACTATTTAAGAATAAATGAGAAACTAAGTTTGAGAATAATGTAAGTAGAGTAAAAGCTCAGGGGAGTATATGGCAGAAAAAGAAAAAAACGAGAAATTCACAAGCGGGTGGAAGAGTGTATTCACTGCAATGCCTGCAAAAGAAAATGTAAGTTTTTAACAAAGTATGATATTTGTATCGGCGATACGGAGAAGCTAAAGGAACTGGCTTACCATTGCTATCTTTGCGGAGAATGTACCAGAGTTTGTCCCAAGGGCATTGACGGAAGGGAGATTATTCTGGATTTCCGAAAGGAGCAGGTGAAGGAAGGAAAATATGAGCTTAAAAGCAAAGGGGCTACAGCGGGATTTTGCTGGAGAAGAAAAATTATCTCTTTAAAAACCATAGGAAGGCAAAAGGGCAAAGACCGTATTTTTTTCCTGGGCTGTAATTTTTCCTGCCTATTATCCCAAAGACCTTGGAGAAGCTTCTTTCCATCTTTGCAAAAGGCGAGGGATTCCTCCTTCTATGATTGCTGCGGAAAGCCGGTGCTGGAGCTTGGTTTTGGAAGCGGAGGCCAATGCCATTTTTCCGGAGACTGAATCAACGCTTTAAGGAATTCGGTATCGAAGAGATTGTGCTGGCATGCCCAAACTGCTACTATCATTTCGGTAATCAACTGAATGTAAAAATCACCACGGTTTATGAGAAGCTGAAGGAACTGGGCGTAGGGAAAGAAGGTGGAGGGAGCATATAGCTGCTTCTATCCCTGTCCGGATCGGGAGGATAAAGTTTGGATGGAGGGGCTGTCTCACTTTATCTCCGGAGAGATTTCCGAAAAGAAGAACCTGCAATGCTGCGGCATGGGAGGCTGTGCCTTCGTGCAGGAGGCTGAGCTTTCAAGGAAATGGCGAAAAAGCACCAGGGAGGAGATAAGCCTTTAATCAGCTATTGCTCCACCTGTATCGGACAGTTTAGCAAGGAAGGAAATCAGGAGACGGAGCATTTCCTGCCCTTTGATCTTTGGAGACAGGAGAAAAGGCGGATTACAGCCATTCCTTCTGGAATCGTTTTAAGCATAAGTTTTATTAAGAGGAGGGGAAATGAAGGCTGCCCATGGTCTGTTTCATCGAAAAAGCGCTGTAAGCTTACGAGGCAAAGTGAAAAGTTAAGACATACTGAAAAAGCAAGAGAAAGCAAAATCGAAAGACAAAACGACAAAGATCAACAAAGTCTGCTTCTCTTTACAAGACTCCCTATCTTAGGAAAAACCAAAAACCAGGCTGGTTCCTCATATCGGAGAGGAAGGAGCTCTGCAAAGTCCATTGGGCTATTCTAAAGGACTTTTCCGCAGTATGGAAGAAGCTGGAAAAGAAAGGAAAAGAGGGTTTCCCTTCTGGTGTTTTATAATCTGCCCTAAGGGCATTGCTAAGGAACAGTGGGAAACAGCTTTAGACTGCTTAAAATCCCTATTTCCCAAGGCTTCCTTTCAAAGACAGGAGGGAAAGGACATTTTTGATAAGATGGAAAATGCCTTTCGCTATAGCTTTTCTAAGGGGAGCTCCTTTTTCCTATCTGGTGGGGCGGATATTCCCCTTTATGGAAGCGAACATTTTTCATCGCGTATTTGCTTTGGGAAGAAGGAAGGCTGGTCTTAGGAGCCAGTCTTGATGAAGGCTATTACGGGATTGGCTTACAAAGAAGAATAGAGCCGGAGCTGCTTCATGCCTGTTTTTCTTATCAGGCGGTGCAGGAAAATAGAACCATACTGGCAGCTTCTTCCCTTCGAAATAGCCGGTCTATATCGGAGGGTAAAGCGATAAGACCTATTCCAAAAGAAAGTCCCTTTTCCTATACCAGAAAAAAATCTTAGAAAAGGTCCAAAATCCCCTCAAGCTTTTGGAAAAAGAAGAGGATGTGGATGAGGGACAAGACCTTAATGCATACAGAAGCATGCTTCCCTTATGATAAGGGCTCTTCGCAAATCCTCCTTTGGAGAAGCTTTGGCGGAAAATGCGAAAATCTCCGTCATTATCCCCTGCTACAAGGAGGGAAGACTGGTCCGGAGGATGGAAAAGCAGCTTCGCCCTTATAAAAAGGAATTGGAGATCTTGTTCGTGGACGGAGGAGAAAATCATTTTTCCGGAGAGTATCGGGTAATTCCAAGTGAAAAAGGAAGAGCAATCCAGATGAATCTTGGAGCGGAGGAAAGCTCCGGAGATATTCTTTTCTTCCTGCACTGTGACTCCATCCTTCCCAAGGGCTTTGTCAAAGAAATCCGGGAGGGAATCAAGCATTCTTTGGCAGGCTGCCTTGGCATTCGTTTTAAAAATCCTTCCCCTTTAATGGGCATTTGCAGCTTTATCAGTAATCACAGGGTGCTGGATAGAAAAGTCATGTTTGGGGATCAGGGCATCTTTGTGGATAGAAACTGCTTTCTTCGCCATGGGGCATTCCCAATCCTTCCCTTAATGGAGGACTATCAGTTTTCTTTGAATCTAAAGAAGCAGGGAATTATTCCCTATTTGGCCAAGAAGCGAATCATTACCAGTGATAGACGCTTTCAGGGCAATTTTATTCAGAAGCTATCTTTGATGTGGAAAATGAACCGGCTTCGAGGCAGGTATCGTAAAGGAGAAGATATTGAACAGTTGGCAAAGGAATACAGAGACATTCGCTAAGGAACCGGCGCTTTTACAACGTATTGCAGAGCCTTCTTATCGGGAGGCTTTGGGATTAGGCAGGGAAGTACGGGAGGAATATCATTTTCTGGCCAGGGGAGAGTATAACGAAAAACTTTGTATTTACCCATCCTGATACCGGAGAAAAATACGTGCTACGGGTGAATCATGGCTCACAAATGCAGTTGGAACGGCAGATTTCTTATGAAGCCCATGCTTTAAGTCTTTTGGAAAAAGTCGGCAGGACACCCTAAGCTTTATTACTGCCGGGAAAAGTTGGGAGAGCAGGGAATTCTTGTGATGAACTTTCTGGAGGAGTAGCCCTTGATTATGCCAAGGACTTAAAACTTGGGGCGGAAATTCTGGCGGATATCCACGGTCTTCCTTACAATAGAGAAGAGGACATAGGGGAGGATACAGCTGTATTTTGCCAAGGATCCTCTTCAGGAGATGCTTTCCGAGTCCGCAAGACTGCAAAGGGTCTATGAGCTTAGCCCCTTTATGGAGGATTCCGTATATTCCCGCCTTCATGCCCTTTGGAAGAAGGGGGTACAGGAAAAAGAACGGGGAGAAAAGCTTTTAAGGCAGGAAGAGTTTTGCATTATCAATACGGAACTAAACTCCGGAAACTTCCTGATAAACGGGGAAGGAAGAAGAATTATCTGGTGGACTGGGAAAAGCCTCTTTACGGACACTTTGCCCAGGATTTAGGACATTTTCTTAGTCCTACCACCACTTTTTGGAAGACGGACTACATCCTTTCGGAAAAGGAAATCAAGGGCTTCTTAGAGCATTATCAAAAGTGCAGAGGCATGATCTTCCCGGCCTTACAGGAGCAAACGGATCTCTTTATTCTGTATAACTGCATCCGGGGGACTTTCCTGGTGCGCCATGGCCTATACGGAATACAAGAAGGGAAGAGATTTGCAAAATGAAGATACCTTCCGAAAAATCAAGGCTTATTGCAGGATTCCCTTCCTGAGGAGGTGGAGGAATGCTGTAAGAAGCTTGTTTTAGATTTAATTTCAGGCCTTACGATATAGCATTATAAAATAACTAAGTTTATGCTATCAGAAATTACAATATAAAATTTCTGTATATCTATGATAGAAATGGCTAAGAAAAATCTGAGCGGCATTCCATTTTCGATGTTTTGTCATCAAAAATACTGCAATCTGTTCGAGAGAATAGCATTTTATTTTTTGTGCAAAAAATAAGAGAAAAGCTCAGACGTATCGGGAAGCTGAAGTTTACACATTTTTGAGGAGGCAAAGCTAATGAAAAAGAACTTATTTGGATTAGGAGTGAGTGTTATTTGCCCTTTCTCTTTCCGCTTGCGGACAGGGAAGCAAGACAGAGACTGCTGCAAAGCAGGAAACTACCGTAGCAGGCAGTGAAGCGGCAGGAGAAAGTAAGGCTGCTGAGAAAACAACAGCTGCTAGCGGAGAAGGCTGAAGTTAAGGAGATGAAGGGGGATGCCCTTGCGAAAATCGTTTCAGATAAGGACGAGAAGGAAAAAGTACCTGGTAATCGATGTTCGCAGCGCTGAAGACTATGCTAAAGGGACATATCAAATTTGCCCTTAATATGCCTTTAGATACCTTCAAGGATGAAGTATCAAAGATTGAAGATTGGAAGGATAAGGACGTTGTACTGTACTGCAATTCCGGTAAGATGTCCGGAGAGGCTGCGGAAATTCTGGTGAATGACGGCTTTACCAAGGTTTATAACGCAGAGGGCGTAAAGAAGCATTCCTATGAATTAACCACCTATGGAAATATCAGAGGTGATGAGCTGATGGAGAAGGCAAAGGATGCCTTGGTGGTAGATGCAAGAGAAGCTAAGGATTTCGAGAAGGAGCATTTTGCTACCGCTGTAAATGTCAATGCGGATGATCCCAAGACCATTGATGCTATTCTTCCTGATGATAAGAATACCTTAATCATTACCCATTGTTATTCCGGAAACCGTTCCGCAAAGGCTGCGGAGTATATCGCAAGCAAGGGCTATACCAATGTTTGGAACTGCTTGGACGGAACCAAGGAAATCACCTATGATTTTTTCTAAGGGAGATAAGTAATGGAGAAAAATCCTTTCTGAAAGAAAGAATTTTAATCATAGTCTCTGGGTGCGGTTCTGATTGGAGCATATTTTTGCTATAGTCCCTTTCGAAGCTTTATGCAGGAAGTCTTCCGTGTTTTTTTGCCACGGGAGACTTTCAAAAAGCTAAGGAATTTGTAGCCTCCCTACGGGCCTATGCAGCGGTGATTTCCTTCCTTTTGATGGTATTACAGTCCATCATTGCGCCGCTACCCGCCTTTTTAATTACCTTTGCAAATGCCGCTCTTTTCGGCTTTTTGGAAGGGTGCTTTACTTTCCTGGTCCAGCGCCATGACGGGAGCGGCCTTTAAAGCTTCTTTATCGCCAGAGCCTTCGGAAGAGAGTTCGTGGAGAAGCTTAGCTCCAAGGGCGCCTTGAACCAGATTGATGCCTTTTTAAACGGCACGGAAAGCAAAGTATCCTGATTGCAAGACTGCTGCCCTTTGTCTCCTTTGATATTGTAAGCTATGCGGCAGGACTTAGCGGAATGTCCTTCTGGGGCTTCTTTATTGCAACGGGAATCGGACAGACTCCGGCCACCCTGGTCTATTCCTATGTGGGAGGCTTTTTAACAGGAGGAGCCAAATGGCTGGTGACAGGACTTTTGATTTTGTTTGCCCTTGGCTTTATGATTGCCCTTGGAAAACAGCTTTACGAGGAGCGTTCTAAGAAGAAAGATCAGGCAAATGGGGAGACTGCAAAAGCAGAGGAAACTCCATAAAGAACAGAACATAAAGAACAGTCAATACAGAACACTCCTGTGTACTACGACAGGAGTAGATGATGGATGAGAATAGCAGTATAGAAAAATGGAAAAAGCATTTTGCCATAAAGCCATTGGAATAGTAAGGAGAAAGAGGAGAAAAGTATGAAAAAAAGATTTTTAGCACTGGCGCTGTCTATGAGTATGGCGCTTTTGGCCTGTGGCGGTCAGAAGGCAAGCACAGAGACAACAGCTGCAGAAAAGCAAGACGGAAAGCTCAGCAGCAAAAAGAGACGGCAGAGGAGAGTAAGGCGGAAGGTTCTGCAGACTTTGATGCACTGGTAGCGGAAGCCAAGGGACAGACCGTAAACTTCTACGGCTGGGGCGGAGATGATCGTTTAAACCAGTGGTTAGACGGCTACTACGCAGAGTATTTAAAGAAAAATTATGACATTACCCTGAATCGTGTTCCCATGGGAATCGAAGACATTTTTAGCCCAGCTTTCCGCAGAGAAGGAAGCGGGAGCCAAAGAGTCCGATATCGACATGATTTGGATTAACGGAGAGAACTTTTAAAACCGCAAAGGAAAGTGATTTCCTTTATGGGCCATTTACCCAGAATCTTCCCAACTTTCAGAATCTGGTAAATCAGGATGATCCCGGAAACCAACAAGGATTTTGCTTATCCCATTGAGGGCTATGAAGCACCCTACGGAAAGGCTCAGATGGTTTTCTACGGAGATAAGACCAAGGGAGATTTCCCGAAGAATACTGAAGAGCTTTTTGGCTTTATGCCAAGGCCCATCCGGGACAGATTACGTATCCCGGCCCTTCCGGATTTCACCGGTTCCGCCTTTGTGAGAAATGTCATTTATGACATTGTAGGTGTAGAACAGTTCCAGACCGTTAAAGGAAGATAAGGAAGCGGTAAGAGAGCTGGTAAAACCTGCAATGGATTACTTAAAAGGAATTAAATCCTTACCTTTTGGAAGGAAGGAAAGACTTATCCTGAGAAGGAGCCTACCATGAGAAATATGGTGGCTGACGGAGAGCTGATTATGGGAATGACTTACTCTGCATACCTTGTATCCAACAGCATTGCAGACGGATCTTTTTCCAACAATATGCAGACCTTTATCTGGGATAAGGGAACCATCGGAAACACCAACTACATTGCCATTTCCAAGAATGCAAAGCACAATGCGGCAGCCCAGGTTGCTATCAATGCCATGCTTTCCGAGGATGTGCAGTTAAACCGTTATGAGACTTTAAAAGACCATTCCGGTTTTGGACAACAGTAAAGCTTTCCAAGGAAGTACAGGAAAAACTTTGCCAAGGTAGACTTGGGAGAAGGTGTTTTAGAGCAGAGCGTTCTTTTAGACAAGCGTTTACCGGAAATGCCTGCAGGTCTGGTTCCTATCATCGAGGAAATCTGGCAGGAAGAAGTGGCCGGAAAATAAGATGAAAAAGAAGATTTCCTATTTGTGGATTCTTCCCCAGCTTTTTTTGTCCACGTATCTTTCCTTTTGGGAGTTTCCTATGGATTTATCAAAAGCTTTTTAGGGGAAAAATGGCTTAAGCTTAGAGCATTATCAGGAAATCATGGGTAGAGGGATACTATCCCCTCTATTTTCTATACTCTGCGTTTATCCTTACTTTCTTCCTTCTTATCTCTTGGCGCTGGCGATTCTTTTTCCTTCTTTCTTTTACAATATGGGGAAAAATGGAAAAGATTGGAAGGCTTTTTCAGAATCGCCATTATGATGCCCCATAGTCTAGTGGCATTATTCTTTTTATTCTTACTGTCTTCCAACGGTTTTTGGCAAGACTGTTTCTATTCCTTTTGGTTGGATTTCTTCCCAGACAGATTTTCCGGCTCTGGTGTATGATGAGAAGGGCATAGGCATTATCCTTTCCTATCTATGGAAGGAGCTGCCCTTTGTCCTGTTTTTCTCCCTGCCTCTGGCCTATCAGGTGGATGAAAAGGCGGGAGAGGCGGCAAGATGCCTTGGGGCAAAATCCCTTTCAAGCCTTTTTGGAAAAATCACCCCTGCTCTCTATCCATACGGCAGTATTTAGCGGCATTTTTCATCATTTTCTCCTTCTCCTTCGGAGCCTTTGACCTTCCCTATCTATTAGGTGCCACCAGCCCCAAGGCCTTATCGGTTCTGTCCTATCAGGAGCTACAAAGAGGCTTTTTACAGCGCCCCGTGGCCTTAGCCTATAACGGCATTATTCTTTTGTTTTCTCTGTTTTTTAAGCTACTTTTTACTTTTAAATTTCTACCGAAAAAGAAGACCTAAGGGGAGGCGCTATGAATTCTATAAAAATCAAAAAGGAAGGGCTCGAGCAGCGTACCTCTCTTTCGGAATCTTTTTCTTAAGCTTAGTTCTGCCCCTTTTCTTTTTGTTGCTTTTTCAGCTTTACGGAACGATATGCCTGCGCAGAGCTCTTTCCCCAGGAGCTTTTCTCTTCGAAGCTTTAAAAGCATTCTTTTTCCAGAGGAAAGGCTTTGTTTTCAGGATACGCTTTTTCAGTATGGTCTTTTTCTCTTTTGGTTTTCCTCTGTACGGTACTAGTGGCTTTTTGCACGGCCAAGTACCAAAATGAAGAGGGGCTGAAGGAAAGGGCATCCTTGCCTTTTTGGTGAATTTCCCCATTATGATTCCCGCAACGGTTTTTGCCATGGGAGCTCAGATTCTATTTTTGAAAAGTAAAGATTTTTAAACCCATTTCTTACCGTGTTTTGGCTCATGTCCTTTATGCCCTGCCCTATGCAGTCAGCTTTCTGCAAGAAGGAATGAGTAGAAAAATGAAGCTCTATGAAGAGCAGGGAGGGTCATGGGAGCAGTAGGGAGGAAGACTTTTTGGAAGATCAGCCTGCCCTTACTTTATCCTTACATTTTCCCGGCCTTTATGATGTCCCTATATCCTTTCCATGAGCCAGTATATTTTGACCTTGATATTAGGCGGGGAAAGGTGAAAAAGTCTAAGCCTGATTATGGTTCCTTATATTCAAAGCGGAGAAAGGAATCTGGCCAGTGCTTACGGGCTGATTTTTTCTATGTAGCAGCTTTCTTTTATTTTTCCTCTTGGACTTTTTAGAAAAGGGCATACAGCAGGAGAGAGGCTAAAATAGAGTGATGTATGAACAGAGCGAAGTTAGAACAGAGCGAAGTTAGAACAGAGTGAAGAACAGAGCGAAGTTTGAAAAGGTGGGCTTTGGACTCAGTGTAAAGACAAGGTTAAGCTTTTGTAAGAAGAGGGCGTACAGAGTATTTTTGTAAAAAGGAGTTAAGGGTGGAAATTCGTTTATCTTGTGAAAAACTTAGAGTTGGAGCTGGAGAAGAAAAAGATTTTAAAGAACATTTCCTGGAGGTTCGTTCCCGAGAAATATTGGCGCTCTTGGGGAAAGCGGTTGTGGAAAAAGCAGTCTCTCAAAGGCTATGCTTGGTCTATATCCTCTAAGCAAAGGAAAATCTTTTTCAGGGAAAGGAGATTCAAAAATCTCCCAGCTATAAGCGGGGAATTTCCGTGGTTTTTCAGGATTTAAGGCTTTTTCCTCATTTAAATGTTGGAGAAAATGTGGGTTTTTCCCTGGAATTGCAGAAAGTTCCTAAAGCAGAGCGTAAGAAAAGAGTGGAGGAGCCTCTAAAGCTTGTGCAGCTGGAGGGCTATTCGGAAAGGCGCATTGACAGCCCTATCCGGAGGGCAAATGCAAAGGTAGCCATTGCCAGAGCCCCGCCATGAATGAAAAATACTCTTATTTTTGGATGAGCCCTTTTCCGCCCTGGACCCTAATCTTCGGAGGGAGATGGGAGACTTTTTGTTAGAGCTTCAGAGAAAAGAGAATTTAACAGTGGTTTTGGTTACCCATGACCAGGAGGAGGCTCTAAGGCTTGCCCACCGCATTGCACTGATGAAAGATGGGGAGATCCTCCAAGTGGATGAGGGAGAAAAGCTATATTACGCTCCTGTAAATGAATATGTGGCAAGGTTTATGGGGAAGGGAAACAGTGTTTTGGGAAGAGTGGAAAATGGCGTATTTTCTTGTCCCTACTTTTCCTTTCCGGTAGAGAAAGAAGAGGGAAACTATAGCTTCTTTTTTCGGGAGAGACAGCTTAGCTTTACAGAAGAAATAGGGGAAAGGCAGATAGCAGAAAAGCAGACTGCGGGAAAGCAGAGAGAAAGCATTCATGAAGGGGAAAAAGTAAGCGGAATATCTGAAGCATTAAGCCCCTTTAAGCTTATTGAAAAAGAATACTTAGGGGAGTTTTTCCGTGCCTTCTATAAGAACCCTGAGGGTCTAGTCCTAGTTGCCCTAATCGAAAGAGGGAGAGAGCTCTGAAAAGGGGCTTCCCAGCCTTTGCTTTAAAGAAGGGGAAGAAAAGATTTTGTTTTTGCTTAATGAGGGAGAATAGGATGGATAAGGAGGGAAAGTAGGATGGAAAAAAGAAAACTTCTTTTTGATTGTGACAACACCATGGGAATACCGGACTGTGATATTGATGACGGCCTTTGCCTTCTCTATCTTTTAGGACGAAAGGATATAGAACTTCTTGGGGTATCTTCTCCTTTGGAAACAACAAAAACCGCTGTGGTCTATGAAAACACGAAGAAGATGCTAAAGGAGAGGAAGAGAGGACTATCCCTCTTTGGTATGGGGCGGATGCGCCAAGACAATGGGAGAACGAAGCCTCCCGAAAAATATTGGAAACTGTAAAGCGCTATCCGGGAGAGGTGGACATATTGGTTACCGGCTCCACCACCAATATCGCAGGTGCATATATGCTGGATAATCATTTTTCTCCTATGTGAAGGGTATTTACTTTATGGGAGGGAATTACGGAGCCCCTGATTTTTGCCAAGAAAGAAATGAAGGAGTTAAACTTCCATTGATTATAAGGCTACGGAGCTTGTGCTAAAAAAACGGCAAGAATCTTCATACCCTCACCGGAAATGCCTGTCTGGCTTTCCTCCCTATCCTATGAAGAATGTCAGCGTAGACTGGAAAAATCTTCCTTAGGGGCAGTATATTTTTAGGGAAGGCAAAGGACTGGATGCATTATAATGATAGAGTCTACGGCATTCCCGGCTTTTATAACTGGGATATGACCAGCCCTTTTGTATTATTTTTTATCCGGAGCTTTTTGAAGACTCCTCCATTGGATTCGCCCTAACGGATACGGATTTACAGGAGGGATATTTAATTGAGGGAAATGAAGGAGAGGGAATCAGATTCATTTGCCCAAATTAAAGGATAGCAAAAGACTAGAAAGAATGTTTGAAGGCCTTTCCTGAACATAGATTTGAAGGAAGCTAAATATACAAAAAGCAAAATAAAAAGCATTAGTTTTAAAAGCACTACAAAAAGGAGGCTTTTGATGTCCAAGCTGCAAATCATCCTCGGAGCCGGCGGTTCCGGAAAAACGGAATATTTGATTCGAAAGGCTTTTGCAGGAGGCCGGGAAAAGGATTATCATAGGCAGATTTACTATCTTGTGCCGGAGCAGGATACCCTTGCCATGCAAAAAGAATCGTATCCCACGAGCGAAAATCAGGGAAGGGCATTTTTGAATGTGGATGTTCTTAGCTTCCAAAGGCTCTATTACCGTGCCTTTGAGAATACCAATCAAAAAGAGCCCCTTCCTTAGATGAGATGGGGGAAAATGATGATTCTTCGCCATGATTTTGGGCAAAGAAGAAAAAGCAGCTAGTTATTACCAAAGGGAGGCGGAAAGCCTTTCTTTGTTGAAGAATGTAAGTCCCAGATCTCCGAATGTATGCAGTACAAGGTAAGCCCGGAGGATTTACGAAAATGCGCGGAAAAATCCAAAAGGTCCATTACAAGAGCCAAGTTTTTGGACCTGGCCTATATTTATGAAGAGTTCCTGCTCTACCTTTCCAAGACCGGCAGAATCACAGAGGAAGGCTTTGCGGATCAGGGAATATCCGCCCTTTGGAAGGACAATACTTTAAAGGACAGCATCCTTATTTTTGACGGCTTTACCGGCTTTACCCCCATCCAGCTTCTTTGCATAGAGGTTTTGATGGAAAGGGCGGAGAGCTGTATTTTTCCCTGGAGTTTTCCGGGAAAAATATCTCTGCCCTTGGAAAGGGAAAAAAGCGGGAATCCCTATTTTTATCTTACAGAAGAAGCGATAAAAGAGCTTTTATCATAGAGGGAGAAGCTTGGGAGTGGAAATTCTGCTCCCTCTTCCCTAAATGAAATAGACAGTAGAACCGGAGAAGAGAGGCCTGAGGGTGCCCTACTTCCCCGATTTGAAAAAAATTCCTGCCTTGCAGACCCTTGTGGATGGATTTTTTACAAGGAGAAAATCAAGAACCGGAGACGAAAGAAGAGCAAAGCCCTGCATACAGGAAGCTTTTAATAAGAGTAATTCCTATACCGGAGGAGTCTATCCTTCCGTCCCCCATGGCATTTCCGTCATTGAAGCCGCTAATATTTCTAGAGAGGTGGAGGAGGCCTGCAGCCATATCCGCTACTTGGTAGAGGAAAGAGGGCTATCGCTATCAGGAGATCGGGGTGGTGCTTCCGGATGTGGAGCTGTATAGGGATGCCTTTTTTCAGCAGGGGCGGAAATTCGCCATTCCCCTCTTTTTGGAGGAGGACATTAAGCTTTTTGACTCCCCTTTCAGTAAGGTTCTTCGCTCTGCCTTAGAGGTGATGGAGAAGGGCCTGCTTTACGACTCCTTCTTTCGTTATCTTCGAGCCTTTCCCTACCGGGGGTATGGAGGAAGAGGACAGGATTGATGCCTTGGAAAATGAAGCAAGAGCCAAGGGCCTTAAAGGGAAATCCGCCTTTAGAAGCCTTTTTCAAGAGGAAAGCTTACTAGAAGCAGATGTCCTCTTCAGTCTTTTAGAGGAAAATGAAGGAAGCCACAGCCTTAAGGAAAGAATTGAAAGCTTGGAAAGCTTTACGGAAAAGCTTATGGGGCTGTTTCAGCTGGAAGAGGAAGCTATATTCCTTAAAAATGAGGGTATGGACTCCCTCTCCCAAAGCTTGGAAAGAAGTGTTAGCCAGATTCAGCTTCTTCTTTCCAAAAATGAAGGAAGGCTTGGGAGAAATCCCGGTAAACAAAAAAAGGAATTTTCCGCTTTTTCGATATGGCTTTTATCTTTGGAAAAATTGCGACAGATTCCCGCCACAAACGATCAGGTACTGGTAGGCGACCTAACCCGCTCCCGTTTCCATAATCCCAAGGCCTTTTTGTTCCTAGGCTTAAATGCAGGGCTGATTCCGCTTCCTCCTAAGAAGAAGTCCCTCTTTACCGAGGAGGAAAAAAAGCTTTTTACGGCAGGAGCACTGTACCCTGTCTCCTGGCATGGGAGGAAAGCTATATTCAGGAGTTTTTACTTATATCACGCCTTTCCCTAAGCCCCAAAAGAAGAGCTGTATCTGTCCTATCCCTTAAGAATACCAAAAGGCAGGGGAGGCATTTCTCCTATTTTACAGGAAGTCCTACGGCTCTTTCCCAAGCTTAAGATTCGAAAGCTGGAACGGGAAATACAGGAAATGCAGAGCTTTTCCCAGGCAAAGGACAGTCTATCCAAGGAATTACCGAAACTATGCAAAAAAGGAAGCCCTGTTCCGTTCGGAAGAAGAAGTTTTTCCCTATTTTCAGCTAGAATCCTTTCAGCTTCTCCATAGTCTCTGGCAAAAGGAAGAGTACAAAAAGGATTTGGAAAAGCTTTTGAAAGCCATCTTTTGGGAGAACCGACATTTGCCCTCTAAGCAAAGAACTGTCCAAGGGACTCCTACGGAGAAAAATCAAAGGCTCCGTAAGCCGATTGGACGGGCTAAATCGTTGCGCCTTTTTCCCACTTTTCTACGATACGGCTTACATTTGCAGGAAAGAAAAAGAGGCGGAGATTCAGGCCTTTCGATTTGGGAAAAGCTCTACCATAAGCTGGTGGAAAGCTTTTAAGAAGGTAAAGGAAGAAAAGGCCAAGGGCGAGGCACTTTCCGAGCATTTTCAGGAATACCTGAATCATGCCATAGCGGAAAGTGAGCAGGATCCAGAATTTGCCCCCTTCTTAGAGGGGGCGAAACCAGTATTTTCTTCATAAGTTTAAGGAAAATGCGAAAACCATCCTCTGGGCGTTGAACGGCAGCTTCCGGCGGAGACTTTCAGGTGGAAGCTTTGGAGCGGGATTTTAACTATGAAAGCGATACCCCTGTCCTTCCGGGGAAGAGTGGACCGGGTGGACAGCTACCTGGATGAGGAGAAGAATTATTACTTGAAGGTTTTGGACTATAAGAGCGGAAATACGGATTTTTCCTTGGATCTTTTAAAGGCGGGACTACAGATTCAGCTGCCCCTCTACCTATCCATCTTGTTGGAGGAGGAGAAAAAGAGACATCCGGACTATAAGCTTCACCCTGCAGGACTGTTCTATTTCACCATGGATAACCCAAGCCTAAGCTTTAAGGGGCAGTCCGAGGAAGAGCTTTTTCAGGAAAAGTGAAGGCTTCAAGACCGAAGGGCTTTAATCAATGGAGATAAGGACATCATTTTCCGCATGGATAGGGAGCTAAAGGGAGACAGCTCTTGCTTCCGGTAAAGGAGAAGAACGGCTCTATTGAGGAAAAAGGGCTCTGCTGCCAAAGGAAGAAAAGATTTTAGCCATGCTTTCCCTATGTGCGGGAGAGGGTGGAAGAGGATTGTAAGAGAATTCTAGAGGGCGAGAAGGACATTTCTCCTATCCGGGAGACCATGGATAAAACGGCCTGCACCTACCGCCCCTATCACAGCATCTGCGGCTTTTGACCCGGACCTCCCCGGATTTTCCTATAGAAGTCTGGAAAAGGGTGAGGAAGAGGCGATTTGGGACGAGTGGATAGAGAAGTATCAAAATAAAGAGTCGTAAGATAGCATTGTGATTGGAAGTATCGGAAAAAGAGTAGGATGGTATGCGTGACAGTATCGAAAAAGGGCAGTCAGGATGGTATTGCCGGTGAAAGTATCGAAAAGGGCAGTAGGATGGCATTGCCGGTGAAAGTATCGAAAGAAAAGGGCAGAGATGGTATTACCGGTGAGTATGAAAGAAAGGGCAGTAAATGGCATTGTGGACGGAAGAGCAAAAGGCGGTAATCGCCCATAGAGAAGGAAATCTGCTGGTCTCTGCGGCGGCAGGTTCCGGAAAGACGGCAGTGCTGGTGGAACATGTGCTGTCCCTTATTTTAGAGGAAAATGCTTCCCTTTCCTCTTTGGTTTTGATGACCTTTACCGAGGCTGCGGCGGAGGAAATGAAGGAAAGAATCAAAAACGCTTGAAGAGCATTTGCAAAAGGGCTATGACAAGCGGATTCTTCGGGAAATCGCCCTGCTTCCCTCACCGCAAAATATCAGCACCATCCACGCCTTTTGTAAGCGACTTATCGAGGAAAATTATGCAGGCTCTCCATAGACGCCCATTTTCGGATTGGAGATACCGGGGAAATGTCCCTGCTCCAATCGGATATTTTAGAGGAGCTTCTGGAGGAGGAGTACGAAAAGAAGGAAGAAGCTTTCCTGACCTTTGTGGATCAGTTTTCCATGGGAAAGAAGGACAAGGGCATAGAGGAGCTGATTCTAAAGCTTTATAACCTGGCCAGCGCCATGCCCTTTCCCAAGGCTTATTTGCAGGGAGCTTTTAGAGGAAGACGCTCATTCTCGTAGGGCAAAATGGGAAAAAGGATCTCTACGAAGATATGAAGAGCAGGCTTAAAAATCTTTCTTTCCTCTATGAAGACGCCCTAGACTCATGCCGAGAGCCTAAACGGCCCTATAGAATATGAAGAGCGGATTTTAGAAGAAAGGGATCAGTGCCTTGCCCTTGCAAATGCGGAGAATCTGGAAGAGCTGGTTAGAGGACTGGAGAGTCTAAACTTTGGTCGCCTAAAGAGCACTAAGTCCGAGGGAAAAAGAATTGGTAAAGTCCCTTCGGGAAAGAGGAAAGAAGACGCTGAAAGACCCGGCAGGAGAACTACAGGCTGCTTCCAACAGAGCTGGAAGAGGAAGTGGAGGAGAAAGGGACAGAAGCGAATCATGGAGCTTGTGCGACTTTTGCCTTCACTTCTTAGAGCGCTATCAAAAAGGGAAAAAGGAAGAAAGGGCGGTGCTGGACTTTTCGGATTTGGAGCATTTTGCGTTGAAGCTATTGTATCAGGATGGTCAGTATAGTGCCTTGGCTGATGAGCTGGCTAAGTCCTATCGGGAAATCCTGGTAGATGAGTATCAGGACTCAAACCTTGTGCAGGAATATATTGTTCGTGCCTCTATCTCAGGAGCGATTCGAAAGCCCAATGTCTTTTCAGGTGGGGGATGTCAAAGCAAAGCATTTACTCGATTTCCGTATGGCAAGACCGAGCTATTCCTAGAAAAATACCATGATGAAAGCTATCCCCAAGATCTTTCCTTCGGAAGAACTTTCCGTTCCGATGAAGGAGTACTTTCCGCGGTAAACACCCTGTTTTTTAAGATTATGAAAAAGGACTTTGGGAGGAATAGAATATGACTCGAGAACAGTCTATTCCTCGGGAAGGTAAGAACAGAAGAAGCAAGGCAGGAAGAGGATCCCTATTACAGGACAAGCAGAGACGGATCAAACGGAACTGCTTCTCTTAGAGTTGGAAAAACTGCCTCTACAGGGGAAGAGGGAGAAGCAGGTAGAAGAGGATGATGAAAGGAGAAGACGGTAACAGCAGCTCCAACAGTTCCGCCGGAAAAATCCCTCAGTAAGTTGGAACTGGAAACGTAAGATGATTGCAGCTAAGGTTCGTGAGCTTTTTGGAAAAGGGCTATGCCTATAAGGACATGGTGATTCTCCTCGCTCTCCCCACAGCGTTTCCAGAGAAATGGTGGATATCTTCGGAAAGGAAGGCATCCCCTGCCTATGCAGAACTAAAAACCGGATATTATTCTGCAGTAGAGGTGGAGACGGTTCTATCCTTCCTTGCCATCATTGACAATCCAAGACAGGATATCCCCATGGCCGCAGTACTACGCTCCCCTTATTTTCCCTTTTACGGACGAAGAGCTGGGGCAGATTGTGCTGGCGAAGGGTTGCCTATACGAAAAGCCCTATGATAAAACCAAGGAAAATGCGGTAAACCTATCCTTACAGGCAGAAAAAGAATTGTCCCCCGGACTGGAAGAAAAATGGCAGAATTTCCAAAATAAACTGGAACGCTACCGTAGACTATCCCGTTCCCTTACGGCTTCACTCCTTACTGACCTTGATCTATGAAGAGACGGATTACTATAACTATGTGCGGGCGCTGCCTTTGGGGGAGAAACGGCAGGCGAATCTGGATCAGCTCCTAGAGGATGCCAAGCAGTTTGAAAAGGGAAGCTACAGCGGCTTATTCCATTTTATCCGCTATATTGAAAAGGTGAAAAAGCAGGAACAGGATCAGGGAGAGGCAACGGTGTTCTCGGAAAAGGACGACCTGCTTCGGATTATGTCCATCCACCACTCCAAGGGACTGCAGTTTAAGGTGGTCTTCCTTTCCCAGCTGCATAAGACCTTTAACAAGATGGACTGCCAAGGCGAAAATGCTGATGGATTCAGAGCTGGGGCTTGCCGCGGATTACTTGGATTTGGAAACAAGAATAAAGTATCCCTCCTCCACAAAATCGCCATTAAGGAAAAAGGGGGGAGCGGGAGAGTCTTGGGGAAGAGCTTCGGGTGCTTTATGTTGCCATGACCAGAGCAGAGGAAAAGCTGATTCTCACCGGCGTTTGCAAAAATGAAGAGGATTTAATCAAGAAATTCCCGGTACAAGAACGGCTGTCTCTTGAAGATATCCGAGGAGCGAGTTCTTATCTTGCCTGGATCTTAATGGCCTCATTCCCGGAGCTTCTTTGAAAGTACCAAGACCGAAGAAATCGCCCTTCGTTTTCTCTCGAAAGAGGATTTAGAGGAAAATGAAGGAAAAGCTATGGGAGAAGCTATTTCCCTTGAGAAAAAGCTCTACGAGTTCTTGGGAAACAGGGCGGGAAAAGACAGAGGCGGAAAAGCTTATGGAAGAGCATTTTTTTCCCTATGTTTATCCCTTTGAGAAGAGTACCCATAGAAGTCCCAAATACTCTGTTTCCTTTATTGAAAATGAAGGCCATGGAGGAGCATGGCGAGATCGCTTTCTGAAACCGGGACAGGAAGGAAGGGCGGTAGCGCCGGAGTGGGATGAGGAGAAGATAGATAAAGCAGAAGAACTTGATGTGAAGATAAAGAGTAAGGAGCAAGGAGTAGATAGTACGAATCTGCTTCGAAAAGGCAGAAGGCTAGCAAGGTACAGAGGATAAGGATGGGGTTAATGCTAATGATGAAACAAAAGCAGCAGGCCAAAGAAAAGCACTGACAGCCCACTGATTCAGAAATGAAAGCAGAGGGAAAAATATCGGAGCGGCAATAGGTGACAGCTATCACCATGCCTTAGCCTTTTATGATTACTCCAGAGATATTTCTCAGCTATCCGAATTTCTCTCTCCGGAGGAATATGGCTTACTGAATCAAGAGAAGCTTCAGAAGTTCCTGGACTCTCCCTTAGGACAACTTTTTGCCAAGGCCTATAAGGAAAATACCCTTTATCGGGAACAGCATTTTATGCAGGAAGTGGAGTATGAAAAGCTATTTCCTGAGGATGGGGGGGATAATGTTGAAAAAGGTAATCCTTCAAGGTATCATAGATGCCTTTATCATGGAGGAAGAGGGCATTATCCTTGTGGATTATAAGACCGACCGGGTAAAGGACGGGGAAGAGCTAAAGAATCGTTACCAAAAGCAAATCGACTTATATAGCGAAGCCTTAGAGCAGATTTTAGGGAAAAAGGTAAAACGAAGAGTCTCTATATTCCTTCTCCTTTAGGAGAAGAAGTGGACTTGTAAGGAGCGCCAAAGTGGCCTTTAAAAAACTTGCCGAAGCAGAGCAAAAACTTGTTAAAGTAGACTTGTAAGGAGTGTCAAAGAAGGACTTGCATAAGTCTTTTCCTAGGCACTATAATGAGTAATTGTGTGAGCCTTTAAAAAAGGCGATTTATCTATCTTGTTGCCGTTGGACGAACTGAAGAAAAGGGGAAAGAAAAATGAATCATGAGCGGATTCTCGTATTGGATTTTTGGTGACAGTACAACCAGTTGATTGCCCGGAGAGTAAGAGACGAAGGGTTTATGCAGAAGTTTACAGTTCTGACATTGGCATAGAGAAGATTAAAGAATTAAGTCCCAAGGGAATCATCTTTACCGGGGGACCTCAGTCCGTGTACAAAGAGGAGAGCCAGCATATTGGAAAGGAAATTTTCGAGCTGGGCATCCCCATTTTCGGTTTCTGCTATGGAGCGCAGCTGATTGCCTATGAGCTTGGAGGAGAGGTGGCTACCGCCCCTGTCAGCGAATATGGAAAGACGGAAACTCATGTGGAGAAGTCCTCCGTGCTTTTCTCCGATGTTTCGGAGGAGACCACCGTTTTCATGTCTCACACTGACTATATTGCCAAGGTGCCGGAGGGCTTTACCATTACCGCCCATACCGAGCATTGCCCTGTTGCGGGAATGGAAGACACCAAGAGACAGATTTATGCGGTGCAGTTCCACCCGGAGGTACAGCATAGCGTGGAAGGACAGAAGATGATTCATCATTTTCTCTATGACGTCTGCAAATGTACCGGAGACTGGAAAATGGCGTCCTTCGTAGAGGAGCAGGTTTCCTTTTGAAAAATAAAATCGATCCGGTAAGGTGCTTTTAGCCCTTCCGGTGGTGTGGACAGCTCTGTTGCAGCAGGGCTTCTTTCCAGAGCCATCGGAAAAGCAGCTGTACTGCGTGTTCGTGGACCACGGTCTCTTCGGAAAAATGAAGGAGATCAGGTGGAGGAAATCTTTCGGCGAAAAGGGAGATTTCGAGTTAAACTTCGTCCGTGTCAAATGCGGGGTGACGAGTATTTTTGAGAAATTATCCGGGGTGGAAGATCCGGAGAAGAAGAGAAAGATTATCGGAGAGCAGTTTATCCGTATCTTTGAGCGTGAGGCAAAATAAAAATCGGGAACAGTGGACTTCCTTGCTCAGGGAACCATATACGCCGATGTGGTAGAATCCGGCCTTGGAAAGGGTGCAGTGATTAAGTCCCACCATAATGTGGGCGGATCTCCCAAGAACATTTCTTTAAGGAAATCGTAGAGCCTCTGCGCCTTCTCTTTAAGGACGAGGTGCGAAAGGTAGGACTGGAGCTTGGCCTTCCGGAGCATTTGGTTTATCGTCAGTCCCTTCCCGGGACCAGGACTTGGGGTAAGAATTATCGGAGAAGTAACTCCTGGAGAAGGTTCGCATGGTACAGGATGCGGACTTCATTTACACGTGAAGAAATCGAGAAGGCGGGACTTTCCTGTTCCTATAGCCAGTATTTTGCCGCCCTTACCAATATGCGTTCCGTGGGCGTTATGGGAGACTTCGTACTTATGAATCAGTGGTGGCTCTCCGTGCGTGATTACCGATGACTTTCATGACTGCGGAGTGTGCGGATATTCCCTTGAAGGTACCCAGAGAGTAATGAATCGAATCGTGAATGAGGTAAAGGGAGTGAACAGGGTATTCTACTGATCTGACTCAAGCCGCCAGGAACGATTGAGATGGAGTAACAGAAGCAAATATATTAATGTTATAAAAACGCCTGAAAATACGGGAATCGATCGATTTTGATGAAGTAAAATTGTCTGAATGATTCTATTATGATACTAAAAAGCTGAAATAGCAGGTCTCAAAAGGGAGTTGTTGAATTTAAAGTAATTGTTTGAGAAAGCCTCCATCGTTTTGGTGGGAGGCTTTTGACTAATAGATGGGTAGTGTGTTATGAAAATTACTTGTAGGTTATTAAAAAAATAGCAATATTATTTTGTTCTATTTTTACGATTGCCACAATAGCGAGTTGCATAATAAATTTGCTAATGGGCTAATACAAACGATACCTATTTTCATATTTTTGATAGGGCAGTATTAACTTTAATTGGCTCCATTATTATTGGCATTGTAGCAGATGTTGATTTTAAAAATCCAATATTTAATTGTTTAATTCCGTACTTGATTTTTTATTATATTAGCTTTTCTATATGTATTTATTTCAGGATTTTTGTTGAACTACATCCCTAATGCCTATAGAGATATATTTATAAATGACAATTGTTTATATTATAGTTTATGTAAGCATAGCTATTTACAAGAATAGAGCTAAACGATAAAAATATCATAGTAAACGGGGGCACTGATGGCGGAAAAAGACTTATTGGCTTCCCGGTGGAGAGGTAGGATTTGGATCTCCCTAAGATTTGTGTGCAGGTTAAGACTAGTATACACCAATTGACCAAACTACATTGGATCAATTGAGCGGTGTGATGAACAACGTGCAAGCTGAATATGGTTTGCTTGTATCATGGAATGGATTTAAGGATAGTGTTGCCAGGAAAGAAGGTAATCAATTCTTCAAGATTCGTTTGTGGGATTCCACGGATGTTATTAAGGAATTGTTTTGATAATTATGAGAAATTAAGTCCCGCCATTAAGGCAGAAATACCACTCAAGCAGATGTGGATATTGAGTGAAGAAGAATAGAGAAAGTGAAGAGATAGTTATGAACAAGAAGTGCCAGGTATTTACGCCCTAATGGTTATGTTAAGAAGTTATTAGACAGAGTAGGTTATAAACGAAAAATTTATATGAGAAGAATATTTTGGAAAATTCATGTGGCGATGGAAATATTTTGGTGGTGATTGTAGAGCGATATATCGACGATGCTAGAAAATATGGATTGTCAGATGAGGATATATGGATGGATTGTCAAAGCATATATGTGGTGTTGAAATTGATTCTACACAATATAAAAAGTGTATTCAGAATCTAAATTTATTGACAAAAAGTAAAGGACTCAGCAATATCCAATGGAATATAGTTAATGCGGACTATTTAAGGTGGAATGTAATCAAAAGTTTCAGTATGTTGTAGGAAAACCCACCATATATTATATATCAAGAATTAGATGAAAAGGAAAGGGACTATGTAAGAGAAAACTTTTGGTACATGTGAGAAGGGAAAAATTTGATTATTGCTATGCATTTATCGAAAAAGAGTATTGATTGTTTAGATAGTAATGGTAAAATGGCATACTTAATTCCTAGTAGTATAAAACTGTATTTGGAGAAAAATTAAGGTCATATATTAAACCATATTTACAAGAAATATATGATTATACTCAAGATAAAATGTTTGACGATGCACTGGTGAAATCTGCAATAATGGTTATTGATAAAGCGTCAACTTATGAAGATATAATTTACTATGATATGGCAAGTAAGGAGAAACTCGATTATACCGAGTGCTAATTTGTCAAATAAAATGGTTTTTATAAAAATAATACACTAGGGACGAGACGTTTTGGTGACTATTTTTCGTTGCTCATGTAGTTGCAACGTTACTCAATGAAGCTTATGTATTAAAGAAAGAGAATTATCAGGAGATAAATGGATTCTATCGATGCAATGGGGAAAGATATTGAAAAAGAGGTAGTAAGGGAGACTGCGACACCGCGGTCATTACGCTATAAAAACAGAGAAGATAATTTTTCCCTATGATTATAAAAGATGGTAAATTGGTTAGTACACTTCGCAACAATTCTCATCTCTTTTTCCAGGAGCGGAGAGTTATTTGAATGATTTTAGAGAGCAATTGGATGAACGAGAAAGTGATAAAAGTGCATTATGGTTTGAATATGGTCGGTCACAAGCTTTTGTCTGGTTTAAATAAACGTAAGCTATTAATTTTTACGGTGATTACGAAACAGTATCAGTATATATATTGAAAAAAAGAAGTGTATCCCATATGCAGGAATGTATATTGTACCAAAAATCAGATAATAAAAACGTATAAACTGGAAGATGCAAAAATATTTTTAGAAAGCGATGAATTTATGAAGTATGTACAAGATGCAGGTATTCATATTAGTGGAACTTCTTTGAGAATTACATCGAAAGATATTGAAGACTTCAAAATTTTAGTAGGAGGAATAGAATATATGGAATCTATGGTTTTTCCAAGTAAGTGCTAAGACTGCAAGACTTATTGGTAGAGAAAATATTTCCGATGTGGATGGTGCCATTATAGAATTAGTAAAAATGGATACGATGCAGATGCTGAATGTGTATATGTAAGATATTTAAATCCATTTAACGGAGTGCCAAGTGCATTGATCACGTTCAGAAGTACATAGTTACTTCAAGAGTAATATGGAAAATGGTATTGCAAAATTATAGCATAAAAGACGGATTGTATGTATTGAATGAAGAAAATGTAAATATGTTGGAATTAGATAAATATTTACGTTCTATTTCTCAAATCCTTGTTATTGATAATGGTTCAGGTATGAATAAGAACATATTGAAATCGGTATGGATGAATATTGGTACTGATAATAAGGAGGTAAATGTATATAGCCCAAAGAAAAATAGAATAAAAAAACGGGTGCAAAAAGGGATTGGACGTTTTGCATTGATAAACTTTCATTATGCACTACAAGTTTTTACAAAAATGTGATGTAGAACAGATATATCAGTGGGAGATTGATTGGACCCAGTTTGATAATGCGAAATTGTTAAATCAAGTAGAAGCAAAACTTAAGGAATGTGATGGAGGATTCGAAGATTTAGTTAGACTATATTTAAAAGAAGATTTTTGAATTAGTTAAAGATTATGAATGGGATACGGGAACTATAATTATATTAAGTCCTATTCGTGAGTTTTGGGATGAGAAATTACATTAAGGTAAAATAATAATCTTAAAAATATTAATCCGCTTTGGAAGTGTAGACCGGTTTGATATATATGTTAGAAATTACAGACATCCAGAGTTGAATTTTAAGACTGAAAGTACAGGAATAACACGAGATAATTATGATTATTTAATTGAAGCAGAATTTGATGGAAAAAGGGAATGTTACTATTACTTTGGATAGAAACGAAATTGACACAACTAAGAAACTGATGCAAATTGAATATTCTCCAAGGGATATCGAAAAGTATGACTGAAAAGAGTTTTTGGGACAGAGAAGCATTTAAAAGTAGATAATTATAAAAGAGAAGATTTCGATGGAATCAAACAATTTAAATATTCTATAGAAGAAATATTAGAAAAATCCAAGTGAAAACATTGAGAGATATAATGCGGTAGGGCCCTTTTTGGTGTAAAAATGTATTATATTAAAAATCAAAAAGTACAGTTGAAAATTGTTAAAGATTTCAAGAGTAGAAAAAGAAAAACAACTGTTGAATGATTTTTCTGGGATAAAGATATATCGTGATAGTTTTAAAGTTAGACCATATGGTGATGAAGGACAGTTTTTTCGATTGGATTAATTTAAGCCTTAGGGTTCAAAGGAGCCCAGTAGCAGCTTCTGCATGAAAGTGGAAATTGGAGAGTTTCGCTTTAATCAGCTGATAGGAAGTGTGTCTATCAGTAGGATGCACAATCCCAAGTTGGAAGATACAGCGAATAGAGAAGGTGTATGAGTTTAAATAGAGAGTATGATTGTTTTGTTGAGCTTTTTGCAAGGAATCTTGGGAAAGTTTGAATATGATAGACAATATACACTCAGAGAGTTTGCGGCATGGGAACGAGCAAAGAAAAAGGCGCATGATGATAAAAGCTCAGCAAATTTATGAGCAAGTAATGAGGGAGCGTGGGAATAAGAAAGCGAAAGATGACCTCTCGGAAGTTTCAAAGAGCGGGGATGGTTCAACAGAGAATGAAGATGGAGAAGATAGGATATCTGAAGAAGATTTGAAAGATGCAATTGTTACTTTGGGTAAGAAGAATGAGAATAAGACGTCCACAGAGCAATTAATGATGGCTCTTAGTAGCAGCTGGGAGTTATGGCACAAAACATTTTCATGAAATTACGAGAATGGGAACTGAATTTTGGAAGCAGAGGTCAACACCCAAAAAGAATCAATTAATCGATTGCTTAACTATGAGCCATATATTGCGTGATGAAGATTTTTAATCCATATGATTTATTGGAAGAATTGGATAGTACAGATGAATTATTATCTGAGTGGGGTTAGTTTGATTATGGATTCGGTGAAACAAGAGAATTTCGAAGCACCATCAGTAGAATTAAAGAGTTTTTGATTCATATTGAGAATTTATGGAAGCCTCTACTTGATAAAAAGTTTATTGAGATACAACTTAGTGACTTGATGAGAATGTGCAATTAGCATTGCCAGTCATAGACTTACATTTAATTCTGAATAACTTTATTTTAAATTCTGCATACTATTTGAAGAGGCAGAAGGCGAACGCTCTGTCTCTATGTATGAAGATGATAAAAAGGTATATTTAGAGATGTCAAATAATGGGCCAGAACTAGATGAGAAATATATGCAGAATCCGGATGAGACGTTGAATGCTAGAGAAACCACAAAAAGATGGAACAGGATTAGGTTTATGGATTGCACGTGAAGCGGCAATGCGAAATGCTGGCGAATTGCATGTAGTACTCTATAATAATGGCTATATGTTAAGGGCTACTTGGACTAAATAGGAGGAGATTGTTATGCATATTATAGGTTTAATAGATGATGAAGAAACTCAATTAAAGATGATTAGAAGAACAATAAAAACAAATGCAAAAATTAGTGAACAATATGATTTCAAATCGTATTTAATATCGGATAATGTGTCAGATGTTGTTTTCGGATGTATTTGAACAAGTGATAAAGTGATATAAGAGATTTAAAACTATCATCGCTATTGTTGACTATAAAATCATTGTAAAAACATCCAAAATTAAGGGTACTGATATTTTTAAGAGAATAAAAGAGGAGGTTCCTAAATTTCCAATTATTATTTTGACGGAAGTTGTAGAAGAAAGTACAGAACCGGACTTTATAGATGCAGATAAGGTAGTACAAAAAGAAAGATTTTTATAAGTTAGAAAGTGAATATTCTAAAGAAAAAGTTTTTACTATTTTTCGATAGTATGAGGAAATACAACGATCAAAGAGATAAGTTGCAACTTACTATTGAAGATTTGAAGCGAAAATTAACTGATGGAAGTAAGAAGCGTGATGTTATACCAGAGATTCTGTCATTGGAAAGTCAGTTAGATAATTTTGTTCCCTACAGAACAATCTCAGATTGATAAAGTTTTTGATGAAAATAAAGCTAAAGAAATAGTAACGCTTATCGAAAAGGCAAATACGTTATTGGAGTAATGCTTATGAAGAGGAAATTTAGAGATTATACTATTAAAAAGAATCTTGTACAAAATATAAAGATTATCATAGTTATTTCAAATATTTGAGAGAAGATTTTTTAATCATCGATGTGCATATTGTAATTTGCTCGATACACAAATTACTACTTCATATGAGGCATCACTTTGTACTCGGAAGTTGTTTTTAAAGATGAATGGCTCAGAATTAAAGACAACATATGCAAATTTGGTGTATTCTTGTAAAAATGTAATATTGCAAAAGAGTAGTCAATACCAAGGCGATATTACTCAAAAAGGATTAATAACGAGTTGTTTTATGAGCCAGAGGAAACGGATTATGGAACGATCTTTATAGAGGTGAAGATGGCGGTATTTGTTCGGATGATACGAGAGGACGAAATATGATAATGAGATTGAAGTTATATCGTCCAATACATAATCTTGCATGGATATGTGAGATCACAAAAATAATATTAGATAAATTGTCCACTCAAATTGAAGTAGTGGGAAAAGACAAAAGCTAAAAGGTAAAGTATTGCAGGAAGCTAGAGAAGAATTGAGAGATTATTATGACGATTGTTTTGCAGTTTTTATGAGCGAATTATAACAATAAGTTTACTCTGTAATACTTCAAAAATCATGGATAAGGAAGGGGCAATCATGGCAATTCCAACAAATATAAAACTTTACTATCTGGCGAAGTTGTCGAATGAGCAAGAATTGAATTTTAAGAAACAGTGATCTAGCAGTTTCCTTTGAAAACTGTGTTCGGTTGCTAATGACCTTGATAACTGGGGTGGTGGCTATATTGTCATAGGTGTGAGGAAAAGGATGGTCTCCCAGTGTATACGCTAAAGGGTGTGCTGGTAGAAAAGATTTATAAATATCAGAAGGAAACATTTAAAAATGTAAGCTTTATCAGACCTGCATATATGCTGATTATTGGTAAGCGTCAAGCTAGTAACATAGAGCAAAAAGGTCATAGAACCAGAACCAATCATTCTAATCCCACGACTCACAACTTTCAGGAATCTTATCTCGATCAAGGTACTAAGAGCGAAGCATCTTCACCGTAAATGGTAAATAACCCTGTCATCTTTTTCTATCCATAAAAATTGAGATAATCGTGAAAAGAGTGAAAAGTGAAAAGTTGAACGCACTTTTATAAACTTTTCCCACTTTGTACACTATCTCAGGGAGGAATTCAAGATGAACACAAAAACTTGCTACAAGCAGGATGCGAACAGGGCAATGGGCTGACATTATTAAAGATTGTAAGACTAACTATTAATGGTCAAGCATAAAATTAAGATTTTTCAGAATAAAATTCGGAAACGCATTTTAGATAGATTAGTACATTAAAAACTGTATGACGAATAGAGCATCAGCGATGATGCTCTCAGAAAAGATTATGAGCTAATTTAACTTATAAAGGCTGATATGACGTATGGGTTATTTCCATCCGAAAGATGGTTCTGACAAGCTTTTTAACCACATGGCTTTATTGCGATATAGTAATGTTTGCCCTCTGCCCGTTTTTGACAGATAGAGCCTGAATCGCTCGTCCCATACAGAAGCATATATAGCAGCATTGAAAAAGTGCGTAACGCAGATACTTAGAGCCACGTTTTTTCCATGCAGCATAAGAAGATATTAGCTGTCCGGATTGGTACGTAGATGGAGATAGTCCTGCATAAGCAAGAACTCGATCTGCATTGTTAAAGCGTGTAAAGTCTCCAATCTCTGCTAGAATCATTGCACCCATACGATACTTGATGCCGGAAATAGTTGTAATTGGAGAACCACACTCATCCATGATTTTCTGAATGGACTGCTCGACTTCTTTAATATCGGAAGTCAGTGTGTCAATTCGATGGATTGTCTGCCCTGAGTTCCATTGATTTAGCAGGCATAAGCTGATCCGATAGAAGATTTTGCAGTCTCTCTGATTACGATGGCCTTTTTCACGACCATAGCGCCCTTTTGAAGCATCAGCGCAGAGCTTTCAGGTGGGTGAGATTGAACTTGCGATAAAATATGCTCCCCGGCAGTTCCCTGAAGAAGACGGTATACCGAGTTCATGTGCAGAGTCGGAACAAGAGACTCAAGTTCCGGGAACAGGATGTTTACAAGCCTGGATACTGAAGTTTTTCATTTTTGCACGTTCTTTTGACAAGCTCAAAACGATAACGAGTTAATGACTTTAGCTCCTCGCTGTGGTAGGATGTACCTGTATAGGGCTTGAGTGTCTTATCAGTCACAAGCATTTCAGCAATGGAGCGGGCATCGACTTTATCCGTTTTCGTCTTTCTAAGGCTTTGACCTTTTCTGTAAAGATTTGTATGTAACGGATTGATGACAAAGGTGTGGTAGCCATGGTCAGAAGCTGATCCCAGAATGTTGTAGGAATAGTGACCGGTAGCCTCGAGTCCTATTTTTTTATCTGAGATTTGTCCTGGAGACCGACTCAATCTTGTGGAATAATTCTCCATAGCCATCGCTATTGTTCCGTATCGTAAAGACTTGGAAAAGTTCTTCGGTATCTGGTCCGAGGATACAACAGTCATGCGGTATCTAACCAATCAATAATGTAACAAAGAGGCTGTGGTTGAGCCTAACAGAAACCGTCGCGCGGTAGGAGGTGATAACCAATCCACAGCATCAGATAACAATAGTAGCTGATTACCAAGAACAGGTAAAGAAAAGCTACAACTTAATAATACGAGGAGTTTATATGTTAAGAGATATGGAGGAATTATTAAATTCTGTTTCAAAGTCTGAGATAAAGGATTATTACGAGAAGCTTTAAATTGCTATAATTCAGGCTCTTATAAAGCATGTGTTGTATTTAGTGTTATAGCAGGAATGTACGATTTGCACCAAAAAGTAAAGGATATGGCAAGTAGTGATGAAGTATTTAGACGCTTAGATGAGAATATTAACAATAGAAAAATAAATTAGAGTGTTATGAAAGATATTTAGTAGAGCAGTGCGGTAAAGAAAAATTGATATGCTAAATTCTAAATGAAACTAAAGAGTTATTTAGATGTATAGATATTCGAAACGATTGCGCGCATCCAAGCGATTTTTATTTGCTCAGCTGAAAAGCAAGAGATGTCTATTCTTCAATTATTGATATTATTAGTTCGAAGCCATCTTTATATGGATGTAATAAAATAAAACATATATTAACTGAGCTTAAAGAAAAACATTTTTTTCCCAGTGATAAACAATGAAAAGATAGAGAAGATTATCAAAGAGTTAATTATCAAATTTCATCGTAAAAGCCATTCCTATACTAATGAAACAAATTGCAGAGACTATTATAAAAACAGATAATGATGTACAAAAGAAAAATGCCATATTATTTTTAGCGATATCTGAAAAATGTATAGATAACTATTTGGAGGAATATTTATCCATTTTTATAAAAGAGGAAAATGATAAATATTTACTCCAATTATTGGAAGTAAATATGATCTTTTAGAATATTTTTCTGAGACAAATATGTTAAAAATAATAAAGATATTTGAAGTTGAATTAGAAAGTAAAAATTAATTATTTGGATACATGGATTAACGTACTTCTATTCAAGAGTATACAAGAATCATATTTTTGATGATTTTATCAAAAAGATATTTGTTAGTAATTATAATATCAACCAAGTTATTCACATAATGAGTAAACTTTTAAATAATGATAGCTGTAATGAAAAAGTTAAAGACCTTCTCATCTGTGAAATTAATAATAACTATGATAATATAATCAAATCAGATACGATAGTTAACAATTTTTATTAGATATTCTAAAATATATAGACTCTAGTCAAATATATGAAAAATGGTTACAAATCATTATTAACTCTATAAAAATGAATATGATTTTTATGAGATAAATAAAAATTATATTAGATTCATTTATGAAGCTTCCAGAAGATTTATGGTTTGATAAAGTCTCTGAGAACTTAAAAGTTAATTTTGTAAAGTGTATATTGGATGAAGTGATCCCCATAGAACAAACTCCGCATATGCAGCACAAAGTCTTTTGATGAATTTTAGTGAAGAATACCCCTGGATTATCAAGAGTGTTTACAAGTCAGTTACAAAAGAAAAAGATTCTAAGTATTTCAATAAACTATATAAAGATATAGTAGTGAAGTTATTCAGTGACGAAATAAAAAGAAGAGTATATAAAGAAGACCAACGATTATTCTGAATTTTAAATTTAAAAATAATTAATGTAACTCCCTGCAAATTTTGTTTTATTTAAATATTTATCCTATAAAGAAATGAGAGCTTCAAGTGCCAAACTATTTCAAGCATGATTCTTACGACAAAACAGATAAATATAGCATAGAAAAGTACGGTCAAAATATGGTTGGAAAGACCTTTTATGATTTGACTGTTCTTGATAATGATGAGAAAAATTTATGAGTCGATGGTGGAGTATAATGCTTTCTCACGAAAATAAGAAGCGTAAAGGTGGATTAGGAGAGCTGGTTGAAGAAAGATTTTTTCTACTACAAAGCAAACAGTGATTCTGGATCCTGACTTCAAAGAAGCTGGTGTGGAAACTAAAAAGTGTCTCCTTATAAGATAAAACAAGAATAAATCGATTGCTGCAAAAAGAACGATTAGTTTTAACAATGATTGATTACAATGCAGTTATCAATGAAATTGATTTTGATAAAAGCCATTTCTGGTATAAATCTCAATGGCTTTTATTGGTGTATTATTTGTGGAATAAAGAGATTAAAGATCGTCTTAATTACTGTATTGATTATGTTCGTTTGTTTACTCCCTCAAATGAAGATTTTGATGATAATTAAAAACGATTATTTTAAGATAATAAAGAAGGTCGAATCTGGTAAGGCTCATGAGTTGTCTGAGTCAGATACGATGTATCTTCAGCTTGTACAAAGAGCTCTGATTCGTCAATAGTAAGAAAAACAGCCCAATAGTGAAATTCCAGCTAAAACCTAGAGCATTTGCATTAAGAGCTCTTATATGACCTATGTTTTAAATAATTATATAATCCATAAGAAACCTACTTATGAATCGATTATTTCAGGAAAGATAGTTGAGACATTGAAAACTCACATTCTAAAATCGAATCAATTAGTTCAAAAGGAAAAATCAGTGGATTTTCTATGTAAAGAGTTTGAGATTACTTTTTAAAAATAAAAGAGCCTAAAAATCTGGGTGCTATGCTTTTCATTCAGGATGCTTAATATCAAGAGCAATAATGCAGAAGAATTCGTGAAGGCTAATATCAAGGTGAAGACTTTTCGTATTAATAAGAAAAGGTAAGATTAAAAGAAAATATATCTTTTCCAACTTTCAAGTTTTTGACATCAGAATCAAGAATGGGAAGAGTCTGATTTTATAATCTCCTTTATTCAACTAAATTTTTGTTTGTAGTCTATCAAGAACAAGAAGATGGAAGCTATAATCTGGATCATGCACTGTTTTTGGAATATGCCATACGATATTCTTGATTCTGATGTGAAATCAGTTTGGGAAAAGACGAAATACACTCTTTTGCACCTTCCCTCTGAATTGAAGAAGGAAAATGGATGCTATGAGGATATTTTCCACAAACAGAAAATGCTGTTTGCCATGTACGTCCTCATGGAAGAAACTCAAAGGATACTTATGTTTTACCTGATGGACGTGAATACCCAAAACAATGTTTTTTGGCTTAATAACTCATATATACTTAAAATTATAAAGAATCATTTAGATTAAGTCTAATGCCTTATTTCTAGGATGATATAGTATTACAGTGGACAATAGGTTTGGCGTTCTGCCAAAGAAAGAACTTTAAGTTCTGTCTGCTAAACAAGGAAATTGAGGGCTTTTAAAATGAACAAATCAATAGTAGAGCTATTTGTTGGTGTAGGTGGTTTTCGCCTCGGAATGGAAAGATTAAATTCCGGCTGGGAAACTGTTTGGTTTTTCTCAATGGGAACCTGGAGCAAGAACGCAATGGGCTCATGGCTGCTATGTTAGTCATTTTGGAGACGCAAAAAGATTTAAATGGGGAATATACAACAGGAATTGATATTTCAGAAGTAAATATGAAGCAATACCTGACCATACTTTATTGGTAGGTGGATTTCCATGCCAAGATTATTCTGTTGCGATAGTCTTTCTACGTCCCAAGGACTTGAAGGAAAGAAAGGCGTACTTTTGGTGGCAGATTCGTGATACCCTTATAGCCAAAAAGACACCTTTTTGTTCTTTTTGGAAAATGTGATCGCTTAATTAAATCTCCTGCAAAGCAGAGAGGCCGTGATTTTGGCGTGATTTTAGCGTGTTTTAATGAGCTTGGATATTCTGTAGAGTGGCGTGTTAGTAAACGCTGCGCTTTTATGGTGGTCCTCAAAGACGGAGAAGAACATTCATATTTGCCTATAAAATGATACTGAAGTATGGAAAGAAATGGCAAAGATATCTTATGAGGATATTATTAATCAGTATGGACTTATGGCAGAAGCTTTTCCTATTGAGTTTCCAGTAGAAAAATTCAGTGAGACTGTTCTTTTTGAGGATGTTGTAGAGGTTTCTGATAAGTTCCAGTTTGGTTTTGAAACTTCCGGTTACATGAGAAATGGACGTATTATTACTGCTAAAGTTAAAGAGAAGGAAGAAAAGTCCTATTACCTTAAAAAGAGATTCTTGAAGCTTGAGAGAACGAAGATTATTTTGTGAGTAGCTCAGATCTCCTTCTTGGGTTGAAATGAAAGGGGCTAAAAAGAAAGAGCGTACGACCGCAGAAGGACACACATATACTTTTTCAGAAGGCGCAATTCCATTCCTAGACTACTACAATAAGCCCGGAAGAACCATGCTTTACAAGTCGAAGGAACAAAAAAATAGAAGTACACATATTGTCGCCGATCCAGCAACTGGAACAATTCGTATTTTTAACTCCGATAGAGTGTGAGAGACTTCATGATTTGATGATAACTGGACGGCTGACATGCTGATCGGATGAGAAGATTCTGTATGGGAAATGCGCTTGTTGTACCACTGATTACTAGGATGGGAAAATATATCACTTCTATTGTGGAAGGAGAGTAATATTTTTAAGTGATTGGCTTTATATCTCGGAAAAAATGTCAGTGAAATATAAATTACTGTCAGCCTATAAATCTTCACATAAATAGGGAAAAAGTTTAAAAGTATCTAAATTTTTCACATTTTTTAAAACCGAGATATCAAGATAACACAGAGCATTTAAATTTATTTTGTTAGAATGCAGATGGTTATTCCAGCGTTTTAGAGTCGCTTTAATCCGATACTCAGAGCCACCAAATCCGAGTGGCGGGACTTATCTATAGGATTGGCTGAGGAGAAAAAGGAATGAATAAAAAAAGATTAAAGTATGCTATAGAATTGCATTTGATAATGGAAAAGAAATATATACCTCTAATTCTCCAGGAATAGCTGTACCAGAGTTTAGAGTAGCGAGACGTACCAGCGATGAAGAAGCTGTGTTAAACTTTGAAAAATATTCCCATGGAGAGTTTGTTTTTGAATATGGAGAGAAAGATACAATAGATTTTTTTAATACGAGTTATTTAAGAAAATGGATTACTATTATGACTCAGCATTTGAATATGGTCCTTTACCATTGTTTTTCATGCAAGATAAGACTTTTATATGGAATCGAAGATTTATCCATTAACTTTATGTCATTAATAGATAGGCTAGATATTGATAAAGATAATTTGTTGATTTTACCTAATATATTGTCATCAAGCAGGTTCTGTATTGCCAAAAAGAAGATGGAATTTCATATCGAATGTATTCTAAGGAACAGGGAAAGTACAATATTCCCCCTATATACACATAGAATATGATGGATATAAAGAGGCAAGTATATCAATATTAAATGGCACAGTATTATCAGGAAAAGCGCCTAAAAAGGTGTTGAAAATTGTTCAAAAAGAATAATTGATAATCAAGAATATTTGTTATCTTGCTGGAATAAATTGACAGATGGAATATCTATAGATGTGGAACACTTTTCTAAAAATAAAGAAATATTGCATAGAGAATTCAACCAGATTAATTTGATTTTAAAACCAGATTTTTATTCGTAAAAGGGTAAATAACCTGTCACCTTTTTTCTCTCCATAAAAATTGAGATAATCGTGAAAAGCGTTAAAAGTTGAAGGCACTTTTTCCACTTTGCACACTATCTCAGGGAGGAATTCATGATGAACACAAAACATGCTACAAGTAGGATGCGAACAGGGCAATGGGCTGACATTATTAAAGATTGTAAGGAGAGTGGTTTAAAAGTAGATGACTATTGTGCACAGAATGGCCTCTCCAGAAATGCTTACTTCTACTGGCTTTCGAAAAGTAAAGGAAGCCGCCCTTACGCAGAGTGGATTTGTGGAAGTACGGCAACAGGTGGAGGTTTCTCTTGCTATTCATCTCCAAAGTTAACAGCTCCGTAAACGAAATAGTTTTTAGGGATTGACGAAAAATACACCTATGGATTTACTGGCAAATGTTATAAAGGTCTTGAAAAATGCTTAACGATGATTCCGGATTCAAACACATCTACCTCTGTACCAGATACATAGACCTTAGAGTGGTATTGACGGCCTTATTGATTATTCCGAGCGTTTGAGAGCCACTGAATCCGATACTTAGAGCCACTGAATCCGAGTGGCGGAGCCATGTGGAATCAAATATCATTCCGATGTTCAGAGCTATATTCCTAGAATGAATTTACAGTAATTGTACTGACTAATTGAAAGGTGCTAAAAACATGGATTACAAAGCAATGAGAGATAGAATTGAAGATATGGTAAATGATAACCATAGGGATTTTATTAAGGCGATTATAAGCACAGAAAAAGGTATTAATGATGAAAGTGCTTTTAGACAAGCTCTGATGACGCTTATATGGACAATGACGGCTTTAATTTACTGCATGATGAATTTGACTATATGATTGAGAAATTAAGGGAGTAGGGCAGATAAAAAGACTTACTCTATGTTCGAGAAGAGGGCAAATCTTATCAATACTATAGGATATACTGTTGTAGAGATTGATGCAGCCGAAAGAGAAAAATCTCAAAAATTACCGAAAAAGTCCAGACAGCTAGTGATGGCAAATTCTATGAGGTGCTTGCAGATTCTAAAAATATCATGATGAAAGAAAAATAAGACGGAGAGGTAGACCTCGTTGTAAACATTTATCGCAAGGAATTGGCCTGAGCGAAGATAGAACTGCGACTGATGCGACTAATAGTGCAACTAATGCGACTGAAATTGCAAACCAATGTGACTGAACTAACAGAAGACGAGAAGATGATAATCGTTGCGGTAAAACAAAAACCGAGTATTACGCAGCAGGCCTTGCATAATCAGACTGGAATCACGATAGGAACTATCAAGCGTATTCTGCCTAGACTACAGGAAAAAGGCGTTCTTATAAGAGAAGGAAATCGTCGTTCTGGAAATTGGAAGGTGATTAAGTAAATGGCAGAATTGAATCTAAAAACAGATTATCGATCGTCTTAATGAAGAGTTTATCGGGGATACTAGAAAACTTGTGTTTTGGTATGAGGATAAGAGGAAATTTGCAGATACATAGAAAAAGGAAGAGTCTACGAAATGCTTTTATGGACGCCCATGAGGATGGAAGCATCACAGAGCATGTGAGGAACGAGGATTAATGATTTTGCTGAGGTCAGCAAAATCGTGGAAGCATATGCAACAAGCAAGACTGCTTAAAAAGCATAATATTAAAAAGACACAGAAACTTTTAAATTAAATTTAGCAAGCAAAAATTGCTGAGCAGAATATTGTACAGAAAGGAAATTCATAATGAGTAGCAAGTTTGATGATTTTCTTCAAGAACAACTTCGCGATCCTGAAATTCGAAAAAGAATACGAAGCTCTTCAACTGGAACATACAGTGATTCAATCTGAAAATTGATACTCGCAGAAATCAGGAATGCCACCCAAAGAGCTGGACTTTAAGAGCTTATATCTGAGTGGAATTCCGAAGTCTTGCCTCGCCCTATCCTGGGTCATGCAAACCGGCGATTCTGTTATGATGGAAACCGCCATTCCGGAAAATCCAGAACCGATGATTCCGGAGTCAGAAACCGGAATTTTGCCTTGTTAAATTATTCGGCTGGCGCAACTAAGCTGAAAGGAGTCAGCAAAGGATTGAGTTGAGAAGTGATGTCTCAAAGAAAATTATTAAAAAGTCTTGAAAGACATCATGTAAAAAGTCATGGAAAAAGAAAAGAGCTGTCTGACTAAAAGCATCTGTAAACAGACACCGTTCAGAGACCCTTTGAATTGATACCCAATTATATCAGCATCTGCATGCAGACACCTTACTAATATAGCGCATTATATTCATTGAATCTTTACTCTAATGTAAACAAAAAGATAGCGTCAAGCAGTATCAGAGTAAAAGAGAAAAGATTTTTGCCATTACAACTTCCATATTCTTCCGTAAAAAGATAATATCTCTCCGTTTGTTGCATATGAAACAAAACTATTTTCTTTTTAAATGATAATTAGATTATGCTAACAAGAATCATAGTATACTTAGCAGACACATTATCGTAAAAATGCGATTGTTCATCTCGGCAAGTGGAAATAACTAAACCTGCCTTATAGGTTATCATAAGAAATCAGTGGAATGAGAAGGAGAAGAAAATGGATAAGATTTTTGGATTTGGATAAAAGTGTAGCATCCCTTGTAAAAGGAGTATCCGAAGTTGTCGACATCATGGCTGGTTTAGGATTCACGGAAATTAAAAATCCTGCCATGCTGGCTTCTGTAGGTCGGATTATGAACTGAAGAAGGGTCTCAGATGAAGAAGATTCCTATGTGGAAGAAATTGTTCGTGCATTCCGGGAAAAAGGGATTTGAAATTATGGATGGGGAAGTTCTTTCCTGCTGAATCATCTGATTCAACCAAGGAAGCCAAGATAGCTAAGGTATCTGAGGAGACTAAGATAGCTGATGCATTTGAAGCAACTAAAGCCCCGGATCGTGCAGAAGCCCTGCGTTCGCTTTTTGATCGTCTGTCCGAGGGGGAGGACCTGGAGTCTGTTCGGGCAGATTTTGTATCGCGATTTTATGATGTGATCCTGCGGAAATCATGAGGCGGAGCAGGGACTCATGGAGTCCGGGCATGCCTCTCGAAAGTACGAAGCTTTGTAGATGTGCATTCGGTCTCTTCCATGGAGATACCTGGGAGGAGAAGATTGCCACGCGGAAAGAGTTGTAGGCTTCTTTAAAGAATCAGACAGGAAAGTAGCAGAAAACTACATCAACAAAGTGAAGAGGCGGATGCCTGATTCAGATTCCGGACATCCTTTCTACATTTACAAAGGAAAATCAGGCTCTTTGAAAGTATTTTAGAAAAGCACCTGCGGCAAGATGGGAAAGTTTGGTAGAGCCCTCCGGAAAAAGCCGGCGGAAAACATAAAGCAGCAAATAGCTGAAAAATCAAAAGGAGCACAAGACGTAGAAGGAGTAGAAGATTGCCAGGGGCACCGGATTGGGAAGCTTGCTGGCTACATTTTCAGAGGAGCTTTGCAAACCCGTTCCTTTACCGTGCACTATGCGAAGAAGGGAGACCTTCTCATCCCTTTTAAAAGTGAAACTACAACATTTCCGGTCCTTCTCAGGTCATGCAGACAGTGGATGATGAGATTAGGGACACCTGGGAGAACTGAAAAGAGAGCTTACTGAGAAGGAGCAAGGAGTGAGAGCACTCAAGAACACCGGGTGAAGATTTGGATGATGGAGGAAGAAGAGTATAGTAGAAGCAAAGCGGAGATTGCAGAAAGTATTCTAAACAGCTTTTTCTTAAAGAATTATCTTTGCTGTACGGAACTGCGCGGAGGAGATGATTTATAAGGAGGAAAATATTTCTCTTCCCCATGCGCCCTGCACCTTTCAAAAAGAAGAGTGGATACAGGATTTGCTTCTGATTCCAAAGACTATGAAGCTTTGTTTTTCCAAGTTGAAAATGTAACTTGAAGGAAGCGGCAGAAAACGGCAATACTCCGAAAAATGAGAGCAAGCAATCTGAAGGTAGGATGAATCTGGAAAGAGAAACTGGGTGAAAAGAAGCCGAAGAGCATTCCGGGAGATTTTCACAATGCTGCAGCACTCCTCAGGTAGCAGGGAAAAATGCTGGAAGCGACCGCTTTCGCAGGGCAGAACTCCTGGAAGGAAAATCCGCAAGAGTGAGAGTCTGTGCAAGCGATGGAGAAATCATCATGCCCGGGTGGACATTTAAAAGAAAGCGAGCCCGCACCGCCATGTTAAATACCTTCCGGTGGAGAGATTACCTTGTGGATAAGGGATAATATCAATCAAGTTTCTTTTATACGAAAGGACCAAGCGTCTGGAAACGCCCGCAATGGCTATTGACCGAAAGTAGCTTTCCCGCCATCCTCAAAGTGAGAACCGCGCGTGCGTAAGGATGATTGGAAACTTCCGGGATGGCTATGGCAGATGAAGTGCCCATCGGACGAAAAAGGCGGAAAGCCCTTTCCTGGTGCGCTATATGGCGGTTCGGGACAAGGAGCAGAACTATGTGGGAACTCCTGAAGCGGTAACGATATGACAGAGGTAAAAGAGACATGTCCGTGCAGTATTTTCAGAGTCTATCCGGAGGAAACTGCAGCGGTTCCTACTCGTATCCGGATATACCACATCCCTCACTCACAAGCTTTCGTTTTCCGTTTTTGTCTTTTTCCAATGTAAAAAGCTCATAGCTTATTTTAGCATCTGTTCCCCCAGTGATCCTTGGCGGCAAATATCATCGCCCTTCGGGCTTGCCTCCTCCGAGTGTGCTTTCTCCGATACAGGGCGTAGGGAGTCATGGGTAGGCATTTTCGTCATCCGCACGGCTTCTTCAAAAGCATTTTGGATTGCCGGAATATTATCCGGGAGCTAGGAGCCGGCATTGTCACGCACCCTCCTCCCTCTCTCTGGGACTCTTTCCTGCGGGAGTAGGAGAATGTCACTGTACCCACCAACCTGGGGACTCCTCCTGGAAAGTTGTCTCTGATAACCTGTCCAAAAGTGCACGAAAGGAGAGATTTCTCCTGATAATCCGTCCAAGTACTTTTACATAGGTAAAGGTAGGTTTGTGCGTGAAACCACCTGGGTGACCAGCAGGCTATGGGCTCATAATGGGATAGATTATAGCCCTTTGGAAATGCGCGCCTTTAAATGCATTCATGGCATCCGGGTTATCCTTCAGAGAAACTTTACGAGATTGGTAGTTAGAAGACCCCACAAGAGAATCGGAAATTATTTTCAGCCTTTCCTTTGTCACCTGCTGTTGCTCGAGATTCTGTGATGACCGGAGCACTACTTCTTTCTGTTTCGTTGGAATCGGCATTATTGCTAGCTTTCTCGGCGTCACGGAGATCTCGCAAGAACTGCTTTCTTTTACTGCAGTTTGCCTGCGTGGCTGTGCTACTCTCCTTTCGCCGCTCGCGTGTGCATGGCGCCATGGTTAAAGCGGATAATGCTGCGATAAGCAGTGTAAGGTTTTAAAAGATCATTTTCTCTCCCTTTTATATTTCTAGTCTTTTGTCTCCCTCTTGTACCGCTGGCTTTTCCTCCTGTATTATAAATCGAAAAATGGAAACTGCTTCTCACAAAACAGAAGTCAATTATGGAATTTACTCAATCGAAATCGATTTACCCGGATCAGTCGTAAAGTCAGCCGTCAAAATTTTTGCGATTGATGCACGCTGTTTCTCAATTACAATTAGTTCTAACTACAAGGAGGAAATGGGATGAAAGCAGACGAGCAGCTGGAATTTAAATCAGATATTTCCAATACATTTTTAAACACAGTGAGTGCATTTGCCAACTATGATGGTGGACAGATTGTATTTGGTGTAGGAGATACAGGGGAAATAATAGGACTAAAGGATCCGGTGGATACCTGCCTTGCCATAGAGAATAAGATTAATGATTCTATTCGTCCCCAGCCTCAGTATGAATTATCGGTGAATGGAAAGATAAAACCGTAATCCCCACAGTGGAGGCGGGACCGGCTAAGCCTTATACCTATAAATCAAAAGCCTATCGCAGAAATGATACCGCTACTATTGAAGCTGATGAACTGGAGCTAAGCAGATTGATTCTGCAGGGCAGAAATATTTACTATGAAGAGCTTCCCGTGATACACAAGAGCTTTCCTTGGAGTTGGAACGTAGAGCTAAACAGGAAATTGGAATAAAAACTCTTTAAATAAAGACATTTTGAAGACCTTGAATTTATATCATAGGATGGAGACAGCTATAACCATGCGGCAGAGTTCCTTGCGATCACAACCATTTTCCCCGAATTGATAGATGCAGAGAAGATATCAGCATTATTTTGAAAGCGCAGTATTGGAAAAGGAGTCCATACTTTCTGAAACTGAAGAAAGCAGTTTGAGCTCTATCGCGATTATTATCAGTACGAAGAAATACGGGGAATGGATAGAGTAAAAGGTAGAAAAGATTCCTGAGGAAGCATTCAGAGAAACCATTGCCAATGCCTTGATTCTACAGAACCTGGGATGTCTAACGCTCAGATTCAGTACTGATGTTTGAAGATAGAATTGAAGTCAGCTCTCCGGGAGGTTTGCTGGCAGGACTGTCGGAGCGAAGAGTATTTAAAGGGAAATATCTCTATGCTCAGAAATCCTATTTTGTGCAAACGTATTTTATCGTTCGTGATATTGTGGAAATTGGCACCGGAATTATTCGAATAAAGAAGCTATAAAGAAAGTCAAAAAGAAGCCGGTATTTTGAGGTCTTTGAGAACCTATTAATAGTCACATTGCCGGTCATCAGCAGTATAAATCTTAATGCGGATGAGGTTGTATATGCTGTGATAAGGAAAAACTATCCGAAATCCATTAGCGAGATTATGGAAGAAGTGCCATTTGGAAAAATCGAAGACAGCAGCACTGTTAAAGAATGGTGGAAAAATCATTACGTTACGATTGTGAGGCAGTGGAAGAGGAACGAAGTATATGATTTAGAAAAGATTAGAGAATGCCTATTCATTACAGAATTGATTTCATTGTAGATTTGATTGAATTAGATTGATAAAGTTTTTCATATTTTCGACAATAGTGCATAGGCAGTAATATACTGTACACGTCATTGTAATTTATTATGATAGCGAAAGGAGGTGTTCTCTATGAGTATAAGAGAAAAGAAGTACTTAATATGCAACTAGTCTTAATACCAATTTTAGCGAAGGCATGGAAGAAAACCTATTCCGAGCTATCAGATTTGTTAAAGAAATATGATGTATTGAGTCTACATTGATGTTTGCTATGAAGCTTATAATTCTACCGGTAACCAAGGAATTATTGATGATCTGCAAGACTATATTGAGATGCGGAGGCTTGCTTTTTAGAACGCAGGAAGCAGTAAAGGCATGATAAAGTGAAAAAGGCAGGTGATTGCATAATGATTACGAGTGCAGTGTGAGAAAAAGCTATGCGAAATATTGCCATGTATTTTTGTGCAATATATTATGAAAGATATGGGATATTCAAGGGATGAGGCAGTTGAATTTTCTGATGAAAACTGCTGTTTATGCGGCTTTGATGGATGAAGAAACAGACCTTTATCTGGAATCAAGGGAATCAGTCCTAGATATCTTAAAAGAGGAATTGGCCGGAAATCCGTATAGACTGCTGGTGGTATAATAATATTCGTTCTTTTCATTCTTTATATCGTGAAACATATAGCCTCTGGCGTGAGTTTAATGTGACTCCGGCAAGAGGCTATTTTCTCTCTCTTCAACAGACCTCCTCCATCTATGCTATACTTTCTCTGTAATTAAACTTGCTAGTTTTTGAAAGTTCTTAACGAATTTGCTCATCAAAGGAGGTCTATGATTAGCTATCGTTGTGAGCAATGTGGCGCCCAGTTGGAGCTTTGGGCAGTGCCGGCGGTTTTCAGTGCCCCTTACTGCGGGCGAGCCTTTCTGTCCGATGCGGAATTCAAAGGAATCAAGAGTTTTCGAAAAGAAGCTTTTTGGCCCTATTACAAGGCGAAGGCCGAGCGAGAAGGGAAAATGACTATAGCGGCGATACTTTATGGAAGAGCTGGGCACAGCCACTCACCCTATGGGTCAATGGCAAGAATTTTAACCCCTCTCTTATATGGATTGTTATCACTATCCGGAGATGGTCTGCTATTTGTGTCGGGAGTCGGTGGTCTATGTCTTCGATCGTGAGGATGGGGCAAATGCTTTTTATGCAAGGCTTAAGTCGTTCTTAGCTTTCCGGAAGCGGATGTAAAGTTATCCAGGTGCTTTCCGATGCTAAAGTCTAAAGATTGCGTTAGATGCCGGGAAGCTGTCGTCTGATTTTCACCAGAAAGCCCTATTTTTATCCCGCGGAGGTCTTTGCTCCCTTTGCTCTCGGAACATTTTGGCCTGGGTGATTTCACGGATGGAAAATATCTGTTGCGCCCTGGAGTATTCGGAGTCTCCAGCACGGGGATATTACGACGTCCAGTCTTTTTCGTGAATTCTCTCTACCCATGAGGGGATGCCTTTCGGGGATTGGAGAAATGTGGAAAGGAAGCGTAGCAATCAGGATTTATTGAGTTTTACGAAAGACCGCAAAATCCGTTGCGGAAAAATATCCATAGTCCCGCTCTTTTGAAGGAATTTTTACTGGCAGAGCCGGAAGGGGATGCATTCAGGACTTCGGTGCATGGGATAGGGTAATCGAAGAAGGTTTTGGCGGTCATCGTTTTGTAAAGATGAAATAGGAGGAAAATACTGGGATACGGCAGTTATTCAGCATCAGATTGGCAGGAAATTGAAAAGAAAGTAGAAAGCTCTCCAATGGGCAGAGAGTAGAGAAATATTTTACAAGAAGAGAATGTAATCCCAAGATGAATCCGAAATTCATCGGAACCAGAGAGTGTTTTCTGACTCGGAGGAGCATCCCCAATACGACTCCTATTGTTGTGGGTTTGGATGTGACCGGCTCCACGGGCTATCTTGCAGAGCTGGCAACGGGAGCCTTAAATGAGTTGATTACAAGTTGTATTCCCACCGGTGCCGTAGCATCCTGCCCTGATGTGTGCAGCTTACGGGATTTTCAGGATGCATCCCCCTTGCAGGTCGACCCAGTTTGAGTCGGATATTCGTATTGCTCGAGCAGCTTTTAGGACATTTACTTTGAAAATCATGGAAATGGGCAGGTGGTGCCGACTTGCCTTTGAGAATTCTTATCCCGCCATACCAATATTGATGCGGTAGAAGAAAAGACAGCAAAAGGCTTTCTTTTTACCATCGGAGATATGGCGAGATTCTGCAGTGATTCGGTGGGAACAACGATTTCCCGGTTATAGGGAGACGATATCGGAACGAGTGTCACCAAAGAGGATTTATTGAATGAGTAAAGCAATCCTTCCATGTTTTCCATATCATGATTGGCGGAGACAGTCAGGAAAATGAGAAGCTGCTTCGGGGCATTGTATCGTCCTGGCAAGACAGGATATTTCCTGCCTTCCGGAAATCATTATCAGTGCCATTCAGTTGCAAAGGGCGCTGCCTTGGAGGAAGTCCTGGTCGTTGGGATGAGATTAATCGTCCTGTGATTAGCGCGGTTTTGGCACAGCTATCCTGCAAAGGGATGAAGATATTTTTCCTATAAGCTTTAATCACTGTCATGGGCACAGGGAAGAACGCTTAGCTCAGAGAAAATAGCAGTTATTGGCATAGGATGAACTCATATCTGTAAAAGATAGAAGTCTTTTAGGAAAAAGGATAACACATTTATCTATGAGAACAATTGCGGTTATCGGCAAGAATTTCCGGGGATGAAGGAAAGGCTTTTTACTTGCAGCCGTCTTGCTTCATCCCTTAAGAAATCCCTTATTATCAAAACATAACTACGGCGGACAGGCAGGGCACACGGTAGAAGATCCGGAAGGAAAATGGCGTTTTATTCATCATCAGATAGGCGCCGGGGCGGAGTACCATGTGCCTACTTTTATTTATTTGCCGACAGTTTTATGCCGGACTTGTTTCAGCTGGGAAGGAAGTTAAAGACTTTACGGAGCTCTTCGGTTTTCAGCCCATCCTTTATTCTGAAAAAATGCTCGAATAACGAAACCATAGATGACGTACTTTTAAATATGGGTGCAGAACTTGCTCAGAGGCAAGAATCGCCACTGGCTCCTGCTGGATGGGCATAGAGGAATGTGTGCAGCGAAATGCCGCCGGATACGGAATTACTGTGGAAGAGCTTGCTACATGGAGTAATCAGGATTTATTAGACCGTTTAAAGCAGATTCGAAAGAATAGCCGGAAGAAGGATAAAATCCTGGGGATTCAAGCATCGACGTCCTCGAAAGCCATGAAGCAATCGAATATAGAAATCCTTCCATGCTTCCACTGCTTCAACTTCTTCGAATCGACTAATTCTCGACTTTCTCGAATCCCTACTATGAGATGCTAAATAATGAGACGGTTTTAGAAAATTTTGTGGAGGAAGTGAAGGAGAATGTGAAGCTCTGACCTTAGTGGATGCGGATAGAAAAATGGCTGGAGCAGTTTCAACATTTGATTTTTGAAACAGGCCAGGGCTTGCTTTTTGGATCAGGACTATGAAGCCTATGCTCCCCATTTGACTTCTTCCAAACACGAATCCAAAAATCCGACCATCTTTTTAGAAAAACGAGGTCTCATTCTTGGATGAAGCCATCTATGTGACATCGTCCTATGTCACCCGCTCATGGAAATGGCCCCTTTTGCCTTGTGAGGCGGATCGTTCTGAGCTTCCCGGAGTGGGGAGAGACTTGACCAACCAGCCTAATGAATGGCAGGGAACTTTGCGCTATGCTAAGCATGAGAGCTTGGACGCATTCTTTTGCGCGGTAGTAAGAGATAGGGATTCCGTAAATTGCTTAGAGCGTATGGGCGAAACAAAACGGTCCCAAAGCATCCCAAAACTCTCCATCCTTGTTACCCAGCTATCGGAAATAGGAAATCAACTATACTTTGATGAGGGAAACATTCCCTTTGAAACTCTTTCAAAAAGCGGAGAGGCGCTGGGGATTTTTGCGTTAAAGATATCGGAGGTTAATCCATGAAAATACTACTGACAGCCTTTACTCCCTTTTGACGGGGAGAGCATTAACCCGGCGCTGGAGGCGATGAAGCTTTTGCCGGACAAAATAGGAAATCTTGAAGTTCTGAAGTTAGAAGTGCCAACGGTTTTTGGAAAGTCTGCAAATCTTGTGTTGGAAAACCATAGAACAAGAAAAACCGGATTTTGTCCTTTCCATAGGACAGGCAGGGAGGAAGAGCGGAGATTACTCCGGAGAGAATCGCCATTAACATAGACGATGCCGGAATTCCGGACAATGAAGGCAATCAGCCGGTGGATCAGAGCCCATTTATCTCGATGGAGAAAATGCTTATTTCTCCACTCTACCGGTAAAGGCCATGGTGGAAGCCATCAAAAAAGAAGGGATTCCCGCGGCATTGTCCAACTCGGCAGGAACCTATGTCTGTAACCATTTGATGTATTCGGTACTGTATTATATTCAGATAAATGCCTTACCCATCAAGGCAGGATTTATCCATGTCCCCTATATCCCCGAACAGACAGAGGAGAAAAAAGATAAACCCTCCTTAGAACTATCAGAGATTGTAAGAGGATTGAATGCCGCATTAGAGACAATTTCAAAAGAAGATTTCGTAGACTTTTTCAAATCAATCATTCGAATAAAAAGAGCTGCATAAATTAAAATATATGGTTGAAAGCGATTGATGTAGTATAGGCTGTAAGAGGGCAATCTGAGCCCGCCGGTACTTGCTGAAAGCGAGCAAAGCGATGCTTGAAGCTTAGTACCCGATGCGTTGGCGAGGTTAGCGGGAGCGTGCCCCGATTACAGCCTATACTACATCAGAGCGTATCTCTACAAAGATTACAGCTCTTTTTTATAAAAAGATGCCGTAGAAAAATCTACGACATCTTTTTGAAATTTATCTCTTCACTGTTCTCTTTCAATCCATAGTAAGCAGAGTCCTAAAACGGATAGGCCGAAGAAGCCTGCCCAGAGGAGTAGCTGAGAGCTGTCTCCGGTTGGGGTATCACGCTGTGTCTGCTACCGGTCTGGATTCTCCCAGAACCTGAGGAACAAGCTCGGGGGTTCACTACATTTTCCGTTACTTCACTGGAGTCCGGAGTAGGTGTAGGTCTGGACTCACCGGCTACCGTCAGGGGTAGGAGGTGTGGATGGTGTGGGATTAGAAGGTGTAGGAGTGGACGGTGTGGGGTAGAAGGTCTGTTCGGTCTTGGTGACGGTGTTGGCGGTGTTTCAGGAGTCGGGCTTGGAGGAGTAATGGTCTTTGTATTGGTAACAATATATCCGTTAGCCGCATCTCCGGTGATTGCAGAGGTATATCCGCTTAATGCCACCTCTTCAACGGTATAAACGATCTCGTGTCCGTCATTTGGCATCAAACTTGGGAAGATTTACAAAAGCTGTGCTTCCACTGATCGGCTTCGGTAAGAGTAACCTTCTCCTTAGTAGCGCCATCTGCCAGAAGCTTAATCTCTACCTGATTGGCACTTTCGCCGTTCCACTTCTTTTCTACATTAAGAATAATTCCGGGAATGTTTACGAGCTTAAATCCGCTGGTCTGGTTTCCGCTCATTTTCACCGAATACCCTTCAACGCCTTTTTCCTTGATGGTGTACTGGTAAAAGCTCGTCATTTTTCATCGATCTTCGGAAGGTTCTTAAAGCTGATGCTCCAATCATCGGCTTTCGGTCATAGTCTCCTGACCGATGTAAATGGGATTTGCTGGATCTCTTTATTTACGCGATAAAGCTCTACAATAATGCTGGTAGGACGGGTTTCCGGATTGTCGTATTTCCAGGTCTTGTTGACCTTAATGGAAATGACCTTTCTTTTCTCCGGTGTTTACGGTTCCGTTGGAGCCGATTCCGCCGCCACGGGTAGCAGAGGTATTTCCGGAAATGATGACCTTGGCCAAGCCTTCCGCTTCAGCATCCTCAGTAACGTCAGTGTGTAATCCTAAGATTTCTCCCTGTAGCAGAGCTTAACTCACCCTCCAACTTGTTGATGGGAAGCTCTTCATTTTCATCATTTTTCCAGTTATAGGGAGTTCCACCCAGCATAAAGGAAGAAATAGCGTACTTGGGAGAACCGCTACTTACATAACCGTAGCGATATCCAGCTTCAATATAAATATCCTGTGCCTTTTCAGAATGGTTTCCGAAGATAGCAACACCGTTCTTTACATTGATTCCTGTATTGGAAGTGGGGCAGGATGCATATCCGCCACCTTCAGTCTCTGCTAGTATTATCGGTAGATCATAGCATTGGTCAGGGTTTAAAACACCTTGCTTACCGCGAAGGATTTCCGCCTTACCGTTTACATAGATACCGCCGCCGCCAAAATGCTTGTTTCCATAGCCTTCACCGGTCATGGCATTGTTAATAATCTTTCCTTCGGAAATGTTGGCAACGGAATTTCCGGTAGACAGTCCGCACTGGATGAAAGATACCGCCGCGCTTGCTCCTGCTTTGTTTCCGCTGATGGTTCCGCCGGTCATGTTTAAGGTATTTCCTTCGGTAACGTCAATGATAGAGCCCAGTGCAATACCGCCTCCATACTCATGACAGTAGTTATCTGCAATCAAAAGCATCGCCGCTTAGGTTAATGGTAGAACTGCGGTATGCGCAGATTCCGCCTCCACTTACAAAGGGATTGCCGTTAAAAGTATTTGGGGAAATGGCCTTGTTTTCTCTGATTTCTCCCCCGGACATATTGAAAGTGGTATTATCTAATAAAAAACTCCGCCGCCAAAGAAAGCGCTATTGTTCCGGATAATTCCGCCGGTCATATTAATGACAACCTTTTTGGTATCGGAGATCGCGTAGATGGCACCTCCGTTAGCATCGATTCCTTCGGTAACGGTTACAAAATTGTTTTCTAAGATGGCATCCTCTTCAATATTTAGATTGCCGGAAACTTTAATCAGAGCTTCTCTGGTTTTTCCGTCATTTTTCTCCGCCACCGTCAATGGTGATATTTCGAAGTGTGACTTCTTTTTCAGCCGGAATGCTTAAAAAGATATCCTGAAAATCCCGGATTTCTCATAAGAATGGCATTGGTATTGTCAGACTTACTTCTCCGTAACAGGAACAGTGTCTACAACGTAAATAACCTCGATATAAGGATTTTCCGTTGCCAGTTCTTTTGCTTTTTCGAAGGATTTTACGGCAGTTTCCTGTGTAGTTCCATCGTTCTCGTCGTTACCGTTTTTACCATCCAGATAGAGATTCTCTTCCTGGGCATATACCCTCTGCAGGTTGGATGGCATAAACCAAGAGATAGGGTAAGTGCAAGTAAAAAAATGTTACAACAGCTAAAAACCCGTCCCTGGACCTCTCTTCATAATGAATTGGGGAATTGTCCTCATTTGTAAATACCTCCTAAAAATAAGCAAAATTTAATTATTTAAATAAATTAATGATATCATAATATCGTTATTTTACAATGCTATTTTATGGAGAAATGAGGACTAAAAAGGACAGAAAATCGTAGAGAGAAAAGTTCTTAAATTTTGTATATAATTGCTAAAAAAATAAATAAGTATATTGAAGGATATGAGTTTTTGCCCTGGATTTATGGGAAAAATCGTATTGTCATGGCTTTTTCAAAGCGAATAGAATGGGAAAATAGCAAGATAAAAATAGTGGGAAAAGAACAGTAGGAAAGTATAGTAAGAAAGGTCAGAAAGAATACAAGAAAGAATAGTGAAAGAATAGAGGATAGAACAGTGGGAGAGAACAGTGAGAGAAAGTAATAAATGAATAGTAGGAAAACGTATTCAAGCTAAGATAAAGGACGGAGGCTAAAAACAATGGATAATCATAAGATAACGGCGGATATCCAAGCAGAAAGACGCAGAAATTCAGATAGTCAAAAAGATATTCAAGCAGATATGCCGGAAGATTTTCAAGAAGAGCTGGTGAAGCTTCGTCGGTATTTTCACGAGCATCCGGAGCTGTCCTGGCAGGAATATCATACTCAGGAAAAATCATGGAATATCTGGATGAGCTGGGTATCCCCTATAAAAATCCTGTAAAACCGGTGTCATTGCCAGCATTCAGGAAAAGAAGTCAACAGGAAAGGTTATCGGATGCGGGCGGATATTGATGCCCTTCCGGTGACGGAGCTTTCGGACTGTCCGTGGAAATCAAAGACAGAGGGCTTGATGCATGCCTGCGGTCATGACACTACATTACCATCCTGCTGGGAACGGCGAAGCTTTTAAAGCAAATGGAGGCGGAGCTCACGGTCACTGTAAAGCTTTTATTTCAACCGGCGGAGGAGTGCATTGAGGATAGCGGAGCCGGCTATATGAAGGAGGATCCGGAAGCATTATCCTGCGATCGAATGATAGCCTTTGCACATTTGGAGTAAGCTGCCTGCGAGGGACAGCCTCCTTCGTTACGGTGCGGTGATGACAGCTACGGATACCTTTGACATTTTCGTAAAGGGAAAAAGGCGGGCACGGCGCTCTGCCTCATCAGACTGTTGATCCCATTGTTGCCGGATCGGAACTGGTAATGTCTTTGCAACGCATCGTGTCCAGAGAAATCAGTCCCCTTGGAGCCGGCAGTGATTAGTCATCATCTTTCAGCTCGGTAACGCCTACAACGTAATTCCCCGGAGAGGCTCATCTGAAGGGAACGGCCAGAACCTTTAATCCGGAGATTCGTAAACAGTATCCGGAGATTTTAAATCGTGTGTCTAAGGGTGTGGCAGAGGCTACAAGAACGGAGATAAACCGTTGAATACCACCTTGGACCGCCTCCCATGATTAATGATACAGCCTGTGTGGATACGGGAAGAAGAGCGGCGACGAAGGTCTTTGGGGAAGAAAATGTGCTGGATTGGGAGCCCCAGATGGGAGGAGAGGACTTTGCCAAGTTTCAAAGCACCGAAATGCCTTCTTTTCCTTGGCGCCGGCTTCCCGGAGGAAGAACTTCGTTATCCCCAGCACAGCCCCTATTTTGCTATAGATGAAAATGTCTTAAAACTTGGGGTGGAGTATTTTGTGGAGTATGTGCGGGAGTTTGAGAAGGAACTTTGTGAAAAGCGGGAGCGTGTCCCCTAACAGCCCCATACTGCATCAGAGCGAATTATTTGCGATTCTTACAGTCCTTTCCCTCATCATCTCTTTGGAAAGATATCGCACCCCCACGCCATGCTTTCGTAAAGCTTCCTTCAATTCTTTCCAGATACACCTTGCCCTGTGCGTTATTCGTAATAGTGAAAAACTTATGCAGTCCGGACTTTCTCAGAATTTGAATAGCATAATATCTTCCTCCATGACGGTTATGGATAGGATCCACATGGACTGGGCACGCATCTCGGAAAAAGGGAATGGCCCGTTTTTCCGATACAGATTAAGCCTGCATGAATATAAAGAGTATCTCCACGATATGGTAGGGGCAAAAAAACTGCCCCCTGTTCGTAAGAATTGATTAGACGACGGAACAAGCCATATAATCGCACTAGATAGTAGAAAATATTTGAAAATAAAACAAGATAGGGATCCTGCATTATGTATTCCATGCCTTCCAAAAATAGTGAAAAAGTCCATCTTTGTCTCCTTTCTGCTGAATACTTATCAATGGATATCATCAAATATTGCATTTCAATCGTATAGCCCTGAATGATACGTTTTTCATGTCTATTTCAGTACACAAATTTGTCTATTCAAAGCTATCCACCACCTCTACCGTATCCGGCAGAGATTCTCCATATTGGCAATGGAATTCCCGGACAGCTTTACCTTCTTTAAATTAGGAAGATTCCGTAGCATACTGATATCGGAAATGTAATTGTCGGAGATATCCAGCTCTTCGATAGTATTTAGTCCTTCCAGACAATCCAGACTTTGCAGTTTGTTTCCGGGAATCATCAGTCTTTTTACTGCCTTAAAATGAGACAGATAAGCTTTGGCATTTTGGTCAAAGTTCCTGCTGTCATCATCTACATTGTGAATCTCCGCCTTTTCCAGGGCTAGAATTTCCGTGCTGTTGTCGTCCTCCATTCGACTTAAGGAAAGGCTGAGAACCGGACCATCCGCCACATTACTGTCATCCTCAGGATAAAAAGTACATTTCCCTTACCCCGATATTGGAAAGGGCTTTCGTGTAATCCTTATAGCGGTCCATAGGGGTTCCCAGCATGGTAAGACGCTCCAAAGCGGGAAGCTCCCGTAGTGCGTTTCCTAAGTCCGTATCTACCAGTCCGGTGATTCCGCGTCCTACAAAGCAGAGGTCGCTTAGGGAAGTCATTCCTCGTAAAATGTCGGCACTGTAATCGGACATATAGTTTTCGAATCGTCAGCTTCTTTAAAGAGGGCATGTGGGCGATTTTATCCAAATCCCAAACCAAGAGATTCGCTTCTTCCAATGCTGTTAAGCCGTGTAAATCCGGAATATCATAGTTATGATAGTCAATGTATAGTTTTTGTAAAGAACTTAATGTAGACAAAGCATTTACATTTTCCACATCATGGCAATCCAGATATAAGCTGTTTAAGGAAAGATGATTGGCCAGACCATCTAAGGAAAGGATAGGTAAAGTATCTAAACTCAAGCTCTTTAGCTTGGGCATGTTTTTACAAAAATTTAAATCCTTTAAAGCTTGTTATGTTTTTCAGCTTGAGATTTTCAAGCTGAGGCATACCGGATAAAACGCTGACATTGTCCAAAGGCTCTTGATAAGGTCCCGGTAATGGAAAGATCGGTACAGTTACTAAGAGAGGAAAGGGGAGAGAGGTCTAAAAACAACGGCATCATTTCCGATAATATCCAGGGTCAAGCGTTTTAAACCGGGAAGGTTTCTTAGGAAAAAGAAGTCCTCCTTCATAATCTTCATCTACACGAACGTCAAGAGATTCCAGGAAGTGAATTCACTCATGATTTTTTCTATATTTATCTCAGAGTTATCTTGAGAAAAATATAAGCTTGATAAAATCATTGGAAAAAAATTAACGCCTGAAAGTCCCTAAAATCTCCTCAGGATGAGGAAGAATCCTCTTTAAATCAGCGGCATAGATAGTATTGGTCGGAATAATATTTCAAATTGCTTCAGATTTTTCAAATCTTGGCTATAGTTCGTATTATCATAGCTGAAGCTTATATCTCATCTAATTTCAGGCTGACAAGGCCCGTAAAAAGCCTGAAGGCTGGATTCGTCGATGGAGTCTATGAGGGGAGGAAAATGGTCTTTTTCTAAAGCTTCTCCTGCTTCATCTACGCTGTCAGCATAAGAAAATACCCATTGTTCAGCTGGCATTGTCACTTTTTCCCGATTTTTCCGGATATCCAAATATTGAATGGAGCATAGTCCTCAGGAGTCAGTTCCGGACGGACTTTATTGAAGGCCTGTTCCACAAAGCTGATTACAGTGCTGTCCTCCGGCGTAGTGCAGTAGCTTGGACTTGCTGCAATGAAGGTGGAGGAGTCGGAGCTTTGATAGAAAAGATTCGACTTAAGCGTAAGGAAGATAATAATGCTTGGTAAAAATAGAACGCAAGAAGAATCCCCTAACAGATATTTTGGAGATTCCTTTTGGGGAGCTGTATAGGGGCGTATTAGAGTTTCACTTTGTCAATATGGATATTTTGTGTGATATCCGGTTTATGAGGCTCCAGTAAATCTTGGTATTACAAAAATTTACAGGTTTACAAAGCCTTCCTTCATTCCCTCCGGAATATCCAAGGTGACCGTTACAATTAGGGCATACGATTTTTGTAAGTTTCATAAAAGCTCCTGATTTTATTTTTTTAATTTTTCCTATCAATTTACAATATTTAATGTGGAGATTCAAGGGGATGAAAAGATTTTTCTTATCCAAATGGAGCAGTTTTATGACTTTTCAAACTCACTTTTAATGATGCTATACAATCTATTTTAAATGGCGATAAAAAAGCACATTGAATATGATATAGCCGGCGATAAAAAATAAGCACATGGATTATCGATAATGTTGGTGATAATCCATGTACTTATGGAGACTTGATGATAAAGAGTTTGAAAAATTGTATTTTATATCTTTTAACAGCCACTTTTTCTTCTTTCACCTAAAGGCATCTGCCGCAATCATGGCGTCATAAAGCTCTGTTTCCGTTACATCGTCCTGCAAGGTTATGGATGGTTTCTCCGGGAACGCAGGCATTTTTGGGCGATGGTGTGGAGGTCTGCATCGGAAAAATCACCCAGCTCTGCCAAGGTGATGGGAAGTCCTACGGCGACGCAGAAATCTTGAACCTCTTCGAATTCCTCCTTCTTTACACCCTCCAGACAAAGCTGTACCAGAGTACCGAAGGCTGCACAATTTCCGTGGGGAGCGCTGTGACCGCCTAAAGAAGTAAGACCGTTGTAGAAGGAATGGGCTGCAGCAACATTTACATTGTCAGCTCCTACGCCGGAGAGATAAACACAGGCTTCAATGATGTTTATCCAAGGCCTTGGTGACTACATGATTTTTCACAGGCCAGAAGAGCGGCTTCTCCGTATTTCTTCAGATTTTCATAGCAATGCTTGGCAAGCACCATTCCTGCTCCAGGGAATTCCTGCATTTTTCCAGGCTGGGAGACTCGGTACGAAGAAGCTCTTCCTTCAGAAATAGGTTCCAGCGCATCTCCCATACCGGCAATCAGGAAGCGAACCGGTGCATTGGCGATTACGGTGCTGTCTACCAGAACACAGTCCGGATTGGTGGGATAGAAGAGGTACTCCTTGAAGGAGCCGTCATCGTGGTAAATCACGGAAAGACCGGTACAGGGCGCATCGGTGGCTACAACGGTAGGGATGATAACGATATGCTTCTTCTCGTAAAAGGCTGTTGCCTTCGCCGTATCTACGGCGGAACCGCCACCTACACCAACTACGGTATCAATGTCCTGTTCCTCTACGATTTTCCGCATTCTGGCAATTTCCGATTCACTGGAAATGCCTCCAAAGATTTCATAATGACGAACTTTATCCGTTCCTTCGAAGCTTTTTTCTAATTTGTCATGGCAGGCTTCATAGGCGCTGTGGGAGCAGACAAAGAGGTAATTCTTTCCCATATACTCTGTTTCCTTACAGAAGGAAAGCAAAGCGTCTCTACCCTGAACATATTTTAGCGGATTTCTCATTTCTCTAAGCTTTTCATTTTGAACCTCCTTGGCTTCTTCCGGTAATTTCTTACATAGACTCTTTGTACAAACTCTGTCCGTTTGCTTTTTGAACAGCTTTTTAGAAAAAGCTCTCGAAAAGAAATGGTTATTTCATTTAACAATCTTATTGTAGCACGTAAAGAAGCAAAAACAGGAGAAGAAATTGTAGATTTGTCTAATATAGAGGAGTTATTGCTTTTCTTCTATGAGGAAATAGAAAAAAATATCTGCTAAAATCTTTCTTTCAAACCATTTTTCTTTTCTTTCAAAATGATGGAGAAATCAGGAATAGAGTAAAGATTTTTGTCAGTTGATAAAGAAATAAAAGCTTATCCTTTACAAATAGCTATTTTCCTCGTACAATAAGACTGTTTTAGGGCTTGTACCGGTTTCGACGGGGATGATGCAGCTTTAGAAGCTATCCGAAAGAAGTCGCGTTAAACTTCAAACTTAAATTTAAACGCTAACGATAGTTACGCATTAGCAGCCTAAGCGCTGCTGGCTAGCCTTCCTGCACTCACACGGGAAGATCCTGACCTCATTTTTGTGAGAAACGACTGTTGCGGTTCCTCCCGCAACCGGGCGTATTTAGAGGATACCGGTTAGGACAAGACGTGCGCATCTTATCCTAGTGGGGAATCTTGAAGCGTACTATGATAGTAGAAGGAGAGGGAATTCGTTTTCGGACATGGGTTCGACTCCCATCAGGTCCATCCTAAACACAGGAGGAAATCTTTTCGGATTTCCGTCCCTCTTTTCTTATCAGGGCTTCCCTGAATCAAACTTCCGCTAATTCATTTTAATAAAGTAATTCTATAGTATTTTTCATTTTCCATCAAAAGGAGTATTGTGCCAAGATCCACGGAGATTCAAGAAGAACTGTTGCAGACTGCGCTACGGAGGAGAGCAAAGCCGACACAAAACCGCGTAAAAGCCTCAACAAAAAGAAAGATGCATCCTCAGCGGCGCTTATCGAGAGGAAGAGCAGAGCGTTGAGAAAAACACGAGGAGAAAAAGCTTCTGTAGAGGATGAGTCTGCTACAGAAGAAAGGCGACGAGTGAAAGAAGAAAAAGACTACGGTGAATGAAGAGTACAGAAAAAAGAGAAGACTGTGGCGAAAAGAGATAAGGCTGAAAACAAAAGAAAACTGTAGCAGTGAAAACGGAAGCAGAAGTAACAGTAAAAGTAAAAAGCTGTCTCTAATGAAGTCTTATGAAAGCGCCCAAAACTCTGAGGTTGGAGAAGAGCCCTTTTGGAAAATTCTTCTCAGGACAATGTGCCTAGAGATGAAGTTCGTAGAAAGGCCCCAGGGACATACGGATGCCAAGGAAGCCCATGGAATTCTGGAGGTTGATGGCTGACGGCTACGGTTTTATTCGTTCCGAAAACTTTTATGCCGGGAGAGCAGGATGTCTATGTGAAATTCCCTGATGATTCGTCGTTTTCATTTGAAAACCGGAGATATGATTTACAGCTATGCAAGTCCAGGAATCCCAGGAAAGATACAATGCTCTTCTGTATATCGAAACGGTCAACGACCTGCCGGTTTCTGCCATTTTTCAGAAGACCTGATTTTGATAAACTACTCCCCTATTTTTCCCGGATGAAAGAATCCATATGGAAAGAGAAGGGAAGAGAGTGCCTACCTCTTTAAGAGTGCTGGATCTTTTGGCGCCTATCGGAAAAGGACAAAGAGGAATGATCGTTTCTCCTCCCAAGGCGGGAAAAACCACTCTTTTAAAGCAGATTGCCCAGATCTATTCTGAAAAATCAGCCGGATATGACCTTGATGATTCTTCTGATTGATGAGCGTCCCTGAAGAAGTAACGGATATGATGGAAGAGGTTGTGGGGAGATAAGGTGCAGGTGATCTACTCCACCTTTGATGAGTTGCCGGAGCACCACAAAAGAGTGGCGGAGATGACCATTGAACGGGGGAAAAGCGTCTGGTAGAGCAGGGGCAGGATGTTTGTCATTCTTTCTGGACAGTATCACCAGATTGGCTGAGGGCTTCATAACCTGATTGTTCCATCCTCCGGAAAGGTCTTGTCCGGCGGTATGGATTCTGCGGCCCTCCATATGCCCAAAGCGTTTCTTCGGTGCTGCCAGAAATATCCGAGAAGGAGGTAGCCTTACGATTCTTGGCTACAGCACTGGTGGATACCGGATCCCGCATGGATGATGTGATTTATGAGGAGTTTAAGGGTGACGGGAAATATGGAGCTGGTGTTGAATAGTGAGACTTCAGGAAAGAAGAAATTTTCCCGGCTATAGACATTTTAAAAATCCGGAACCAGAAGGGATGATCTACTACTTAGTCCTCTGGAAAAGGACGCGGCGGATTTCATTCTAGAGGAGCTTGCTACGGAAAAGAAAAACTGTGGTGGAAGAGACTTTAAGCCTCTTGATCGTACCGTGAAATAATATCAGCCTTTGTGAAACCCTGGTTCGGGGAAAGAGCCCTGCAAAGCAGCGGCCGAATCGGCAGGGGAAAAAGCAGTCATAAAATAAATAAAAATAATTTGTAACCTTTTTGGGATTTCCTCTGTCTTTTCAAAATGTCGGAAGAATTCGCTTCCGAAACATTGATAAAGATGGAGGAATTTACTATGAAAAAGACTGGAATTGTTGTATTAGCTTTAATGATGAGTATTGGACTGATGGCTTGTGGAGGAAAAAGAGACAAAGCAGTCTGAGGGCGCTAAGACAGAGTCTTCCGCAGCTACAGGAAAGAGGAAGGCAGGGCAGAGAAAAGGCAAAAAGGATGCCAAAGGAAATCAAAGGAAGCATTTTTGGAAGTAAAGGACTTTATGTTCTCCATTAAAACCGATGATGGCAAGGAGTATGCTCCTGAACTTTTGATAAGGCTCCGGAAGGTCTTAGTGAGGTAAAAGAGGGTGATGAGGTTACTGTAGAAGTATACCGGAGAGTATCCGAGGTGGATTCCTTTTCACCGGAACCATCCTATCTGTAAAGAAGGCCTAATAGAAAATTCACAAAGAAATCAATATTTTTGCCTTATCCTTTCTAAGTCCCATAAAAAGCTAAAGGAGAACTATGGAAGAGCAAGAAATTATAGACTTATTATGGCAAAGAGAAAGGAAGAGGGCTTGACAGCCCTGCAGGAGAATTTTTAAAAAGCTTACTGCGGAAAGATTGCTTCTCAGGTGCTGTCCCAAAGAGAGGATGTGGAGGAGTGTCTCAATGATACCTGGCTGAAGGCCTGGCAGGCCATTCCTCCTGAACGCCCTCAATTTCTCAGAGCTTATCTGGGAAAAGATTGTAAAAGAATACTTCTATTAATAAACTGAAAAATGTTGAAGGCTAAAAAGCGTTTTTTTCCGAGGCTTTACGGAAAGCGTAGAAGAGCTTGGAGAAGATCTTGCATTTTTCTTCGGACAATGTGGAAGAGCATGTGAATCAACAGGCTTTGGTGGATGCCTTAAATCAGTTTTTGGAAAAAGCAAAAGAAGGAAACGAGAGTTTTTCTTTGTAAGAAGATATTTTTATCATGATGAGATACAGGAAATAGCAAAAAGCCTTTTCAAGTCACGGAAAGTAAGGTGAAAGTCAGCCTGCACCGTACGAGACAAGCTTTGGCAAAAGTATTTAAAAAGACGAGGGAATCGCATGAAAGACTGGGATTTTGTAGAAGCCTTTTTCTCAAATCGATGAGCGCTTCATAGAGGAAGCGGAAGATGAGAGAGAACAAGGATAAAAATTTCCTATTCGATATTTTTCTTCTGCAATTGCAGCTTGCTTTTGTCTGCTTTTCTTACTGCCTAATCTGTCGAAGGAAACCGCCTATGCTTTACAAAACATACCCGGGAATCGGCTCTTATTTTCAGCTGATTACTTTCCGGAAATATTCCTTTCGAGGACGGAAATCATAAAGGCGGAAGTGGTAGTGCCGAAGCTGGAACAGGGAAGAAGAAAGCGAAATTAGGAATAACGGAGAGACGGGAAACAAGGCGAGATAAGCTTCTCAAGGGAAGGAAGCCGGAAGTATTGCCGCCAAGGAATCGGAAAAGGCAAATTCGCACAGGCCATTAATTTTGATATAGAGAAGAAAACCGACGAACTGATTGCCGCTTTTAAGCAGGAAAATTCAAAGTAGTGAATATAAGAATCTGTCTGTTTCCTCTCAGGTGATTTTGGATTCCGAGAGTATTATGTCTTGGCTCTGAGTGCTTTGCAACAGGAGGGAGACAGCTTTACCCAGAATCATTATTACACCATGGATAGCATAGCGGAAAGCTTTTTGCAACTTTCCGATCTGTTTCCCGAAGGAACGGATTATCAAAAGATTTTGTCTGAGGAAGTAGTTTCCCAGATGAAGGCTCATAATCAGAAGGGGGACTATCCATACTTTATCCAGGACGGAGAGGATGATCAGAGCTTTCACTGAGGTAAAGAAGGATCAAAGCTTCTATATTAATGGAGAAGGAAAGCTGGTTTTTGGTTTTCCCTCAGGGGAAGTGGCTCCCATGGCTCAGGGAGAACAGCAATTTGTTATGCCTGACAAGCATTTGGAAGGCTTAAGGAAAATACTGTGTTTTCTTTCTATACTTTATGCTAAAAATAGAGCGGTATATTTTTTAGGATGGGAAATGTAAGGAGCATCCCGTCGGAGCTTGTGATTTTAGGGAAGAATATGAATTTTACACGGTATAATATAGAGAATCGTATAGATGAGATAGAAGAGCAAGAGAGCTCGTATTTAGCATAGACTCACGGGGATTATCAGAGTCTATGCCTCTTTCTCTTGCTGGCAAGTCTTTTCCTGGGAGCCTCCTTTTCCTATGGCTTGTTCCGGGGAATTTTAGATTCCGCACCGGATATTCATAAGATCCACGTAGGACCTACAGAATATGCTACCAAGATTTACGATAAAAAGGGAAATCTTATGTCCACCCTTGGTTACGGAAGGCTCCAATCGAGAAAAGAGTGAGCTATGAGGAGCTTCCCAAGGATTTAATCAATGCCTTTGTAGCCATAGAAGATGAGCGATTTTGGAGCCATAACGGTATCGATTTTCGTTCCATTATGCGTGCTATCAAGGGTGTGGTTTCCGATGACAGCTCTGCCGGCGGAGGCTCTACCATTACCCAGCAGCTTCTGAAAAACAATGTTTTCGGCGGAGGCTTGACAGAAGGAAAGTTTGAGCGTTATGTTCGAAAGTTTCAGGAGCAGTATTTGGCCCTGGAGCTGGAAGATCAGAGCAATTTAAGCAAGAAGGAAGTGAAGAAGAGTATTCTGACGGAGTATTTGAATACTATTAATCTGAGCGCCAATATCTTGGGGTAAAGGTTGCCCACAAGAAGATATTTCAATAAAGAAGTTACGGAGCTGAAACCTTTCGGAATGTACAGTTATTGCGGCGATTACTAAGAATCCTTCCGGCTTGAAATCCCATTACCCATCCGGATAAGAATGCAATCTCGTAGAGCACAGGTTTTAAAAAAATATGTTAAAAGCAGGGCTATATTGATGATGCCCGCTACCAGGAGGCTTTGCAGGATCCGGTTTATGAAAGAATCCAGAAATGTAATTCCAGTGAGCCAGGAGAAGATAAGCCCTATTCTTATTATACCGATGAGCTGACGGAACAGGTGGTGGATAGCCTTATGGGAGCGTCTCAAACTATACTAAGGAAGACGCTACCAAGCTGCTTTTATTCCGGCGGTTTTCACGAATCTATGCCAACCAGGATCCGGATCTACAGGCTGTTGTGGATGAGGAAATGAATAATCCGGACAACTATGATACGGCGAAAATATTCCATTACATGGAGATTAACCATCCAGCATGAGGATGGCAGCATCGTGAAACTTCGGAGGATTTAGAGAAAATACTAAAAAGAAGGTAGAGGACTGGACTTTAACGGTTTGTTTAGTTCCAAGGATCAGGCCAATAAGCGGGTTGAGGAATTTAAGAATAAGGTTGTGGTGGATTCGGATAAGATTTTGGGAGAAAGCATTGACTATGTTTTACAGCCCTCAGGCATCCTTTGTCTTAATGGATCCTTCCACCGGAGAGGTTCTGGCTTTAACGGGAGGTCGAGGAGAGAAGAAGCAGAGTAAGACACTAAACAGAGCCTCTAACGTGCTAAGACAGCCCGGTTCCACCTTTAAGATTCTTTCCTCCTTTGCCCCCAGCTATCGATCTATACGGGAGCTACATTGGCATCTACCTACTATGATTCCGAGTATACGGTTGAAAGAAAACCTTTAAAAACTGGTATTCCCGGAGGCTATCTAGGATTTTCAGAGTATTCAGAGACGGTATTGTTTATTCTTGAAATATCGTGGCAGTTCGTTGCCTTATGGATACGGTAAAGGTGGAAAACGGTTTCGTTATGCAGAGTCCCTAGCATTACTTCCTTGGTTCCGGATGATGCCAATCCTGCCTTAGCACTAGGGCGGTCTCGACCAGAGGTGTTTCCAATTTGAAATGACGCAGCCTTTTTCCGTGATTGCCAATCAGGGACAGTTTCAGAAAGGCTAAAGTTCTTTCTCCAGATTGAAGGACCAAAAGTGGAAAGGTGATTATTGATACCACTAGAGGATGTAGCCGGAGCAGGTGATGAAAGCCTCGTACGGCTTATCTTTAACGGATGCCATGCGAGGAGTCCATGGAAAGCAATCGGGCCTTTTCTTCCAGTGTTCGAGTAGCTCCACCTCCACCAGAGCCCACTTTTGACGGTATGAGTCAGGCGGGAAAGTCCGGAACCACCAGTAACAACAGAGATATCTGGTTTATCGGTTTTACTCCTTATTATGTAGGGAGGAATCTGGGCAGGCTGCGATGATAATCAGGTTTTAAAGGACAGTAGTCGGAGAATATAACGGCGGTACCGGCTTTTCACAAGGATATTCTGGCGGAAAATCATGGACAAGAATCCATGAAGGGAAGACGGATCCGGGCTTTCCAGAGACCGGAGGATATTGTGGAGGAAACAGGTTTGCAGAAAATCCGGTAAGCTTCCCATTTCCGGTTGCTTTTGCGGATTATCGCGGCAGTGCAGTGATTACAGAGCTCTTTTGCCAAAGGGTACGGTTCCCGACTAGACAAAATGTACTCTACCATACTTCCTGGGGAGCTATGCTGGTAGCCGGAGGATTTACAGAGATTTGGATACGGATGATCGTTATTTCCGTTATAAGGTAAAAAGGAAAAAGACTGGAAGAGGAGGGAGACCTTCCGGAGATGAGGTGATTATTTCCGAACAGGTCCCTCCTCCAAAGAAAAAGACAAAAGGAAGATAAGCCCAAAGGAAGACAAAAGCAAGCAAAAGCAATGGGTAAGATCACCTCCCCCGATGAAGCCAGAAAAGTAAAGCAAAGGGAAAATGCTGAAGCATGAAATTTATTCAAGATCGTTTTACCTCCATGTTGAAGTGAAAATCAAAATTTTTATGCTTCTATTTTCCTGTCAAAAGTCTTGAGGATGTAGCGCTTTTTATTTTACAGGAATGTAAAAAGACTTATCCGAGGCAAGACACCATTGTTATGCTTACATTTTTCCTGGAAGAGCGGGAGGGCTTTTTACAGGAGCAGAAAAAGCAAAGAGATGACGGAGAGCCTGCAAAAACCGCCGGAGCTCCCCATTCTGCAAAGGCTGGAAAGAAAAGAACTGAAAAATGTTCTCTGTGGTAAGTCGTATTTTCGGGAGGGAACCCTGCTGGGAACGGGAGGCTTCTCCAGAGCCTATGGAGATGTGCAGAGCAGGTGCTTTTCAGGAAGCGCAGCTTTTTGGAACGAAAAGAGGGAAAGAGAACTCGGCTAAGTATTCCTCATACTACTGTGGGGAGACTGGAATATGATTTTCAGAAATGGGAATTCAGATTTTTGAGAAAAACTACACGGATAGGGTGGAGCTCTTCCTGCAAATGGAAGAGGAGCAGTATCTGTCCTTGGAAAAAGCACATGGGGAGTATGGACAAGAGGTGGTTTTCCTTGCAATCAAAAATAGCCGGTGGTATACTTCCTAAGTTAAATGAACTGTAGATAAAAATGAATCATTTAAAGAGGCTTTTAAGTTTCTTTTAAGGGAAAAGAGAAGTAAATGTTAAAGAATAGAGAGATGTACGTAATGTTGCCATTATTGCCCACGTTGACCACGGTAAGACGACTTGGTGGATGAGCTTTTAAAGCAGTCCGGTGTTTTTCCGTGACAATCAGGAGGTTGGGGTTAGAGTGATGGATTCTCAACCCCATCGAGCGGAAACGAGGCATTACTATTTTGGCTAAAAACACCGCGGTAAGCTACTGGAGATACCAAGATATATTGTAGATACTCCGGGACACGCAGACTCGGCGGTGAGGTAGAGCGTATTTTGAAAATGGTGGACGGCGCTATCCTATTGGTGGATGCCTTTGAAGGCCCCATGCCCCAGACCAGATCTCGTTTTACAAAGAGCCCTGGATTCTTCGTCTTCCTGTTCTTGTAGTAGTGAATAAGATTGATAAGCCCTCAGGCTCGTCCCAATGATGTAGTGGATGAAGTATTTGAGTTGATGCTGGATCTAAATGCTTCCGATGAACAGCTGGATTGTCCCTTTCCTTTTTGCTTCTTCCAAGAACGGTTATGCAAAGCTGAAGCTGGAAGATCCGGATGTGGATATGAAGCCTCTGTTTGACAAACCATTGTAGACTTTATTCCGGCCCCGAAGGGAGATCCGGATGCGGAAACCCAGTTCCTGGTTTCTACTCATTGACTACAACGAATTCGTGGGAAGAATCGGAATCGGTAAGGTGGAGAACGGTAAGATTAAGGTGAATCAGGAAGCCCTGGTTGTGAACCACCATAATCCGGACAAGAGAAAAAGGTACTGTATCACCAAGCTCTATGCCTTTGACGGCTAAAAGAGAGTGGATGTGGAGGAAGCTTCCTTTGGAGATATCGTTGTGGTTTCCGGTATTGAAGACCTGCATGTGGGTGGATACCATTTGTATGGAGAAAGAATCCGGAGCCATTGCCCTTCCAGAAGATTTTCGAGCCTACCATTTCCATGGATTTCATGGTTAAATGATTCTCCATTGGCAGGAACGGAAGGAAAGTTTGTTACCTCCAGGCACATCCGTGACCGTCTTTTCAGAGAACTGAATACGGACGTTTCCTTAGAGTAGAGGAGACGGAATCCGCAGATTGCTTTAAGGTTTCCGGCCGTGGAGAGCTGCACCTTTCCAGCATTGGTAGAAACCATGCGCAGAGAGGGCTTGAGTTTGCAGTTTCCAAGGCGGAGGTTATTTATAAGGAAAAATGAGCAGGAGTAAAGCTGGAGCCTATGGAGATTGCTTATATCGATGTGCTGGAGGATGCTAATGATCCGTAATCCAGAAGCTTACCCAGAGAAAGGGTACCTTTAAACGGCATGAGTCCTTTGGCTTCTGGCTATACCCGCTTTGAGTTTGAGATTCCTTCCAGAGGATTAATCGGTTACAGAGGAGAGTTCCTTACCGAACTACCAAGGAAACGGTATTTTGAATACGGAGTTTGAAGGCTATGGAGAATATAGAGGAGACTGAAACTATCGTCATCAGGGATCCTCTTATTGCCTTTCGAGCAGGGAGAGGCGGTTACCTACGGCTTATTCCAGGCACAGAACCGTGGAAACCTCTTCATCGGTCCGGGAGAGAAGGTTTACAGCGGAATGGTTATCGGACAGAGTCCGAAGTCGGAGGATATCGAGTTAAATGTTTGTAAGACCAAGCATTTAAGCAATACCAGAACCTCCAGCTCTGACGAGGCATTGAAGCTGGTACCGAAGAAGATTATGTCCTGGAGCAGTGTATTGACTTTATCGATACGGATGAGCTTTTGAGGTTACCCGGAAAATCTTCGTATTCGTAAGAAGATTCTGGATCCCTACCGCTAGAAAGAGAGGCTGGATTTAACAGGAAATAATAAGAAAGGTTGAGTGAGAACTATGGCATTATTTAAAAGGAGCTGGCGTTGCTTTGATTACCCCCTTTCATGAGGATGGCAGCGTAAATTATGATAAGCTGACGGAGATTTTGGAGGAGCAAATTGCAGAAGGCACGGATGCCATTGTGGCAGTTGGTACAACAGGAGAGGCCGCAACCCTTACGGAGGATGAGCATATTGAAGTGGTTGCTCACACTGTGAAGGTGGTAAATCACCGTATTCCCTGTTATTGCAGGAACAGGTTCCAACTGTACAGCAACCGCCATTGACCTTTCTCAGAGAGCAGAGAAGGCCGGGGCTGACGGACTGCTTTTGGTGACTCCTTTATTATAATAAGGCTACCCAGAAAGGCTTATATACTCACTATAAGGCTATTGCGGATGCGGTTTCCATTCCTGTATTCTGTACAATGTACCGGAAGAACCGGTATGAAGATTGAGCCGAAGACCATGGCAGATCTTACTACAATGTAGAAAAATATGTGGAGTAAAGGAAGCTACTGAGATGTGGGATCCACAGCGGAATTGATGCGTTTGTGGATGAAGATTTCTTACTCTATTCCGGTGAGGATGGCATCATTGTTCCTCTGCTTCCATCGGAGGTTCCGGAGTAATTTCCGTTTTTGTCCAATGTGGCACTGAAAGAGACTGCGGAAATCTGCAAAAGTGGTTTGCCGGAGATGTGAAGGGAGCTTGGGAAGAGCAGAAGAGAGCACTTCCTCTGATTCTATAGCCTCTTTATGGAAGTGAAACCCATTCCGGTAAAGGCAGGAATGAATTTTACAAGAGCAAGGTTGTGGAGGATTACGTCTTCCTTTGACAGAGATGGAAGAAGCACATCAAGAAGTATTAAAAGAAGAAATGCGTCGCTACGGGATTTTTATCCTAATAGAGAAGAGGGCTGCGAAGAAAAAGAAAATAAATGCAGTGATAGCCTGTCTCTTATTTTCTTTCTTTTCGCCCCTCTCTCTAGTGAAAAATGAAATAGAATAAACAAGAAATAGTAGAGTGGTTTTCCTGAGGTTGAAGGAGGAAATAATGAGGGTTTTATTACATGGTGCTAAAGTGGCGTGACAAAATGTGCAGGAGGTAGCAAAAGCAGACGGAGGGGATGAAGATTGTAGCCGGGCCTGGATCTGCATACAGACTCTGAAGCACTCCCGGATTTCCGGTTTACGGAAGCGAGAGGAAGTGAAAGAAGATTTTGACTGTATCATTGATTTTTCCGTCAAAGAGGCAGTGGATACTCTTCTGGATTTTCGCGGTGGAGAAAAAGAAGCCTCTGTGCTTTGTACTACAGGCTTATCTGAGGCTCAGGAAAAGAAGCTTCAGGAGGCTTTCCAAACAGATTCCCATCCTTCGTTCCCGGAAATATGTCTTTAAGCATTAATCTTTTACAGGAGCTCTGCGGATTGCCGCAAAAAGCTGTATGAAAACGGCTTTGACATCGAAATTATGGAGGCCCATCATCGTAGAAAAAGGATGCCCCAGCGGAACGGCTTTTTGATGCTGGAAAAAGGCTGTAGAAGAGGGAATCGAGAAAGCTTAAAGATGGTTTATGACTCGTTCCGGAAGAGATACCGCCAGAGAGAAGAGAGAAATCGGCATGTCTTCCTTCTGGGAGGTACCATTCCCGGAATTCATGAGGTGATTTTTGCCGGTGAAGATGAGGTAATCAGCTTAAATCATACCGCCTACAGTAGAAAAATCTTTGCAAAGGAGCTATTACCGCTGCCCTTTTTCCTGGAAAAGCAGGAGCCGGGAAACTATAGTATGGCGGATGTGTTGAAATAATAGGAGGAATCCAGGAGTCATCAAAAGCTATGAAAGCCCGTTGTCCGGGAGATACGCCTCTGAGGAAATGCAGAGCATTTTTCTTCCGATTTTTAAATTTAAAAACCTGGAGGAAGCTGTGGATTGCTCTGGCGGAAAGTGAGAAGGAGCTGGGACTGCCCATTACGGAGGAGCAGATTCAGGAATTAAAAGATTCACGCAGAGGATATTAATTATGATGTGGCTATAGCCAGAGAGAAAAGAAGTACGCCATGATGTGATGAGCTACGTCTATGCCTATGGCGTACAGTGCGAGAAGGCAAAGGGAATCATTCATCTGGGGGCTACCTCCTGCTATGTGGGAGACAATACTGACCTGATTACCATGCGGGAGGGCTTAAAAGCTTCTTCGGAAAAAGCTTTTAAACTGCATGAAGGTTTTTAGTGGACTTTGCCATGGAGTACAGAGGACTGCCCATGCTTGGCTATACTCCATTTTCAGGCGGCGCAGACTGTAACACTGGGAAAAGAGCCAGCCTTTGGCTACATGATTTATATCTGGATTTTCTTGGATGTGGAGGAATGCATTTCTTCCTTAAAGCTTTTAGGGTTCCAAGGAACTACTGGAACCCAGGCTTCCTTCCTGGAGCTTTTTGAAGGAGACCATGAAAATGCAGGGAGCTGGATAGAAAGATTGCAAAGGAAAAATGGATTTTCCGGGAGTTTATCCGCGTATCCGGCCAGACCTACAGCAGAAAAGATTGATTCCAAGATTCTGGCGATTCTATCCGGAATCGCCCAATCCGCCCATAAGTTTTCCAATGATATCCGGCTTTTACAGCATTTGAAGGAAGTGGAGGAGCCCTTTGAGAAAAAGCAAATCGGTTCCAGTGCCATGGCCTATCAGAGAAATCCCATGCGCTGTGAAAGAATTGCGGGCCTTGCCAACTTCGTCATGGCGGAGAGCCAGAATCCTCCCATGACTGCTGCAACCCAGTGGTTTGAACGGACTTTGGATGATTCGGGCAACAAGAGACTTTCCGTGCCCCATGCCTTTTTGGCTACAGACGGGCTTTTTGGACCTCTATTACAATGTGGCTTCCGCCTTGGTGGTTTATCCGAAAATGATTGAAAAGCATCTTCGGGAAGAGCTTCCCTTTATGGCTACGGAAAACATCCTGATGGATGGGGTAAAAAGAGGGGGAGACCGGCAGGAGCTCCATGAGAAAATCAGAAGCTATTCCATGGAGGCAGGCTTAAGAGTGAAAAGAGACGGCCTGGACAATGATTTACTGCAAAGAATTGCGGAGGATCCGGAATTTCCTTTGGAAAAAGTCGGATTTAGAGGAGCTTTTGATCCCGGAGAAATATATCGGGCGCTGCAAGGAGCAGGTGGAGGATTTTATTGCTACGGATATAGCTCTCTTTGCTGAAAAAGAACAAAGAGCTGTTAAATCTTTCCGCAGAAATCAAGTCTCCAAGAATTAAAACAAGCATCTTGTGTGATATTTTTAAATTTTGTATACTGAGGAAGGAAAAGATATGAAGAGAGGAATGGCTATTTTCACTTTAATACTTTTGTCTTGCCCTGATTGCCTTATTGTTTTTGGCATTCACCGGGGAAAGAAGGAGTATATGCTGACGCTTATTGTTCTGTGTCATGATTCTTCCCTGTCTTTTATGTGTATCAGTGGATCACAAGATTGATTAAAAAGGACTAGATTTTTGGGTATTAGTTGTTGGAGGTGCATTCGCACTGCATTATACAATTCAAATGTAAGAAAGGGGGAACAAGTATGGTTCAAGCAATTGTCGGTGCAAACTGGGGAGATGAAGGAAAGGGGAAGATTACAGACTATTTGGCGGAATCTGCGGACATCGTAGTTCGTTTTTCAGGGAGGAGCCAATGCGGACATACCATCATCAATCCTTATGGGCGTTTTTCTTGCACCTTCTGCCCAGCGGAGTGTTTAACCCTCAATGTGACCTGTGTTTTTGGGAAATGGTGTTGCTGTGGATATCGGAAAATTTCTGGCTGAGCTGAAGTCCTTTGGAGGAGGCCGCGTACCGAAGCCAAAGATTTACATTTCCGACCGTGCCCAGGTAATGCTTCCCTCACCATGTGTTGCAGGATACTTATGAGGAGGAACGTTTGGGAAAAGAAGAGCCTGGCTCCACTAAGTCCGGCATTGCTCCATTTTTCTCCGATAAATATGCCAAAATCGGCTTACAGTTTAATGAGCTCTACTTTGATGATATTTTAGAGGAACGCCTGAAGAAGATTTTGGAAATCAAGAATGCCTTTGTTTACCAATCTCTATGGCAAAGGAGCCTCTGGATTTCAATACGGTATTAGCAGAGCTTAAGAAGCAAAGAGAGAGAGATTAAGCCGTTTTTAAAGGATACTTCTTATTCCTGAGAACCGCTATTAAAGAGGGAAAGAAGATTTTACTGGAGGGACAGCTGGGCACTATGAAGGATCCGGACCACGGTATTTACCCCATGGTTACTTCCAGTCATACCTTGGCTTCCTACGGTGCTGTGGGAACAGGAATACCTCCCTATGCCATTACTGATGTGGTTTGTGTTACCAAGGCCTATTCCTCTGCGGTAGGAGCGGCGAATTTGTCAGCTGAGCTCTTTCGGAGAAGCGGCAGAGGAGCTTCGTAAGAGAGGCGGAGATAAGGGAGAGTACGGGGCAACCACAGGCCGCCCCAGACGTGTGGGCTGGTACGATGCGGTGGCTTCCCGCTATGGCTGCGCTTTACAGGGAGCAACCCAGGTGGCTTTAACCGTTTTGGATCCCCTGGGATATTTGGATGAGATTCCCATTTGTACCGGCTATGAAATTGACGGAGAAGTGATTCGTGATTTTCCGGTAACCCCTTTATTAAGAAAAGCTAAGCCGGTATATACCGTAATGAAGGGCTGGAAGCAGGACATCCGCGGAATTCGTAAGTATGAGGATCTCCCTAAGGAGTGTAGAGACTATATCGACTTTATTGAGAAGGAGTTGAAGTTCCCATTACCATGGTGTCCAATGGACCGAAGAGAGAAGAAATTTCTACTGAGAACACCTAAGATTTAGGATCTGACGAAAGTCCTAGGGAAAACAGCAGATTGGAATAGACAGGAGGAGAAATGGCCTGTTGCCCGAATTGTGCAGGAGAATTACTTTTGATATCAAAACCCAAAGCCTGAAATGTCAACAATGCGACTCCGTTTTTAATCCCTACGATAAGGATAAGACTGTTGAAGGAGTGGTACAGGAGTACTACGATACCCAGGTATTTACCTGCCCCTCAATGCGGGGCGGAGATAGAGAGTACGGATTTCTCCGGTACAGGCTTTTTGTGCCTACTGCGGTTCCTCCGTGGTTTTTACCAGTCGAATGAAGCAGGCGGAGATGCCCCAGAAAATCATTCCTTCCAGCTTACCAAGGAGGATTGTAAAAAGCGTTATCAGGACAAGGTTCGTTCTGCCATCTACCATGATAAGGAACTGGAAAAATCCGGAGTATCTGAAAGGTTTGTAGGGTATTACCTTCCTTACTGGCTTTATAGCTTTTGAAGTGGATGAGCCCCTTTGCAATTGGAGGGACTGAAAGGAATATCGAAGCGAAGCTATCAATATCTAGGAACGTTATGCTCCTTTCCGGACAGCTCCAGGGAAAGCTTTAACAACATCCCCATGATGCCTCCACTCGCTTTTGATGATACGATTGCCGGCTGTATTGCCCTTTCTACCGAGAAGAATCTAGCGAATTCAGTCCGAACTTCCTTTAGGCTTTTACAGTGATGTGGCGGATGCGGATGCTAAGCAATATGAGCCTAAAGCCTTCTCATATGGTGGAACAACAGCTTTGGTCCTCCATCTTGGGAAGGTCAGGGCTTTTCAGGAAAGCGACATGCAGTTAAACAATGAAAGTATCTCGCCCTGACGAAAAATCGGTGCCAAATCCGTAACTGTGGAGCGGGGTATGTTTCCGGTTTGGCTTTTTGAGCTATAAAAAGGACAATCTGAATCGCCTATGCGGTGGTAAATGGAGAGACCGGTAAGGTTTACTGTGATATTCCCATTAGCGAAAGCCGTTTTCATAACGCATCCATGATGATTGCCATTCCCATATTCCTGATTTGAATTTATCAAATCAAGGCGGAGAATCTCCTGGTATACCATGGCTTTTGTCTACCCTTCTTGATTGTTCTGGCCCAGGGACAGATTTCAAAAATTAAAAAAGAGAGAAGATAGTCTTACAGGGAAACAAAAACAAGTCCAAGGAAGAAGGCAAAGCTTCTTCGAGCATAATGGAACAGGATATGCTCTATTTCCGTCTTTTTTCCTTAGCTATTATGCTTTTTGGCATCCGGTACAGGATGAATATTATTATCTGGCCAGTGCGGTAAGCGGGATTATGTCGATTCTTTCCCTGCGTTTGATGATTAAGAAGTTCAATATTTTATCCACCCGTTCCATACCGGAATTTTTTGACAAGAAGGGGGTGAAGTGATGAATAGAAGATTCTGAAAAAGTATTCTGCTGTTTCTTTCTATTTTTCAGTCTTTTTGCTGACACTTTCCCTCAGAGCTTTGCTTTAAGCGGAGCGATGAGCTGTACAAGCTTCCGTGTATACAATAGCAGTTCCGGTTATAAAGCCTATCTTTTGGATGAAAGTGACCTACTTAGTTCTTCCGAGGAGACGCAGGTTAAGGAGGCGATGATCCCATTAACAAAATACGGGAATATTGCCTTTGTTTCCGGAGAGGGCGGCTACTCTGCGGCGTCCACTGCCAAGGATTTGTTGGAGGATTCCTTTCCCAACGGCAGTGCCAGCCTCTTATTGATTGATATGTATAATAGGAAATCAGAATTCAAAGTGCGGGAAGCCTGTATAAAACCATCAATAATCATGTGGCAGACAGCATTACGGATAATATTTATCGCTATGCCTCCAATGGGGATTTCGAAAAACTGCCACTATGGCCTTCCGACAGATGAATGCCAAGATGGAGGGACGCTTTGTGGAGACGCCGATGCGATGGATTAGTAATGTTCTTGCTGCCGCTTTGGCCTTACTTCTGAATTTCCTCCTGGCTGATTACAGGAAAGAGAAATGAAACGCTGTGCGGGGGCTATCCTGGCGGCTATGGCTCCGGACTTTATCATTGCCCAGCGGCGAAAGCGATTTTGATCTCAAAATAAGCTCTATGTTCCCAGCATCTTCCGGAAGCTCCGGGGGAAGCAGCGGTGGCGGCGGCTTTAGCGGTGGAGGCTTCAGCGGTGGAGGACGGGCTCCTCCGGCGGTGGGGAGATCACCGTTTTTAGAAGGAAGAGAATAGGACATTTCTGTTGATTTTCATAGAAAATTCCGATTTTTCGCTGGGATTTTCCTGGAAGGAAAGCTTGCATGTTTATTTGTTTTATATTAGAATTGTTCCCGAGTTAAGGGCCAAGTGCCCTAAGAGAAGGGGAGTTTTTTCCCAAAGAAAAGTGATTTAGGAGGATTTATGGTTTCTGCAGGTGATTTCTAGAAATGGTGTTACAATTGAGATGGATGGACAGGTAGTTCAGATCGTGGAGTTCCAGCACGTTAAGCCCGGTAAGGGAGCTGCCTTCTGTTCGTACCAAGTTAAGAAATGTTATTAACGGTGGTGTAACCGATAAGACCTTCCGTCCCACAGAGAAGTTTCCCTGCAGCACGTATCTGACCGTGTAGATATGCAGTATCTCTATGATGACGGAGAGATGTACAACTCATGAACAATGAGACCTTTGAGCAGTATTGCTTTTGTCTCATGAGCAGATTGCAGATTCCATGAAGTTCGTTGAAAGAGAACGAAACTGTTAAGGTAGTATCTTATCAGGGAAATGTATTCTCTGTAGAGCCTCCTTTGAAGGTGACCTTAGAGGTTACTCATACAGAGCCGGGAATTAAAGGGTAATACCACCACCGGTGCAACAAAGCCCTGCTACTGTAGAGACAGGTGTTGAAGCACAGGTTCCTCTGTTTGTAAATATTGGAGATAAGATTATTATTTCACTCAGACAGGAGACCATGAGTCCAGAGTATAAGCATCGGGAAGAAAGCTTCCCTGTAAGAAAATGAAGACTAAGGCTTCCTAAAAGGAGCCTTTTTGTAGAAAGGATAGCTAGTGCAAGCTTTAAAAAGCAATACTACAGGAAGCTATGGAATCTGCCTTTCGTGGAGGCAGGATACGACAAGGACTTGGGAAAGGTCAGTGCGTCCAACCGTCCCTGACCTTTGTGACTATCAAAGCAATGGCGCTTTGATGGGAGCAAAAATATCAGGAGAATCCCATTGCCTTGGCGGAGAAGGTAAAGGGCTTTTTGGAAAAAGAAAAGCATAAGGATACCTTTATTTTCCTCCGTGGAAGCGGTAGCCGGGATTTTTAAATGCAAAGCTTTCTCCGCAATTCCCTGGGAGCTATCTACAGGAAATGCAGACGGAAGAAAAACGGTCTTTTTGAGAAGGAAGGTCGAAAGATTTTATTGGACTACGGCGGAGCCAATGTGGCAAAGCCTCTCCATGTAGGACACCTTCGTTCTGCCGTAATCGAGAAGCCCCTGAAAAGAATGGGACAAAGACTTGGGAAATGATGTGGTGGGAGATGTGCACCTTGGAGACTGGGGTCTGCAAATGGGACTCATCATCACGGAATTAGAGGACAGGGGAGAGCTGGAAAAGCCCTTTACGATTTCCGAGCTGGAAGAGATTTACCCCTTGCCTCCAAGAAAGCCAAGGAAAAGGATGAAGGCCGAAATCTGGTCAATGAGGAATATGCCAACCGTGCCAAGGAAAACACCTTAAAGCTTCAGCAGGGAGATCCTGTATTCCATAAGGTTTGGGAAAGAATTATGGAGGTTTCCGTTGCAGATTTAAAGAAGAACTATGAAGCCTTGGATGTGCACTTTGACCTGTGGAAGGGAGAGTCCGATGCAGACCCCTATATTCCTAGCTGATTTGCTCTTGGAAGAAAAGAAATTATCCTATCGTTCTCAGGGCGCATTGGTGGTGGATATTACGGAGGAGGGAGACAGCAGGAATACCCTCCCTGCATGATTCAGAAATTCCGACGGAGCAAGCCTTTATGCTACCTCCGACCTGGGAACCATTATGGACAGAGAAGAGCATTATCCCAAGGATTTGTATCTTTATATTGCGGACAGCCGTCAGGCTCTTCACTATACCCAATTTTTCCGTGTGGCAAGACGGGCAGAGCTTCTTCCTAAAGAGACGGAGTTAAGCTATATCGGCTTTGGTACCATGAACGGAAAGGACGCAAGCCCTTTAAAACCAGAGAAGGCGGTGTCTTAAGACTGAACGCCTGATTTCCGAAACCAGAGATTCCGTTTTAAAGCGTGCATGGAGGAATCCAAGGACAACGGCTTGAGTCAAGAGGAAAAAGAGGAAACCGCAGGAATCGTAGCCTTGGCAGCCTTAAAGTACGGTGACCTTTCCAATCAGGCCACCAAGGATTATATCTTTGACTTGGAAAAGTTTACCGCCTTTGAGGGAAATACCGGTCCCTATATTCTTACACCATTGTCGAATCTCTTCCATTTTGCGAAAGTATGCGGAGAGTAAGGGAGAATCTGGAAGAACACTTCAGCTGGATTACGGAAAATGCAAAGAATTATCCCTTAGGAAGCTCCGGGGATGAAAATGTTATGGCTCTTGAAAAAATTCTGGCAGCCTTTCAGGATGAGATGCGGGATGCATGGAGAGAATGTGCTCCCATAAGATTTGTACCTATATCTATACGCTTTCCAACCAGTTCAATTCTTTCTATCACAATGTAAAGATTTTGACGGAGGAAAATGAGCAAAAAGAAGAAGGAATATATCAGGCCTTCTTTGCCTGAGCTGGAAGGTGCTTATAGATTGTATTCAGGTGCTGGGCTTCTCCGCTCCGGAAAGGATGTAAAATGCGGTATTTTGTACTAAGTGATATTCACGGTTCTGCTTTACTATGCAAAACTGAGCGATAGAGGCTTATCGGAAAAAGCGGCTCAGAAAGAATCCTGCTTTTTGGGAGATGTTTTTGTATCATGGCCCCAGAAATCCCTCTGCCAAAGGACTATGCCCCAAGGAGGTAATAGCTCTTTGAATCCATTAAAGGAAGAAATTCTTGCAGTTCGAGGGAACTGCGAGGCAGAGGTGGATCAGATGGTATTGGATTTTCCCGTCATGGCGGACTATGCTCCCCTCCTGGAGTGGGGAAACATAGGTTTTTCTTTCCCACGGCCATGTCTATAACGCAGAGAGCTTTCCCCTTCAAAAAGGATGGAGATATCTTCCTTCAGGGACATACCCATGTACCAGTGGCAATGAAGAAGACCAGAGGAGAGAAAGTATTACTATCACCTGAACCCCTGGCTCCATCAGCTATCCAAAAGAAGACAGCCCCATAGCTACGGCATCTTTGGAAGACAACAGCTTTCACACCTTATACGATGTAGAAAAAGAGAAGCCTATAATAAGATAGAGTTCTAAAAGAACACTGAAAAATTGAAGAACTTGAAAAATTAGAAACATGAAATTCATGCAATACAATATGAGTCTGGAAATTGGGCAACTTGAGTCCTTCGTATTTTAGAAAACTGATTTGCAGAACTTGATTAGAAATATGAAACCCATACAATACAATATCGGTCTGAAATTTGAGATAATCGATTCCGTCAGTATTTCGAGAATGCTGAAAATTGAAGAACTTGAAAGACGAAATTGACACTCATGCAAATACAACATAGGCTGAAATTGGATCTGAGCCGTCAGCTCACTGAAAAGCGCAGCGAAGTTTGAAGTTAGTACTGCTACGTGGCGAGGTTAAGCGAGAGCGTTCCCCGCTTTCAGACCTATATTGTATTGAAGGCTAATTATTTCCAGTTCTTCAACTCACATCTTCCTCCTGACATATACCCCATGGGGGTATATCATCATGTCGAACAGAAAGGGAGGCAGAGATGAAATAGTATAGAGTTACAGGAAATGACCTCGATGCTCTGTCAAAGTAGAGTAGAAAAAGCCGTGTCTAAAGGTCCCCGGCGTAAAGTCCTGCTCCGTTTCTCTTTAACCAACTCCTTAGGGAGTGGAAGGAGAGGTAGGGGCAGATGAAATCAAAAAGGCAGTAGAAGCTGCCGGTTACGGCTTTGAGAATCCGGATAAGAGTGCATCCGGATCGGAACAGCAGAGATAAGAGTGATGCTTTAAAGGATACCGAAAGTCCCAAGTTAAGAAAAGGATTTTTACAATCCTTATTTTTTCTTAGCTGTCCTGATGTATTTTTCCATGGGACCCATGTTGTTTCACGCTCCGGTACCCAAGGCCTTTTTCCAATCCGGGCATTTTTGGCCTTAACGGAGCTCTTGCTCAGTATTATTGTACTTTTTCATTAACAAAGAAGTTTTTCATTTCCGGTTTTAAAAGTGCATTTGCTTTATCCCCAACATGGATACCCTGGTAGCTTTAGGCTCCACCGCATCTTTCCTGTATTCTCTGGGAATCCTTTTACGGTATTCTTTATGCCTTTTGGAGAGGGAAATATAGAGCAGACTAAGATGCTGGGTCACCACCTATATCTTTGAAACGGCGGCAATGATTCCCTACCCTGATTACCTTTTGGAAAGATGCTGAGGCAATTTCAAAGGGAAGGACTACGGATGCTTTAAAGAGCTTAATGAATTTAAGCCCGAAAAAGCACACCTTCTTACTGGGGAGCAGGAAACAGAAGTTTCCGTAGAGGAAGTTAAGGAGGGGATCTCTTCACGGTATATCCCGGAGAACAGATTCCGGTGGACGGCATCATTGTAAGCGGTACTACTGCCGTGGATGAGTCGGCATTAACAGGAGAATCCCTTCCTGTGGATAAGGGAGAGGGGGACAATGTCTCTGCCGGGTACTTTGAATCGGTCCGGTTTTATCAAGGCTAAAGCAAGCAGAGTAGGAAAGGACACCACCCCTATCTCAAATTATTCAAATGGTATCCGATGCGGCAGCGACCAAGGCTCTATAGCCAGAATTGCCGATCAAATCTCCGGCGTTTTTGTGCCGGCGGTTATCGGTATTGCGATCCCTGACCTTTGTTATCATTCTTTAAGCGGAGGAACATTTTCCGATGCCCTTTCCAGAGCCGTAGCTGTTCTGGTAATCAGCTGTCCCTGCGCTTTGGGGCTGGCTACCCCGGTAGCCATTATGGTGGGAAATGGAGTCGGCGCGAAAACGGGCTCTTGTTTAAAAACCGCCGCTTCTTTGGAGGCAGCCGGAAAGGTGAGATTATTGCACTGGATAAGACCGGTACCATTACCAACGGAACTCCGGTGCTTACGGATATTCTTCCCATGCAGGGAGTTTCGGAAGAAGAGCTTTTGACTCTGGCAGTATCTTTGGAAAAGAACTCGGAACACCCTCTGGCAAAGGCTATTCTAAGCTATGGAGAAGAGAAGAAGATTTCTACCCTGCCCGTGGATAATTTTCAGGCTATGGTGGGACATGGTGTTTCCGGAACCATAGAGGGAGAAACAGCGGTGGCCGCTTCCTTATCCTATATGAAAGAGCATTTTTTCTTGGAAAAGAGTTTTTGAGGAGCAGTGCAACAGCTTTTCCTGAAGAGGGAAAAACCCCATTATTCTTTGCAAGAGGAGAGAAGCTTTTAGGCTGTATCGCCGTAGCGGATACCTTAAAGGAGGATGCTAAGGCGGGAATCGGAGAGCTGAAAAAGCAAGGCATTTTCACGGTTATGCTTACCGGAGATCAGAGAAGGACGGCAAATGCCATCGGAAAGGAAGCCGGAGTGGATATGGTCATTGCCGAAGTACTTCCTGACGGAAAAGAAGCGGTTATCCGTAAGCTGCAAAACTATGGTAAGGTTGCCATGGTAGGAGACGGTATCAATGATGCGGTTGCTCTGACAAAGAGCGGGATTTGGGTATTGCCATAGGTGCCGGAACGGACGTGGCGATTGATGCGGCAGATTTGGTGCTGATGAAATCCAAGGTAAGGGATATTCCGAAGAGTATTCGACTTTCCAGAGCTACGATTCGAAACATTCATGAGAATCTGTTCTGGGCATTCTTCTCAATGTGATTTGTATTCCCCTTGCTGCAGGATTTTACTCCGCCATCTTCCATTGGAATTTTTGCCATGAGTCCGATGGTGGGGGCAGCGGCTATGAGCCTTTCCAGCTTTTCCGTGTGCTTAAATGCACTTAGGTTAAACTTATTTAACATAAACAATTCCGCTGGAGATCATAGGAAAGGTTTGACGGAAGAAAAAGAGAAAAAGTTACTCTTTGGATTTTTGACTCTGAAAAGAAAGAGAGTCATGCAGAAAAAGAAAAGGAGATTGTTATGGAGAAGCATTTTAGTTATCGAGGGTATGATGTGCGGACATTGTTCCGGAACCGTAAAGAAGGCTTTAGAGGCTTTACCACAGGTGGAAAAGGCTGAGGTTAGTCATGAAACCGGTAAGGCTGTGGTTACTTTGAAAGAAGCTGTGGCGGATGAAGTATTGAAGAAGGCCGTAGAGGATCAGGAATATACGGTGAAATCCATTTCATAATCTAATTTTTCATCATCATTTTTCCTAGTCAGTGTTAATAATCAAGTAAGGCTCTGATTTTTTATAAAAACGATGTGAAAAGCAAGAATGTCTATAAGGGAGATTGCATTTATGCAGGAGGAGCAAAAGCAAAGCAAGAGGCTTCCTGGAAATGGGAGGCTGTTGCGGAGGAAGAAAGAAAAAACAGGCTAGAGATGAGGGGAAAGAAGAGATTTTGATTTCTCGCTTAAACCGAATGGAGGGACAGATTCGAGGAATTCGCAATATGCTTTTTGAGGAGCGATATTGTGTGGATATTCTTACCAGGTAAGTTCCGTTTCCTCCGCCTTAAAAGGCCTTTCTAGTAAGGAGCTGTTTACAAAGCCATATAGAAAGCTGCGTGGTTTCCGATATTCAGGAAGGAAAAACCGAGGCGGTGGAGGAGCTTGCGACTTGATTAAGAAGATTATGTAACGAAAAAAATTTTCTTACGCTTTTCATACTTTTAAACACAAAAAGGACTCTATACTCCATAGAGTTCTTTTTATTCTGAGGAGTAGCGTCTGAAGAGAGTATATCTCGTTTAGAAGAAGTTGCTTTAAAGTTTCACCTTTGTATTCCGCTTTTAACAGGGCAATGGTTGAAACAATATAAAGAAATTTTTAGGAATACCGTATAGAGAACAAATGAAAGGAGATGCTTATGGACAATAAGAACAATTCTATGCCCGGCTGGGATGATTTCTTTCCCGGCAACAAAAAGGATGACAATGGAGGAGGGAACAGACCCAGATCTTTCCTGTTCTATGTCTTTATTGCCATGATTATTACTTTATTGCTGAATACCTTTTGTATTTCCGGCAATGAAAGCAGGCAAGAATTGAGCCCGCTGCCTATTCGGAATTCAGAAAGGCCATAACGGATAAGACCGTCACCAAGGTGGAATTTAATCAAAATACCATTGTTTATGAAGTTAAAAAAGACGGTAAGACGCAAAGCTACAGCACCACAAGAGTGAACAACGAGTTTAACGAAGCCCAGATTATGCAGGAGTTAAATGCTCAGGGAGTAGAGTACAATGAAAGCATTCCTGTAGAGAGTAATTTCTTCTTAAACTTCATTCTTTCCTGGGTTGTGCCTTTACTGCTCTTTATGGCCTTAGGAAACTGGCTTTCAAGCGTATGGGATTCAGCCATGGGCGGCATGGGAGAGCGGTTTTCAGCTTGGGCGGTTTAGGAAGATCCAACGCCAGAGAATATGAGAAGAAGGATGACAGCATCCGCTTTAAGGATGTGGCCGGAGAAGATGAGGCAAAGGAGCTTCTCACGGAGATGGTGGACTACTTAAATCATCCGGACAAGTATTCCAGAATCGAGCCAAAGATTCCCTAAGGAGCTTTTGTTGGTAGGGACCTCCGGGAACCGGTAAAGACCATGCTGGCCAAGGCTGTAGCCGGCGAAGCAGGTGTTCCCTTCTTCTCCATTTCCGGATCGGAATTCGTGGAGATGTATGTGGGTATGGGAGCGGCGAAGGTTCGTGATCTTTTTGATCAGGCGAAGAAAAAGTCCCCCTGATTATCTTTATTGATGAGATTGATGCCATCGGTAAAAGAAGCGTGGTGCCGGCGGTTTAGGGGAAATGATGAAAGAGAACAGACTCTGAATCAGCTCCTTACAGAGATGGACGGTTTTGACAGCAATAAGGCCATTATTCTTTGGCAGCCACCAACCAGCCTCGATCGAGTTGGGATCCGGCACTTCTCCGTCCGGGGACGATTTTGACCGAAGAGTACCGGTGGAGCTTCCGGATTATCAGGGAAGAATCGATATTTTAAAGGTACATAGTGCCAAGATTAAAATGTCCGACAATGTAAGTTTGGAGGCTATTGCCAAGGCGGCTCCGGTGCATCCGGTGCGGAGCTTGCCAACATTATCAATGAGGCGGCCCTTAAGAGCGGTTCGTGCCGGCAGAGAAAGAGTTATCCAGTCCGACTTGGAAGAGTCCATCGAGGTGGTTGTGCCGGTTACCAGAAGAAAAAAATAAGGTGATGACAGAGAAGGAAAAAGCTGATTGTTGCATACCATGAGGTTGGACATGCCTTGGTTGCTGCTTTGCAGAAGGACTCCGCTCCGGTTCATAAAAATCACCATTATTCCAGAACCTCAGGAGCCCTGGGATATACCATGCAGGTGGAGGAAGAGGAAACCATTATCTCTATTCTAAGGAAGAGCTGGAAAATGAGATTGCCACTCTCACCGGCGGACGTTGTGCGGAGGAACTCATTTTTCCATACCTGCACTACAGGAGCTTCCAACGATATTGAGCGAGCTACCAAGTCTGCAAGAGCCATGATAACCCGACTACGGTATGAATCCGGAGGTAGGGAATGGTAGCCTATGGAGCAGTTACATAACCAGTATCTGGAGGAGATTCCAGCCTTACCGTATCTCCGGAAACCCAAACCAAGATTGATGAGATGGTGGCCTTGGTAAAGAAACAACATGATAAGGCTTATAAGCTTTGGAGGACAATATCACCAAGCTTCACGAAATTACCAAGTTCCTCTATGAGAGAAACCATTACCGGAGAAGAGTTTTCTGGAGATTTTAAACCGAAAAGGAAGTAGATCCCTTCCGTAGTGGCAAGAGAGGAAAAACTAATCCGGCCATCAAATAGTTGAACAAATCAGTACAGATATAGTATTTCGATATAGCAATATAGGGTCTGTAATGAAGGCAATCTGAGCCCTGTCGGCACTTTACGAAAAACACAGGAACTGTTGTTTTTCGCTTGAGTGTCCTCTACGAGGCGAGAGTTGGCAGAGCGTGCCTGAATTACAGACCCTATATTAGGGTGAGAATGCTTTTGGTTTAACAGTTCTTTTAATTTCTAACAAAAAGATAGATTTTTATCGAAAAATATGGTAAAGTGACGAGTATTAATACAGATTCAGGAGAAAATCAAAAGAATTACAGAAATATGCGCAGGGAACAAAATGCAGAACTTCGGTTCATAAAAAGTCAAGGAGGGTGTATGAAAAGAGATTTGGATTATCTTCGTCTGCTGGCAAAGAGCTTTTCCCAGTGCGGATGCGGCGGCACGAGATTATCAATCGCGGGCAATTTGCGGTCTTCCCAAAGGGGACTGAATATTTTTCAGACCTTCACGGAGAAAGTGAAGCCTTCATTTTCCTGATGCGTTCCGCCTCGGGAGTGATTCGTTCTAAAGATTTCCGATGTTTTTTTCTCATTATCTTGGAGAAGAGGAACAGCTGAATTTAGCCAACTTGATCTATTATCCCCAAGAGACTTTTTATGGATAAGCGCAATACCTATCTGGAGGATAAGGAGATGGCAGAAGATTACCATTCACCGTCTGGTGGCGCTATGTCTCAAGATTGCTTCCAAGTATACCCTGTTCAAGGTTCGGAAAAAGCTTCCCAAGGAATTTGCCTATGCCATTGACGAGCTTTTACATGATGAGGAAGAAGATACCAAGCTATACCATAAAGAGATTCTGCAGGGAATTTTGATGTAGAAAGAGGGCAGGCCTTTATTATCGCTCTTGTGAGTTGATTCAAAAGTCTCAGTATCGACAGCCTGCATATTATCGGAGATATTTTCGACAGGGGACCTCATGCGGATCAGATTATGGAGGAGCTGATGAGCTTCCATGATGTGGATATTCAGTGGGGAATCATGATGTGGATTGGATGGGGGCTTTTTGCGGAAAATCCTGCCTGCAGTGCCAATGTTTTACGTATTGCTCACCTCCTATAACAGCTTTGATGTTTTGGAGGACGGCTATGGGTATCAATCTTCGTCCTCTGTCCATGTTTGCACAGGAGGTCTATGGGAATGATCCCTGTAGCTGCTTTTATCCCTCATTTGTGGGATAAAAATATTGCGGATTCCGTAGAGCCGGAGCTGGCTGCGAAAAATGTGTAAGACCATCAGTGTGATGATGTGGAAGCTGGAGGGACAGCTGATACGCAGGCATCCTGAGTATGGTCTGGAGCATAGAATGCTTCTCCATAAGGTCAATCTGGGAGAAAGGGAGAGGTGGAGGTAGACGGGAAAAATCTATCCCATGAAGGATTGTCATTTTCCTACGGTAGATTGGAAGGATCCCCTATACTCCTATCGGAAAAAGAGCAGGAGCTTATGGATACCCTAATCTACAGCTTCACCCATTCCAAAGTCTTTGAGACATATTGATTTTTCTTTACCCATGGCTCCATGTATAAAATAATCAACCATAATATATTGTATCATGGCTGCATTCCCATGACGGAGGATGGAGACTTTCTTCCTCTAGCACCAGAGATGGAAGGTTTCCGGAAAGCGTTTAATGGATTACTGTGAGCAAAAGTGTATCGAAGCTTTATTTTATGAACGAGGAATTGGATCCCAACGGGAAAGCTTTATGCTACGGATTTCTTCTGGTATCTTTGGTGCGGGACCTAAAGTCTCCTTGTTTGGGGAAGGATAAGATGACCACCTTTGAGCATTGTTTTATTGAGGATCCGGAAAGTCATAAAGAAAGCTTCAATTCCTATTACAAGATGGATAGAAAAAGAAAGCTATGTGGATAAGATTATTCAGGAGTTTGATGAGGATCCGGAGCTTTCCCATATTGTAAACGGTCATGTACCGGTAAAGAGCAAGAAGGGGGAAAGTCCCATTAAAGCATCCGGCAAGCTTTTCATCATTGATGGAGGGAATTTCTAAAGCTTATCATTCTAAAAACAGGGAATTGCAGGCTACACTTGATTTATGATTCCAAGCATTTGTCTTTTGGCGAAAGCATAAGGATTTCCATAAGGGAGAGGAGAATACTCCCGGAGATTCAGATGGTGGAAAGGATGAAGACTCGAATTCGAATCGGAGAAACGGATAAAGGTATAGAGCTTCGCAGGCAAATGACGGATCTTTTTGGATTTGTTGAGGCTTATCAAAATGGTGAAATTAAAGAGGCCTAGAATAAAGGAAGAATTTTAAGTAAAGCCATAGAATAAGTTATTTTTAGCAAAAATAATCACGGATTTTTCACATTATTCTATAGACAAGGAAGGACTCTGCCCTATAATGCATTAAAGCTTGAAAAAGGAAGGGCGTGCCTTTCCTTTTCTAGTTTATGAAAAATGATGGTTAGAGAGGGAGGGAAATGAAGGAGTTAAAGGATATCGGTAAGGTAAGGAATACGAGAGTTGGAGAGCATCGAGAAGGTAGAAGCATTGAAGACAGGGAGAGTATTGAGCCGGTAGAAAAAGGAAGAGACCGGAGCTGGAGACAGTTGAAAAAGATAGAGAGAACAGAATTGCTGGGGAACATCGAGAAGACGAAAACCATTGAGAAAACAGAAAAGCTGGTAAAGACCGGGAATGAAGAGAAGATAGAAACAATAGAGAAGATTAAAACTACAGAGAAGAAAAACCGCAATGTTAAATCTACGGAAGGAGACCCTTTAAGCTTTAATTCTTCGTTTTGCCTTTCCCTATGTTGCTGGGAACCTTGTTCCAACAGTTCTACGGCATGATGGATACCATTATCGTCGGAAAGATGATTGGACTGAGAGGCTCTTGCGGGGTGTAGGGTTCCACAGGTAGCCATCAACTTTTATGATTAACGGCTTTGTCATCGGAACCTGCTCCGGCTTTTGCGATTCCTGTAGCACAGAAATTCGGTGCGGGACAGTTTGAAAAGCTCAGAAAATACGATGAAATATTCTGTATTTAACTGTGATTTTTTCTATTGTGATGACCATGCAATCGGTATTTTGACAGAAACCGATTCTCCACTGGATGAATACGCCGGAAGAAACCTTTTCCTATGCCTATCTTTATATTTTTCATTAGTGTTTTTTGGGAATTCCCGACGACCTTTCTTATACATATACAAGTCCGTAGTTCGTTCTCTGGGAGATTCCAAAACACCGGTGTATTTTCCTGATCCTTGCGGCACTATTGAATATTATTCTGGACTATGTGAGTATCCGCTTTTTAGGCTTTGGGGTGGATGGACCTGCTTATGCCACGGTGATTTCTCAGTTTGTTTCCGGACTATTGTGTTTAATCTATATGATTAAGCGCTTTCGATTATTCACTTGAAAAAGGAAGATTTTGAAAACCGGAAAGACATTACTATAAAAGACTTCTTTTTGATGGAGTTCCTATGGGACTGCAATACAGTATCACAGCCATCGGTTCCGTTATCTTACAGACAGCGGTAAATGGTCTAGGTTCTCAGGCTATGGCGGCCATTACCGCAGGACAAAGAATCAGTAATTTCTGCTGTTGTGTCTTTGACTCTTTAGGAGTAACCATGGCAACCTTCGCAGGACAAAATGTTGGGGCCAGAAAGCTCTCACGTATTAAAAAGGGTGTTTGGGAAGCCACCAAGGTGGGAAGTATCTATGCAGTATTGATATGCGCCGTACTTTTCTTCTTCGGAGATGAAATTCTCAAGATTTTTATTAATGCCAATGAAGTGGAAGTTATTAAAATGGCTAAGGAATTCCTTTTGGGAAATGCCTTTTTCTATATTCCTTTGGCGGTTTTAATGTTTGGCGTTTTCCGTTCAGGGAATGGGCTTCTCCGGATTCGCTATGCTGGCGGGGGTAAGTGAGATGATAGCAAGAATCATTGTGGCCTTTTATCTTTATTCCATTACTGGGCTATATGGCAGCTTGTTATGCCTCTCCCTGGCTTGGATTTTGCGGATGCCTTTTTGATTCCGGCATTTTTTCAAAATGTATGAAGCGATTAGAAAGATTCCCGACATAAATCTTCTCCTGTGCCTACGCATTTCTCCCCTGAAGCTTCTTTTGACAGAGATCGCTAGGACATTCTTTCCGGAATGAGGTGCTGATAAGGCTTTGTGGCAAAGGGATTAGAGAAGAGTAGAACTCTGTCTTTTCCCTGACATAGAAGTTCATTTTCCTTCGTATATAGGGGCGTAGGATATGGTGGAAGACAGTTCCTCTAGCAAAGCTCATGAAAAATATGGAGAAAATATTCATTTTCCCGATGCTGAAAAGAGGACGATGAAAGGAAAGGAGCCTTTCCTCCCTTTAAAAGTTGAATATGGCAGGGCTCTTCTTTGAGCTCCTGCTTTATTCATGTAGCAGCATTTACAATAAGATCTAAAAGAAGTAGTCAACATGAAAAATCCCCTTTTTCCCAAGCTTAATATTAAAAATTATGAGAAGCATGGTAGCAGCAATCCCGTATCATGAGCTGTCCAATATCTGTGAGTTACGATATCATACCATAGCTTTAAGGGAAAAAAGAGTTTGCGACTATAATAAAACAATTTTGTGCCTATGATAATTTTCTTGCCAAAAAGAAGAGGATTTGATATAGTAGGAGTCGCGTCTTTGAAAGGCGACTTTTATCCTGCCTAAGTTTAGGCAAATTATCACTCTATATGGAAAAACCGGCGGTGTCACTGATGAATCCGGTACGCACAAAGCATATAGAGGAAGTATAACCAAGGAGGTAGAAAAATGAGTGCAATTGGAATGAAGCAACTTTTAGAAGCAGGTGTACACTTTGGACACCAGACCAGAAGATGGAACCCTAAGATGGCTCCATATATCTACACCGAGAGAAACGGTATTCACATCATTGACTTACAGAAGACTGTAAAGCTTGTAGATGATTCTTACAACGCATTGTCTCAGATCGTTGCTAACGGTGGAAACCATCCTTTTCGTAGGAACAAAGAAGCAGGCTCAGGATGCTGTTAAGGCTGAAGCCACTTCGTTGCGGAGAGTTCTATGTCAAATGAGCGTTGGCTTGGCGGAATGCTTACTCAACTTCAAGACCATCCGTTCCCCGTATCCAGAGATTAAAGGACATTGAGAAGATGGCTGAAGACGGAACCTTTGATGTATTACAAAGAAGGAAGTTACTCTTTGAAGAAGGAGTGGGCTAAGCTTGAGGCTAACCTTGGCGGAATCAAGGATATGAAGTCTATTCCGGATGCAATCTTCGTAATCGATCCTAAGAAGGAGAAGATTTGTGTACAGGAGGCTCATTCTCTTGGAATTACCCTTTTCGGAATTGCAGATACTAACGCAGATCCGGAAGAGCTGGATTACATCATCCCGGTAACGACGATGCTATCCGTGCCACTCAAGTTAATCGTTGCTAAGATGGCTGATGCCGTTATCGAGGGCTAAGCAGGGGTGATATGACCGAGGAAGAAGCCGCTTTAGCAAGCAGTGAAGAAGATTTCACACAAGAGGCATAAGATAAATCAGGTCCCTTTTGCTCTAGAGTAGAAGGGACTATTTCCCTAATGTTATCGTTTAAAAGGAGGAAAGAAAATGGCAGAGATTACCGCAGCACTGGTGAAGGGAATTAGAGAGATTACCGGAGCAGGAATGATGGCTTGTAAGAAGGCTCTTGACAGAGACAGCCGGAGATATGGATAAGGCTGTAGAGTACTTGAGAGAGCAGGGACTTGCAGGTAGCAGAGAAAAGAAGGCAGGAAGAATTGCGGCAGAGGGTGTTTCCTTCACAAAGATTTCCGATGACGGAAAGACCGGCGTTGTAGTAGAGGTTAACGCTGAGACCGACTTCGTTGCTAAGAACGAAAAAGTTCCAGAACTTCGTTAAAGAAGTTGCAGCTCAGGCATTAAAGACATCTGCAACGGATATCGACAGCTTCTTACAGGAGAAGTGGGATTTGGATCCTTCCAAGACTGTTTCCGAGCAGCTTTCCGCTACCATTTCCGTAATTGGGGAAAACATGAACATCCGTCGTTTTACCAAGATTACCGAGGAAAACGGTTTCGTTCAGGATTATATTCACTCCGGCGGAAGAATCGGTGTTCTTTTACAGGTTAAGTCCACTGTGGTAAATGATGCAATCAAGGAGATGGCAAAAGAACCTTGCTAGCAGATTGCCGCTTTAAATCCAAAAGTACATCACTCGTGCAGAAGTTGATCAGGAATACTTAAAGAACGAGAAGGAAATTCTTTTGGCTGCTGCTAAGAACGAGAAGCCAAATGCTCCTGAGAAGGTTCTTCTTGGTATGGTTGAGGGAAGATTAAACAAGGAATTACAGGAAGTTTGTCTTGTAGACCAGGTTTATGTTCGTGCTGAGGACGGAAAGCAGAAGGTTGGTCAGTACCTTTGAGAGCGTTGCAAAAGGCTACAGAACGCTGAAATTTCCCTTGTTCGTTTCTGTTCGTTACGAGACAGGAGAGGACTTGAGAAGAAGAATGAAGATTTTGCTGCAGAAGCAGCTGCTACAGATTAAATAATGAAAGAAATCCTCTTGCTGTTTTGCGAGAGGGATAACTAACGAGTAGGCTTGGGAAGCGGAGATTTCTGAAATCTTAAAGTATTGCTAATATGCAAAATGTCAATCTAAAGAGTATTGCGTGTAGTATGCAGATATCTTGTTGAAAATCATCAGAAAGGCTTAAAGAAAATGAACTGCATAGAGATTTTTGGAAAAAATTGGTGGCTAGAGAAAGTACAAATCGGGAGCTTTGGAAGAAGGGTAGCCGAGGATATTTTTGGCCCTTCTTAAAGGATGCGGTATCGAACTATCCGGTATTGTAGAAAAGGTTGGAGGTAGAAGCTCACCGTCCCATACTTCGAGTTTCTCCTTCCGGGAGAAACTAAGGAGTGCTTCAGTTTTATCTGCCACATGGATACGGGCACCCTATCGGTCTGCATTGGGAGAAAAATCCCCTTCGGAGAGTGGGAGGGCAATCGACGCTGATGGTAGAGGCTCCTGCGATATGAAGGGGGAACCGCTGCGGCAATCTCTGCATCTTTTTACAAATCTTTGCTATGGCAAAGAAGGAGAAAGCAAAAAGCCCAAGGCTTTCTTTTGCAAATGGTCTTTACCTGTGATGAAGAGGGGGACATGAAGGGGGGAGAAAGCTATTCAAGAAGGATGGCTGGATAAAGATATCTTTACTTATGGATACGGAGCCCACAGACGGTACTATTCAAACCGCCCCATCAAGGGACGGTTCTGGTACGAATGGCAGTTTCACGGAAAGGCGTGCCTCATGCCAGTGAGCCTGAAACCGGAATTGATGCCATTCTCTCCATGGCTGTGGCCATTCCGGAGGCCAAAAAGGAGTGGATGCTTTTAGAAAAGGATAGCTTTTTGGGAGATTCCAAAAATCTGTTTCGGACAGTGCAGTGGAGGAATTCATCCCCTATCAGGTTCGGGCAGAAGCCAAGGTGTCCGTAGATATGCGTCTGGTTCCCTATACTGCGGAAACAGGAAAAGAATTACTGGAGAAAGCGGTGGAAAAGGTACAGAAAACTTTATCCCGGTCTTAAATCCACGATTTTAATTACAGGAAACCGACCCTGCCATACCCATTATGAGGAAAGTCTGCTTTTGGCAAGATGAAAAAAGCCCATTGAAGCAGCCGGTTTTCCAAAAGCCAAAGTCTGCCCCTTCCCGGGCTATACCGATACCGCAGTGGTTGCTGGAAAATGCGATAATCATACCACCCTTTCCTACGGCCCCGGATCATAGACATGGCCCACCAACGAGATGAATAGTGGAGAAAGACGATGTGCTCCGTGCGAGAAGGTTTATTTTGAGCTTCTAAGAGATTTTTATATGAATGGCATTTAATTCATTTAGATGCTTTATAGTCACATGGTATAAGAGCATAAGCTCTGTGTAGGGGGAGATTTATTCTAATTCTAAGGGCTTGAAAAGATAAATCCCAAAAGTTTTGACAGTGTGGATACCGGAGTGTTGATTAAGACAAGCGGTTGATCACACTGTTTTCTACTTATTCTATTATGAAATTAATGTGATTATTCGGAAACAGCTTTTTCATGATACCGTCTATGGTCCGGGGCAATCTGAGCCCGCGGGTACTTGCGGAGCCGTGAGCCGCAGCTGCTTAGTGGTCTGCGAAGGCGAGGTTAAGCAGGGAGCGTGCGGTCAGGGAGACGCATCATATGAAAAGCGTAAACTTCATCGACACAGACAGCATCAATGAAAAAGCGTAAAAGCTTCCTGCCCATAGACAGTCATCATTGAAAAGCGTAAACCTTCCCCTGCCTACAGACAATATCATTGAAAAAGCGTAATCGTACTATAGAATATTCAAATAAAACGCCAATAATCTATTTTAAAAATCAAAATATAACTCTCTTTTAATATGGTATACTAATGCCTGTTTGCAGTCGTGAAGATGGCAAAACGGGAGTGTAAAAAGTACTAGATTGAAAAGGAGCATTATGAAGAGAAAGCTTGCATTAACCACATTGTCCTTACTGGCATTAGCTGTTCTTGCCTCTTGCGGACAGAAGACAAAGGGAAAAGTTCTGTGCAACAACTACTGCTAAGGCAGAGAGTCCTCCGCTGAAACCGAGAAGGCTACAGAGAAGCCCAACGAGAGCTATGGCTGAAGGAAAGCTGGCTATCGTTGCAACTTCCGAAGATTGCAAGAAGTTATTTGATGAGTTTACAAAAGGACACCGGCATTGAGACTGAACTGCTTTCCATGTCCTCCGGAGAAGTTCTCAGTAAGTTAAAGGCAGGGAGTGGCACATCCTACCGCTGACCTTGGTTTGGCGGCGGAATTGACGCTTTCATGAGCGCTAAGGACAGCGACTTACTGGAGAAGATTGATTTAGACGCTGCAAATGATTTTGCTTCCGGCTATGTTGATCCGGATCATTATTGGTATACCAAGGGTGTTACTGTTGTAGGCTTTATTGTTAATGATGAGATGCTGAAGACTAAGAATGCGGAAGCACCTAAGAGCTGGGACGACTTTATGTTAACTCCGCATACAAGGATGAGATTTTGATGTCCAATCCTGCAGTATCCGGAACCAACTACGGTGTTGTAAATGCTCTTTACAGAAGAAGGGTGAAGAAGAGGGATGGAAGTACTTTACCGCATTAAATGATAATGTAAAGTATTACTCCAAGCGTGGAGGAGACCCAAGAGAGAAGACCGCTCAGGGAGAGGTTGCTATCGGAATCACCCCAATGGATAAGAAGACCGAGAAGCTTGCTACATGAGCAGGGATGTTCTTTGGTTTATCCTGAGGATGGAATTCCCTATGTACCGGAGGAGTTGCGGTATTTAAGGGCGCTGCCAATGCAGAGGCTGCAAAGGAGTTCTAAACTGGTTATACAACAGTGAGGATCATCTTTAAAGGAATTGGCTGAAATTGACGGAAAGAACACCATTAAGTGTTGTTTTTGCACCAAAGCTGTCCAATGTGGACTTATCTTTCGATACCGGTCATTCTGAATGAAGGAAGACTTATCCTTATTCGGTTCTCAGAGAGACAGTATCCTTCAGCAAGTGGGAGACTTTAGCAGGTTCTAAGAACGAGGCTTTCAAGATGAAGTCGTTCTTTTCCTAAAATCAGATAGAGGAAAATGCAGGAAAAGAGAGTGAGTATTCCACTCTTTTTCCGCTGTATTCTTTCTCTCTTATTAGTCTTTTGATTCTTCCCATTCTTTCTTTTTATCGTCTATCCGATTTTTCTGCTTTTTGAAAGCCTTTCAGGTGGCAAAAATCCGTGCAATATTTCGTGAGATCGCTTTACGATATAAAACCGCATTTTTCCATAGTATGGAAAGCCCTTTTACTCGGCGTGTGATTTCACCGGCTTGGCTCTTTCCTATGGCATCTCGTTCTACAGGGAAAAGTGGCAGAAAAGAATTGCTTTAATCCTTTTTATCCATGAGTATGGTGTCTCCGCCCTTTATTTCTTCCCTGTCCCTTTATTACCCTGTATGGCAGAAGAGGACTGACTTACCTCATCGTTTACTGGGGACTATCCTTGATCCCCACCATAAGTGGGGAGGATTTTGATGCAAAGCATTCACTTTGCCTGTATGAATACCCTGTTTTTACCAATGCCTTAGAGGATTTTTGACGGAAAGCTCTATGACAGCGGAAGGACTTAGCAGATGCATCTTCCGTGTTAAAGGATATTTTGCTCTCCTTTGCTCTCTCCTGCTATTTTGGCGTCCTTCTTTTGAGCTAAGGGGCTTATCTGATTTTTGGAACCCCGATTATTATCGGGGAGATACAGTACGCACGGTAATGGAGATCTATCTGCAAATTATCGGTTTTTTCCGACTTTTCCAAAAGGCTGCAGCCATGAATATCTGCTTTTTGTCTTCCGCCTTTTTATCAGTCTTCTTTATCGCGATGTCCATGAAAAAAGGCGGATGAACGAAATAAGGGGCAGAAAGGAAAAACCGACTAAGACTGGATCAGCAGCATTGGATGAAATCCTCCGATCAAATGCTTTTGTTTTTCTTTTCTTTGCTTTTCCAGGCTCTGCAATATGCCTCCATTTTTCTCTATGGCTTTCTGTCGATTTAACAAAAGCAAATCTTTTTACTCTGGGAAAAATATGGGCAGTCTTTTTCAGTACAATCTTTCCACCATGGATTAAAGCTTGCTGTTGGCTTTTACCGCCTCCGTATTAGGCAGTTTTGCCTTTCTCTGACTTCTACCTATATGGAAAGAAAAGATGAAAAGAGGCAAAACTTGGACTTTGCCCTTTCTTTACCCTATTTGCTACCGGAACTTGCTTCGGTCTGCTTATATCCTGGCTTTTAATAAGGCGCCTTTAAAGCTTACCGGAACCGTATGGATTATGCTATTCTCTCCCTGCTTTTTCCGGCAAATGCCCTAGGCAGTAGATGCCAGTACTGCCTTAAGCCAGAGTCCCAAGAACTTGGAGCTTGCAGCAAGAGATTTGGGGCAAAAGCCTTCCATGGTATGCAAATCATTTTCGCTCTGGGAATATTGCCCAGCTTTTTCTCTTCTGTATATTTACAGTTTAGTCAGGGCTTAACCACTGCGGGAGCCATCATTTTTCCTAATCAGTGCAAAGACAAGGTCTTTGGTTTATACCCTTGTTCGATGCCATTAAACTCGAGGAGCTATGCTGTGGCTTCCTTGATATCGGGAATCATGATACTACTATCTTTAGCCTTTTCGCTTTTTACTGGGAAGGGTTCAAAAGTCTTGTATGCAGAAGGGGAGTAGGGATAAGATGCAAAGAGAGTTATATCAAGAGCAACGGAATACAGGGAGAGACTTTCTCAGGAGTACACTCAGGGAGAGCTGAACCTCCGAGTCCAAGCAATACTTTTGAAAGCTACTTTGGAGGGAATATCCTTTCGCCATGATCCGAAGGAGGATTTGGTTTTTAGAAGATTTTTCTATCGATAGAAGGAGGAGACTTTTGTCTCTTGGGTGAATCCGGCTGTGGGAAAACGACTTGTTTATAGCTTCGGAGGCTCTTCCGGAAAAAGGGAAAGATTTTCGATAGAGGGAAAGGATTATAGCGCTTTCCCCCGGGAAAAACGACCTGTATCCACGGTTTTTCAGTCCTATGCTCTTTTTCCTCATATGACGGTTTTGGAAAATGTCTGTTATGGCCTCAAATGGAAGGGCTTTTCGAGAGAGAGGAACAGCGGGATAGGGCGGTGCAACACCCGGATAAGGATGGAATTATGCGTCCTCGAGATGAATGCGACGCGTGGAGCTTAGAAGCGGCGGACAGCAGCAGAGGTGTGCTGGCCAGACCTTGGCGGTGGAACCTAAAGCTGTTGATGGCTGAGTCCTGCCAGCAACGTGATGGATGGGCTATCGAAAGCGATATTCGAAGAACTGGCGATGTATCATGTAAAACCTCGGACTTTCCGCCAGCCAGTTACCCGCGACCAGGAAGTAGGCCACGGAACTGGGGCACAGAATCGGCATTATGGAAAGTGCTAGATTCTCACCTCGGTACGCGGCGAAGGAGCTGCAGCCTAGCATCCGGAAAATGATTATATCCGGCGCCTTTTTCTCGGAGAGGGTTTCGTACTCTGGAAGGAAAAACATTTTCTTCTGCCCGGGAGGACTTTTGAGTCTCGAAAAGGGCCCGAGTAGAGCCTCTGTCCCTCGGAAGGCAGTGAAGTGGAAGTTAGAGAACTTCGAAAAAGGAAGGACGAGTACTTTCCTGAGGTGTCCCCGCCACCTACCGCTTGTATAGGGTGAGTATCTGCCCGGTGGAGAGGAAGTCCGAGGATATTGTTGCAGGCGATGCTCCTTCCTCGGAGGGAGAGAGCTAGTTTGAGGTATTTTCTATGAGAAAGGAGGAAGCAACGATGATTTACTTGGATAATGCGGCAACCAGCCAGTAGCCGAAGGAGGTTTTGAGAGGCGGTTCTTCATGCCATGGAGAGTGGCGTGGGAAATGCGGGCGTTCCACTCCATGAGGCGGCTCCACAGCTCACAAAAGACGGTTTTGATGCCAGAAGAGTTTCACTGACGGGAGTTCTTCATGGAAAGAATCCTGAGCTCTATTGTATCTTTACGAAAAACTCATACGGAAAGCTTAGAAACATAAGCATATTCTGGGCAGTCAGCCGGGAGCACTTGATTAAGCCACGGTGATGGAGCATGATTCTGGTCCTCGTCCTCTTCGATGCCATGGAGCGGGAGGCAGCAGGAGTCACAGTCCTTTGCGGTTTGGATGAGAAATGGTATCCTGACTATGCTTTAGAAAAGGCTGAAAGATACCAAAGCCATCGCTCACACCCATGCCTCCAACCTGACAGGAGATCTGCGGATTTAGGAAAGAATCTCCGCCTTTGTGAAAAAGAAAAGTCTCTGCTTTGGACTGTGGATGCCTCCTCAGACTGCCGGAGCTGACATGATATTGACGTGGAAAAGCTGGGTATTGACATCCTGTGCTTTACTGATGCCATAAACTCCTCTGGGGCCTCAGGGCACCGGAGGAATGCTGATTAAGGAAGGAAATTTCTCTACGCTCTTTATCTTACGAACTTGTGGTGGAAACCTATAAATGAAGATGAGTGCCTCGGCAGTATCCGGAATCACTTTGGAGGCAGGACCTGTAAATGCCCATGGCATTGCAGGACTTCGCGAGGGGTGGGCTCTATTCAAAGAGAAGGTCTGCACCATCCGAGAGAAAGAGCTTAGCTCTTAATGGAGCAGTTTTGCAAAAGGGAAATTGAGTCCTTCCCGGTGCAAAGCTCTCGACGGAAATTGTCGAGAAAGAAACGCTGCCCTCATTGTCAGCAGGAATTCTCATGCGGTACGATTCCGCCATATGGTCAGTGATGAATCTCAGCCTGGGTTTCTAATATTGCCACCAGAGCAGGAGGGTCATTTCAGTGCCCCTCTATGCATAAAGGCTTTTAAACAGTCGTGGAGCAGGCTGTGTCTACGCTTCAGCTTTATCATTTTGAAGACGAGGAGGGAAGTGGCTAAAGGCGTGGTGGAGGCTGGGTCTGTGCTTTCTGGAGGAAGGCTAGAGAACCCAGCAAAGTAAAAGTAGTAGATAGATAAAGACTATTTATACACCTGCAATATGTTAGCGTTATAATAATACTCTTGGTCAGACTTTTTCTCCGAATTTTGGTATAGCTTCCAGGAGAACCATTATTGAAAGGAGAAGCAAAAATGGACAAAACTTAGACTGTAAAGGCTTGGTTTGTCCTCTTCCCGTGGTGGAAGTTCAAAGTACAGGCTATGTGGAGGTGCAGGAAGGAATTCTTACTGCACCAGGACAAATGAGACGCGTACAGAATCAGAGGCATGGGACTGCAAATTTCAGTGCGCGGTAGCTTCCCAAAGCTTTGCAGGTGTTAGAATTTGAGGGCGTATTGAAGTGAAGAAGCAGGGATGGTGTGCATCCAAGGAGCAAAGAAGCTACTTGTACTGTGGTATTCTTCCAACAAGATGGGAGGGTGCAGAGGAGCTTGGCCACACTCTGACTAAGTCCTCTTTCTGTCTCGCTTTGAGCAATAAAGTGATCCCTTTCGCACAACGGCAAAATGGCTTCATGCAACAGCGGAGCTTTGGCTCTGACTCTCAGAGGACTCTCCGGGTGCTCCTGACCTAAAGACCTGGAGGAAAGCCGGAGTGCAGTTATCATGACCTGTGACTTTGGTGCAGACTACTATAAAATCAAGGGAGATAGTTGGCGTGGTATCATTTCCAATATGTATGAGATTGTGCACAGAGATGCAAGTCCGATAAACAAAAGATTATCAAACCATAATGAGAGAGGAAAACCTCACAAAATGCACCCTAAGCTTACACATACGGTGGATGCCCTGCAGATGGAGAGAAGCTGGGAAAGGAGAAGGACCTGCTGCGACGCATCTGATTCTCCGTCCGTGATTTCCAGGCCGGACTTGCGGAGCATGGCCTCCTGCGTCTCGGCTCCTCTGGAGAACAAGGAGAGCACTTTGCGTGGCTGTGTAGGAAGCCGAGTCTTGAGCCCAGTGCCGTACCAGTGATAAAATTTCTGTTTTAGAGCTTCCGTAAACTTTAGCTTTGTCACTTTTGAGTTTTCTATAGAATCTCCATAGGGAAATTTGCTGCAGAAATTTATTGCAGATTTCTTGCGAACTGTCTCGAGATTCCGACAGAGCACTCTCTCTCATGGCGCAGTGCAGTGTCTCACCTGGCGTGGATTAGTACCGTGAGCCTCCCGTCTTCAAAAACCAGTGTTGGATGTGTAGAACATCCTAGGGTGAGTCCGATTCTCACACACCTTCGCTAAATCTGCGCTATTTGTTGTTTCAGACTGCCCTTTATCGGGCAGTCTTTTCTGTAGGAGAAGATGGAAAATATCTCAGTATCATTACACAAAACCCAGCAGCATGCAGGCTCCCGCATTTACCCGACAGATTCTGAAATCTTATCAGCACCTTGGAGAAGAAGCAGGCTGTGATTTGGGGTCACGGGAAGACAAGCTTCGGATATTCCCTCCGTGGATTTTTCCGGTGTATTATGAATCAGGAATTGCCCTATCGGTTTTGGGAATGAGTGATGAGATGCCTTATAGGTACCAGATATAAAGATCTAACGAAGGAAATGTTGAACAGTTTGAAAGAGCTTTCTCAAAAAGCTGGAAGAGTATTGTCGGGTTTTCTCCGGTTTGATTCTTTGCCATCATCTATATCTGCTTACCGCATGGTGAGGGAAAAATGTCCCGATATTCCTATCTTTGCTTTTGTCATAATACGGATCTTCGTCAAATGGAAAGCATGATTTGGAAAAAGGAAAGAATTATCCAAAACATTCAAAAGCGGATAATATTTACACCCTAAAGAAGCTCAGAGACAGGAGGTTCTTCGCCTTTACGGAGTGAATCCTGAAAAGGTAGTAGAAATATCGGTATCGGCTATAATTCGGAAGTTCTTGAACGCCCACAGGAGATGGTCAGTCCCCATGGTATTCCCAGAAGAAGAATTAAAACAGCTTCAGGAGAAATTTTACCAAGGGAGAAAGTATGGACTGCTTTTGCCGGAAGCTTAGGGAGAAAAGGGGTATTTCTCTTTTAAGAAGCAAAGGCCTTTCTCAAAGGGAAGGAAGTTTCGCCTCTTTATGATTGGGGATAACGGAAATCAGGAGAAAGGAGGCGGTATGCCACGGCCAAAGCCTGCAGCTATCCCATCCACTTTTTAGGACATTTGGATTACTCTGACACAGGTACCTGGTATGATTTTCCGATTGTTTTCTTCTGCCTTCATTCTTTGCGGTACCCATGACGGTGATTAGATCTTTATGCCTGCAACGGATATTCAGCTTCGGTTTGATGGGACTGTCTTTGAGATGGCAGAGGCCAGCAAGGTGACTTTTCATGGATTCTCCTCCATACCCTATATTCCGGAAAGCATAGGTATGCAGGTGGGGCATGATTCCTGCAAGGACCCACGCCAACCAGAAGTTCCGGAGGAAGTGGATGTCAGCACCGAATTTCCACAACATTTGGTTACTCTTTGATCCCCAGTCCTCCGGAGGATTGCTACAGTATTCCCATGGAAGAAAAGGAAAGAGCCTGAAAGCTTTTGAAAGACAGATTTAGATACACGGTATCTGTATAAGATAAAGAGATTAGAGAAAAACATTATTCTCTACTAAAAACTTGCAACAATAGCAAATAAGGCAACAAGGACGTAGCATGAATATTAAACAGCTAGAAACATTTGTATCGTAAAAACAAAGTTTTCTAAACAGCAAGAGTTATATCTTACCATACAGTGAGTTCTTATATCAGTAGTCTGGAAGGATTTGGGGGTACAGCTTTTAACAGAACCACAAGAAGTGCATACCACCAATACGAAGGAGAACAGATTTATCTCTATGCAAAGGACATTGTGAATCTTCCAATAAAATTCGGAATGCCTTAAAAGATGAAGAGGAAGGAGAATTGAATGAAATTATGTTCCATCCTCCATTCCGGCGCAATACCTGCTTCCCAGTATTTTGAACTTTAGCAAACGATGCCAAATGGAAGTTTCCGTATTCAGGACAGACAACAGGGAGCAATCACCGATGTGGCAGAGCACCAGGCGGACGGCACCGGATCCATCGTTCCCATGTCCACTGCACTACCACTTGTTATGAAGATGAGTTAATTTTGGTCCTCCCAATACAGAATTACGAATAAAAGAAGGAAGGCTTTCTTTCTTGCGAAGCAGATTACATGATGGGAGAACGGTTCCGGAACAAAAGAGGCGGTAAATCTTTAACACAGATGGAACAAAGCCGGAGAAATGAAGGTGGTGCCGTTTGCCTGTACAGGTGCCATCACTTTCCGTTAAAGGAGGAATTGGGGTAGCCATAGTTTCCCACTTGCGCAGAAATGCGATTAAGAACCAAGAGCTTTTGGATTTTCCTCTTAAAAAGACGGATACTTCCGTAAAAAATATATTTGGTCAGCAACAGCCATTATCCCATGAGCAATCGGGTGAAACGCGCAATGATGCAGAATCATGTTGAAAAGCAAAAGATTTTATAAAGGATATTCATGAAGGAAAATTATAAACATCGTTGCCTATGACGGATCCCGATATTTTGGCTTGAAAAACAGAAGGGTAGGAAGCTACCATTCGGACTAGCTGGAAGGTTTCCAGAAATTCAGACAATGAAGAGGTAGGATATCAGTGCCTCAGAACCGATGGGGTTGCATGCCAGAGGATGGTACCAATGTATTTTTGGATACGGAGCTTTCCGAGGAAGAGATTCAGGATTACGAAATCGTTATCTTCGGAAGATATTGCCATTGTCTCCGTGAAGGTCAGCCCCAGCTTTCATGCCAGATGATACAATGCCCTGGGAAAATCTATCGCTATTCCTGCTATATCGGAAGAACAAAACCGGTTTTGATCAAAAGATTTTGCTCCATTGGAAGAGCCCGATTGGAGGCTATGCAGAGGCGGCAAGATTTTGATCAAAGCAGATTTAAACTCTGCGGTAATCCTAAGATGAAGAAATCCACCATTCGTTCCATAAGCAGTATTCGTATTCAAAAAGTCAAAATCTCTTCGATTTTACTTTGAAGGCAGCAGATTTTACAGTACCAATTCGGATTATGGTAGGGACACTTCTGAAGTAGGCTATTATAAAAAGGAAGCCGGGATATCCAGGATTATTGACAAAGATGAGCACAAGCCGGTTACAGTACCAGCAAAGGACACTTGTCTTATGAAGGTTCTTACGATTAGAAGTTGAAATTGAAAAAGCGTTGTTATGCTCCTTGGGAATAAGCATTTTATCCATAGTATGCATTGTTTAATATGGCTTAAGTCTGCTGTCCGAGTCGTCCCGGAACCTACATTGAGAATGTCGATGTTTCTTAAAGAGGGAAGAGCTCCAGGAATTATTCTCACAGAAAAGCGTCAGGATGCCTATCATCTTGTTGATCATCGATAAAACGGTCATCAAGAGAATCTTTATGGCAAAGGATATTCGTCTTACGTTATGATTCCGACTTTTTCTCATATTCCAAAACCGGATCCTTTCTATCTCTTGTTTTCTTTGGGAAGAAAAATTATGACTTTAGAGGAAGCCTGCACTATGATGAAGCTGCTCGGATGGCATCTATACAAAAGTATCTTGAGAGCATGACAGTCGATGAAGAAGCAGGGCAGCTTTCCTTACCGCCTATATTCCCCGGAAGAAGGCTATGTGCTGAGATGAGCAGTGGGCGGAAAATGATCGATAAAGCTCCGGACTGTGCTACAGCTTATCGGAGGAAGTTTCGGAATTGATTTCAGAGGAGATCTTATCAAAAGCCGGAGGAAAGAGACGGAGGAGCTAAAACCGGTGCTGAGGAAAAGACAGCTTGCAAGCTCTTCTTCGAGTATAACTTTCCGGTGAGACAATAGAACTGCACGCCCGGACCGATACCACCAGTGGATGGAGAAAACGAGAATTTCAATAAGAAGGCATAGGACTATGTAAAGAGCTAAAGGCTCTTACCGACTACCTGCAGGGAAGAGAAAGAGCTTTTTCATACAGACGGAAGAGTACTTTGTTGAAGGGAAAATACGGTTTTTCTTTCACAAAAGAAGAAGCGGCACTTTCCAGAAATTTAAAGTCCAATGAAGCGTAGTCAGAGAGCGGAGTATGACACGGTGTGTTCCGGGAGATGGAGCTGCGATTTAGGAAATACCTATGTGGAAGTGGATATTGCAAAACAAAAATGTTTTATGTAGAAAAACGGAGAAATCAAGCTTAGCTCTGATTGTGTGACCGGAAACGTATCCAGAAACAACGGAACACCGAGTGGTATTTATCCCTTACTATAAAGACAAAAAGAATGCTACTTTGAAGGGAGAGGATTACGAGCTCAAGGTGAGCTTTGGATGCCCTTTAATCGAGGAATCGGTTTTCATGATGCTTGGTGGAGAAATCGGTTCGGAGGAAATATTACCTAAGAGGCGGGTCTCATGGATGCGTGAATCTTCCTCCTCAGATTGCAGAGGATTTGTACCAGTTTGTTTATCAGGGTATGCCGATTATTTGTCATCATTAAGGGAAAAATAAAAGTATAGTAGAAAGAAGGATGAGAAGTGCAAGGGGAAGAAAAGCAAAAGCAGGAAGTACTGGTATGCAAAAGAGCGAGAAGCTTTTGCCTCATGAAGCCAAGGGAAGAGGGTTCAGAAGAAAGAGAGAAAATCCTATGGGAGAAAGGGGAAAGTCCTTTTCTCCTCTTTTTCGTTCTTTTTACCATTTCTTTCTGAATTTTTCTATGTATATCGTTATGGGAAAAATGTGATAGCGGAAAGGAATCAGCATAACGGAGAAACGGTAGTTGCTGAGCAGGATGAAAAGCCGGGAGAACAGAAAAAGAGGATAAGATTTCATAGCATCAACAAATTAAAGACAAAGGGGAGCTAAGCTTTCTTTTTCTCGGAAATGACTATTTAAAGTCGGAGAATGAGCTTTTTCACTACTGTTCAGGAGCACTGAAGAAAAATACGGCGGAAAGGTAGAATGGAATATTCCGGAGCTTCCCGGAAATGCTACTGCCTTATCCGGATATCTGAAACTACAGGAGGAAGAGCTTTCCGAGATGTGATTTTCTTTCCTTTTCTCGGATTATGACAATCCCTATACTCTTTCCTTATTATTACGAGCCTATTGCTGCGAGATTGCCAAAGAAATTTCCACAGGCAGAGATTTTGTGCCTGATTGGAGACCAGGCATTGCGGAGGATAGGCATACTCAAGGACAATGCTTTTGTGGTGAAGAATCTTGCAGAATATTATGGCATGGAAGTCATGAATCTTGCAGAGCTTATGGCAAAAAGCAAACTGAGCCCTAAAGTGTTTTTGACGGAAAGGAGGCCTACTCTGGCTTTGTTCAGCGTTTTTACCCTAAAATGCCTTTATAGAGGCTATTGAAAAAGCCGCGGATGGAAGGGCAGGAAGATGTGGCGAGCGAAGAAAACGCGCAGGATAGCTTTAAAAACCCCTTAAATAGTTTATTGGAGCAGGACCCCTATCTGCATAAAGATTTCTAAAGAAGAATTTCAAGGAAATCAGAGATACTGAGACTTACTGCTTCCCAAGGGAAAAATGGAAGCTTTTAGGCATATCCAGGAAACTAGCATTTTGCTCAGTCTGCTTTCCTTGGTTCCCGAGCGAATCAGATTGTCTTGTGGACTGACGTACTTGCCTATCTACAGCATGGAAGGAAGCATGTTATTTAGGCATACTACCACGAAGGAAATTCTTCCAAAAGGACAGATTCTTTTGCTTTTTGCCTCTAAAAGAGGAACGGAGAGTCATGAGCTTTATATGCTTTTCCAGCGATTCCTTTGGAAAGGGGCTGGAGAACTGACACCGCCCTTCCTGTTCCGGAAATGCCCAGCAGAGACTGCCGGAGCGGAAGCTTCTTCCGAGGCGTAGCGGAATCCTCCAGGAAAGCCGAGGCTGCTTCACGGAAAAATCGCCGGAGCTACCAAAACGGAAGAGAAGCCTGCTGCAAAACAGGAGGAGAAGACGGGCAGACAAAAAGCAAGAGGAAAGCAGTTCGAAGAGTATATTATTTCCGACCAGGGACCCGGAGATGTACGATAAAGATATATGGGAAAGTTTATCTGTTTTGGAAGAAAGCTACGGAAAGTCCAGAATATGGAAGAAAAGGTTACAGGAAGAGCCAGGGACGGATTGTGCCTGATTCAGGAAGACAGCTCATGGGGATTGAAATAAAAAGTTTGGACCATGACAGCTACTACTCGCTCTGGATGGACAGATTAAAAACACTATAATCAATATTTTGACTACAATATGGTGGTGGTGGGCAGTAAAGCATGCCACAGCATAGAAAAGTCATGTTCCCACTTTTAGATTATTACGGTAAGAGGTAGAAGGAAAATGTGATTTTTATATCTTCGACAAGAGCAAAAATCCGTTTTTGTGATATAAAAAGACAAGTGTTACTTTGGAAATCGGAATTACAGGAGTACAGAAAAATACGGTTTTTCCCAAGTATCAGAATAAACCAAAAAGCTTCTTTAGTGAATTATCTTCTAGAGAGAATTTGCGGAGAGAAGCTGCAAAAGAGATTTTCACATTTATTGTTGGAGAGATTATACGATATTTTTCTGTAGAAGGAAAGGTTCTGAAGAGAAGGAGCAGAGGAAGGGCAGAGGAAGCTACAAAAAGGAAAGAAAATCAGAAAGAAAAATACAAAAGAAGAAAATGCATTAACGAAAAAACGAAGCTGGGGTTACCCATTTGATTCACAAAAAGGAAAAGAGGACGGTAAAAAATGAGAGAGGAAGAGATCAAAAAGGCATTAGAAGAGAAGTTTTCCGAGCTTTATGGAAATACAGAAGGGATTCGCTATTTCTTTGCTCCGGAAGAGTCAATCTAATCTGAGAACACACGGATTACACGGAGGTCTGTCTTTCCTTGTGCTTTTAAAGTATGGGAAGCTATGCTGAAGAAAAGAGAAGATACTTTTCACTTTTACTCCTTTGAATGTGGAGGAGCGGGGGTGATTTCTGCCGGTGAAGATGATTTTACCCTCTAGAGGATAAGCAGTGGGCAGCTTAAAGGGTGCGATTTGGGCTATGGAAAAAGGGCCTGGAGATTCCCTGTGTTTAGATTTGGTGCTTTACGGAAATATTCCCAATGGCTCCGGTCTTTCTTCTTCCGCTTCTTAGAGGTCTTAATGGGAAGTATTTGCAAAGAACTTTCTACGGTCTTTCCGTGAGCTACCCGGAACTGGCATTTAATCGGCAGTACAGTGAAAATCAATTATAATGGGATGAACTGCTGGAATCATGGACCAGTTTGCCAGTGCCATGGGAAGAAGGATCATGCTATTTTTCTTGGATACCGCCACTCTGCAATTTTCTATACTCCCTATTGTTTTAAAGGATCGTGCATCATTATCAGTAATACCAACAAAAAGCATAGCTCATTGGTTCTGCCTACAATGACAGAAGAGAGAGTCGGAGAAGCTCTGGGAATTTTACAAAATTCCGCTCTATTAAGAGCCTTGGAGAACTTCTCCGATGAGGATTTCTTTGCCTTGATGAAATTTCCGACCCCATTATTCGGAAAAGAGCAAAGCATGCGGTCTTTAGAGAACAACAGAGCATTGCAGCGAAAGAAAGCCTTTGGAAGAGGAGTTTGCATCGCTTTGGTGAATTAATGAATCTTTCTCATGATTCTTTGAGAGATGATTACGAAGTTTCCTGCTAGAAGAGCTAGATACGTGGTGGATGGCAAGAGCTCTTCCCTATGTTTACGGTCTCCCGCATGACAGGGAGGCAGGTTTTCGTGATGTACCGTTACTCTTTTAGAAAAGGAGAAGAAGGAAGAATTTATGAGAAAGAGTGGCGGAGAGCTACGAAAGAAAAGATTGGCTATCCCTGCAAGTTTTTATGAGGCATGAGGTTTCGACGGTCCCAGAGAGCTATAAGAAAAGAATGATATTTGCAACTAGGGCAGAAATTTGCAATTTTCCTAGAGTTTTGCAGAAAACAAGGAGGCAATGAAGATTTTAGTTACCTGGCGTTGCAGGCTATATCGGTTCCCATACCGTTATTGAGCTTTGGCGGAAAACTATGATGTGGTGGTTTCGATACTTCTATAATTCCAGCAAAAAAGGCTATAGAGCGGTAAAAGGAAATCAGCGGAAAGGATTTTCCCTTCTATGAGGCGGATATGCTGAAAAAGAGGACATGGAAAAGATTTTCTCGAGCATCCGGATATTTCCGCGGTAATTCATTTTACGAGCTTAAAAGGCAGTGGGAGAGTCTGTTGGAAACCTCTTCGTATTATCATGATAATCTGTTAGGAACTCTAAATATTCTGGAGTGTATGAAAAATACGGCTGCAAAAACTTTATTTTTCTCTTCCTCCGCAACAGTTTACGGAGATCCGGCGGAGATTCCCATTACGGAAAACTGTCCCTAAAAGGAACCTGCACCAATCCTTATGGCTGGACGAAGTGGATGCAGGAGCAGATGCTATGTGATGTGCAAAAAGGCCAAATCCGGATTGGAATGTGATTCTCCTTCGTTACTTTAATCCAATCGGTGCCATATTTCGGAAAAATCGGAGGGATCCTAGGGCATCCCAAACAATCTCCTTCCTATATATGGCAAAAGGTGGCTTCAGTGCCTGAGAAAATCCATGTCTTTCGGACAGGATTATCCCACTAAGGATGGAACAGGCGTCAGAGACTATATTCATGTGGTAGATCTGGCTAAGGGGCATGTTAAGGCGGTAAAGCGTTTAGAGAAAAATGATGGTGTTTTGGTATGTAATTTAGGAACTGGAAAGGGCTATTCCGTGCTGGAAATTATTCATGCCTTTGAAAAAGCCTGAGGAAAGACTCTTCCCTTATGTGATAGAGGAAAGAAGGGCAGGAGATGTGCTACCTGTTATTCCAGCCCCAAGAAGGCGGAAGAGGTTCTAGGCTGGAAGGCGGAGAAGGATATTCTGGAAATGTGTCAGGACAGCTGGAGATGGCAGTCTCAAAATCCCAACGGATATGGAGAGTAAGGGAAGATGGTAGAGGAACTATTACAGGACTTGTGGCCTATGGCGCTTATTGTAAGCTGATTGAGGAAGCGGACTTTGTTTATATCTACAACAGTCTGGCTACTTTACTTTACAGGGTAGAACCTAAGATTATTCTTATGAGAAAATTCAGGAAAAGTTTCAGGGAATTTCCAAGAAAGCATAGAAGACGGTTCATATTTGGAAAGTTTACTGTCGAAAACTTTTATCCCGTGGCCTTGGAAAAAGGCATTTTTAAAAGAGGATAATGTGGTGGAGCGGGACCTTTTTGGACACCAGAATCATGGGGAATTCTTACAGACCGTCCAGCCATGTGCAAGAAAAGTTCAGGAATTTTATCAGGACTCTCCTCAAAAAGCTACAGAGTATTTTCTACAGAATTTAGCCAAAACAATGACTATATTCGTCGCCTACGAATTCGGAAGGATATTCATTTTCATAAGGAAACAGACTACGGTCCTGTGGAAATCAGCATTAACCAAAGTAAACCGGAGAAGGATCCGAAGATGATTGCCCTCCTTGGGAAGATGCAGTCCTCTTCCTATCCGGCTTGCATGCTTTGTAAAGAAAGCGAGGGCTATGGAGAAGACTGGACTTTCCGGCAAGGAAAACCATAGAATTATTCCCATAAACCTGGCAGGAGGAGTTTTTCTCAGTATTCTCCTATGTGTATTATCCGAGCATTGCATTGTCTTTCCACAAGGAGCATAAGCCCATGCGGATTTCGCGGAAATCTTCCCAAGCTTTTCTCCTTTGTAGAGCAATTTCCCATTATTTTGTGGGCTCAATGCGATCTTCCCATTGTGGGAGGCTCCATCCTTTCCCATGAGCATTTTCAGGAGGACTATAACTTTCCTATGGAAAAGGCGGAAGTTGAGGAATACTACATTGGAAAACTATCCTACTATACAGGCCGGAATGTAAACTGGCCCATGTCCGTGATTCGCCTAAGGAAAGGATCCTTCTGAGCTATCCTCCTGCGGAACGATGATTTTAGAGCGTTTCCGAAACTATTCCGATCCGGCGGTTTCCCTCCATGCCTTTTACGGAGGAGACTCACAATACCATTACTCCCCATTGCCAGAAGAAGGGAGAGGACTTTTGAGTTGGATTTGGTTCTGAAACAACCTGTACGAGGAGCATCCCTGGGATTGTTCCATCCCCATGAGGAGTATCACCATATTAAGAAGGAAAAATATCGGTCTTATCTGAAGTCGATGGGTCTTGCAGTTCTTCCTGCAAGACTGAAGCAGGAGCTGGAAGAGTTGGAAGCAGCACTTGTTTCCGGAGAAGATTTAGAAAAAGAAAGCCTTAGAAACATGCGGATTGGGCCGAGGAGATTTTAGAAAACATCCCCATCTTTCCTCGGACAATGTCCATGAGAGTGTAGACGTGAGAAGTGGCAAGGTTTTCATGGAGGTTCTTTCCTGCGCGGGGAATCTTTAAAAGGGATGCAGAAGGAAGAGCTGACCTTCCGTCGTTTTACGAGTGATTCCAAAAGCATAATTTTGAAATAGAAAATAGGGCTGTAGGATAAGCTCAACATGGCGAGGCAAGCTCAATAGAGAGTCAGGGAAAAGCCCGGGAAACAAAAAGGAGAAAAATGGCAAGAGCTATAATGCAGACAGTATTACTGTTTTAGAGGATTGGAAGCGGTAGAAGAAGGCCGGGGAATGTATATCGGATCCATCGGAAGCAAGGGGCTTAAATCATTTGATTTACTGAAAGTGTGGATAATTCCGTGGATGGCATTTGTGCAGGATATTGTACGAAATTTCCGTAACTCATAGACGGTTCCTGTACGGTACTGGATAACGGGACGTGGAAATTCCGTTGACCGCATAAGAAGGGACATTTCTGCTGAAAGAATCGAATGACGACCCTCCATGCCGGAGGAAAGTTTGATGATAGCTCCTATAAAACCTCCCGGAGGCTTACACGGCGTAGGTTCCGTGGTAAAATGCCCTGTCCAAACTATATGCGGTCAGGGTTTATCAGAATGGAAAAATTTACGAAGATGAGTACGAAAGAGGGATACCAAGACGGAGCTGATTGACGGCCTCTTGCCGGTGGTGGGAAAAACTAAGACCGGCATGGAAAACCACCTTTATTCGCGCATGAGCAGCATTCGAAAAGACCTGTTTTAGGAGGAGTGGCTGATGTCCCGCCTCCACGAGACTGCTCTATCTGAAATCCGCACTTCAGTCTCTCATTTTCCGGGATGAGCAGGGAGAGAAGTCGTTAGCAGAGATTACTGTGAGCCGGAAGGTCTTCATGCCTTTTCGTAGAGGAGCTAGTAAAAGAGATCAGAGAAAATTGTGTCTCCAGTTATTTCCTTTCAGGGAAAAGAGCGGTAAAAGACGAGAGTGGAATGTGCCTTCCAGTTTACCGACAGCTTCGAGGAAAATCTTCTGGGCTTTTGTGATCGGGCATCTATGCCCAGGAGGGGGGAAACCCTACATCGTGGGCTAAAGACCAGAATTTGCCCAGCTGATGAATTCTGCGCAAGACAATTGGGAATTTTAAAGGGAAAAGGATCCGAAACTTTACCGGAGCGGATACCAGGAAAGCTGGTATGGTGGCTGTGCTTTC
>BNJV01001035.1_pt1 | contig 181032 bp, 245 predicted proteins | sample 8540591 | NCBI WGS metagenome assembly BNJV01 (sample SAMD00202457, study PRJDB9452) | human saliva metagenome | host: Homo sapiens
AAGTGGGCATTTATCCATTATTTTAGAAGCTAAAGAAGATATATGAGATGGCTGTGTAAGAGACGCTTTCCTTGGGTACGATTTAAGGACGAATCCGAGAAAAATTAGAGTAAAAATTATAAAGTGGGTGTCAAATACTTTTTGAAACCCACTTCTTATATGCAACTATATAAAAAATGGGAGCTGCCGCATCAGATAAAATCTTTACAAATCGTTATAGTAATGAAGTATCAAGCCCCTCTGCTAAGGCGATGGCAAGCACTCCAGGGCCAATGTGGCAGGCAACTGAAAGTGAAAAGCGGCTGCATTTCAATCTCATAGTCCGGGGAAGGCTTCCAGACTTCTTTTTCCATTCTAAAAGCATCATCAAGATAAGCCCCGTAGGCAATTAAAAGATGAAGATTTTATCTTTGCGGCTGCATCCTTAAAGCGGCCTTCCATATCCTTTCTAATGGCATCTATCATGGTCTTTCTTAGCCTGTGCCTTGCCTCTGCATTTTGCGTAAGCATCTAACTTATCTCCCTGAATCTGAAGTACAGGCTTTAAGTTAAGTAGAGTTCCTATAGCTGCGGCAGCAGGTGTGATTCGTCCGCCTTTTTTTAGGTATTTGAGTGTATCAAGAGATACATAGATAGCTGAGCGGTCTGCCGTTCTTTCAAGGTATTCCTTGATTTCTTTTGCATTCTTACCCATCTTGCAAGCTCAAGTGCATCAACTATGGAGCGGTACTGGGTGACAGACACTCTTCTGTTATCTACTACCTGAACCCTGCCGTCAAAAGTCCTCTGCAAGCATAGCAGCAGTTGAAGCTGTGCCTGAGAGTCCACTTGATATAGGTATAAATACGAACCTCATCGTGGGTTTTAAGGAGTTCATCCCAGGTATCTGTCATGTCTCCGGGTGATGGCATCGAAGTCTTTACATCTACAGCATCATCCTGAAGGGCGCATAAAACTGCTCACTGCGTCATAGTAACACCGGCAAACTCTATTTTGTCATTTATAAAAAAAGGAGATGGCTGGATGAACATCCCCATTTTCCTTTAGCTTCTTCCATAGAAATTCCCGGCATTACTATCTGATATTATTGCAATTTTCATTAAAATCCCTATCCTTATTATAATGGTAAATGATACAGGATCGCATAGCCTTACTACCCCGCAATCCATTCAAAAATGATATGTTTAAACATTATCCGATATTTGGACAATAGTCAATATATAAATCGAAATAAATGTGATTTTTGGCAATATGCCGAAGTGGATATAATTGTGGTTTAATGAATATCATCATATTCCCGCCAGTTTTGCTATGGGGATGCGACTAAAGCAGAAGATAGAAGAGGTGAAAAATGACTACTGATGAGAAATGGATGAGACAGGCTATAAAAGCAGGCTAAAAAGGCAGAGAAAACTGGAGGAGGTGCCTATTGGCTGCGTTATAGTTCATAATGATAAGATTATTGCAAGGGGATATAACAGGAGAAATACTGACCATACCTCGCTTGCACATGCTGAAATGATGGCAATAAAAAGCCTGCAAAAAATAGGTGACTGGAGGCTTGAGGAATGTACTCTCTATGTAACTCTTGAGCCCTGTCAGATGTGTGCAGGAGCCATAGTGCAGTCGAGAGTGAAAAAGGGTTGTCATAGGGGCAATGAATAAGAAGGCAGGCTGTGCAGGCTCTATATTTAATCTCCTTGAGGAGGACAGGTTCAACCATAAGGCAGAGGTAACAAGGGAATACTTGAGGATGAATGTGCAGAGATGATGAGTGAATTCTTTAGAGGACTAAGGGCGAAAAAAAGCCATGCATTTTGCTTCGAAACAGCTTCACAGACGGTACCTAAGTGAAGAACTCAGCCCAGGCTCCCTTACGGCACATGAAAGATTTTTGCTTAGTGCTGCTTTGTTCCCCAACCTGACACGGTTCATAGCTCTCATTGCGTAAGACCAAGGCTTCAACATCCCTCCGCCTGGGGCGGCTCTGCAGAACTGTCCCTCAGACAAAAATATCACCCCTACTAGAGCGGATTGTAGGTACAGGGCACCGCTATCTCCCCGGCTGCATGGTAGTAATAGTATAGTGAAAATGAGGCTTTATGTCAAGTGGGATAATAAGCCTGCCATTTTGCTACTTATAATCATATACCGCCGGGTATTAATATAAACATTAGGAGAAAAGAGGAGCGTAAATATACTGACAATATTGTATGTATAATAGAAAAACTGATAATAACTTGACTGATATAATTGAAAGTGTTATATTTTAAAGTGACTATAGTTATTTTGTAGAATTCTCTTGCGAAAAGAAACTATACAGAGAAAAGAGGTGAGAGGTATTATGAAAGCATAGAAATAACAAAAAGAACAGTATTCTATATTTATGCAATGCAGTTTGCTTTGATAATGCTACTGATAGCATTATTCCCGCCAGGAAAGTGGTGAACTCAGGAATCTTATCACGGCACTGGGAAATTATGAGTTTAGCATCAGAGAAAGACTGTTGATAGGAGCACTTGGATTGTCGGTATGGTTAATAATATATGGATTTTTCATAAAGAAGCAGACTCTAGAATGGATAATAATGATAATATTGTTCATTCACATCTTAATATTGATTTGTAGTAATGAAAGAATATTCTCACTGATATAATGTATATAAAGCTAAGGATGTATTTGTTAATTCTTAGCTTTGGATTACTATATGATTAGAGGGTAGATCATATTGACACCTGTCTATTTTTGAGGATAATATAGCCCTTTAGAATTTTCTAAAAAATGAAGCAGTATCATGGAGTATTAAAAGAGTAGAGAACTAGAAAAGAAAGTGCTAAAGAGAATGGAAGTAAGGCTATACTCAGTAAAAAATAAGTAGGTGTTTATGAGATCTGATAAATCAGAAAAGTGATGGAAATATCAATTACAGATTTCCATCACTTTTTATACTATCAACCATAATTTGAATTTCATCAGGGCTTTTTCGTCATCTACAGGAGTTTTAGCAATGTCGGCGCCGAGTTCTTTTAGCTTTTCTTCAAAATGCTCGTAGTCCCTTTCGATATATTCTATCTGGTCAACCTCGCTTACTTCCTCAGAACAAAGGCCTGCTATCACAAGGGCTGCTCCGGCTCTTAGGTCAGGAGAACTAAGCTTTGCGCCTGAGACTTCTCGACACCATCTATAATGGCATTATTTCCCTCTACTTTGATGTTAGCACCCATCTTAGTAAGCTCATCTGTGAACTTGAAACGGTTCTCAAATATACTTTCAGTAACCACACTGGTTCCATTGGCAAGAGCCAAAGAGTAGTTATCTGAGGCTGCATATCTGTAGGGAAACCAGGATATGGAAGAGTCTTTACATGAGTATGGGTCAGTCTCTCTTTGGCACAGACTCTGATAGAATCATCAAATTCATGTATTTCAGCACCCATTTCAAGCAGTTTTGCGGTAATTGCTTCCATGTGTTTTGGAATCAGGTTCTTTACAAGGACATCACCCTTTGTTGCGGCTGCGGCCACCATGTAAGTTCCTGCCTCTATCATATCAGGTATAATAGAATATTCACTTCCGTGAAGCTTCTCAACTCCAACTATTCTGATTACATCAGTACCTGCACCCTTTATGTCGGCACCCATACTGTTAAGGAAGTTGGCTACATCTACGACATGAGGCTCCTTAGCCACATTTTCCATTATGGTCTTGCCTCTCGCAAGGGTAGCCGCAAGCATGATATTAATAGTAGCACCTACGCTTGATACATCAAAGTAAATGTGGTTTCCAATCAACTCATCAGCTCTTACAGCAATAAGGCTGTGCTTTATGTCAATCTCTGCGCCGAGTGCCTCAAAGCCCTTGATATGCTGGTCTATAGGACGGCTGCCTATATTACAGCCACCGGGGAATGCCACCTTGGCATCTTTGTTCTTGCCAAGAAGAGCGCCGAGAAGATAGTAGGAAGCTCTTATCTTTCTGATAAACTCATTATCTACACAGAAGTTAGTAATGGTTCCACCATTTATCCTAACTGTATGATTATCTATTCTTTCAACAATGGCTCCTATTTCTTCAATGGCACTAAGAAGCACCTGTATATCACTAACATAAGGAAGATTCTCTATCTTAACCGGCTCGTTACACATAATGGCAGCGGCTAAAATACCAAGTGCAGCATTCTTAGCTCCACTTATAGAAACTTCGCCAACGAGAGGCCTGCCGCCTCTGATTACATATTCATTCATCTTAACCCCTTTTACTAGGGTCTTTTTAAGGTATAGTTATTTTTAATTAGAGTATGTGAAGATATAATTATCCATCTATCACTCAATTATAACGAGTAAGTGGATAGGTGTCAATATTTCGGGGAGAGTTTGACAAAATGAGGGCTCTGTATTAAAATTATAAAGTTAGGAAACAACTGTAAATATTTGCTTTTCAGGCAAAGAAGGCAGGTAAAATTTGCTTCAAATTATCCTGGTGAATTTGCAGAGTAGAGGTTAGTCAAAATGGAGCAAATAATTTGGCTTTGATATATTTACCCTGAAAAAGTCAGATATTTGAGAAATAAAATGTATAGAAAAGAGGAAGAAAATGGCAAAAAGATAAGAAAATGGTAGAAGAAATTACTTCTATGAACGAAGATTTCGCGCAGTGGTACACCGATGTTGTTAAAAAGGCTGAGCTTGCAGATTATTCAAGCGTGAAGGGCTTTGTAGTTCTCAAGCCTTATGGCTTTGGTATTTGGGAGAATATACAGAAAACCCTTGATAAGATGTTCAAGGAGACAGGTGTAGAAAATGTATGTATGCCACTTTTTGATTCCCGAAAGTCTTATAAATAAAGAAAAAGACCATGTTGAGGGCTTTGCTCCGAGGCAGCCTGGGTAACATAAGCGGCTCTGAAGAGCTTCAGGAACGACTTTGTGTGCGTCCTACCTCAGAGACCTTATTCTGTGATTTTTATTCAAAGGATATCCGCTCATACAGAGACTTACCTAAGGTTTATAACCAGTGGTGCTCAGTCGTAAGATGGGAAAAGGAGACCAGGCCATTTCTTCGTACAGAGAATTCCTCTGGCAGGAAGGACATACTGCACATCGCTACAGAGGAAGAGGCTCAGGAGAGAACCATCCAGATGCTAAATGTCTATGTGGACTTCTTTGAGAAAGAGCTTGCTATCCCTGTGATCAAGGGACAAAAGACCGAGAAGGAGAAGTTTGCCGGTGCAGTATCTACCTATACTATCGAGGCTATGATGCACGATGGTAAGGCTCTTCAGTCAGGTACAAGCCACAACTTCGGTGATGGATTTGCAAAGGGCTTATGATGTTACATTTACAGATAAGGACAATACTATCAAAATACTGCCACCAGACCTCCTGGGGAGTAAGTACCAGAATGATAGGTGCTCTTATCATGGTTCACGGTGATGACAACGGTCTGGTGCTTCCTCCAAGGATTGCGCCTACACAGGTGATGATAGTTCCTATTATGCAGAACAAGGAAGGTGTGCTTGAGAAGGCAAATGAGCTTAAGGAAGGCTGTCCGCAGACTTTAGAGTTAAGCTTGACGACAGCGACAAGACACCGGGCTTTAAGTTTGCTGACCAGGAAATGCGCGGTATCCCTGTGAGAGTGGAGATTGGGCCTAAGGATATAGAGGCAAATAAATGCGTGGTGGTAAGAAGAGACAATCACGAGAAGATTGAAGTTTCTCTTGATGAACTTGAGGCAAAGCTTAGTGTTATCCTTGAGGATATTCAGAAGAACATGCTTGAAAGGGCAAGAGCACATAGAGACAGCCATATCTACAGTGCTGATACCTATGATGAATTTAAGGAGACTATTGCTAATAAACCGGGCTTTATAAAGGCACATTGGTGTGAGAACAGAGAATGTGAAGACAAGATTAAGGAAGATACTTCAGCTACAGCAAGATGTATACCTTTTGAGGACGGCAATTCAGAAGGAAAATGTATCTGCTGCGGTAAGCCTGCTAAGAAGCTCGTTTATTGGGGAAAGGCATATTAATGCATATTACATTACCTACAAAGGTAAAACAAATAATATCAAAACTTGAAAAAAGCAGACTTTGAAGCCTATGCAGTCGGTGGCTGTGTGAGGGACTCTATTCTTGGGAGAAGTCCTGAGGACTGGGATATAACCACTTCCGCAAAGCCGGAGGAGGTTAAGAGGCTCTTTAGTGCCACCATAGACACAGGCTTACAGCATGGAACAGTGACTGTAGTCATAGAAAAAGAGGGCTTTGAGGTCACTACCTTTAGGCTTGACGGAGATTATACAGATGGAAGGCATCCCGACAGGGTTGCCTTTACCTCTTCTTTGACGGAAGACTTAAGGAGACGGGATTTCACTATAAATGCTATGGCATACAGTGAAAATAGAGGACTTATAGATGAGTTTGACGGTGAAAGAGACCTTGAGGACGGTGTCATAAGGGCTGTGGGAGAGGCTTGTGAGAGATTCTCTGAGGATGCACTCAGGATGCTTCGTGCCATAAGATTTGCAGGTCAGCTAAACTTTAAGATAGCTGATGAGACATTTGACGCTATAAAAGAGCTTTTCCCCAAACATTGCCAAGGTAAGTGTAGAAAGGATAGCAAAAGAACTTGAGAAGCTGCTCCTATCGGGTAATCCTGAGTACATAGCTCTTGTGTATGAGACGGGTATCTTCTCAGTCATTGCTCCTGAAGTAGCAATGCTTTTTGAAAATGGTGAGATATCCGCTTCGATTAAGGCACTTAGCGGCTTCATTTCCTGAAAAGAAAGAGTTATATCAGATAAGACTAGCCATCTTCTTAGAGGGCTTGGGGGCTGATAAGGCTGCAAAGCTTCTTAAACGCTTAAAGCTGGACAATGACACCATAAATACAGTGAAAAAGCTCCTAGGGCTCTCACTTAGGGAGTAGAGAATAACGAAACCGATATGAGGAGAACAGTTAAGGAGGCAGGGCATAAGATGATGCCTCTCCTTTTGGAAATGAGAAGAGCAAAAGGGCTTAAAGACAATAAAGACCTGTATCAGACCGTCATTGACAACGGCTATTGCACCAGTATCAGCGAGCTAAATATCAACGGTAAAGACCTTATGGATGCAGGCATACCAAAGGGAGCTCTTATAGGGAGTACGCTTGAGAGACTTTTGGAGCTTGTTATAGAGAAGCCAGAGCTAAACACAAGGGAAAGTCTGCTTTTGGAGGTGAGGAGGAATGAAGAGTAGCCGATTATTGCCCATAATCATTATGTTATGCTTAACCGGACTCGGAATATTTGTAGGTGTAAACACCATTATAAATGCCAAGAATAAAAGGCCACCTATAAGCCCTAAGCCAAATGAGATAGTAGAGGTATCTCCTGCGGCTGTCACAGAAGATACACAGAGCGGGACTGTGGCTGTGCTAAGGGGGATAGACAGGGTAAATAACAAGATAGGCGTCTATCTTGCGGGTGAAATGAGAGAGACCAGTTATTCTTATGATTTGGCGACCTCAGTAAAAAGCAAGAATGACAGAGAGCTTGTGATGCCTGAGCTTCCGCTTGGAAGTATTATTAATATCGAAGTAAATGAAGACACAGGTATGCTTAGTAAGGTAGCGGTCAACAAAGAGGCTTGGGACTATCAGGGAGTAAAGAACCTCCAGATAGATGAGGTGCTCTCCAAGATGACAATTGGAGAAACCAACTTTATGTATGATGCAGGGCTTACAGTAATAAGTGGGAATGATAATGTCAGTCTTAGGAATATAGAGCCTGCGAAGGATGTACTGGAAGTCAGAGGACTTGGAGAAAAAATCTTCTCTTTAAGTGTGACAAGGGGACATGGAGTACTTGAGTTTGCTGACTATGACGATTTTCTTGGTGGAAGCATTGAAATAGGCTACGATGTATTTGATGATATCGCAGAAAATATGAAGTACGTCCTTAAAGAAGGGCAGTATAAGGTCATTCTAAAGAAAGACAATCTTACGGTAAATAAGGTTGTAGATATAAAAAGAGATCAGACAGAGGTACTAAGACTCTCGGGCTATACAGCTGAAATGACTAAGACCTCGAAGGTGACTTTTAGCCTCTCGCCAAGCAGTGCGTCTATAAGCATTGACGGTAAGGAAGTGGATGCAGGTAAGACGATTGTGCTAAACTACGGCGAATATTTGGTTAAGGTCAAGGCGGATGGCTATGTGGGCTGGGAAAGCGTAGTGACCATATCAAAGCCTAAGACTGTGATGAGTATTGCTCTTGCCATGAAGAAGGAAAAGGCAGAGGAGGAGAAGAAGGATGACGGAATGGCAGAGCCGTCTACAGATGTAGAAAAAACTGATGATGACTCTGAGGAGACCGGTATTTCTGAAACGCCTACAGAGGATGATGAGGATAAGGAAATAAAGGTAAGAACTGACAGTACAAAGAACATTTTCTTTAGGAAGCCTGTAGGGGCAACCATTTCCTTTGACGGCAGGGTAATAGGAGATGCACCTTGCGAGATGACAAAGGTAACGGGTGAACACGAGATTACCCTTAAGATGGATGGTTACGAGACTCAGACCTACACTATAAACATCGAAGATGACGGAGAAGACGCGGTGTTTAGTTTCCCGGATATGATAAAGGAGAAGGAGTAAATAGCTTAATTTGACTTTTACCTACAAACATGGTATGATTAGGGGGCAGTTGTACAAGCGTGCTTGTATACAAATGTATGTTGCATATCCTGATTATATCAGGGTTAGGTTGATAACTTAATAGTTGGGAGGCTTAATCATGGGAAAAGTTGATGTAAAGGCAGTCCGTAATGCAGTATACCGCGCCATTGGAAGCAGAGTCGTAGTCAAAGCCAATCGTGGCAGACATAGATTCGATGTGAACGAAGGCGTGATTAAAGAGGTTTATCCTCACGTGTTTATGATTGAAATAAATGATAGTGAGGAAGATGCAGGTAAGACTGTTTCTTACACCTATACCGATATCCTTACAAAGGATGTACAGCTTCAACTTTGTACATAATAAAATAAATCCTTAATAACAGAGATAAATTCAGAAGAATAGACTTGTTATTAGGATTTTTATATTTTTAGAGCAATTACTTTAAGAACTTTATACACGCAACTGCATAAGCAGCATTTCTCAAATATAAAAATCCCATCTGCATCTAAGTAAATAGTGCAGATGGGACAGTATTTTAGTGCATTTAAATCTGTTTCAAAATATTTGTAGTCCTGTATTTTTCAAAGCTGCAGTACTAATTGCATATGTCTGCATTTTGAAACATATAGCGTTATTACATCAAATGTCTTTCCCTTATGATATAGCCGTCTCTATCTCTTGTAGGGCGCTTTGGCATTTCCCAAGCAAAATGGTCTGTATGAAGCATATGATGTGCCTTATGTGAGTTAGGAGTAGCAAAGTAGTTCTCATAGAGAGACTTGATATCAGGGTTATCGTGTGAGTAACGGATTTTGGAGTTCTTGTCAAGGAAGTAGAGATTCTTTCCTCTGGCAAAAAGCAAGTTCCTCACCGTCGTGTATAGGCTGACCACCGCCGCCTACGCAGCCTCCCGGACAAGCCATAACCTCTACGAAGTCGTACTTCTTAGTTCCTGCATCTATTTCCTCTATAAGCCTTCTTGTATTTGCAAGGCCGTTTACTACAGCTATTCTAAGGTCGATGTCTTTGAGATTGAAGGTAGCCTCTGTAAGTCCTGTTTTCTGTGACTCAGCTCTTATTACCTTGAAAGCATCAGGAGGGCAGTTTTCGCCCATTAGTGAATGGTAAGCTGTTCTAAGAGCAGCCTCCATAACACCGCCGGTAGCTCCGAAGATAATACCTGCACCTGTTACATCGTGGAAAAGGTGGTCAGGCTCAGAATCTTCAAGTGTCTCAGGAAGGATATGGAAAGCCTTAATCATTCTAACAAGCTCTCTTGAGGTAAGCACGCAGTCTGTATCGTGTCCTGCATATTCCTCGTGGAAGAATTCCATATTGCGCTCACCCTTTTTAGCTACACAAGGCATGATAGCTACTGAATATATGTTTTCAGGATCTACCCCAATTTCCTGAGCAAAATGAGTCTTCATAACTGAACCAAACATCTGCATTGGTGATTTAGCTGATGACAGCTGGCCTGTAAGGTGAGGGTAGTTACTCTTAAGGAAGCGCACCCAACCAGGACAGCAGGAGGTAAACATTGGCTTATCTTTAAGCTCTCCATTTGAGAATCTGGCTATGAACTCGCTTGCTTCCTCCATTATGGTAAGGTCAGCAGAGAAGGCTGTATCAAATACATAGTCGACACCGATTCTTCTAAGAGAATCAAATATCTTTCCAACAGTGGCTTCGCTAAGGTCAAGTCCAAGACTTTCACCCCATGCAGCTCTTACAGCAGGAGCTACCTGAACTACAACCACCTTCTTTGGATCAGCAATAGCTCTTAAGAATTCCTCAGTATCATCTCTTTCTTTAAGAGCACCTACAGGACAGTGGGTTATACACTGACCGCAAAGAGAACAGTCTGCTTCTGCTATTGTTCTTGAACCTGATACATTTATCGTTGATCTTGCACCTGTGCCCTCAAGAGTCCAGATACCAAGCCCTGCAACCTTATCACAGACCTGCACGCAGCGCATACATTTGATACATTTTTTAGAATCCCTTATAAGTGGGAATGTCTTATCCCATTCCTGAACCTCAAGACGCTCCTCATAAAGAGTGTCTGTGATGTTTAGGTCATTTGCAAGAGTCTGAAGCGAGCAGTTACGGCTTCTTACGCAGGTTGCACATTTGCAGTCGTGCTGTGAAAGTATCATCTGTACTGTTCTGCGTCTTGCAAGTCTTACCTTAGGGCTGTTGGTATATACTACCATCCCTTCTTCAACCTTGTTGTTGCAGGCTGTTACAAACTTATCCTTGCCCTCTATTTCAACTATACAAACACGACAGGCAGCTATTTCATTGATTTCCTTTAAGAAACAAAGGTGAGAACAGGAACTCCGGCACTATAAGCCGCATCCATTATGGAAGTTCCCTCAGGCACATTTACGCTTCTTCCATCTATTGTTAAATTTACCATATATTCTCACGACCTCCTTTGAATATTCCAAAGCCAAAGTGGTCACATCTGAGACAGCGACCTGATTCCTGGCAGGCTTCCTTTTTGTTCATGCAATTCTCTACACCATCAAAAGTCATGTACCCTGTCAGAAGCTTCACGCTCCGTAAGTTCAACTCTGCCACAGGCTGAGTGCTCTACCTGCTTGGAAGAGGGATATCGACATCGCAGGTAATGTCATGCTTATAGCCTAAGAATTCGTCAATATTTGCAGCCATAACCTTTGCAGCGGCAATAGCCTTGATTACGGTAGCAGGGCCTGAAGCACAGTCTCCACCTGCAAATATTCCCGGAAGTCCTGTAAATCCACCGTTAGCATGGTAGAACATCTTACCCTTTTTGTACAGGGTATTCCTTCATCTTCATAGTATTTTGGTCTCGATATTCTGACCGATTGCTACTATGAGAGTCTCGCAAGGAATGAACTCATCAGGCTCACCTGTAGGTATTACAGAGGCTCTTCCGTCACTTATTTTAGATATCATCTGAGGTGTTACCCAGATACCCTTAATATGTCCATTTTCTATTTCAAGTCTTGAAGGAGCCTTAAGTGTAACCATCTCAACACCTTCAGCAAGAGCACCTTCTGATTTCAGCAGGAAGGGCAGTCATATCAGCTATTCTACGTCTGTAGACGCAGCTAACCTTCTTCGCACCCAAGTCTGACTGCTGTTCTTACTGCATCCATAGCCACGTTACCACCACCGATGATGGCTACATTCTGTCCTGTAAGGTCGTCATACTGCTCAACACCTACATTTCTAAGGAACTTTAACTGCAGACATAACTCCTTCAGCATCTTCACCTTCAAGCCCAAGCTTTCTTTATCGGTAGACGCACCCTATAGTTATAAGAACTGCATCGTATTCTTTCTTTAAGTCAGGTAAGAGGAGGTCAACACCAAGTTTAAGACCGTATTTTACTTCTACACCTGTAGCAAGGATAGCATCTGTATCCTCCTCAAGTCTGTCTTTTGGCAGACGATAGTTAGGAATACCGTATCTAAGCATACCACCAAGCTTAGGCAACATTTCATATACAGTTGTCTGATGTCCCATAAGCTGTAAATAGTAAGCAGCTGAAAGCCCTGAAGGACCTCCGCCGATAATGGCAATCTTCTTGCCTGTAGAAGGTGCACATGGAGGAGGTGGAACCTTTCCTGCCATATCAGCTGCAACACGCTTGATGCCTCCTGATATTTACAGCATCATCCACCATATTTCTTCTACATTTTTCTTCGCAAGGATGCTCGCAGATAAATCCACAGGTAGTTGGGAATGGATTATCCTTTCTTATGAGCCTGATTGCATCCGCATAACGCTCTTCCCTAACAAGGGCGAGATATCCCGGAACATCCACGTGTGCAGGGCAGAGAGCAACACAAGGAACAGGCTGCTTTGTCATACAGTTACAGCGGCCATTTCTGATATGCTCTTCAAAGTCATCACGACAAGTAGTAACTGTCTTATATACCATATGTGCAGCTTCGTAACCAATAGCGCAGTCTGCGGTTTCTGAAATTGATTTGGCAGTCTCTCTATAAGGTCGATGATGTCCATAGTGGCTGTACCATTAAGAACAGTTGTCATCATGTGCTTTAGATGGAGCAGTCCTACACGACAGGAACACATTTTCCACAGGTCTGTGCATGGCACATTTCAATAAATGCTCTTGTGATGTCTACAGGACAGAGTCCGGGAGGGCTTGCCTCTATTCTTTTGTCCAGAGTTCTGTACAAGTCTTCAATTACAAGAGTGGCTCTGTCCGGCGTAAAAATTTCCAAACGGCTCATTTTAACTACCTCCTTTGATTTACCATCATAATTTTTCGAACCGATAACTACTCATTTGTAAAAATATGCAAAAACTATGGATTAATTTCTCAAAAATATCCCACAAATATAGTTTTAATATCGATAATGTAATTGTACAAAATAGCTAAAGGAAAATCAAGGATAGTTAAAAAAATAAACAAATAATACTAAAGCATTTATAGAGAATATTGATAATAATTATCAGTTGTTATTAGATTAGCTGTGAGCTATAATTAAAACCTACTTGTAAGCTAAGTTTATGTGTGATATATTTTTTGATAAGTGTCAAAAGCACATAAATTCATTGTTTGCTTGTTTGATAGAGAAATTTGTTATTTTTACAAAAACATGGATTAAGGAGATTTATGAGAAAGAGAATAATTAATACTGCACTGGCATTTGTGTTAGGCTTATCACTTACTGCCTGTGGAACTGCTACAGCGACAAAAATATTAATGTTGAGCCTGAAAATAAGCCGGCAGTAAGTGAAAAATGCCACAGTGGAATCAAATGCTTCTGAGCTGAGTATCTGTGGTTAATGCGAATAAGACTGAAGAGGATACTAAGGTGGCAACAAGCGGTGCCACAGAGGGCTGATGCTTCAGATAAGTCATCAAAGGAAGTAGTATAACTGCTGTGGCTTTATTTCGGATACCGGTGTTACGGTAAAAATAGCCGGAATTAAAGGAAATGATATAGTAGGCTTGGTTAAGCTTATTGATAACGCAAAAGCAGGATAAGACAGTAAATGGCTATGATTTTAGTCAGTCATCTCTCATCTGAGGAACTTGGCGATAAGCTTGTAAAAGGTGAGCTTGATATGGTGGTACTTCCTATTGAAGCTGCTGTAAAGCTTTATGATAAAACAGACGGTAATATCAGGATGGTTGCAACTACTGTGATTGATGTTACTAAAAAGTGGGATAAGTCTAACAGGAAAAAACATTCTTTGTCAGGTATCTTTACAACTGCTAAGTTTGTATAGGGAAAATAAAGCATGCTGTAGACGCTCTATTAGGAGACTATAGTTATTCTGCAATGTGGATGACTGAGAAGGAGAATGAGGCAGAGTCTGGGAAGTTAATCAAAGAATATGATGTTGCTGATACTGATAAGGCGGCTAAGATAATTGCTTCAGGGAAGGTAGCCTGCCTTAGAGGAGAAACTATGAAAAAGGCAGCTAAGACCTATCTTGGTTCACTTAAAAAGGTGGACAAAAAGGCTATAGGTGAATTGCCGGAGGATAACTTTTACTATATAAGGGATGCTGAGTAAACATATAAAAGTCCTACAGGAAAATGAAACCTGTAGGGACTTTGTTGTTAATGAAACTTTTCTGTTATTATGTCAAATAACAATAAAAAATAGGATGTCAAAAATATCTGACACCTATTCTTATGATAAATTTTCTTTGCAAAACTAGATTACTTCTTTATCTTCTTACTTTTGATAAAAATCTTTGTAAGTATTTTTAGCTGCATTATTCTCAGTAACCTTCTTCTTTACATTCTTAATATCCTTTTTGGTAAGAGCACCTGTCTTTTATAAGTCGGCTACATAGGCTCTTGCCCACTTTGAAGTCTTAACCCCTTTAGATACTTCTTTGTATCCTTCTTGTTTGCCTTTTTGATTATCTTCTTTTTCACAAGCTCCTTTGCAAACTGTTCAAGAGTAAGGCCTTTCTTGGCATTTATCTTCTTACGGATAGCCTTCAGTTTGTTCTTATCAGCAGTCTTCTTAAGCTTTGCTATAAGCTTGTCAAAAGCTGATAGCTTCACAGGACTAAGAGGGGTAGTGTCATCACTAACAGTTGTGTTTGATGAACCGTTATCGTTGATGGACTGGAATTACCGGATAGACAACCTGTCCGCCACCGCCAGTACTTGGCTGACTAGGAGTAACCGGCTGTGAAGGCTGAACCGGATTACTAGGCTGTGGAGTAGGTTGTGGAGTAGGCTGTGGTGTAGGTTGTGGGACCGGCTGAGGTGTAGGTTGAGGTGTAGGTTGTGGAGTAGGTTGTGGAGTCGGCTGAGGTGTTGGCTGAGGTGTAGGTTGCGGAGTGATGGCTGCACAGGCTTAGTAGGATCAACCAAGCTTATGGTTGTCTTCATATATCCAACATTGTATTCAGAATCATTATATCTAGCTTCCTTTACAGCTCCACTACGTAGGTCAAGCGCAATCTCATATCTGTTATTTCCAAGTGACTTTAGCCCTGGACTTTCAAGCCTGTAGCCTGAAGGAAGACTCTGTATAAGGCTAAAGGTAACCTTATCGCCTAACTTGAAATGCTTATAATCAACATCGTTGTGGGCATCTTCCCTTTCAATCCCACCAATAGTTAAATCTCTGTTAGAGCCCTTAATCTGTATATTGGTCACATAATCAGCGTAATTCTTCCCGGAATTGTCTTTAAGCTTAAGCTCAAAAAGCACAGGGTTAAAGATATAGCTATCTCCATCAGGTACATTGTTAGTAGTCACATAGTTGAGGTTTTTATCTACCCTGTATAAGGCAACTTTGAAATCACGTGCATGAGTGCCTTCGGTAGACTGGTACCAGCCGTTCTCAAGATAAGCATTTAATGAGCCAAATACATCCTTGCCAAAGTTAACGATTTGAGCAGGAATTTTCATGCTTTTAATAGGCTGGTCATAAAAAGCATTATACCCTAAACCTGTAAAGCCAGGGTCTAGGTTAGCATAGTCAAAAGCTTACGTTTTTAAGCGAATGCAATGAGCCATAATCAGGTCCAATCTCAGCAAACATCTCCTTTGACAAAACCTTTATATCGTCGCTTGGCTTAAAATCTAATCCCTCTACGGATTTTAAGGTTGTATTACCAAAGGCACGGGTGCGGATGTGAGCATTAAGTCCCGCAAGTGAAAGCGCTGTTATCTTATTGTATCCAAAGGAATACGCACCAATGAAGTCAACTGTGCTTGGGAAGGAGAGCCTTCCTCCTATGCAGGCGCCGTTAAATGCCGCGTATCCTATTTTTCTAAGTTTACTGCCGTATGCGAAGTTAAGTCTTGCTGTAAAGTTACTATTAAATTTTTCATAGCTTCTTAGAAAAGCCTCATTATATATAACTTCTACACTGGCAGGGATATTAATGTCTGTTATATCATTACCCAATAAATGCCTGATTGCCTATAGCCTTGATATTGGTAGGAGATTTAAGCTTGTCAGCTTTATTCTCTGCAAACATTCCGTTTGGTATAATAATCTGATTGTTAACTTCGCCCATAAGAGCGTCACCGGTATTGTCGCCTCCGTTGCTGGCAGGACCAAAGTCTTCACCGTTACCTGCCTTAAGACTTCCTTTTACGTTATAGTTTCCATATCCAAAGTTTATTCCGAGATATCTGGTTGTTTTCTAAAAGGCATTGATACCTACGGTTGTAAGGCTTGATGGGATGGAAACATAGGTTATCTTATTGCTTTCTAAAAGCAATTATCACCGATACTTTGTAAGGGTATTTGGAAGGGTGATAGATGATAAAGCGCAATTATGAAAAAGCGCTATTTCCTAAGGTCTCAACACCGTTGTTTAAGTTAACGGAGGATAGGATAGGATTGCCACTAAAAGCACCATCGCCAATTGATTTTTAATTTATTATTAAACCTGATTGAGATAAAATCGCAGCCTGCAAATGCGTAATCACCAATAGTTTCAAGCGAATCAGGCAATTCAAGAATGAACTGCTTGCCTTTTAAAATGCTCCCCTGAAGGCTGCTCAGAAATCCCATTTATATTAAGATTAGGGTCAAACTTCACTTTGATAATATTTCCGGAAGTATTCTTTAATTTACGCTCAATCACATCGCGATTTCGATATATAATATTAGCGCCGTTTATATTAAGACAAGAGCTATCAAGGGTGATGGTATCATCCTCTCTTACATCTGCCTTTTGCAACAACAGAGTAATTTAAGCCTTTTCGCGGCTAAAGCACCTATACCCAAGCTGCTAGAGCTAATAGGTGGGGCAAGCAGTGAAAGCGAATTGGTTGCAACGAGAGCAAGAGCAAGTATCCCTGCTGTATGTCTGCTATTAAACTTTTTCTTCATTGTCATTCTCCTTTGTAAAGTATTTTGATTAACGTTTGACAAAGAAAATGAGGCGCTGGCCACATAAAAAGCAAACCATAAAAAGCACCAAAAATATAACATTTTATCCATATAGAATGAATAAAATGTAGCTTTTGTCTAGGGGATTTTTATACCATAAAAAAATTCAAAGTCAATTAAAAATGGAGAATACGCATAAATTTAAGGAAATATTTAGAAAATATTAAGATATGATAATGGATATCAATAGTATAAAAAAATTCAAATTAAAGTTCAATGAAGAATGATAGTTTGTTGGCTTAAAATCTCCGAGAGGAAAGCTTCTCCTCCCGGGGGTGAGTACCCTATTCGTGTATTATATTTGTCAACGAGAAAGTATGTGAAAAAGCTGCCACACCACAGAGGTGTGACAGCAGGGTAAATCATTATTTAATTTTTCTTCTGAAAAATGCGCCAAGTCCAAGCATTGCGGCACCAAGAAGTACAAGTCCTTCTTCAGAGCTTCCTCCGGTCTTAGGAAGTCTAGGAAGCTTGCCCTGAGGGATTTTTCCATCAAATACCTTAACTACTTCAAGGGTATTGTCCTTGCGGATCTTTGCTACTCCCTTAGGAGTTCTCTTGTCTTTACGAAGGTATAAGTACCGTCATCCTTGTTTACCTCAGCATTACCAAGTGAAGTACCATCTTCATCAACAATGTTGAACACCGGGTTACCTTCAGGAATGAGGTTTGGATTAACTATTCTTTCAGGTGTAAATGGTACATTGGTAGGTGGGTTTCTCTGTAGGTACTGTAGTAGTAGGTGTAGTAGGATTAGCAGGTGCTGCCGGTACTACAGGGTGTTTGGTGTTGTAGGGGTTACCTGGTGTGCTAGGGAGTTACAGGCTCACTAGGCTTAGCTGGCTCTACAGGCTTTTATAGCTTCCGGAGTAGCAGGAGTGCTAGGGCTCTCAGGAGTTATAGCTCCAGGAGTAGTAGGAGTGCTAGGGTTCTCAGGAGTTATAGCCCCAGGAGTAGCCGGAGTACCAGGGTTCTCAGGCTTTTACCTCAGGCTTTGGAGGCTCTGGAGCAAAGATTCTTGTATCCTATCTCAATCACCGTCTCCTTATATCCAACCTTGTAACCATCACCATAAGCTACTTCTTTAACAACTTCAGCATTTGTAGGATCTCAGAGTTACCTCGTAATTACCATCTGCTGTTTTTGGTTATAGCACTGTTTGAAACAGGCGTTTCTACTGCTTTCTGCAGCCCCTCTGGGGCAGCAGGAATAGCGAATTTAATCTTATCTCCTAACTTAAAGTCTGCCTGGTTAACAGCTGTAGAAGTAACGTTTTTTTGCCTCCGAAGCTCCCTTTATTGTTCTGGTTCTTTCAACCGCAATGCTTCCCTAGGGTAACTGCATTACCGTACTGGTCTTTAGCAACAAACTTCACTAAGACAGGGTTTACGACATAATACTAGCATCTTGTCTATCATCAAGGCATTGTCAGTCACATAGGTAGTTCCCGTCAGAAGCCACTCTGTATAAAGCGACCTTTTTTGTACCTCTACCCAACCTTTATTTCCCTTTATAATGCAGCGTCTTCATATTTTTAGCAGCGGTTCCGTCTGCAACATTATTTCTATATAAGCAGGGAAATTTAGACTCTTTAAGAAGACCATTCTAAATACGCCAGGGCTCAATACTCTTTTAAAGTGTGAAGTGTATCCGACTGCATAGTCAAAAGCTTATTTTTAAGAGCATGTGTATTCTGAAAGCATAATCTTCAAAACTGCCAGGTATCAAGGCCTTGATATACGTCTCTAAAGGGTCTTCAAATGATTATAACCACCGATAAGAGGATGAATCAGGGCTTTCCAAAAGTACGCTTGTTATCTTGTTGCCTGCAAAATGAACCAACTCCCATCTGATTAACCTTTGTCAGGGAATTCCAAATGTCCCTCAATGGCACAGTTCTGGAAGGCACTTCTGTCAATCTGTCCTATTCCAATCTTGTTGCCGTTACCATCGTCCTTTGTTAAGAAAGTAAGCTTCTTAAGACCTGCGTTGTTTCTGAAACCACCTAAATAAATGTTGGTATACTGTGCAGGTAACTGGAGTGAAGTAAGTTATTTTTCTGCAAAATGCAGATTCCCTATTCCCCAAACATGTGCAGGGATTTTAATATCTCCGAATTTACTTATATTGTTAAAGGCAAACATTCCGTAAGGAACAACATTTTGCATATTTGCTTTAGCATCTACTCTAGGCGTGGTATGTAAGTCCTTGCTCCAAATCCTTACATTAACATCCTATCGAATTTTTCCTAAATCAGCAGTAGTAATCTTGTTATAAGAAAATACACGTCCCCAAACTTCCTTGATATTGTCAGGTAGTTTAACGAAGTTAGTTCATTTCTTTGCAAAACAATCATCCTTTAAGGTCTCTAAACCATCAGGAACTTTCATATTTTCAGCAAAGTCCTGCGTCATAGAAAGCTTTTACACCGATTGTCTTTAACTTGCTGCTTGCAGGTGTAGCACTCGAACTTAACAGCTGTAATTGCTGAGTTTGTTGCAAATGCAGCTTCGCCGATTTCTACAATGTTGTCAGGAAGTTCAATCTTGACTTTCTTGTTGAACTTTTTAACAAATGCTTCTTTACCAATCTTGGTAGCGTGCTAAACCTGTAGGGAACTTGATAGAAGTTCCTGTTACAGTAATAGCATTTATCTTTGCAAGACCTGCTGGACTAAAATCCCGTAATGGTATCCCCGTTTACAGTTAAATCAGAAGCAGTTAAAGCTAAAGTTGGTGCTGTTTCTGCCTTAACAACTACACTAAGACCTGTTTTTTAGCAACAAGTCCTGCAAGTGATGAACCCTCTGAAGAGTAGGATGGTGTTAATAGTGAAAGTGAGCTGGTTGCAACAAGTGCAATAGCGAGTCCGCAGGCTTTATGCCTAATTAGTTTTCCTCTCATAAAATCTCCTTATTTATTCGATATTCACATAATGTGTTTAGTTCACGCATACAAATATGTATTCGTATAATACAGTATAACAAGTAACTTGTCAATAGCGTTTATTGATAATTTACTCCTTGTTACATAATATGTAGACATATTTATATATCGGTATCATGATATATAATACTTAAGTACACAGAAAAATAATTAAGCTAAATATTTGATAATGTAATAAATATGAGCATATATTGTAAATGGCTATAATTATTGTAATTTGTCAGAAAAGAGAATACAATAACACACAGTTAATATTTATTCGTAGAACTTATCAAAAATTATAAGGTAATATCTCTGAAAAATTTGTAATAATCTGATTGGGGTCATCCATAGGGGAGTTCTACAGTTTTGATATGTCAAAATACGTGTAAATAGCCATTTTATCAAATGATACATTAATTAGTGAATCAGAAGGAGAAGGTATGAAATCAAAGAAAGTTAAGTTACTGGCGGGAACATTGGCTGCTGCCCTTGTGATTGGTTCATTTTCAACTAATTATGCAGGTGCAGAAGTAAGGGATATTACCGGAACCGTGGCTGCAAAAGAAAAAGAAAAACAGTCTCAAAGAAGAAGACTAGGGTGGTTGTAAAGACAGCCTCTGAGCTTAACAACGCACTTAAGAACAGTGCTAATAAAGAGATTAGCTTAAAAACTGACAAGAAAAATCACACTTAATCTTAAAGGAAATCATAAAGGGGTTAAGCTTATAATAAGTGCTCCCAAAGCAGAGATTACAAACAGAGGCAGATTTAAGATAATAGAAATAAATGCCAAGAAATGGGTGGAAAAGGCTAAAGGAAACGGCCTTGTAGTAAAGAGTGCAAAGACCGGTATAGAAGTTAGCAAGAATGCTAAGGCAGCATATATAAGGTTCCTAAAGTCAGGTGCTAAGGCTCATGTTAGCGTAAATGGTGAAGTGAAAAAGCCCTCATTGTAGATAAGAAGGCAGAGCTTAAACTTACAGGTAAGACTGAACTTGTGTCTGTAGTGGTAAATGCAGGTGGAACCAAGATTACAAGCGGTGTTCAGATTGAAATTACAGCAGCTAAGAATACTGAGGCCGTACTTTAAGAAGGGGCTGAGGGCTCATCCGTAAAGGCATCTGATAATAAGGTAAAAGTTGTTGTTAAAAATGAAACCAAGGAAGAAGTATTTGTAGAGAATGCAGCAGGAGATGAGACTGTACTTGAGAGCGGTGCTTATAAAGAGTTAAAGAACGGAATAGTTGCTGATAAGGGCGAGAAGGAAAACTCACTTGATAATACCGTAAGCTTTTAAATGATGATACTACTCCTCTTGGAGATGCCAATATAGCTAAGCCTGCTGAAGGTGCTATTGTAAGCGTAGGTGTCTCTCCAGCGTATACTTACGAAGATAAAAAGGTAAAATTTGAAGACAACAACCTCAAAGAATATCTTCTTGCCCTGCTTAAGGGCTATAAGGGTGATGAAGAGCGTGATGATATGAAGGGCGAGTATATAATAAAGCTTACAGATACATCATTCAGAAAGAATCCTAAGGATACTGAGATATATGAAAGTGAGATGGCAAAGATTGAGGCACTCACCTTTGTTGGCTGGGATAAGGATTATGAGAATGAGATAACTGTTAAAAGTATAAAGGGCCTTGAAAAAGCAGTTAACCTTAAGATGCTTACTTTCTCATCAAGTGATATCCCGGAAGATGGGGACATCAGATATTCAGCCAGCTCTATAAGCGACTTAACTCCTCTTAAGGATTTGAAGAAGTTAGAGTTTTTAAGATTATCACATAATAATATTGAGGATGTTACACCTCTTAAAGACCTTACAAACTTAAAGCATCTGTACATTTCGCACAATAGAATTGCAGATGTAAGCTCTTTAGGAAAACTTACAAATCTTGTGGACTTTGATATCTCAATAAATTATATTGCAGATGTGAGTGTAGCAAAAGAATTATAACAAGATGACCATGTTCAATGCTATAAGAAAACAAGATTACAGACATTTCTGCACTAAAAGACATAACAGGTCTTCTTATACTCAATGTGAAGCAAAATGATGTAAAAGATATTGACTGCATTAAAGACTTGGTAAAAAGCTTGAGACTCTTAATCTTGAAGATAATAAAAATATTAGCGATATCAAGGTTATTAAGAACCTTACCAAGCTTAAAAGAGCTTAACCTAAATAACTGCGGAATAGATGATGCTGATGCCAAAGGAGATATTTTTGCAGAACTTACAAAGGCTGTCGAGATAGATCTAAGCAATAACAGATTAACAAGCGTTGACTTCTTAGCAAACTGTACCGAGCTTACCAACCTTTATTTGGATAACAACAAGCTCACAAACCTTGATGTGCTAAGGGATAAGACAAAGCTTACAGCGCTTAGATTCAGTGGTAAATGAAGTTTCAGATATAACACCTCTTGCAGGGCATACAGGACTTACAGAGCTTAGATTCTCGAAGAACAAGGTGGAAGACATTGCTGTTATATCAGCATTTTTCGGAGCTAGGAAGCATTGAGCTAAATGGAAATAAGGTTTATGACTTTACTCCGCTCTCAGGGTTAACTTCGCTTTATGAGGCTGTAATAGATGGACAGAATGTAGATTACAAGGGTGAAGCAGCTAAAGTATCAGATTTAACAGCAGAAATGTACTCACCTGTTAAGGGACTGGCTTCAATTGGTGCTACCAATATTAAGGTTACCTCGAGTGACAGCAATATTAAGGTTGCTCTTGAAGAAGGCAAGATAAAGTTCACATTAAATGAGACAGCTGGTGCTGAACTTAAGGCAAAGGGAGAAAAGAAGATAGACCTTACCTTTAGCTTTAGAAATGAAAAGGACTTCAGCTATTTATCTTTCCCTGACGGAGAGCCTAATAATAGCATAACTGTTAGAGGAATTGTGTTAAAGTAAATAATAAAGACAATAGAGAACATTAAAAGTAACTCTTCTTGCGGGAGTTACTTTAATGTTTTAATAGGTAATCGCGATAAATATATATAATTATTGTGTTTTTATAATTATTGAAAAATAATCAGAAAAAGACTACAATTGTCACTGCTTATAAAAAAATTATTTTTGAAACTTATTGATTTTAGAAGTTGGCCCAAAATTATTCGAGTCACTTTAAGGATAATTTGGGCTTAATTATGTGGACTAATATGAAAAATACATTCTTAAAAGACTGTTGCTATGATACCCACCTTTTTGGAGTAACAGTTGTTGTATACCTGCTTATGTCCTTAGCACCGGGAAGCCCGATGGATGCCTTTCTCTCAGTTCCGGTATTACGGAAGCAGAACTTCTAAGGATAAAAGGGTCACTGGGACTTGATAAGCCTGTCTTTGTACAGTATTACCATTGGTTAGTAAATATATTGAGGGGAATTTTGGTTACTCATACTCAGGAAACAGACCGGTGCTTGGGCTTATCACAGACAGACTTCCGGCAACTCTAATGCTTGGGACAGCGTCTCTCATAGTTTCATTTGTCATTGCCATTCCACTTGGTTTTGTGGGCTGGGGCAAGGTGGCGTAAAGGGAGAGGATTATGTACTTAGTGCAATTTCATTTTTCCTTATGTCAGTTCCCAATTTTTTTATTGGGCTCATACTTATATATACGGTTTCAGTTAAGCTTAAACTTCTTCCGTCAAGCGGAATGTATGATGCTTCAGGTGAAAAGACAGTGCTTATGCTTGCAAAGCATATGGTGCTTCCCTGTATAGTGCTATCCATACAGAATATCGGAAGCTGGTTTAAGCAGATGAGGGGCTCTCTCTTAGAAGTCTTACAGGAAGAGTATATGAGGGCAGTAGAGGGCTAAGGGGCTGTCAAAACACAGGCTATATTAAGATACGGAGTTAAAAACTCATTTATCCCGGTTCTCACAGTCATAACAGGCACTATACCGGGACTTATAGGAGGAGCTGTGGTCACAGAACAGCTCTTTGGCTGGCAGGGAATAGGGATGCTAATCATTGCTGCCATAAAGGCAAGAGACTACCCTGTGATTATGGGGGTTACAGTGCTTACAGCAGTGGTAGTGCTTGTAGTCAATCTGATATCAGACATCTTCTACAGCATTTTGGATCCAAGAATCAAGGGTTAAAGGAGAAGCATGAAAAGGGCTTTTAACAAAATTATAAATGAAAAACTGATTATTATAGGGCTTACCATCCTTTTAGCTGAGATATTTATAGCTGCCTTCATCCCTGTGATAATGAAGTTAGATCCTTATTCGGTAGACAGTATCAACTTTGGAACTCCTCCCGGTGTGGGTGGACATATCTTGGGAACAGACAGCATAGGCAGGGATGTACTTGCAAGACTTGTGTATGGAGGCAGAGTTTCAATCTTCGTTGGTTTTTTCTCCACTCTGGTAAGCCTTGCTATAGGGGTACCTTTAGGGCTATATGCAGGATATTACAGAGTAATCGCAGAAAGCGTAATTATGCGCATTACGGATATATTTATGGCATTTCCCGGGAGTAATCTTAGTGTTGGTTGCAGTAGCCCTTGTAGGTCCTTCTGTATGGTCTGTCTCCATAATTATTGGAATTATGGGGTTTACAGGTTTTACAAGGCTTACTTACAGCAGGGTGCTTACAGTAAGCAGACTTGGCTATATAGAATCAGCAAAAGTGATTGGTACGGGAAATAATGAGATTATATGGAAATATGTACTTCCTAACAGTCTGGCACCTATACTCGTATCTTCAGCCTTTAATATGTCCTCGGCTATACTAACAGAATCTGCCCTAAGCTTTCTTGGTATGGGAGCACAGCCTCCTGAAGCGAGTTGGGGAAATATTATATTTGAAGCACAGTCAATAGCGATACTCATAGGCAAGCCTTGGCAGTGGGTGCCTGCAGGTGTAGCCATTATAGTTACGGTTATGAGTATCAATTTTCTTGGGGACGGTCTTAGGGATGCGCTTGATCCCAAGGCATATTAACCTGGTAACTGCCGGATTATTAGCTTTAAGCTTTGCTGTACCATCTATCTAAGGTTGAGAGAGACTATAACATAGCACAAACAGGATAATCGGGTTACATATATCAAAACAAAAAACAAAAAGGAGTAAGGAAAATGAAGAAAAAAGTTTTAGCTGCATTTTTGATGGCGGCCATGACAATTTCTATGGTAGGCTGCTCAAAGCCTGCTGACACCAAGACATCAGAGACAAAGAGCTCTTTCTACAGCAAGCTCTGCTACTACAGCAAGTAGTGCTGAGGTAACAAGCTCTGTGGGTAAGACAAGCAGTGCATCCACAACAGAACAGTCGGGTGAAAAGACTGTAGTAGCGGCTATGCCGGGCAAGTGGTCAGACCTTTATCCTATGGGTGAGGATTCGCATTATGACAATATTATCTTTGATCAGGTATATGATTCTCTTGTAAAGCTTAATGGGGATGGAAGCTATCAGGGAGAATTAGCGGAGTCTTGGGAAGTAAACAAAGAATCTACAGAGCTTACTTTTTAAGTTAAAAATCAGGAATCAAGTGGCATAATGGTGATGATTTTAATGCAAATGATATAGTTGAAAGCTTCAAGATATATTCAAACCCTGATATCAAAACTACCAGCAGATATTATCTCAGATATCTTGCAGGTTGTGATGAGAGCGGAGTAGAGACTAAGAAGGGTTCTATAGGAGTAACTGCTAAAAGTGACAACGAAGTAGTATTTAAGTTCAAGAAACCTACCTTTGTTGATACGGTTCTTGATGATTTAAGCCATGTGTACATAGTAGAGGGTACCAAGCTTAAGGAAAAGTCTGCTGAGGAACTTAGCAAGGCTGAGACCTGGGCTAAACCAAATGGAACAGGAGCATTTATCTACGATAGCATGGTAGATGGTGAAAGAGTAGAGTTTAAGGCAAATAAAGAGTATTATAACGGAGCTCCTGATTTTGATAAACTCGTTATCCGTGTGGTTGATTCAGCTAACTTACTTGCAGGTCTTATGAATGGCGAGATTGATACAGTACTTTACGGAGGAGTACCTCTTGATGACTTTAAGCTTGCTAAGGAGCAGGAAAATCTTGTAACTGAGTCAGTTAAGAGTCAGGGCTATCAGCTCCTCATTTTCAACTGCTCTAAGAAGTATATGAGTGAGAAGGTCAGACAGGCACTTAGCGATGGCTATTGACCGTAAGAGCCTTGTAGAGCAGCTTTTACAGGGTGAAGGAGAGCCTATCATTACACCTATCTCATCTATCAACCCTTACTATAACCCGGATGTTAAAGTGTGGTATGACGTAAATCAGGCTAAAAAAAGCAGCTTGAAGAAGCTAAGTTCCCATTTGACAAGACCTTAAAGTTCTACGTACCCTACAGGTAACTCTATGCGTGAGAAGGCGGCAGCAATCATAGCCGAGAACCCTAAGGCTGTAGGAGTTAAGACTGAGATAGTTCAGGTTGACTTCCCTGCTTTTTATGGAAGCAGCCAAAAAGGGTGATGAGGATTTAGGCATTGTAGGTTCAGGCGGTTCATTGAATCCTAGTGAAAGCTCAGAGATGCTTACGGGAGCATTTAATCTCTGCAAGATTGAAGAGAATAATAAGTTTATTAAGCTATTAAAAAGGGTGATTCACTTCTCACAATGGAGGAGAGAAAGCCTGTATTTGATGAATTCCAGGTTGAAATGAAGAAGATAAGTCCTTACGGATATCTTTTTACAACTAACAGCTTAGTTGCTTATAACAAGCGCCTTAGTGGAGTAAAAACCTGAAAACTTCAGTACATTTAACTGGGAAATTCATACTTGGAAGGTTAGTGAATAAAATATATGGAAAGATTGCTCTCTGTTAAAAATTTATCAGTAGAGTTTCCGAATAAAAGTCAAGGCTTACCGCAGTAGATGGGGTAAGCTTTGAACTATATTCCGGAGTCAGCCTTGGTATAGTGGGAGAGTCCGGAAGCGGGAAGTCTATGCTGGTATCCGCTATTATAGGACTTTTTGCCTAAGAATGCTCTCTTAAGCGCAGATGAACTATACTTTGATGGTAAAAGCCTTATAAATATCACTGAAAGAGAAATGGTAAAGCTTCGTGGACGGGATATTTCTATGATTTTCCAGGATCCTGCTGCCTCTTTAAGTCCCACGGATACAATAGGGAAACAGCTCTCCGAGGTATTCAGCCTGCACGAAGGACTAAAGAAACGAGAGGCCGATGAAAAATCCATAGATATGCTTAATAAGGTAGGCATAAATGAGTCGAGGCTACGCATGAAGCAGTATCCTCACGAGCTATCAGGAGGTATGCTCCAAAGGGTTATGATAGCTATGGCTCTTGCCTGCAAGCCAAAGCTTCTTATAGCCGACGAGCCTACTACAGCTCTTGATGTAACAACCCAAAAGCAGATTCTCATCTTAATCAAAGAACTCTGTGAGGAACTTAATACGGCAGCCATCATTATTTCACACGATTTAAGGATAATTGCCGAGGTATCCGACAGAGTGATTGTTATGAAGGATGGAAGGATAGTAGAAGAGGCTCGGTCTGAGGAGATATTTCACGAGCCAAAGACCGATTATACAAGATTTTTAATATCATCTATGCCTGATATGGGAGGCTTTAGAGAGACAAAACCTGCTAATGGGATAAGGCTTTTATCTGTAGAGAATCTAAAGGTTATATTTGCAGGCAGAAAGAGACTCTTTGGCAAGACAGAATATATACCGGCAGTAGACGGGGTATCCTTTGATGTCTATAAGGGTGAAACCTTAGGGCTTGTAGGGGAGTCGGGCTGTGGCAAGTCTACGCTTAGCAGGACTATACTAAAACTTATAAAGAAAACCTCAGGCAGGATAGTATTTGACGGTGAAGAGATAGAAAGCTTTTCAAAGCAGGACATGAGATGTTTTAGGAAGAGGGTACAGCTCATATTTCAGAACTCATACAGCTCGCTAAACCCAAGGATGACGGTAAGAGAAAGCCTCGTCGCTCCTCTTAATAACTTAGGGATTAGGGGAGAAGAGGCTGAAGAAAGGGTAAAGAGAGCCTTGTATGAAATAGGCTTAAACGAAGGCTTTGCCGAAAGATATCCGCACGAGCTTTCAGGGGGGCAGAAGCAGAGGATAGTTATAGCAAGGGCGCTTATAGGTGAGCCGGAGCTTGTAATCTGTGATGAACCTGTATCAGCGCTGGATGTATCTATACAGGCTGAAATCTTGGCTCTGCTTGAAAAGTTCAAGAAGGAGAAGGGTTTAACTTATATATTTATTTCTCACGATTTGGGAGTTGTGAAGAATATCAGCGACAGAGTTATTGTTATGTACAAGGGAGGATTGTTGAAGAAAATTCGACAAGAGAGATATTTGAAAATCCTAAGGATGACTATACAAAGGAACTCTTAGCCTCGATACCGGGGATAAAAGCTGTGTGAAGCATTGATTATCGTAGCTTTGCTCTTGGAATACATTATTAAGCCTTATAGGATATCATATAAAAACTCTCCGAGGAATCGCACTGTGGCAGATATGTAGATGTCGCTAGTGCCATCAGCCGCAGGCGGTGAATCCTACTTTGTAGGATTCTTTCCTGTAAACCGGGCTTAGTAGATAGATACAATATAAAAGACCCTAGGAAGGAAAATAAAGATGAAAAGAAAAAAATATGATGATAGCATCAGGAGTACTTGCTGCAGCACTTGTAATAAGCTCAGTGCCTGCAAATTATGCGAGCGCAGGTGTTAAGAATGCAAAGGTGACAACTGTAAAAAAAGAAGGCTGCTACAAAGAAGAAGACTACAGTAGTAGTAAAGACAGCTTCAGAGCTTAACAAGGCACTTAAGAACAGTGCCAATATAAAGATTAGCTTAAAGTCAAACAAGAAGATAAAGCTTAGTCTCAAGGGAGACCATAAGAAGGTTAAGCTCGTAATAGATGCCCCCTAAGGCAGAGGTTACCAACAAGGGAAGCTTTTAAGATAATTGAAATAGGCAGCAAGAAGTGGGTTGAGAAGGCTAATGGCAACGGTCTTGTAGTAAAGAGTGATGAGAGCAGCATTGAAGTAAGCAAGAATGCAAAGGTAGCCTTTATCAGATTCCTAAAATCAGGTGCTAAGGCTGATGTAAGCATAAAGGGCGAGGTTACAAGTTTAGTAGTTGAAAAGAAGGCTGAGCTTAGTTTAAGTGGAAAGACAGATCTTGTGCCTGTAACTGTAAACGCTGAGGGAACCAAGGTTACAAGCAGTGTACAGGTAGAGCTTACAGCAAATAAGAATACTGAAGCCATATTCAAGAAGGGTGCTGAGGGCTCATCTGTAAAGGCTACTAATGATGAGACAAAAGTAGTTGTTAAGAATGAAACAAAGGAAGAAGTATTTGTAGAGAATGCTTCAGGTGATGAGACAGTACTGATGAGTGGTGCTTACAAAGAGCTTAAGAATGGAGTTTTAGCTGATAAGGGAAGCTATGAAAACTCGTTAGACAATACAGTAAGCCTAAATGATGAGACTACTCCTCTTGGGGATGGAACTAACATCAATAATATTCTTCAAAATACAGTTGGAAACGTGGTAGGACAGCCTGAAACCAATGAGAAAAAAGGCAAGAATAACTCTCCTGTAGATGAGAAGCCTGAACCTAAGCTTGAAGCAAAATGGTAAGGTTTATAGAAAGTATGACCTTAGAGAAGTGAATGCAGTAAGTAAGATAAAGAATCAGTTCAGAGATGGCGGCTGTAGGTCATTTGCTGCGCTTGGTGCTTTGGAGTCTCACATCAAGCTTAAAACAGGGGTAGAATTAGACCTCTCAGAGAACAACTTGAGAACCGCCAAGGCTTTTACTTTGGCACTAATAATATAAGACAGGGAAGAAATAGAAATTCTGACTTACCTTATCTTGTAAACTATGGACCTATCTTAGAAGAAGATGATCCATATATTCCTATGAAGGGGGAAGGTGGGGAAGGAAATTACCTTACTCAGGAGCAGGTAAATAACGCAGCTAAGAATCCTGTTATTAAAGACGGAGTAAAACAGATTATGGGCTTTGACTTCCTTAAGACTGTTGATACAGCAAAGGTTATCTCTGCCGAGGATGATGAACTTTTGCAGATTAAAGAAGCTATTGCTAAGAATGGTGGAGTAGTAGCAGATATGTATATGGCTCACGATGGCAACAAGACCTTCCCATATACAGATGTAAAGTACTACAATCCTGAGACCAAGGCTTATTATTTTGATGGGAAAGACAGTGACAGGACATCAAAGTACAAAACTGTAGAGGCAGACGGAGTAAAATACGGAGCAAATCACGCTATAACCATAGTTGGCTGGGATGATGATTTCTCAAAGGATAATTTTACCACCAAGCCTGAGATAGACGGGGCTTGGATAGTAAGAGATGCACAGAGTGAAGCCTTCGGCGATAAGGGATATTTCTACGTGTCATTTCAGTCTGTTTCTATGGGCGAGAATCCTTATGTGTTTACAGAGGTAATCGAGCCGCAGTATAGTATTTATCAGCACGATGAGCTTGCCTTCACAGGGTATAGGGAAGGAATTAACTTTGCTACTGATGAAAAAGATGTTTTGTTTAACAGATATAAGGCTGTAAGTGGCTCAAAGATCGATAAAGTAGGATTCTATACTACGAAAAAAAGAACGCAGAGTATGAGGTATATTTTATACCTGATTTTACTGAGCTTGAAGAAAAGGCTGAAGAAATAGGCGAAGATGAAGCAAAAAGCCTTTTATACAATGATTCAGGACTATAAGGTGCTGTCAGGTACTGCTGAAAACTGCCGGATATCATACGCTTGATATCCCGGCTGAAGTAGACGCTAAGATAAAAAGGGAACGGACTTTACAGTGGGAATCTGGACAAAAAAACTCAGACAAAGAGGATCCTAAAACATAAGTATGATATGGTTATTGAAGAAAAGAATATTATGGGACAAGGTAAAAATGCAAAGGTAGGTAAAGAGGAAACTTTACATTTACGATAAGGATTTTGGACCTCATGGACTTGAACCAGTATTCAACTGTAAGTGGTCCTGCTTACCCGGTAAATGCCTGTGTTAAGGCTTACTATAAGAGATAAACAAGTATAAGCTTTGCTTTATCACAAACGCTGAAAAAGCAAATTAAGGCTCTTCCAATGATGTTAAAAATACAATAGAGTTGCCAACTCGGAGCGTATATATTATTATATATTAAGAGATTAAAGAAGTTGATATAATAAGGATAAAAAAATAGAAACGAGTAGGCCGCTTTTAGTAAAAAACTGTACTGGTTGAAAAACTTGTTTCTTGTTTTTGGAGTTTACTCTAATTTGGTGTGATTGTCAATCAGAAATATAGCGCGCAATCCCTATAAGATAAGCTTTAAATTATCTAAAAACTATTAGCATTACATTGGAGGTTAAAATGTTAGGTCTTAGGACAGGAGAAAAGTTAGAAAAATATGTGAAGGACTACGTGGTGTTTGATCTTGAAACGACAGGGGTATCGCCACAATCAGATGCTGTTATAGAAATATCTGCCATCAAGGTGAGGGATGGAAAGGTGGTTGATGAATTTTCTACCCTTGTGAACCCTATGAGGAGGATTCCTTACGGAGCATCAAGGGTGAAATGGAATTACCGACGAAATGGTGGCTGATATGCCGGTCTTTGAGGAAGTCTTAAAGGATTTTTATCGATTTTTATAGGAGACGATATCCTTGTTGGGACACAATATCCATGAATTTGATATGAAGTTTATCCATAGGGACTGTGAAGCATTTTTTAGGCTCTTCCTTGGTAATGACTATATAGACACTCTGCCGCTTGCAAGGAAAATGTCTGCCTATCTTAGGACACCATAAAGCTTACAGACCTTGCTACATACTATAAGATACCGGCCGAAGGAGCACATAGAGCCTTGAATGACTGTAGGATGAACCAGCAGGTATTTGAAAGGCTGGGAGAGGAACTAAAAAATGGCGCAAAACCCCTTAAGATATGCCCAAGGTGTGGAGGAGCTCTTAAGCTTAGAAATGGCAAATTTGGCAGCTTTTTAGGCTGCAGCTCCTATCCTAATTGCAGGTATACGGAAAAATATTTCAAACGAAATTTAGTGCAGCTAAATAGGGATAAAATACAGAAAATTTTTAAGTGTTCAATTTTGCATTGAACTAAACGAAAAAGCCTTCTCTTACATAGTGAGCAAGGCTTTTTCGATGTATATAACCAATCGGCGTGTATTATTTTGATTTAGAGGCTCTCTCTAGTATTCTCTCACAGCTTTCATATAGTAATTCCAATCATCTAAAGAATAATCTTTCTCATCAAGATTGTTTGTAGCATCTAAAAAAATTCTCCGTATTTTTCATATAATCCGTATTTATATGATAGGATATTGACAAAAAAACTATCACAAGAGTTATAATGATGGTAATATTAGAAAAATGCCACTCATGAAGAGAGGTGATTACTTGGATGTTACTAGAGATGAAGTAGTAGACTACCTGAATGAAGTTAAAAAAATCTGAGAAGAAGGGCGATATCAAATATCGCCACGCACGAAGAACCAGAGCTTATATATAGATTATGTATTTTCGGAGCAACGATGTAAAGAAATTTTGCTGGATTTAGAAGCTGATGATTTTTTTCGGAAGCAGTACAGAATGACCATCCACAACATCCGGAAGAAATTTTTATATATCTTTGGTAAGGATGTAATACTATTACCAAAGCAAGGTGGCGATGAGGAGACAGTGTCTTTGTACATAAAAGTTTAATAAATTAGCTAACTTTTATGTAATTGTAATATCTTTCCATAAGCAAGATTATCCGCTAGTGTATAAGTTTAAATGAAGAAGATTAAGAAGAAAAGATTGAGAGAAAATGGAGGAAAACGGTATGGCTAAGGAGAGAAAACAATTCTGTGTTGAGTGTAGAAAAGTAACAGGATATGATATAAGAATAGTGAAATATACACATTGTATTAAAGGCAAGGAGTACACTTTTGACATAGCAGCGGCCATATGTAAAGAATGTGGTGCCGAGGTTAACATTCCGGGCTTGATGGATAGCAACGCCAGATTAATTGATGAACAGTACAGAAAGACAGAAAATTTAGTATCCATTGAAGATATTAATAAGTTAATGGAAGTGTATAATATTGGGAAGGCTCCATTATCACTTGCATTAGGTTTTGGAGAAATTACCATTACCAGATATTTGCAGGGACAGTATCCGTCCCTAGAGTATTCTAATGTAATTAGAAGAGCTCTATCTGATGTTGATTTTATGATGGAATGTTTGAAAAAAATAAAGATAAGATTGGTGAAACAGCTTATAAAAAAAGCCTGGGATGCTGCAATGGGGGCTAAAAGGACTTAATGATTCTTTATCTGAACAAATGCTTATCACCATTTCTTATATTTTTTTGAAAAAGTTGAAGAGATAACACCTCTTGCATTACAAAAGCTTCTTTACTATGTACAGGGGATTTTTATGGTTAACTATGGAAAGCCTCTGTTTATGGAAGATTGTCAAGCGTGGAAGTATGGACCTGTGTATGATAAGGTCTATGAGATGTTCAAAGGATTTAAATATAATCCCTATTGACGATAAAAGGTTCGTAATTTTTAAGGACAAATGTAAGATGCTTACTGAGGGGGAAAAAAAAATCATTGATATGGTTATAAATACCTTTGGAATGTATAGTGGTAAAACCCTCGCTACATTAACACATAGAGAAGCACCTTGGGCAGATGTATACTGTGGTGATATAGTATGTGGCTATACTAATGAACCAATTACAAAAGAAGCAATTATGAGTTATTTCAAAACGGTATCAAAGGATTTTTAATCTTACATCTGAGGATGAAATAAAAAAAGATATATTGATAGGCAATTAGCTGGTTAAGGCTTATCTTTCAGGAGAGTGTTGACAAAAACAGATTCATTTCTGTTATTATGTTTGTAAATGTAATGCGAAAGAGGAGTAGTTCCGTATTCTTATCAGAGAGAGGCCGGTGGGTGTGAGGCCTTAGGAAGGCGGAGTGAAGGTAGCTTTCAAAACAGCATCTCTAAGAAAGTGCTCTATGCAGATTAGAGATGACGGTTTCCCGTTACGGAAATGAAGGTGATGAGTTTTTACTTAGTGTTTAAAAATTTATCATAAATTAAGGTGGTACAGCGGGATATGCTCTCGCCCTTAGCTTAGCTTTGGGTGGGAGTTTTTTATTTGACAGGAAATTTCTATAAAAATTTCCCTGTCAAATAAAAATCTCCGAGGGATTACACTGTGGCGGCTACGTAGCGGCCGCTTGTGCATCCCGACGCAGGCAGTAAATCCTGCAAATCAGGATTCTATCTTATATTAAAAGGAGGATTAGATGAAAAAAAGAACTTGAAAAGACCTACGATCCGAAGCAGATTGAGGATAAAATCTATCATAACTGGACTGAGAAAGGATATTTCGATGCGGGAAGTAAACCCAAACAAGAAGCCATTTACCATAGTGATGCCACCGCCAAATATCACAGGACAGCTTCACATGGGACATGCCTTAGACAATACCATGCAGGACATCCTCATCCGTTTTAAGAGGATGCAGGGCTTTGAAGCACTTTGGCAGGCTGGTACAGACCATGCTTCCATAGCTACAGAGGCTAAGATAGTAGAAAAGCTCAAAGAAGAAGGAACCTCTAAGGAAGAGCTTGGTAGAGAAGGCTTTCTTAAGCGTGATGGGAATGGAAGGAAGAGTACGGCGGAAGGATTATTTCACAGCTTAAAAAGCTTGGCTCATCCTGTGACTGGGAGAGAGAACGTTTTACTATGGACGAGGGTTGCTCTGAGGCGGTTAAAGAGGTATTTGTAAAGCTTTATGACAAGAAGCTCATTTACAAGGGCTCAAGGCTTGTAAACTGGTGCCCTGTATGTAATACCTCCATTTCAGATGCTGAGGTTGAACACGAGGAGAAGGCAGGACATTTCTGGCATATCAAATACCCTATTATGGAAGATGGAAAGCCAAGCACAACCAACTTCCTTGAATTTGCCACCACCCGTCCTGAGACCATGCTTGGAGATACAGCTGTAGCGGTAAATCCTGAGGATGAGAGATATACCTACCTTAAGGGCAAGACAGTTTGGCTTCCTATAGCAGAGCGTGAAATCCCTGTGATTGAGGATAGCTATGTAGATATGGAATTTGGTACAGGTGTAGTTAAGATTACTCCTGCACACGACCCTAACGACTTCGAAGTAGGTAAGCGACATAATCTGCCTGAAATCAACATTATGAATGATGATGCTACCATCAATGAAAATGGTGGAAAATATGCAGGACTTGACAGGTATGAAGCCAGAAAGAAGATAGTAGAGGAGCTTGACAGCCTTGGACTACTTGGCAAGATAGAAGACCACAGCCACAATGTAGGTACCTGCTACCGCTGTCACAGCGTAGTTGAGCCTCTTATCAAAGAGCAGTGGTTTGTAAAAATGGATGAAATGATTAAGCCTGCAAGCGATGCTGTAAAGACAGGCGAGATTAAGCTCATACCTGATAGAATGGATAAGACCTATTTTAACTGGACAGACAATATCAGAGACTGGTGTATATCCAGACAGCTTTGGTGGGGACACAGAATACCTGCCTGGTACTGCGCAGACTGTGGAGAGATTATAGTTGCCAAGGAAGAGCCAAAGGTCTGCCCTAAGTGTGGTAAGTCTCACCTTAAGCAGGATGAAGACACCCTTGATACATGGTTCTCATCAGCTCTTTGGCCATTTTCAACACTTGGATGGCCTAAAGAAACTCCTGAATACAAGTATTTCTATCCTACAGACGTGCTTGTAACAGGCTATGACATCATCTTCTTTTGGGTTATAAGGATGATATTTTCTGCATACGAACAGACCGGCAAAGCACCTTTCCATACAGTTATGTTCCACGGCCTTGTAAGGGATTCACAGGGACGCAAGATGAGTAAATCGCTTGGCAACGGTATAGACCCACTTGAAATCATAGACAAATACGGTGCTGATGCACTTAGGTTTACACTCATCACAGGTAATGCACCCGGTAATGACATGTGTTTCTACAACGAAAGAGTGGAAGCCAGCAGAAACTTTGCCAACAAGGTATGGAATGCATCCAGATTTATCATGATGAACCTGGATGCTGCCGAAGTTCCAGCAGACATTGACCTTTCAGCGCTTACACCTGCTGATAAATGGATACTAAGCAGGGCAAACAAGCTCTCAGCAGAAATGACTGAGAACATGGATGCCTTTGAGCTGGGCATTGCAGTTCAGAAGGTATATGACTTCATTTGGGAGGAGTTCTGCGACTGGTATATAGAAATGGTGAAGCCTCGTCTTTACAGCGATACAGACGAGACCAAGGCGGCTGCCTTATTTACACTTAAGACGGTATTAATCAATATGCTTAAGCTCCTTCATCCATTCATGCCTTTTGTTACAGAGGAAATCTACCAGGCACTTCGTGAAAATGAGCCAAATGAGGCAGTTAAGTCTGCTATGGAAGAGAGCATCATGATATCTGCTTGGCCTACATTCAAGGCAGAGTGGGATTTTGCGAAGGAAGAAGCTGAAGTTGCCCTTATCAAAGAGGCTGTAAAGAGCATAAGAGCGGTTCGTACAGATAAGAATGTACCACCTTCAAGAAAGGCTAAGGTTATAGTTGTTTCTGACAAGGAAGAGGTAAGAAAGATATTTACAGAGGGAGAGAGTTTCTTTGCAAGCCTTTCTTATGCAAGTGAGGTAGCAGTACAGGCAGATAAGTCCGGAATTGATGACAATGCAGTATCTGCGGTTATATCTCAGGCAGTTATCTATATGCCGTTTAGCGACCTTGTAGACATAGACAAGGAAGTAGAGAGACTCGAAAAAGAGCATAAGAGGCTTGAAGGAGAGATTGCCCGCTCAAACGGTCATAGCTAAACAACGAGAAGTTCGTATCCAAGGCTCCTGAGGCTAAGATAAATGAGGAGAAGGAGAAGCTTGCAAAAATATACCGAGATGCTTAAGCAGGTAGAAGAGCAGTTAGGAAGACTTAAGAAGAACTAAGAGCTTTAGAATTAAGCCTCAAGGTGAATAAAACCTCAAGGCATATAAATACCTGGAATTAAAGATGTTAGGTAATAAAGATAATTGACAGATTCTTAAAGCTTATTAGAAAAATCGGCACAAGTAACGAATATTCCGCTACCTGTGCCGGCCTTTTTAAAAATTACAAGCCACTTAACATAATCGATTTATTATCAAACTCATGATTTAGTAAATCATGATTTGATAAAATCTACAAATTAAACTTAGAAACCTCTGACTGTAGCTGTGATGCTATATCAGCAAGGCTCTCAGATGCCTGAGAAATGTTCTGGATAGCCTGTACCTGAGTATCTACAGATGCAGCAACCTCTTCTGTTGTTGCAGCATTCTCCTCTGCTATTGCAGAAAGATTCTCAACTACCTTAACTACGTTTTCATTCTCGGTCTCTTATCTGAGTAGAGGACTCATTTATGCTCTCTACAATTCTCTTGCTTCCTTCGAGTTCAGCAGATATTTCAGCAAGCTTGTCATTTGTTTCCTTGACCTTGCTTCCTGTCTGTCAATGATTCTCATTTGAAAGCTTTAATCATATCTACAGCTTCCTTAGCCTCTTCTTAAGCTCGTCAATAACTTCTAATCTCGCCTGTGAACTTAGCGGAATCCTCTGCAAGCTTTCTAACCTCATCAGCAACGACAGCAAAGCCTCTTCCGGCCTCTCCGGCTCTTGCAGCCTCTATGGCAGCATTTAATGAGAGAAGATTAGTCTGGTCTGAGATAGACTGTATCATCTCACTTGCGCTTGCAATTGCTTCTGTAGCATCATTTGTCTCCTGAATTACGTCTGATACCTTTTTCAGATATTTCCTTGTTCTCCGGTTATCTGTACAAGCTCATTCATAATCACATTACTTTCATCCTTCAGGCTGTTAATATGCTCCATTGAATGTGAAAGCTTTTCCTGTATCTCTACCATGCCGTCAAGAAGCTCGCCTGATTTCTCAACTGAGCCTGCAGCACTCTGAGTATCCTCTGCCTGGCTCATAGCGCCCCTCGGATATATTGTTTACAGCATTAGATACATCATTTGATGAAGAGGAAGCAGACTGCAGTTGCTGTAAGCTCCTCAGCTGTAGCTGCTGTATTCTGCGCGTGTGAAGAGATGTTATTAACTATAGAAGAGAGGTTCTCTGTCATAGTTTTTTTATTGACCTCATTACATTTGCAATCTCATCCTTGCCCTTCATGTACTTTGTGGCATTGGCTGTTTCATCGGATATATCAAGGTCGTAATTAGCCATCTTATGCATAGCCTTTTCTATGAGTGCCATAGGCCTTGCCACACGGGTAATCATAAGGAAGATAATTATTCCTGCTATTATCGAAATGATTGCTGCGTGATATATGATGTTGCTAAGAACGAACTGTGTAGCGTGTTCAATCACCCTTCTGTATGAAATGATATTCTCAAGGCACCATTTTTTATCTACTCCAGGGAAATTAACTACAACATAGGTGATTTTTCCAGGTAAGTCCGTACCTGCTATTGTTTCTTCGGACTGCTTGAAACCGTTCGCAATGGCTTCAGCCACATTTGCCTTTGCCTCAGGAACCTGCTCAAAGAGGTTCTTGCAACCTCACTGTCATCCATAGCATTTGCTATAAAGAAACCGCTGTCTGTAAGGAGTCCCTTAAATTCTTCAACATCTGTTGAATCATCCTTAAAATCCTGCTGTAAATCACTTAAAAGTATGTCTACAACAACAGCTCCCACTGCCTTATCCTTGTATGATATAGGAATACAGTATGAAGTCTTCAACTGGTTATCTGTATCTATATAAGGGTCTAAAAGAATCGGCTTATTTCCTGATAATGTAGCACTATACCATTCTTTATCATCAATTCCATCCTCATAAGTGGAGATGACTTTTGCCATCCTCACGTTCGATATACTCTGAAAAACGGCCATCTTTAGCATCCTTACCATCAAATCCGTTCTCAGTAAAGTAAATGCCAACACCTGATATAAAGTCGTTGTTGTCAAATATCTGCTTTGCGCTGCCTACAATCATACTCCTGCTTCTGCTTTCAAGAGGAACATCATTAAGATGGCCTCTGTTATGGACTTTACATCATAGCCAATCTGATATGCGCCAGCAAACTGACTTTCAATCTTGTAAGCTATCTTCTTTGCTTCTTCAAGTTTTGAGGTTTCAACGTTTTTGAATAGCAGTTTCTTTTTCGTAGTTGTTATCAAATACCGCCTTTGCTCCTAAAACTACAAGCAAAACAAGCGATACAATAAGACCTACTCTTACTGCAAAACTATTGAAAAATGCTCTTCTTTTCGGTAGTCTTTCTTTCCTTATTTTTCCCATGGTTCCTCCATTCGTGAAAAAAATATATTATTTAAGGTACTTTACTTCCATAAACATATATCGGCAGGTATTACCCGTTTGTTTAGTGGCAGACAGGTTTTTATTTGGCAGATTAGTTAGCGCTGTATCTACCCCCATTAATTTAAGAAGTAAGCCTATGATTAATTCTTGTTTCTAATTGAATAAGACTACAAAATGTGGTATCATTTTAGGTGGAAAAACTATAAATATACCACATTTTTTGATATAGCTACGATATGAAGGGAGTTATTATGTTGGATTTTTGAAAAAGAACTTGAGAAGTTTAAGCCAAGCCTTGAAATCGAAGAGGTGGCTGATGTTGTCAGACATAACGATGTGTCAGATGTTGCCGACCTGATTAAGGAAGTACTTAAAGAAACCAGAGAAACGAGGTAAATATATGCAGTGCCCATATTGTAAGGCAACACTCACAGCCGGGGACACTTGTGAAAAATGCGGCAGTGACGTAAAGCTATTTAAGAAACTATACAGTATATCAAACAGATGCTACAATGAAGGGCTTGAAAAGGCTAAGGCAAGGGATTTGTCCGGTGCGGTCATAAGCCTTCAAAACAGCTTAAAGATAAATAAAAAGAATACCGAGGCTAGAAACCTCTTAGGACTTATATACAGCGAAATGGGCGAGACAGTGGATGCCCTCAGTGAGTGGATAATAAGCAGTCATTTTGAGCCTGAGAATAACCTCGCATCCGAATACCTGTCGTTTTTTCAAAACAATCCGACCAGGCTTGATGCAGCGGGACAGGTTATTAAAAAGTACAATGCTTCATTAAAGCTGGTTAAGTCAGGCAACTATGACCTTGCCGTCATTCAGCTGAAAAAGCTGATTTCCCTTAACCCTAAGCATGTCAAAGGATTGCAGCTTCTTGGTCTCTTAAATATCAAGGCTGGCAATATCTCACAGGCTAAGAAATACCTTAAGATGGCACTAAAGGTAGATAAAATGAACCCTCTTGCTATGCTTTTATATGGCTGAGGTCAAGGGAAAGAGCCAGGGAGAGGATGTAACAGAGGACAATGACGCTAATAAGCTTGTCCTAAATGCAAGAGAATCCTTTGCTCCTATGAATGCTTACAGAGATAACAAACACGGAATCCTTCCTTGGATTAGTCTTTTGGCTGGAATAGTGCTTGGCATGGCATTTTTTATGATTGCGATCGTGCCGGGTATAAGGGCTAAGTCTGTATCCAATAAGAATAGCGAGATAGTAAGCCTCAATGAGACTATGGCCAAGACCAATGCTGAGTTTGACAGCATCAAAAGTGAAAATGCCGAGCTTAAGAAAAAGGTAGAGACTCTTGAGACCAAGAACAAACAGCTTTCAGAGACTACCAAGAAGAACGAAAATAACGGCTTCGGTGCTCTTGCTGAGGCTGCGGCGTATTACACCATGGACGATAAAGCAAAGGCGGCAGATACCCTGGTCAAGGTAGATAAGTCCACCCTCAAGGATAAGAACATGCTTAACCTTTACAACCAGCTTTCTGTGAAGGTCTTTGCAGAGCAGTCGACAAGGTTATATCAGGAAGGCTATACCCAGTATAGCAGGGGAAAGTATAAGGAAGCTCTTAAGGCATTTGAAACTTCCCTAAAGATGAATCCTGATAACGTTGATTCCATGTACTTTACGGCAAGGAGCTACGATAGGTCGGGAGACAAGACTAAAGCCATCGAATGGTACAATAAGATTGTAGAAAAGCATGGGGACACCCAAAGAGCGGTAGAGGCTAAGAGGATGCTTACATTGTTAGGAGAATAAATGGAAACGATAAAGATAAAATATTTTACGGATAAGATTGATAAGCTATGCTACATAGCAGGCAATTCAGATTGGATAGACCTTAGAGTAGCAGAAGATGTAGTGATGAAAAAGGGCGAATTCAGACTTATAAGACTTGGGGTGGCTATGGAGCTGCCCCAGGGCTATGAGGCACACGTAGTGCCAAGAAGCTCAACCTACAAGAACTTTGGGCTGATTCAGACTAACCACATGGGAGTGATTGATGAGAGCTACAAGGGAGATGCTGATGAATGGAAATGGCCGGCCCTTGCTATGCGTGACACAGAGGTTCATGTAGGCGACAGGCTTTGCCAATTCCGTATAATGAAACATCAGCCGCAGATAAACTTCCTTGAAGTTGACTCTCTTGAAAATGAGGACAGAGGCGGTTTTGGAACCAGCGGCACTAACTAGGACTGCTTGCGGTTCCTTTTATTTTCCTGTCTGTCAAGGAGATATTCTGCATAATCTCTTATGGATGCTGCACTTTCAGGCATGAGCTGCTGGTACACAAGGAAGAAATCAACTATTTCCTTGTCAAGTATCTCTCCTCCGATAGGAAGTGCAGAGTCGGATACACCAAGCAGGTAGTCGCAGGTTACGTCAAATTCCTTTAGACAAAGCAATCAGCTTTTCAAAGGAAGGCTCGTTTCTGTTTGATCTCGTAGTTTGAGATAGCTGTAGGCTTAAGTCCCAGTATGCCGGGCAAGTTCGCCCCTGAGTAAGTCCTTTTTCTGGCGGAGCTGTTTAAGTCTCAAAATGAAAGTTCATATATTACCTCCTGTTAATGATATATTTGAAATATAGAGATTGTATAACTAAACAACATACTACAAATATATAGTATACTATAAATATATAGTTTTGAACGTAAAATGTCAAAACGTTATTGCATACACAAATTGTATAGTGGGTGGGTTATGAGTGTCGATATGAAGCTGTATAATATTCTAAAAGAGGAATGTCTTGAACTTGTTTTTTTATCTATGACAAAACAGGCAAGTGTATTACCTGTTCGGACAAGGCAAGGGAAAGCCTTGGCTATTTACCTGAAGAGGAGGTTGGGAAATTTGAAATAAATTTTCCTAAGATTTCTTTAGAAGAAACTGCCCTAAGATGAGCATATTGAGACTGACGTGTACAGGAAAAATGAAACTTGTTTTCCAGCAGACCTTAAGATTGTAAGCTATGAAGACGATAAATTTATTATATTTGCAATAGATCAAACTGAAAAAAAGAAATGTTACCAGAGAACTAAAAAGCTGTAAAGAGGAACTTACATGAACTTAAGTACAAGACTGAATTTGTATCCAATATTACCTCATGAGCTAAGAACGCCTGTAAATGGCATCCAGGGAATGGCTAAGAACCTTCTTAACACTGAGCTTAATTCCTACCAGCTTGAAACTGTGGGGATAATCGAGGGCTGTTGCGTGAATATGTCCAAGATTATCAATGACCTTTTGGATTTCTCAAAAATGGAATCTGATAAGCTGGTGCTTGAAAAGAAAGGCATTTTTCTTTTAGAGAATTCTAAACAACGTAATGGCATTTAACGTAACCCTTGTAAAATGAAAAGGGTTTGAAGCTTCTTGTACATGTGGGAGATGATATCCCTAAGTATCTGGTGGGAGACGAGCTAAGGCTTATGCAGATATTTAATGAACCTTCTAAGCAATGCGGTTAAGTTTACAAACCATAGGGCCACATTGCGGTGGAAGCATCACTCATACGTGAAGAGGACGACTATGTAGAGCTTTTTCTTCATGGTAGTTGATACGGGTATAGGTATCTCCAAACAAAACATGGATAAGCTGTTTAAGAAATTTTCGCAGGTGGATGCTTCTACTACAAGGAAAATTTGGTGGAACAGGCCTTTGGGCTGTCCATAAGCAAGAAGTTAGTTGAGCTTATGGGAGGAAACATCAAGGTAGAGAGCGAACCGGGCAAGGGAAGCTCATTTTCCTTCAATGTAATTCTTGGCAAAGCAGACGCGGCAGAAGAGACTACAGGAGTAGAACTTCCCTAACGGAAACTTCTGTCTATGAAGGCAGCGGACAGTATACTGAATCAGAGGAGGAGTCGAGCTATTCGGGTGAAGGAAGCTCAGACTGGAGGCTTACTGCCAATTCGGACAAGATATACCAGTTTGGAACCAGTGAGAATATCAAGGAAATAAATTCAGCCCTCGAGAAACTTTTTATATGCATTGAACTAGGCAACTGGGAAAAAGCAGAGAATTTTGCCAGTGTCGTTAAAAATCTGATTTCTGACAACGAATCTGAGCAGCAGCTTAAAAAGGAGGCCTTTAGGCTTGAACTGATTATTCGAAGGGGTAACCACGACAAGGCTATAGAGCAGTACAACATATTTAAGGAGAAGCTTGCCGAACTCGGGTTCTAAAAGGGGTAGAGGTAAATGAAGACGAATATTCTCATTGTTGATGATGTACTGACAAGCCTATGCACTTATGTCTGACATAGTAAAAAGTGAGGGCTACATAGCAAGACCCGTGCAGAATGTTAAGCAGGCTATGGAGGCAATAGATGCCCTTTTGCCAGACCTTATCCTGTCGGATGTGTCAATGCCTGACATTGACGGGTATGAATTTTGCGAGATGGTTAAGTCCAATCCAAAGACAGCGGATATTCCTCTGATTTTTGTATCAGCCTTTAAACGACGTGAATTCAAGGAAAAAAAGGCTATAACGTGGGAGCGGTGGACTTTATTGTTAAGCCCTTTGACTTTGATGAGGTAAGGCTTAGAATAAATACTCAGATAAAAAAATCTTGTTATGCAGCGTGAACTTGAAGAGTATAATAAAAGACTGCATAGGATGATGAATACCCAGATAGCAAAGATAACGGACGACCAAAGGTACCTGATATATGGACTTGTAAGGCTTGCAGAATCAAGGGAAGACCCTACAGGAACCCATATGATAAATGTATCTGTAAACTCTGCATTTCTAGCACAGAGTTTGCAGCTGTCTCCTGAATATGAAAAATACATTAGCAACAACTTCATAGACGATATAGGGCTTGCTGCACCCCTTCACGACATAGGAAGTCTTACTATAAGTGACAGGATACTGTTAAAAAGGGGCAAGTTGACTCCTGACGAGATGACAGTTATGAGAACTCATGCTGAGATAGGCGCAAGAACACTTACCGAGGTTTACCGCCACAATGAGTTTAGCAGATATCTTGGCATGGCTATAGATATTGCATATTATCACCACGAGAAATGGGACGGCTCTGGTTATCCAAAGGGTCTAAAAGGGAAGGGCATACCGATGTCAGCAAGGATATTTTCTCTGGTGGATGTGTATGACACGCTTACCAGGGATAAATGCTACAGGGATGCGTACACCCTATGATGAAGCAATTGAGATAATTAAAGGAAGAGTCGGGGAAGAGCTTTGATCCCGCATTGTAGACATATTTTTGAAGATACTAAGGGATTAGGAGGAACTAGATTTGGGAGTTGCAAAAAAAGAACCTATAATTGAAATATTTGCGAGTGAAGCCGGAGACTCGATAAAAAGCCTTTTGATAAATAAGATGATTGAAGGTGAAAATGCGGGCAAATTTCGAAAGAGAGCTGATAGTAGAGCTTGCATAGCTGGTTAGGATAATAAGAATGGATTCGGGCATGCTGCTATTTGACAGTATAGCACAGGTAAGCGGCAAGCTTGAAAAGCTTATGGACTGTTACAGGGACGTAAGAGCTGAAAGCCCTGATTTTGAGAGCTTTAAGGAAGTACTAAATGCTTACTCCGTTTTCATTCACAGTGAGCTGTATAAGCTTACTCACAACGAAAAGGTAGATGGGGACAATAGCGATATTATAGAACTTATCGACCACATGGATACAGGAGTAGTAGGCTTTAATAAGCTTCCTACCTCCACACCTACAAGGCGTAAGCAGTATTATATTCCTAGTAAGTCTGAAAATGACACAGCTGTAGTATCGCCTAAAAAGGGAGTGTTTGACGGACTTTTGCTGGATGAAAATAAAAAATCTGAGGACGGTCTGGTTAAACCAAAGACGCCAAATGAAATCCTTAGTTCACTAAAGAGCAGACTAATCAGCTTTTACTATTACTGATGACAAGATGGAAGAGCTAAGAAAGCTAAGCATAGGACTTGAGAATCTGGCGGATGAGCTAAAAAGCCGGAAAGAAGATGCAGATGTAGTATCGGAGGCCCACAGCCTTGCTAAAGGGATGAAAAGCTGGGTAATGGATGCAAGGATGACTGATTTGTCTATGCTTGTGTCTAAAGGCTAAGATTGCAGCCAAAGACCTGCTTAAGCATACAGGAAAGAAGGCTGAATTTGAGGCTAAGCTTTTTGGAGGATGAGACGTATGTTATTCATATAGAAAAGTACAAGACAGCCAATCTCTCAAAGGCACTCACCCACCTTATTAGAAATGCTGTTGACCACGGAATCGAGGCACCTGATGTAAGGCTAAAGAAGGGCAAGAAAGAAGAAGGACATATTAAGCTTGAGATAGTGAAATCAGATAAATTCAAGGGAATAGAACTCATTTTTCTGATGACGGAGTGGGAATTAACCCTGACAAGATACTAAAGGCTGCAGAGATGAGGGGATACTCCTCAATCCTAAAGAGAGCTATACTTTAGAAGATATATTGAAGATTCCGTTTATGACAGGCTTTACAACAAGAAAGACGATTGGTGATTATTCAGGAAGAGGAGTAGGACTGACCAGGTAGCCCATCTGATTGAAGAAATTAACGGCAGAGTAGTGCTTAAAAAGCATAGAAGGTAAAGGAACTGAAGTGGATATAGAGCTTCCTTACGATCACATTGCAGAACAATGAGGAGGATGACATGAGAATTTTACTGGCCGAAGATGACTATGCCAGCAGAAAAGTTTGGAATAAGCTTTCTAGCAAATATGGAGAAGTGGATGCGACTGTAGATGGAGAAGAAGCAGTGGCTGCTTTTGAATTTGCAGCGGAGGATGGAGAGTACTACGACCTTATCTGCCTTGATATAATGATGCCTGGGACAGATGGGATAGAGGCGCTATATAGGATAAGGGAGAGTGAGAAAAAGGCTTAAGATTCCGGAGGATAAAATGTCCCTAAGATAACTCATGGTTTCAGCACTTAGCGATATGAACTATGTAGACGGAGCCTTTGAGCTGGGATGTGATGGCTATGCGAATAAGCCGCTTGACACAGACAAGATGGAAGAAGTACTTAGAAAAACTGGAGCTTATAAAAATAGCTTTTGAGAGGGAGATTTGCCTTTTTGATTCTGTGAGATTTTAAAAAGTTGAATTATAAAAGATTGTTGTGGTACTATAGTGACTATTCCGAAAAGGTTACATATAACTAACTATAAATAGTGTGAAAAGGAAGTAGTAAAATGACAAAAATAGATATAATCTCAGGATTTCTTGGTGCAGGCAAGACAACTCTCATCAAAAAGCTTATAAAAGAGGCACTTGGCGGTGAAAAAGTAGTACTCATAGAAAATGAATTTGGTGAGATAGGTATAGACGGAGGCTTTTTGAAGGAAGCAGGAATCGAAATCACAGAGATGAATTCCGGCTGTATCTGCTGTACTCTTTGTAGGAGACTTTGGAGCCGCACTTAGGGACGTAATTACAAAGTATTCACCTGACAGGATTATCATTGAGCCTTCAGGCGTGGGCAAGCTCTCGGATGTAATTAAGGCCGTTGCTGATGTAAAGAAGGACTTTGACGATGTAGAGCTTAATAGCTTTTATTACAGTAGCCGATGCGGCAAGACTACTATGTACATGAAGAACTTTGGTGAGTTTCTTTCAATGACCAGATTGAAAAATGCCAACACTATTGTACTTAGTCGTACATCAAAGACTCCTGAGAGTAAGCTTGAAAAGGCTGTAGCTGCCATAAAGGAGCACAATGACAAGGCTGTTATCATAACAACTGACTGGGATAGCCTTACAGGAAAGCAGATTCTTGATACAATGGAGAAGGCAGCAGGAGAGGTGAAGGACTTACTCTTTACAGAAGAAGAGCTTGAAAGCTGCGAGCATCACCATCACGAGCATGAGCATGAAGACGACCCATGAATGCTGTCACGGGCACCATCACGAGCAGACCCATGAAGACGGCCACGAGTGTGGCTGTGGACACCATCACGACCATGAGCATGATGACGACCACGAATGCTGCCACGGGCACCATCACGAGCAGACCCATGAAGACGACCACGAATGCTGCCACGGACATCATCACGAGATGAGCACGAAGACGGCCACGAATGCTGCCACGGGCACCATCACGAGCAGACCCATGAGGATGACCCTATGAGTGTGGCTGCGGACACCATCACCACCATCACCATGCTGATGAGGTATTTGACAGCTGGGGCATCACAACCCCTAAGCGTTTTACGAAAAGAGGCTCTTGAGAAGATACTTGACAAGCTCGCTTGGGGCAACGGTCTCGGCATCATACTCCGTGCAAAGGGCATAGTTCAGTCAGAGGGTGAAGGATGGCTTGAGTTCGACCTTACACCTGGAGAATTTGAAGTAAGAAACGGTGCACCTGATGTAACAGGTAAGCTTTGCGTAATAGGGCTCAAGACTTAAAAAGGATGATATTAAGGCTCTTTTTGAAGTGTAAGAGCTCATAGTGTCTGTATCAATGCTTTTTAACAGCCATATAATTTAGAGAGTATTATCTATAGGCCTAAGAGTCTGGCAGGGACATAAGGCTTTGTGGCATTATGTGGATAATAAGGCTTTTTAAGGAGAATATATGAATCAGGGAAAAAGATATACCTGTATATATGTTTACAGGTATGCTTGAGAGTGGGAAAGACCGCATTTTTTAAGGGATACCTTTAGAGGGCGGTGAGTTTGAAGACGGCAACAAATCCCTTTTCATACTGTGTGAAGAGGGCGAAATCGAGCTGTCAGAGAAACTCTTAAAGCGAAATAAAATGTCTACAGTTGTAGTAGAAGACAAGGAAGATATAACTGAGGAATTCTTAAAAAAACCTTGAAAAAGGAATATAACCCTGACAGGGTGGTAATCGAGAACAATGGTATGTGGATTCCACAGGAGATTATAGATGAATTCCTGAGAATTGGATGCTTGTACAGTGTATCAATCTTATAGACGGCTCTACCTTTGAGAGCTACCTACAGAATATGGGAAGCTTTGTTATGGAGCAGGTTAAGCCTGCCGACCTCGTAGTGTTCAACAGGGTTACTGACAATGAGGTAAGGGGAGGCTACAGGAGGCGTATAAAGGCACTAAACAGAAAGGCTCAGATCCTCTATGAGGATGAAAAGGGAAACCTCGATGATGCCTATGTGGAGAGCCTGCCATTTGATACAGACAAACCTGTAATTGAGCTTGAGGATGATGACTTTGGACTCTGGTACATGGATGCCATGGATCATCCTGAAAAGTATAAGGGAAAGACTATGAAGTTTAGGGCACTTATCTACAGGGATAAGAATTTCCCTGAAGATAAGCTGGTTCCCGGAAGATTTGCAATGACCTGTTGTGCAGCAGACGTACAGTTCATAGGCTTTGTCTGCCACGCACCCAATGCTTCTGAATTTGCACAGAAGGACTGGGCTTATGTAGAGGCTGAGGCAAGGTTTGAATACTGCAAAGACTACAAGGGCAAGGGAATAGTACTCTATGCCAAAGAACCCCTTAAGAGGGCTGAGGCAGGGGAACAGTTGGTTTATTTTACATAAAGAAAAAGAGTAAGAAAGATTTATAGTATATTTTTGAATGACTTTTGAATGCCGAAAGTTACCTGTGATTAGAGGGAACTTTCGGTGTTTTACTATAAGGGTAGGTGGTTTATGTCAAAAAAAGAAAAAAATACTGTCATAGAGCTCAGATACTATGAAAAACCGATTAAAGAGCCTGTGCTTTCATGAGTGCTTTGGAGAGAGCTGGATAAGGGAATACGGGAAAGATACAAATGGTGAAATGATTAACAACCTGCATTTTCATAACCTCATGGAGATAGGCTGCTGTATATCAGGTGAGGGAGAGATGATACTTGATGGAGAAAGCAAAAAATATAAGGCAGGTAATTTTACCATTATTCCTATTAACTTTTCCTCATAATACCGTCAGTAAAAAAAGGAACTAAAAGCTACTGGGAATATATATTTTGTGATCCGGAAGACATCTTAAACAGGGCATTTCCAAACAACAGACCGTTTGTTGAAAGCACCTTTAAAAAGGCTGAATAGTAAGGTATATTTTTATCATAGCGAAAAGGAGCCGGAACTGTACAGTGTGATAAAGTCTATCATTGAGGAGATGAGAAATAAAAAAGCGTATTACTGTGAAAAACAACTCATGCTTTTGTAATTCTTTGTTTTTTGAGGTGGCAAGAAAGAATACAAGTGATACTTCAGCTGAAACCGGGTACAGGGATATGAGTGTTATATCTGCTGCAATATCATACATCGGCAAGAATTATGCAAAACCGATTAGGATAAAGGATGTGGCAGATAGCTGTAATATGAGTGAGACTAACTTTAGAAGGCTGTTTTCTGCATATATGGGGCGTACCCCGTTAGAATATTTCAATCTGATTCGAATAAATAAAGCCTGTGAGCTGATAAAATCAACTCTGTACCCATGGAAGATATTGCAATGAAGGTGGGGATATTTGCAGATGTCTACTTTCAACAGGAACTTTAAGAAAATAATAGGAGAATCTCCTTATAGGTGGAAGAGAAATCCTGCCAATTTTTGAAAGCAAACTATTAAAAAGCAAGTGTATCAACTAAAAAAAGGTTGAGTAATGCAAAGTGCAATTTGGTCGAAATTGCACTTTTTGTAAATTATTAGCAACATTATGCTTTGATTGTTAGTTATAATATCCCTATAAATATAGTTGGTTTTTTTAGACAGAAATTACCAAGGGATATATATCTGTACATATAGAAATTGTCTAAAAATTAACTAATATATCTCGGGTAAAAACTATGATTTATTTCCGAATACTTATCTTTTAAGAGGAGGAAATTGGTATGAAAATGAGAAAAAAATTATGTCACTTGCACTTGTAATGGCAATGGGAGTTAGCCTATTGTCAGGTTGTGGAGGCCAAGGAGGAAGCAGCTCGGGTGCAGCAAAAATCATCCGCAGCATCTAAAGCGGCTTCAAGCACGGCATCAGAAACATCGGGAACGGCTCCAACTGCCGGAAACTATACTGACAACGGAAGCCACGAGCTTACAGTATGGTGCTGGGATCCTGCTTTTAACATCTACGCTATGAAGGAAGCAGAGAAGGTATACCAGAAGATAGACCCACAGTTTAAGTTAAATATTCAGGAGGTGCTTTCAGATGATGTAGAAACTAAGATAACAACTGCTGCGACTTCAGGAGACCTCAGCACCTTACCGGATATCTTCCTTATGCAGGACAACTCATTCCAGAAATACACTACAAACTTTAACGATGTATTCTTAGGACTCAATGATTCAGGCATTAACTACAAGGACTTTGGTGAGGCAAAGCAGGCGTATTCCACGCTTGACGGAGTACACTACGGAGTACCGTTTGATAATGGAGCAGTAATTGCTGCTTATAGAACAGATATACTTGAGAAGGCAGGACTTAAAATAGATGATTTTAAGGACATTACCTGGAGTAAGTTTATAGAACTTGGAAAGCAGGTTAAACAGAAGACCAACACACCTCTACTTTGTGCTACCGCAGGTTCAAATGATCTTGCAATGATGATACTTCAGTCCGCAGGAGCATCACTATTTAATGATGATGGTTCACTTAACATAGTTGACAATGGGGTACTTAGAAAGGCACTTGAGATATATCAGGAGCTTTACAAGGAAGGAATCCTTGTTGAGGTTACAGACTGGGATCAGTATATAGCAGCAATTCAGAGCGGAAGCTCAGCTGCTGTTATCAACGGCTGCTGGATTATAGGATCTATTACCGCAGCTAAGGATTTTTCAGGAAAGTGGGCAACAACAGATATGCCAAAGCTTGACGATGTAGAAGGTGCAACCAACTATTCCAATAACGGTGGTTCATCTTGGGCAGTTACAACCAAGTCGGAGAACCAAAAGCTTGCCGTTGATTTCTTAAAGGCAACCTTTGCAGGAAGTGTAGAGTTCTACGAGACTATCCTTCCTTCATCAGGAGCTCTTGCTACATATCTTCCTGCCGGAAAGAGTGAAGTATACAGCAAGCCACAGGAAGTTCTTCGGTGGAGAGCCAATTTACTCACTTATTACCGAATTTGCAAGTAAGATTCCAAGCAACAAAACAGGTGCTTATTATTACGATGCAAGAAATGCTGTAGGTGTGGCTATCAGCAACGTGCTTCAAAAGGGCGCAAACATTGAAGATGAATTAAAGTCAGCTCAGGAAACAGTAGAATTTAATATGGGTGGCTGATAAAAGCTTAGCTTTTTAGCATAAGTCAGAACGGGGCTGTCACAATAAAGAGAGAATAAGTGCTTATCTTTAATGCGGCAGCCCTTTTTGTAAGAAAGGAGACCATTATGGAGGGTAAGAAAGGAATTAGCCTTGCCAAAAGACATCTTATGATAGGCTGGGTTTTGTTATTCCTGCTACTCTGCTTATCGTTATCTTTTAGCTTTTTGCCTATGTTTCAGGCTATATTACTATCGCTAAAAAGGCGTTGGTAGCTCATATGACTCTGGAACGGAATAGGAAACTATACGAGAATATTAAAGGATAAGCGGTTTATACAGGCAATATTTAATACATTATTTTTATCTTTGTGATTCAGGTGCCTATAATGCTTGGTATAGCACTGGCACTCGCATCTATTCTCAATAACAAGCACCTTAGATTTAAGGGACTATTTAGAACCATGATATTCCTGCCTTGTGCAACTTCCCTTGTATCATATTCAATGATATTTAGGTCTATGTTTGCAAATGACGGTTTCATAAACAACGTGCTAGTGAACTTCGGCTTTTAACAGAATAGGCTGGTTTCAGAATGACTGGATGGCAAGGGCAGTAATCATAATTGCTCTTATATGGAGGTGGACAGGATATAATATGGTATTCTATCTTGCAGGCTTGCAGAATATAGAATACTCGGTATATGAGGCCGCTAAGATTGACGGTGCTTCTCCTTTCCAGTCTTTTAGAAAGATAACAGTGCCTCTACTTAGACCGACTATTCTTCTTACTGCAATTATGTCAATTAACGGAACTCTTCAGTTATTTGATGAGTCAGTAAACCTCACAAAAGGTGGCCCTGGTATAGCGACAATAACAATGTCACACTATATCTACAACACCTCATTTGTAACGAGCCCCTAATTTCCTATGCAGCTGCACTTTCGGTTGTTATTCTTGTAATGGTAGGAACACTTTCGGTGATTCAGATGAAGGTAGGTGATAAGCGTGACTAAAAACACAGAAAATTTTTCGTTTATACATTTCTTACAATAGTCTCACTCTATTTCAATCTTTCCACTTTATTGGATGGCTTGCGCAGCTACCAATACAAGTGTTGAGATAATGAGAGGAAAAACTCATCCCCGGAGGATACCTGATTGAAAATTTCAAGTCTTTAATACACAATCAGAACTTAGGCAGAGCCTTCTTTAACTCAGTAAGAAACTCTGTTATACTAACACTGTTGTCTATGGTTATCTGCTCGATTGCAGGTTATGGATCTCGAAGTATACCATCAGAAGTCAAAGGACGTTCTTTTCACTGTGCTTCTTACAGCAATGATGCTTCCTTTTGTAGCAACTATGATTCCGCTCTTTACCATGTTCTCAAAAGTTGGGCTGGTAAATACCTGGCCTGCCTTCGTGCTTCCGGGCCTCGCTACACCGTTTCTTATAATGATGTTTAGGCAGGCAGCAAGAAGCTTTCCAAAAGAAATCATTGAAGCAGCAAGAATGGATGGCTTATCTGAAGTAGGCATATTCTTTACAATGTTCGTCCCTACAATGCGTTCTACCTACGGCGCTGCCATAACAGTAACTTTTATGAATACCTGGAACAGCTACTTATGGCCAAAGGTAATCTTTCAGAAAAATGAAGCCACAACCATGCCTATGCTTGTGGCAAACCTCCTCGGAGGATATACAGTTGACTATGGTATGCTTATGCTAGGTGTACTTATTGCAACCATTCCTACAGCAGTAGTCTTCTTTATACTACAGAAACAGTTTGCGGAAGGTATTACAGGAGCTATAAAGTAATTATCAAATATAGAAATGAGGTATAAAGGTGTTTGATTTCAACAAAATTAAAGATGTATCCTTTTTCAAGGAGAATGCTCTCCCTGCTAAGGCAACCTTCATTCCATACGGAAATGAAGAGGAGATAAAGGAGAGAAAGTCAAGTCTTAGAGTGTCGCTAGACGGGCTTTGGAAGTTCGCCTATGCTAAGAATCTAAGCCTTGCAGTCAAAGACTTTTACAAAAAAGACTATTGTGTAAAGAGCTGGGACAGCATAAGCGTACCTTCCAATATGCAGATGGAAGGCTATGATATCCCTCAGTATGCCAATGTGCAGTATCCTTGGGACGGAGTTCAGGATGTGGCTCATGACGGGGTTCCTAGCGACTTCAACCCTGTGGGAATGTATGTAAAAACCTTAAACATTTCTGAAAATGCTAAAGATAAGGATATTATCATAACCTTTGAAGGAGTGGAAAGTGCCTTTGCCCTCTGGGTAAACGGAGAATATGTGGGCTATGCTGCAGACAGCTTTACTGCCACAAGCTTTGATTTGACTAAGTTTGTAAGTGCAGGAATAAATAAAATTGCAGTGATGGTATTCAAGTGGAGCATCAGCAGCTGGTGCGAAGACCAGGACTTCTTTAGATTCTCGGGTATATACAGAAGCGTATACATAGATGTGCTGCCAAGAACAAGGATTGTCGATTACACTGTGAAGGCTGTGCCTGATGACAGCTTTAAGAGAGCAGAACTTAAGGTGGAAGGCCTACTCCTTGGCAAAGGAAAGTTATCTACAAGGCTATCATATAAGGGCGAAACTGTATTAACTGATGAGAGAGAAATAAGCGAGAGCTTAAACCTTTCTTTTTCTGTAAATGAGCCAAAGCTTTGGAGTGCTGAGAAGCCTGAACTTTATGACCTTACATTTAAGGTGTATGATGAAGATGGCAAAGCTCGTAGAAGTAGTAAATGAGAGAGTAGGCTTTAGAAGAATAGAAATAAAAGACAAGATTATGCTCTATTAAATGGTAAGAGAATTGTGTTTAACGGCACCAACAGACACGATTTCAGCTCTGTTTATGGAAGGGCTATTACCAAAGAAGAGATAGAAAAAGGATGTTATTACCATGAAGCGTAATAACATAAATGCAGTTAGAACCAGCCACTATCCTAATACTGATTATCTCTCATGAGCTTTGCGATGAATACGGCCTTTATGTAATTGCAGAGAACAACCTTGAGACACATGGAACCTGGGATGCAAGGGGAGCGCATGGCGAGGATTACTCACTTCCTAAGGATCATATGGAGTGGGAGCCTATGATGCTTGACAGGGCTACATCTACATATCACAGAGATAAGAACAGAGCGAGTGTCATAATATGGTCACTTGGTAATGAATCTTTGGCGGCAAGGTCATCTACAATATGTCTGAGCTTTTCAGAAAGCTTGATGATACAAGGCTTGTGCACTATGAAGGAGTATTCCACGATAGAAGCTATGATGGAAGCACAGATATAGAGAGCCGTATGTATCCGCCTGTGACTGAAATCAGAGAATTTTTGAAAGAATTTCCTACCAAGCCTTTCATCCTCTGCGAATACACCCATGCTATGGGTAATTCAAACGGTGCTATGCACAAATACATTGAATACACAGAGGAAGAGCCAAGGGCACAGGGAGGCTTCATTTGGGACTATATAGACCAGTCTATATATAAAAAAGACAGATACGGTACAGAATTCCAGGCCTACGGTGGAGACTTTGGCGACAGGCCAAATGACGGCAATTTTAGCGGCAATGGTATAGCCATAGGACCTGACAGGGCAGAATCTCCTAAGATGCAGGAGGTTAAGTTTAACTATCAGGGCATCAAGCTCTTTGTAAATGGGGATAAGGTTAAGATAAGAAATAAGTATCTTTTTACCAATACCTCTGAATTTAATGTATATGAGATTCTTTACAAAGATGGAAAAGAGTATGCCAAGGAGATGATGACTACAGATGTAGAACCATTATCCGAAAAAGAATACAAACTTCCTATCGAAATCCCTAGTGTCGAGGGTGAATTCGTTGCTGAAGTATCCGTAAGACTTAAACATTGCACCAACTATGCTAAGTGCGGCTATGAGGTTGCCTTTGGACAGGCTGTAGTTAAAAAGGCAGATACCAGACACTTTATGGATATTTCTCAGGGAAATGAGAAATATGATTATATGTATGCTTCCTCAATGGAAAATGCTGAAATTAAACCTGCATCAGGCAGACTCCAGTATGTATTTGGCGACTACAATGTAGGAGTTAAGGGAGAGCATTTTGCAGTATTATTCTCAAAAATGTACGGAGGGCTAACAAGCTACAAGCTAAGAGGAGTTGAGCTGCTAAGGAGCCAGCCTCGCCCTAACTTCTGGAGGGCTCCTGTGGACAATGACAGAGGATCACAGCTGCCTGCTGAAAAGGGTAAATGGAAGCTTGCGGGAGATTACGCTAAGTGTGTAGATGTAAAGGTAAATGACAACAGTGCTAAATCCGGTGCTGAGAGATATGTAGAGGTAGTTTATACCTATGCCCTTGGTATGGATGGACTTGGAGAGGCGGTTGTAAGCTACAAGGTATTTGAAGATGGCTTTATAAAGACTACTCTAAGCTATGAGACTAAGGGAGAGAACTTTGACATGCCTGAGTTTGGTATGATGTTTAAGACAGACGCAGACTTTGACAACCTTACCTGGTATGGTGCAGGTTTTTCTGAGACCTATGAGGATAGGAGAAGCGGTGCAAAGCTTGGATTATTTAACAATAAGGTTGAAGACAATATGGCGCCTTACCTCGTACCTCAGGAATGTGGTCACAAGGTAAATGTAAGATATGCTAAGGTAACAGACAGAAAGGGCAGAGGACTTTTGTTTGTAAGCGAGAAACAGATGGATCCTACCAAGGGGAGAGTAGAGCTGCTGAGAATTCAGTAGTTACAGACAGATATATGGGCTTCTCTGCACTTCCTTATACTCCTAACCAGCTTGAAGAGGCAACGCATCCAAATGAACTTCCTAAGCCACAGTTTACAGTTATAAGAGCAGACCTTATGCAGATGGGTATAGGGGGAGATGACAGTTGGGGGGCAAGACCTCACAAGGAGTATCATATTCAAAAACGATCAGAAGTTAGAGTTTAGCTTCTGGTTTAAGGGAATTTGATGACATAAGTCTCGAAAATTATAACACTCGATTGGGGATTTGCTTGAAAAAGAAATTATTATCAATTGATGCTTGCATCATTTAATACTGTTTCGCCTGTATTGATACTTGCTGTATTTGTGCCTTAAGCCGACTTAGGCAGGTATTAATACAGGTTATATAAGAAAGTGTTAATCATAATCATTAATTATTAATGTGATTTTTAACCTTTAGTTTAGTATTATTATATTTGACTTTTTGTGATTTTTATGCTAAGATAGTATCGTATTCTTGAAGTTTAAAGAAAGTCGAACTCAGTTCTCTAAACTTGTTCGTTAGCTCGCAGCACTACTAGAAAGGTATCTGCTTCAAAGCTCTTTAACTGGAAGATTACGCAACTAATATTTTTATTTACAGGGAGGATACCTAAATGAACACAGGTGTAGTTAAGTGGTTCAACTCTGAGAAGGGCTACGGATTTATTACTAATGACAACGGCGGAGATGATGTATTCGTACATTTTTCAGCTATCAACGTAGAGGGTTTCAAGACTCTTAACGAAGGACAGAGAGTTACATTTGAGACAGAGACCGATCCTAAGAATTCAAGCAAGCTTAGAGCAGTAAATGTTTCTATAGCTGAGTAATTTATAGCTGGTTCTGGGCCGTAGTCTTAGGTGACTACGGCTTCTTTTTATAAAAATCCGGGGTTGTACCGGTTTCGACGGGAATTTTGAAGTTGGAGAAGCAAGCCGCAGGAATGCGTTAAATCCAAAATTAAATACAAACGCTGAAGATAATTTAGCATACGCTGCCTAATGGCAGCTGTCTTACCTGTTATACCTGCATAATGGGCTAAGGCATCGAATCAGCAGGAAACGACATAGCAAGGGGCTCGGTGTTATGGGCGTATTAGAGTCTACTAAAGCCTGAATTGTGCTGATTCAAGTCAGGTGGAGGGAATGTCAAACAATCAGCTAAGCTTGTAGAAGTACAATGAATGGGTTTTCGGACAGGGGTTCGACTCCCCTCAGCTCCATTATTAAGAAGCCTAAGGAATGCAGTGATTTCAAGGGTTTCAGGAATTTAGAAAATATGAAATAGGTCGTTTTTAGACCGAAAAAGACCAGTTTGAACCATATAAAGTGTGGTAAAAATCAGCAATGTAAAGCTGTTTTGTTGGACTAAAGAAGCAATAGAAAGCCTGTCAAGCCCTTTACCGAAGGTACTCGGAGAGTGGGCTTTACAGGCTGTTTTAATCTGATGAAGAATCAAATTTGTCTTTTCCGGTATTGTTCTAGGTAGAAATTCGGTCCGAAAAATGTAAATATATCACGTTTATTCGGTCGAAAAATGTAAAAGAGATATGGATATTTCGGTCGAATTTTGTTATAATATTATACACTATTAAAATTGCTTTTATGCTTAAGAGGTCTGTGATCGATGTCATAAATAGTTGGGATTTATTATATTTTGATACCAGAATCTACATAGAAACAAAGGAGTTGCCAGTATGGAAAGAAAAGCATACCAAAAATTTATTGAAATGGAAAAATAAAACTAATAGAAAAACCATTGCTTGTTTCTGGTGTAAGACAGTGTGGAAAGACTTATCTGATAAAGGAATTTGGACGATTGGAATTCGCAGATGTAGCATATTTTAACTTTGATGGCGAAGAAGGATTGCAGTCAGTATTTGACTATAATTTTGACACTGACAGAATCATTGATGAACTTGGAAGTGTGGTTCGCGGTAAAAAAAGATAACAGTAGATGAAACTCTTGTTATATTTGATGAAATACAGAGCTTGTCCACGTGCTATACAATCCCTGAAAATATTTTTGTGAGAATATTCCTAAACTCCATATTATTTGCGGCTGGCTCTTTACTGGGAGTGGCTTTTAAAGGAAAAAGGGATTTCTTTTTCCGGTAGGCAAAGTAAATGCCTGAAATGTTTCAATGAGGTTTTGAAGAGTTTGTTATAGCTGATGGTGGAAGAAATATATTGATGGGCTTAACAAACTAACCTAGAAAGAGATACCTGAATTATATACTATACCGCTTGAAAAGTATTATAAAAATTATCTCGTTATGGGTGGTATGCCTGAAGTGGTATCAGTCTTGGATTGATACTCATGAGTTATAAAGAAGCAGAAGAAGTTCAGGATATAATATTAAAAGACTATGCGGATGATTTTGAAAATATACAAAAACCTGATACAGCTATAAAAAAATTAAAATGATTTTGGGATTCAATACCTGTTCAGATTGCAAGAGATAACAGTAAATTTATTTTTTCTCATGATTAAGCAGGAGCCAGGGCAAAAAGAACTTGAAGATGCTTTGAGCTGGATTGTTAATTCCGAATTGCACTTAAACTTGATTTAGTATCTACACCTGAAATTCCCTTATCAGGAATGGCAGACTCAACTTATTTTTAAGGTATATTTGTCTGACGTTGGCTTGCTTAGAAGGAAAGCAAATATCAATTACAGAACAATTCTTGTGGGAAATGATGCATTTATTCATTTTAAAGAGCTTTGGCTGAAAACTACATTTTTATCCAGTTAAAATGTATGGGGATTATGCCATATTTTTGGAGAACAAAAAGCTGATGCAGAGATTGATTTTATTACAGGATTATGGTGGTGAGCTGATTCCAATAGAGGTTAAATCAGCGGATAATACACGAACAAAAAGTCTTCATTTATTTTGTAGCAGATATAAGCCCAAAATTGCATTTAAATCTTCGCTTAAAAATGTCGGAGATAATATAGAAAGGTGACAGTCATATCTGGTCATTGCCTTTTGTATGCATTTTTAGGTTTAAGGATTATATGAAAAGAGAAATTTGCTTGGTAAATATTATAACAAAAATTACCATAAACTACAAGAATAATATAAAGACTTATAATATAAGTGTTATTTGAAAAAGTAAATCTCACATTAGTACGGATTTTACTAATTCCATACACCACATCTTTCTTTAAGCCTTGGAAGTGACTGGAAAGGGTGAATAAATACATTCATTCTGTTAAAGAAGAAGAAGCTAAAGTAATGAACTTATTGAGTATCAGTTAGTGTGGTCAAAAATGTGGTCAAATGCAAATAAAACTTCTGAGATACGCTAAAATAGAGAGCTTGAGAGGATAAATTGTGAGACTATGAAGATAAGTCTGTAAATAAAAATCTTCTATGATAATATAGGGTGGAAATCTTTAAGATAGGATTTTCACCCTTGTGTTATATATAACAGTTAAAAAGTGTATGTCAATACAGGGTGGCTAAGCCACCCACGTCTTTACCACTGTATTCTATTCAGGCAGTCGTCCTTCATACATAATGCTTAACTCACCGTAGACCTGTGCCCAGTTTCGTATCGTGGTAGTCCATTTTTAGTTGCTTCAAATGTGGCTAAATACAAGGCCTTAAGGAGGGCTGTATCGCTTGGAAATACGCTTCTCTGACGGTTAAAGCTTACGGTATGTAGAATTAAGCGATTCTATAGCATTAGTTGTATAAATAACCTTTCTAACAACGGAAAACTTGAAAATAGGAGAAATAACATCCCAGTTATCCTTCCAGCGTTTCATTGCGTTAGGATATTTTTGGTGTCCATTTTTTCAGTCACCTGTTCCAAAGCCACTAGAGCTTTCTTTTCATCAGAAGCCTGGTAAATGGTCTTCAAATCTGTCGCAAATGCTTTCCTGTCTTTATCAGGTACATATTTCAATGTGTTTCTTACCTGATGAACAATACATCTTTGATACTCTGTTTTAGGAAAAGCTGCTCCAATGGCTTCCTTTATACCGGTAAGACCATCAGCGCAGATTACAAGGATGTCCTTTACGCCTCTGTTTTAAAAGCTCATTTAGTACGGATAGCCAGTATTTTTGAACTTTCATTGTCACCCACCTGTATTGTAAGCACTTCTTTCTTTCCCTCAGTATTTATACCTAAGATGACATAGGCTGCAAGCTTCCTTATTACGCCGTTATCACGGACAGAATAGTGGATAGCATCAATATACAGGATTGGATAAACTTCATCTAATGGCCTATTCTGCCAGTCTTCAATCTGAGGCAGGATTTTATCTGTTACATCTGAAATGAAACCTTCTGACGTTTCAAAACCATAGATATCCTCTATCGTCTCTGAAATCTGCCTGGTTGTCATTCCTTTTGCATACATGGATATGATCTTCTGGTCAATGTCTGAAATGTCTTTCTGACGCTTTTTAACAATCTGAGGCTCGAAAGTAGACTTGCGATCCTTAGGAACCTCAATTCCGACCTGCCCATAGCTGCTGTTAACTATCTTAGACTTATAGCCGTTTCTGTAGTCATCACTGTCATATCTCTCAGATTTGCCATATCCAAGATGTTCATCCATTTCTGCTTCCATCATCTCTTTGATGGTTCCACCTAACAGATCTTTAAGTGCATCCTGAATGTCTTCAGCTGTTTCAATATCATACTCTTGAAGTAACTGCTGAATAATGTTTCTTTTACCTTCAGTCATTATAACCTTGTGTACCGGTTTCTTTTCTCTTTTTGCCATAATAAAAGGCCTCCTATGATTTATATTTTTATCATAGAAGACCTATCGCTTAATAACTATTTACAGAAAAAAGTTTTATCTTTCCTATTCTTGTTGAAGCAGTAATATTTCTCCATTCAAGGTGGTTTTAAGCTCAAAAAGTCTGCAAGACATTTCAGTTATTAAAGGGAAACGATTTTACAGGTTTTGTCACGCCATCACTTATCTCCATAATGAGAACCGCATTCCACAATCTCTATAATATTATCAATTACTCTAAAGACAATCCTATTTTTCTGGTCAATACGAACACTCCAGAATCCTAAAAGATTTCCTTTAAGGGCCTCTGGTTTACCTGTACAATCGTAGCCATGCCGGTCAATATCAGTTAAGAGCCGATTGATTTTTTTTAGTGTTTTTTTGTCCTGACTTTGCCAATAGACATAATCTTCCCACGCTTCGTCATGCCAAATTTTTCTTCATCAATCGACCTCGATAAGTTTCATGTTCAGTAGTATTTTTCCAGTTTTAATATCAGCTATACGCCTTTCGAGCATAGCAATATGCTCGTCGCTGTAAAACGGATCAATGGAAACATCAAATGGTATACGCTGCTCATTAGCAAGTTTTGTCAAAAAAATGTTGATAGCTGAGGACATGGATAGCCCCATAGCCTTACAAACACTTTCTGCCTTGGCTTTTAATAGTATCGTCAACTCTAAAAATTAACTTGTGCCATATTGATCACACTCCTTTTTTTAATCATTGTATATCATTTTAGTTTCATTGTAAAAGTGAATAATTTACACTCTCCTAATAACTTCTAAAACCCTATCTATATCTGTATAAAATACCTTATGTCCACTCCTTGTAATGGCTATGGCCTTTTTCAGATTAGAGCGGAGTTCCTTATCCAGAATCTTATGTATAGAAACTGGTTTTCCACCAACGGTATGTATATGGTCTAAATAACCAACTGTAATAGGAAAGGCATTTTGTATCAGAAAAGCTCTTTCCTCTCCTCAAAACCGTCCAATTACAATCGTTATACACTTACCACTTTTTCTTTATCTTCTTATCTTTTATTGCTTTGTATTTTTCTACCCTAGAACTAATAGGTATCATCCAGAAAATATCCTTATCATTTGAATCCTCAATGGCGTAATAATGAGGTCTGTAATTGCCACCTTCCTTATTGCTCATTAACGATGAGTCATTTACATCAAAAAGAAATTGTCTTTTTATATGATAAGAGTAACCCTGCCTAATCTCCATCATCCTCCAAAAATCCCTCTGTCAATATGACAGAGGGATTTACCAAATAACTTTTATCCCGCACCATCGGCAAGCGGTATCATCTACGCACCGAATCACTTGTATCCCGCGCCATCGGCAAGCGGTATCATTTACTCAACTCAAATATAACATAATGTACGAAATTATGCAACTACTTTAGAGTTGTCACATTTCACTTTACGCATCCGACCTGGAAAAGCTGTTCTTCATCTGGCAGCTGGCACTGAAAAACTACTTTGTTAAGTGCCTTTGTGGTCTCTGCTTCAAGCATTTTTGCTATTTCTTCGTTTGCTTTCTCGCAATATGCTGTTTCAGCAGCCTTTTTATCCTTCTTAATGCCCTTTAAATATGAGGCAAATTCCTTATCGAACTTACAGATTAGCTCGTGGTTCTTTGAGAGGACTGCTGTCTGATAGTGGTCTATATTTGGCAGACAGCGGTTAAAATGGGCATCTGCAATTACACCAAGAGCCTGCTTGCCCAGTAGAAGTTGTGGCTGTCAACATTTCCTGTTGTATTTGCAAGGTACTTAGGAGTCTTAGTGATATTGGCATACAGTCCTACAAAGGAGTTGAATACATTACTTCCAAAAGCTATCCATTTAACCGCTTTCAGTGCATCAGGCATATAAGGGCGAATCTGCACAAGCGCAAGCACATCCGTACGGCTAATGCCTATTGGACGGTATAACTCCTTAGCTCCGTTTGTATAAGGATCATAAGGTGTATGCTGATAGTGGTTGGAGAGAACCCACTTAATGTCCTCAACTGTAATCTTCTTCTCAGGCACCCTGCACCAAGGAAGGTTGTCTGAAAGTGGTGTGTAGTCAGCATCATCACCTGTCCACTTACTTGTGGTAGGATTGAAGTATTTCTGAACCACCCAGGCACGAGGTGTGTTGTATATGTGGTCAAGATCAGAGTGAGTACCAAAGGTATCCCTTGGGTTGAAGGCTCTGCAAAGAGATAGGTCAAGATGGTTTTCCTCTATGAACTCCCTCAAATCACTTGAGCAGAGATGGTCCTTCTTCTTGCCGAAAGCATCTTCAAAGTCAAAGCTGTCAAGTCCCAGCTGATTTGGAGCAACCACATAGCAGTCATCAGGGACACGCCTTGCCATCCAGTGATGTCCGCCTATACTTTCAAGCCACCAGATTTCATCTTCATCCTGGAAAGCTATGGCATTCATCTCGTAGGTTCCATATTTTTCAAGGAGACCGCCAAGTCTTATTACACCATCTCTGGCACTTTTTGATGTATGGAAGAACTATGGTTACTATATCTTCTTCACCTATGCCGCCGATTTTCTCCAGGGGAATAATTTGAACTGCCTTTTCTGCCTTTAGCAGGAGAGTAGACAACAAGGGGATCTGCGCCAAGAACTCTCTCGTTAGAGGCTATTGTCTCAGTTGCAGTCATTGATACATTTAATTCATTTACCCCACAGGCAGCCCAGATACCTTCGCCGTCCACAGCATTTGGCAGTGAGGTATAGCGAAGTGGACCCTCCGGAAGTTCGACTTCAACATGCGAAATCACAGAGCGGTATACCTTTGGCTGTTTGTCAGGGGTGACAACAGTGAACTTTTAGGCATAAAGCTTCCTGAGCCTGAATCATCATTTCTTGCTACCAAAGTAGAACCGTCATAACTGGCTTTCTTACCAACTAAAATTGTAGTACAGGACATAATAATCTCCATTCCGCCGCCTTCGGCTGGCGGCACAAATAGTAATGGAAGTGTTTCAACTCTCACGTTATGCTTTGAAAATGGTTTGCAGAAGCTATACTACAAAGCACGTGAGGAGGTTGTAATAACTTTCTTCGTTTTTAGACAGCATAATAATCAGTGTAAGTTCTGCCTTTTTCAAGCACCAAATAAGTGGCATCACGAATCCGTACACTAAGAATTGCTTAAAGCGCCTTAGTTTAATTGTGTGGCAGTTCAGTCAATGGCTTCTTATTATTTACGAAAGGAGTCTGACTATGAAAGTTACTTACCAAACCTGTTGTGGTGTCGATGTTCACAAATCTTTTCTCGTTGCCACGATTGTAAAAACTACGGGTGGCATTGAACCATCTTACCAAAAGAAGCGCTTTTTCCACCTTTAACAATTCAATTCTTGAGTTCAAGCAATGGCTTCTCGACAATGATTGTCGTGATGTCTGCATCGGAATCCACAGGTAAATACTGGGTTCCTGTCTTTAATCTTCTGGAAGATGGGATCAATGTTGTCATTGCCAATCCCAAGTGGGTAAAAAGGCTGTGAGAGGCAACAAAAGATGATACCAAAGATTCTAAATGGATTGAGATTTATTCCGTCTCGGACTTGTCAAAGGCAGCTATATCCCTTGTAAGATGAGTCCGTATTCTCAGGGAATACACTCGCTATCGTTGCAAGCTTGTTTCCTGCCGTTCAAGTGAAAAGAATCGATACCAGAATGCTCTTACTGTTTGTAATGTTGCATTAGATTCTGTTGTTTCCGATATCTTTGAAGTCATCCACGTCCATTATCGACTATCTGCTTGAACAATCGAGGTACATCCATTAACTACGAAAGGAAAATCGCATCTAAGCTTCTTCAGACCTCAAATCCAAAGAAGATGCTGTTATAGAATCCGTCGAAGGATATCAGATGACTGATGCCCAAAAATACCGTATGCGCCTCGTCCGCGCACATATGGATTATATCACAGCAGAAATCAAAGATGTTGATAAAAATGATAGAAAATATGATTTCTTCTAATCCTGATTTTTGAAAATGCTGTCCAGTTCCTCTGTACCATTCCGGGTGTCAAATGTGATAGTGCAATAACTATCATCTCCGAAATCGGTACGGATATGTCTCAGTTCTCAAGTTCCAAACGTTTATGCTGTTGGGCTGGTTTAACACCTGGCAGCAATGAATCTGCTGGTAAGAAGAAATCTGTTCGGATTACACGTGCCGGAGTCTACCTCAAACCTGCATTAGTACAGTGTGCTCATGCAGCCGTAAAAATCTGACCAATCTCCTTACTACAAAAAGAAATATGAATCTCTTGTTAAACGTCGTGGCAAGAAAAGAGCCATTATCGCTATTGCCCGTATGATTCTTACTGCCATCTACCAAATGCTGTCTACTGGCGAGCAGTGGAATCCGAGCGACCTTTATAAAATCGATGTGCCTGAAGCTCTTATTGAAAAACAAAAGGCAAAAGCTATCAAGCAAAGCCAGAAACTATTGCAACGAGAGGGACTACTTCCTCCTGATGAGCCAGTAGCTTCAATCAGATTTTTCTAACTCAATAACACTTCAAAAGTTGCCTGCCTTAGACAGCTTAGTTAAGTGCGCCAATCTATGGCTTTCCTACTTTCTTTCACACTATTCTCCTTTCCTTAATAAAAACAGATTTAGCATAAGTTTACTTTACATTTTTAAGAACACATCAATAGGGGTCGTAACAACCTACACAATTATAACATTGCGTACTAAATAAAGTCGAGGAAATTGCCGTACTAAATGATAGACATTTTCAATATATAAAAATATTGTGAACATAGTTGATTTGTGAGCCAAATAATGAGATAATAAGAGCTGTAGCCCTATGTGAGTGCTTTGCTTTTTTATAGAAATTAGATTTTTCGGAAATAATAATAAAACCTTTCTGTACACAGGATGGATATGGACTTTGTTTAATAGGGACTACTTTTTAGTATAGTTAAAGGGGAATAAGATGGACATTAACCACAGAGTTGTATAAGGTATTTTACCATCTTAGCAAAGACACTTAGCTTCTCGGAAGCATCCAAGGAGCTTTTTCATATCGCAGTCAGCGGTGAGTCAGTCTATAAAGAGTGCTTGAGGAAGAGACTGGGGCAGAAACTATTTGTTAGAAGCACCAAGAGGGTAAGGCTTACCAGGAAGGAGAGATTCTCTTCAACCACGTAGAGCCTGCTATCAACCTTATAAATCTTGGCGAAACAAGGATACTTGAGTCAAAATCGCTAAACGGAGGGCAGTTAAGTATAGGTGCAAGCGATACTATCTGTAGATACTTCCTTAAGCCTATGCTTAAAGAATTTCACGGTAGATATCCGAACGTACACATCAAGGTTGTCAATGGAACTTCTTTAAAATGTGTGGAATACCTGAAAAACGGGCAGGTGGATATCATTGTAGTAAACACACCTAACAGTGCGCTGGGTCAGATTGGTAAGGCCCTGCCTGTTAAGGAATTTAGGGATATATTTGTGGCAAACAAGAAGTCATTCCCTAAGCTTATCAACAAAGTATGTGAGCTTTCGGATATACAAAAGTATCCTATGATGATGCTTGATAAGGCTTCTACCACCAGTGAATTCCTTCACAAGCTGTTTTGAAACATCATTTGAGCTTATACCTGAGATTGAGCTTGCAACAACGACCTTCTCATTGACCTTGCGAGGATAGGGACTTGGTATAGCCTGTGTGCCTGATACTGCATAGATGAAGAAAAGAAGAGAACTCTTTGTGGTAAAGATGAAGGAGGCCTTGCCTGAAAGAGGCATAGCTGCTTGCTACAATGACATGGGACAAACTGCCGAACCGGTATTTCAGTTTTTAAATATTTTAAAGAGCGAATAGATTAAAAAGGAGATGTATGAGCTATAGCAGATTTGAGATAGAAGAAAAACAACGAAAAATATGGTTCTGTTTCAAGAAAACTGGGTTCTAAGGTTCTCATTTGGATAGTGAGGATATTTATGGTAGCCGTAGTCACTTGCTGTGACAGGCGGCTATCTTATGTACGGAAGTGTGAAGGGATAATTGACAAAGCACCTGAGATTAACTCCGTAAATGTTATGCCTACAGGATTTCAGACTTATTTTTACAACGTAAAAGGAAAGAAGATAAGGACTATTGTAGGCGCAGGGGCGAACCGTATTTATAAGAAATTAAAGGATATACCAAAGACTGTTCAGGAGGCCTTCATTGCCATAGAGGATGAGCGTTTTTATGAGCATGGGGCATAGATGTTAGAGGTGCGTTCAGAGCGGGATTTTGTAGCACTTTTTATCAGGAGGCTCTAAAAAGCAGGGAGCCAGTACTCTTACACAGCAGCTACTTAAGAACCAGGTCTTTGCAGGTGGTGAAGAAGAGACTATTATGGCTGCAATTGAAAGAAAGATACAGGAACAGTATCTTGCAATTCAGCTTGACACGTCTACAGCAAGGATCAGATTCTTGAGTATTATCTAATACCATAAACCTCAGGCAGAATACCCTCAGAGTGCAGACTGCCGCACTTAGATATTTCAATAAGAGCGTAAGCAAGCTTACGCTTTCGGAAGCTGACGTAATTGCGGCTATCACCAAGAATCTACGAGGGAATAACCCAATTACACATCCTGAGGAGAATGCCGCAAGGCGTAAGTCTGTCCTTAACAATATGAAAAAGGCTTGGCTTTATCACGGAAAAACAGCTTAAAGAAGCTGAAAGTGATGATGATATGCAAGGATTAAGGCTGTAAACAAAGAAATCAAGGTAGACACAACCGTAAACTCTTATTACGTAGATGCCACCATTGGCCAGGTGGTGGAAGACCTTGTTAACGAGAAGGGATATACGGTTACACAGGCCTATAACCTCCTTTATTCCGGAGGCCTTAAGATATATACCTATCAGGATCCGGATATTCAAAAAATCTGCAACACAGAGACTGCGAATGAGAAGTATTTCTCGGGAATGCCTAGCAAATGGAAGCTTTCCTATGCGCTCTCTGTTCAGGGTAAAAACGGTAAGACCTACAATTATTCTGAGGGGCATATACAGCAGATGTTTAAGCTCGATAGTATGATGTTCAACTAAAAAGGCGGCGCAGACCAGTACATTAAGCAGTTCAAGAAGGCAAAGCTAAAAGGCGGTGGTGAGGTAATAGGTGAGAGAAGTGAGTACACCATTGAGCCACAGATATCAGCTACCGTGATGAATCAAAAGAGTGGTGCGGTATCAGCTATTGTTGGTGGAAGGGAGCCAAGACAGGAAACCTTACCCTCAACAGAGCTACGATTCAACCAGACAGCCTGGTTCGCTTTTTAAGGTGCTATCCACCTATCTTCCTGCCCTTGATACTGCGGGTTATACCCTTGCAAGCGTACAGGATGATGGAAGTATTTCACCCTAATTCCAACAAAGAGGTGCGCAACTGGTGGGGAGACAGCCATAAGGGCCTTAGCACCTATAGGGCGTGGTATCTACCGCTCTATGAACGTAGTTACGGTAAAAGGCTCTTGAAGCAATTGGACTTACTCACAGCCTTGGCTTATCTTAAAGGCGCTTGGAATATCAACACTTTCTGAGGATGATAATGGACTGCAGTGGCACTTGGTGGACTGTCAAAGGGTGCCACAAATCTTGAGATAACCGGTGCTTATGCTGCCATAGCCAATAACGGTATATATATAAAGCCAAGCTTCTATAGCAAGGTGCTTGACCATGAGGGCAATGTCATCCTGGAGCATAAAAAGGTAGCAAGACAGGTAATGAAGGATTCTACAGCGTTCTTACTTACTGATGCCATGCACGATACTCTTACACGTACGGATGCAACTGCTTACAGGGCAAAACTTGCCAATGCAGGTATGGGACAGGCTGCAAAAGACAGGTAGTTCAAGCTGGGACAATGACCTTTGGATATCAGGTTTCACGCCATATTATACCTGTACTGTTTGGCTTGGATATGATGAACAGACATCGCAGATAGGCTATGAACTTAGGCATCATCCTATCTGGAAGGCTATAATGGACGGCATCAATGTAAAGAAGAAATTAAAGACAAAGCAGTTTAAGAAGCCGGATTCTGTTACAACAGCGACTATATGTACAAAGTCCGGAAAGCTTGCCGTGCCTGGGCTTTGTGACCATGCAGCAGGAGGGTCTACTGTAAAGACAGAATACTTTGCTGTTGGTACGGTACCAAAGGAAAGCTGCGATGTACACGTTAAACTAAATATATGTAAGGAGTCAGGACAGGCGGCAGGGCCTTATTGCCCTGAAGTAATAAGCAAGGTATTTCTTATCAAAAATGAGGAAATCACACAGACAGATGCCTATGGAAAGACAATTAAGAGGCACTATAATACAGCCGATACACCTTACATTTTAACTAAACAGGTACAGACACCTTGCAGCACACATCTTACACGGCTAGTTCCGACAGATTCGGCTATTGGTGCGGACGGCGAAGATGATGGCGCTTCAAATGACGGCAATGACGGCTAATGTAAAAGAGGTGAAAAGTGTCATATAAGACAGTGAAAAAGGATGCTTTTGCAGAAACGGAAATAAAAAAGTCCAAATTTCTTGCGCATATAGCAGAGGTAAAGTCAGAAGAAGAGGCTGAAGCCCTCATCAAGCAGACAAAGAAGAAATACTATGATGCCACACACAGCTGCTCTGCTATTGCTTAACTCGGATAGGGGATTAGACATTCCAGTGATGACGGTGAGCCTTCGGGAACAGCAGGTAAACCCATACTGGATGTGATTTTGGGAGCAGGGCTTTTAGATGTAATAGTTATTGTTACAAGGTATTTTGGAGGAACTGAGCTTGGTACGGGAGGGCTTGTTAGAGCCTATTCAGGAGCACAGCGGAGGTCCTTAAAAATGCCGAAATAGTCGAGGTAACAACTGCCAAGCTATATGAGTTCGTTATAGACTACGGACTCTTACCAAAGCTTCAGCATCTTTGTATGGAGCTTGGTATCATCATATATGAAACCGAGTACCTTGAAAAGGTAAATATATCTCTTCTGATTACAGAGGATGTCTTAGGGAAATTCTTTAAGGAGATAACCGAGGCTACAGCAGGCGTTATCACTAAAAAGGAAAGTGCAGTAAGGAAGAGGCAGTTAATTTTTACCTGGAATCCGGAAGGTAATTATAGACAAATAAATATACTTAGGGGGTGAGTTATAGAAAGATGTAACATTGGTGGTGATGGCAGCAGGAATGGGCAGCAGATACGGCGGTATCAAGCAGCTTGATGCCTTTGGTCCCTGAAGGCGAAGTGATTATGGACTATAGCGTGTTCGATGCTATAAAGGCAGGCTTTAACAAGGTTGTCATCATTATAAGAAAAGACATTAAGGATGACTTTATGGAAATCATCGGCAACAGACTTGAAGAAAAGGCAGGAGTCCCTGTTCACTATGTATATCAGGAGATGGACAATCTTCCGGAGGGCTTTAAGGTGCCTGAGGGACGCACTAAGCCTTGGGGTACAGGCCAGGCGCTCTTAGCCGCAAAGGAATTTGTACACGAGCCGTTCCTTGCCATAAATGCAGACGATTTTACGGAAGAGAGCCTTACAAGATAATGCATGATTTCCTTGCAAATGTGGATGAAAGCGATGGAAAGGCTCACTTTGGTATGGCAGGCTACCTGCTTAAGAATACTTTAAGCGACAACGGCTCAGTATCCAGAGGTATCTGCAGCGTGGATAATAGCGGATATCTGGTATCTATTGAGGAGCATCTTGATGTAGAGAAGAAGGGAGAGGGGCTGTGGGTTTTACGGCAAGCGGTGAAAAGCACGAGTTAAGCCTTGAGGATGTAACTTCTATGAATATGATGGGGACTTACTCCTAAGGTATTTGAAGCTCTTGAGAAAGGCTTTGTAGACTTCCTTGGCGGTATCTCTTCCAATCCGCTAAAAGGCCGAATTCTTCCATATCAAGGTAATCAGCGACATAGATTCGTGCAGGTAAAGGCAGACATGAGAGGTGTTTAACTACAGATGCAAAAATGGTTTGGTGTAACCTATCAGGAAGATAAGCCTACAGTAAAGGCGGCTATAGAAGCTTACCAAAAGACGGAGTATATTCTGAAAAGCTTTGGAATTAAAAGTAGATTTATTATATAAAATGATAAAAGGACCGGTTCATTAGTCGATCCTTTCTTTCTGTCTATAAGCACTTGGCGACATCCGCAGTCCTTCTTAAAAGCACTGGGTAAAGTAGCTTTGAGAAGAAAAAGCCCGCTGACTGTGATATCTGATCTATGCTGTAATCGCTGTTTTTGAGTAACTCCTTTGCAACCCTTATACGAATCTTGCAGAGGTAGTTGATGGGAGAAGAGCCAAAATACCTGTTAAAAGAGTGGATTAGATAATATTTGTTCAGGTTTGAGAGCTTTGCAAGGTCATCTATGGTAATTTTAGAGCATAGTTGGAATCGAGATATTTTTAAGCTTAAAAGCACTCCTTGCTGGAGCTGACGGTAGGCTCTGTATCTACATTTGTTTTTAGTAGTTCTAAGAATTTCTATAAGTATAATCTCAGTATATTCTGGCAGATATGGTCGGAGTAAGGCTTATTATTTTCCTGCTCATTAAGCATGGAATCCATGTATTTGATGATGTCAGGATTCTTAAGTATGCAGTTAAACATAAAGTGGTTTGCCTCATTATCAAGATTTAGGCTGTAGTTATCAACAGCAACGGCTATGTATTCAAGAGGATTCTCTTCTCCCGACTTCTCGGTGTGTGAGGTGTTTGGATTCACAAGGATGAAGTCTCCCTTTTTAAGTGGATATACATCATTTTCCACATAAAACTCTCCTACCCCTCCTGTCACAAGGAAAAGCTCAGTAAAAGGGTGGGTGTGCATGAAGCTTGGCCAGTCATTCTCGTACTTCGTGTACGTTATATATATCAGGTTACTTTTTGATGTACCTGCAGGCTTTCCTGCTATCTGATAATTTGAAAATCCCATTATAGTCCTTTCTTGTATAGCTGGGTGTCACATACTTATGAACCCCACATAATTGTATCATGATATATTTTAATAAATTTAGAGATATAAAGCAATATATCTAAAAATAGCAATATAAATGTGGAAAAGAAACAAATAAATGGATATAATGACATCAGAAGTTGAATAAATTTCACAAAGGAGAGGTATTATGAGAATAAAAGAAAATGTTAGCGATCAATGGCTAAGCCTAGCATAATTACGGTTATTTTTATTTAATTTCCTGTCATTTTGGAATGAGTACATCATTGCCTATACCCTGATGGATGAGCATGAGGACTCTGGCTATGGGACTTAAGAATCTGATGGCGGTTGAAAAGACAGCAACTAACTACGGAATTATGTATGCGGGGCCTTGTAGGCCTCGCTTGTAGTGCTTTTATGTGATAACAGAAAAATATAGGTAATGAATGACTGATGAGGATTACCCGCAATCAGATGAACAATAAGGAGAAAGAAATGAACGGTAAAGGTAGAGTAACTATTCCTACAGACATTGATGTAATTGAAGGGACTAAAGAGTTAGCAAGGAGATGGGGAGCTGATGCTATCAGAGACTGCGACGGTACAGACTTTCCGGTAGAACTTAAGGATGAAGGACTTAAGGTATATTCTACTTACTACACCACTAGAAAAGACAATGCCTGGGCCAAGGCAAATCCTGATGAAATCCAGCAGATGTATATAATGACTCCAAGATATACAGCTACTGAGGAGGTTCTTAAGGTTAATCTTATGAAAGGCCTCTATCCTGATATGCTCACCCCTAACTGCAGAGATGATATAAAAGAGATGGTGGGAAGTTATAGACAGGACAACGGGGGAAGTTGTACCTGTAGCTGATTGGAGTTATGATGAAGCTACTACAACTGTAGAAAATAAAAACTCATAGATTTCATGAATATACAGTTAGCTTCTTAGCTTATATAATGTGGGATCCTGTGCATATGTACAATGCAGTGGTAAATGACTGGCAAGGTGTAGAACATCAGATTACCTTCGATGTACGCCAGCCAAAAACCCATGCATTTACAATGATGAGGCTGCGCAAATTCATAGAGGATCATCCTATGTAAATGTGCTTAGATTTTACCACATTTTTCCACCAGTTCACCTTGATTTTTGATGAGATGGCAAGGGAAAAATACGTGAGACTGGTACGGATATTCAGCTTCAGTAAGCCCTTATATACTTGAACAGTTTGAGAAAGAAGTGGGATATACCTTTAGAGCCGGAATTCATCATTGACCAGGGTTATTATAACAATCAGTATAGGATACCTAGCAAAGAATTCAGTGATTATCAGGCATTCCAGAGGAGGGAAGTAGCCAAGATTGCTAAGGAGATGGTGGATATCTGCCATGAATGTGGAAAAGAAGCTATGATGTTCCTTGGAGACCACTGGATAGGAACTGAGCCTTTTTATGGAGGAGTTTAAGACTATAGGGCTTGACGCTGTGGTAGGAAGTGTAGGAAATGGCTGTACCTTGAGGCTTATAAGTGATATAGAGGGAGTTAAATACACCGAAGGACGATTCTTACCTTACTTCTTCCCTGATACCTTCTACGAAGGAGGCAATCCTGTGAAGGAAGCGAAGGAGAACTGGGTAACTGCAAGAAGAGCAATTCTTAGAAAACCAATCGACAGAATCGGATATGGCGGCTACCTAAAGCTTGCCATGCAGTTTCCTGACTTTGTGGACTATGTTGAGAGTGTATGCGATGAATTCAGAGTGCTGTATGACAACATCAAGGGCTGCAAGGCACATTCAATCAAAACGGTAGCTGTGCTTAACTGCTGGGGCAAGATGAGGGCCTGGGGCAATCACATGGTTCACCACGCACTCTATCAGAAGCAGAATTATTCATACTACGGCATAGTTGAAGCCTTATCCGGTGCTCCTTTTGATGTTAGGTTCATTAGCTTTGAAGACATACTTAAGGACAAGAATATTCTTTCAGATATTGATGTAATCATAAATGTAGGAGATGCGGATACAGCTCATGGCGGTGGGGAATACTGGACTAATCCTCATATAATCACCGCTATTACAGAGTTTGTATATGGTGGCGGAGGCTTCATCGGCGTAGGTGAGCCTAGTGCTCATCAGGCAAACGGACGCTTCTTCCAGCTTGCAAACATCCTTGGAGTGGAGGAAGAGAGAGGCTTTACTCTAGGATATGATAAGTATAACTGGGAAGAGAAGAAGCATTTCATCCTTGAGGATACTACTAAGGAAGTCGACTTTGGAGAGGGTAAGAAGAATATATTTGCCTTTGAAGGTACTGAGATTCTCGTACAAAGAGATAAAGAGGTTCAGCTTGCGGTAAACAGCTTTGGAAAGGGAAGAAGCGTATATATAAGCGGTCTAAGATACAGCTTTGAAAACAGCAGACTCCTCTACAGGGCTATTATGTGGAGTGCCGGTGCAGAGGCAGAGCTTAAAAAATGGTTCTCTTCTAACTTTAATGTAGAGGTTCACGCATATCTTAACAGTGGCAAATACTGTGTGGTTATTAATACCTATGAGCCACAGTCAACCACCATTTACAAGGGAGATGGCACATCTTTTGAGCTAAAGCTCATGGCAAACCAGATAATTTGGTACGAAATATAAAGATTGACTAAGTCAAGGAAAGGAAATATATGAGTGAAGTGTTAAAAGCTTTTAAGTTTGACGGAGAGCCTGTAACGAAGGAGCCTTACGGAAGTGGACATATCAATTCCACATTCTTGGTAGCTACGGACAAGAATAAAAAGTATATTCTCCAGAAAATAAATAATAAAATCTTCCCTAACGTAGAGGGACTTATGAACAACATAATGCTTGTCACAGAGCATTTGAAGAAAACAGGTGACAGCAGAAAGGTGCTTAGCATTGTAAAGACAGTTGATGATAAGCCTTATGTAGAGGTAGACGGAGAATACTGGCGTGCCTATGACTTTGTGGAGGATTCAATCTGCTTACAGCTTCCTGAGAATAATGATGATTTCTATGAAAGCGCTGTAGCCTTTTGAAGCTTCGCACAGGAATTATCGGACTTTCCGGTAGAAAAGCTGATTGAGGTAATTCCTAATTTCACAACACACCTGACAGATTTTAAGAGTTTCACGAGGTACTAAAGAAGGATCCTCTCGGCAGGGCAGCTCTTGTGCAAGATGAGATTAAGTTTTTGTTTGGACAGGGAAGAGGAAATGGGAACTCTTCAGCGCCTTAGAAATGAAAAGGTGCTTCCTGACAGGGTTACACATAATGATACCAAGCTAAACAACGTCCTCCCTTGACAAAGAGACCAGAAAACCTCTCTGTGTTATAGACCCTTGACACCGTTATGCCGGGACTCTGCCTCTATGACTATGGCGATTCCATTAGATTTGGGGGCTTCAACGGCACTTGAGGACGAGAAGGACTTATCAAAGGTTAGTATGAGCCTTGATTTATATAAGATATACCAAGGGCTATATAAGCGCCCTTCCTGATCCTACAAAGGAAGAAAAAGAATATCTTCCACTTGAGCAAAGACTATGACCTTTGAGTGTGGACTGCGTTTCTTAACTGACTATATAGACGGTGACAACTATTTTTGCCATTCACAGAGAAGGACATAACTTAGACAGGGCCAGAACTCAGTTTAAGCTCGTAGCTGATATGGAAGCAAAATGGGATGAAATGAAGAAGGTAGTAAATGAAACTATATAGCTTTACATAAAGAATATGTGGTGATAAAATATTTTTATGGGGATAAATATGAGGTACTATAGCAGTATAAGGATGGGTTAAATATTATAAGAAGACGGCTGACCTGCTTAAGCCGGAGGTTATGAATGATTGCTTTTAAGATTGTGGATGTTAAGGACTTTATGAATAAACTTCTGATTGGAGAGGTATTTGATAATTTCCTTCTTGTATCCTTTGAAATAACAAACTATGCGAAGATTACCATAGACGGAGTGAAGAATGAGGCTTTGGTACGAGGAAGAAGCCTCAGGGAGATATATAGCCTGGAAGGAAATAAGGGATAAGATTTCGGCGCTCTTAAAAGGAGACAGGGTTCCTCTAGGCATAAAGGGAGTATTCAGGCTTTCAGAAGAAAATACAGACAAAACAGCTGCTAAGCTTGGCATAAAGGATGCAGCAGAGAAGGACTATGGATTGTTTTTTACACTCAAGTTTGAAAAGGGTGAGATAAATATAGTTACAGGAGTGTCCGTTACGGACTTCCTTATGAGTAAGCAAATTGGAAATTTGTGGGATGAGGATTTACTCAAATTTCTAAAATATTATCAGATTGCGGTGGAAATGCTGTAATCCAGTATAGGAGGATAGTGTGAAAGAAAGTATAGGAAAGCCATAGATTGGCGCACTTAACTAAGCTGTCTAAGGCAGGCAACTTTTTGAAGTGTTATTGAGTTAGAAAATTCGATTAAGAAGCTACTGGCTCATCAGGAGGAAGTAGTCCCTCTCGTTGCAATAGTTTCTTGGCTTGCTTGATAGCTTTTGCCTTTTGTTTTTCAATAAGAGCTTCAGGCACATCGATTTTATAAAGGTCGCTCGGATTCCACTGCTCGCCAGTAGACAGCATTTGGTAGATGGCAGTAAGAATCATACGGGCAATAGCGATAATGGCTCTTTTTCTTGCCACGACGTTTAACAAGAGATTCATATTTCTTTTTTGTAGTAAGGAGATTGGTCAGATTTTACGGCTGCATGAGCACACTGTACTAATGCAGGTTTGAGGTAGACTCCGGCACGTGTAATCCGAACAGATTTCTTCTTACCAGCAGATTCATTGCTGCCAGGTGTTAAACCAGCCCAACAGCATAAACGTTTGGAACTTGAGAACTGAGACATATCCGTACCGATTTCGGAGATGATAGTTATTGCACTATCACATTTGACACCCGGAATGGTACAGAGGAACTGGACAGCATTTTTCAAAATCAGGATTAGAAGAAATCATATTTTCTATCATTTTTATCAACATCTTTTGATTTCTGCTGTGATATAATCCATATGTGCGCGGACGAGGCGCATACGGTATTTTTGGGCATCAGTCATCTGATATCCTTCGACGGATTCTATAACAGCATCTTCTTTGGATTTGAGGCTCCGAAGAAGCTTAGATGCGATTTTCTTCGTGGTTAATGGATGTACCCGATTGTTCAAGCAGATAGTCGATAATGGACGTGGATGACTTCCCAAAGATATCGGAAACAACAGAATCTAATGCAACATTACAAACAGTAAGAGCATTCTGGTATCGATTCTTTTCACTTGAACGGCAGGAAACAAGCTTGCAACGATAGCGAGTGTATTCCCTGAGAATACGGACTATCTTACAAGGGATATAGCTGCCTTTTGACAAGTCCGAGACGGAATAAATCCCCCAATCCATTTTAGAATCTTTGGTATCATCTTTGTTGCCTTTCACAGCCTTTACCCACTTGGGATTGGCAATGACAACATTGATCTCATCTTCCAGAAGATTAAAGACAGGAACCCAGTATTTACCTGTGGATTCCATGCAGACATCACGACAATCATTGTCGAGAAGCCATTGCTTGAACTCAAGAATTGAATTGTTAAAGGTGGAAAAGCGCTTCTTTTGGTAAGATGGTTCAATGCCACCCGTAGTTTTTACAATCGTGGCAACGAGAAAAGATTTGTGAACATCGACACCACAACAGGTTTGGTAAGTAACTTTCATAGTCAGACTCCTTTCGTAAATAATAAGAAGCCATTGACTGAACTGCCACACAATTAAACTAAGGCGCTTAAGCAATTCTTAGTGTACGGATTCGTGATGCCACTTATTTGTGCTTGAAAAGGCAGAACTTACACTGATTATTATGCTGTCTAAAACGAAGAAAGTTATTACAACTCCTCCTCACGTGCTTTGTAGTATAGCTTCTTGCAAACCATTTTAAAGCATAACGTAGAGAGTTGAAACACTTTCATTACTATTTGTGCCGCCAGCCGAAGGCGGCGGAATGGAGATTATTATGAGAGTATTGGTAACAGGTGGTGCAGGCTATATCGGAAGTCATACCTGCGTTGAGCTGCTTAATGCTGGTCACGAGGTAGTGGCTTTTGACAATTTCTACAATTCCAGTATGGAGTCCATTAAGAGAGTAGAGAAAATTACAGGTAAGAGCGTTAAGTTCTACGAGGCAGATATGCTTGACAGTGCGGCGCTTGACAAGATATTTGGTGAAAATAAAATAGATGCAGTTATACATTTTGCAGGCTACAAGGCAGTTGGAGAGAGCGTACACAAGCCCTCTTGAGTATTATTATAACAATATTACAGGTACACTTCTTCTTGTAGAAGCGATGAAAAAGCATGGAGTAAAGAATATCATTTTCTCATCTTCAGCCACTGTGTACGGAGAGCCTGAGAAGCTTCCCCTTACAGAAGATATGCCTCATGGCAAGGCATCATCCCCTTATGGAGCTACCAAGATGATGCAGGAGGAAATGTTTAAGGACTTCCATGTTGCAGACAATGACTTTAGCGTGATTTTGTTAAGATACTTTAACCCAATAGGGGCGCACGAAAGCGGACTTATAGGAGAAGATCCTAAGGGCATACCTAATAACCTTGTGCCTTATATAGCTCAGGTAGCAGTAGGCAAGCTTCCAAAGCTTGGTATTTTCGGTGATGACTATGATACTCCAGATGGGACCTGCCTTAGAGACTATATTCACGTGGTAGATCTTGCAAAAGGTCATGTACTTGCTCTTAATAAGTTTAAGGAAGAGCCTGCAGTAAGGATATACAACCTTGGTACAGGTAACGGAATTTCAGTTCTTGAAGTCTTCCACGCCTTTGAAAAGGCCTGCGGTAAAGAGCTTGCCTACGAAATGAAACCAAGGCGTGACGGAGATGTTCCTGTATGCTATGCTGACAGCCAAAAAGGCAGAAAAGGAGCTTGGATTTGAGACGGAATACGGCATAGAGAGAATGTGCAGATTCTGGAGATGGCAGTCAATGAATCCTGACGGATATAGGTCATAATATAAAAAGCCGCTTACTAAGCTAAACTGTAAGCGGCTATTTCGCTGATAGCATTATTTCTGACCACAAAAATGTTCCTTAATTTTTGCAAGATTGTCATTGATGTTGAATATAACTATCATAAAGCTCTGCCCAAAACTCTACACCTATAGGTCCAAGGATGAGCATGAGAAGTCCGCCCTAAGAAGTTACTCTGTCCTGTAAAAAGGATTGCGTGAAAACATGGTAATAATAGCACCTATTATTACAACTATAGAGTAAAATAAAATAGAGCAGCTTAATCAACTTTGTTGATATCATTACGTCGAAGTTAAGGATGTTTGTAAAGAATGACTTTCCTCCGTCCTTAGCTGCATCAGCAACTTTGTTATAAGCCCTCGTTTAAGTGCTGATTTGCACTGCTTCCCTGAGCTCTGCTGATTTGTTCCGGTGGTGTTCTGCTGATTTGTTCCGGTGGTGTTCTGCTGATTTGTAGTTACCTGCATTCTGCTGCTCAGCTCCACCAACGTTCTGGTTGTTGTTCTCGTCCATATTAGTTCCTCCTCAAAAATGAATATAGTTCCATACCATCTGCGACATAATACGATTTGCTGTATGTATATCACAAATAGTATGAGGTCGATTATACAATAAGATAAAGAAAGTATAGTCTCTCTCTTAATAGAAAATATCTATAAATTCCTGCGTTAAATAAAAACCTATGTTAGCGGGATAAATTCATCGCAAGAAGATGATAAAATGTGGGCTTTTTGTGCAATTTGTATAGTAAAATTGTGAAAATTTGTTTTAAACCGCCGATTACAAAAAGTATAAAAATGCATTATAATGTCAGTGTAAAATTCTTTGGTTCACTTCTAGAATGTGAATAGGTATCTCAAAATAATTATTTCAACAGAAAATCCAAAAGATTAAATTTAATTTGTATTAAGAAGGGAGAAAAATTTGGGGGAGAAAGATATTCTTGAAAAGAAACTTCTGGCGTTTAATGATGTATTCGCAGAATTTCTGAATGGTGTAATGTTTGATGGCAAGGACGTGGTGAAGGAGGATGAATTATTTGATGTGCAAAGCTGGAGTCAGTACAAGGGAGATGATAATAGGTACAGGTATCAGGACAGGGATGTAGCTAAGTTATGGAAAAGAAAAAGGAGTCATTGTGTCATTAATTGGTATCGAGAATCAAGATATTCCAGATGAAGACATGATGATTTAGGGTGCTTTCTTATGATGGAGCATCATACAGAACTCAGCTTTCGGACAAAAGACAGGCAAAAGAGGAAAAACTAAGAAACGGCAGACACAGAGCAAAAGGACAGGATGAGACTGTAGAGAATGTCAAAGAAGAGATATATCCTGTAATAACCTTTGTGATATACTACGGAGAAGAGGAATGGAAGATGAAACTACTTTCGTAAAGGCTTAAAATGGAAGATGAAATCACGAAGTATGTAGAGACTACCATATCAACCTCATAGACTTTGAAAAAGTTAAGTGAAGATGATATAAATAAGTTCAAGAAGGACTTTAAAAGTAATAGCGGATTATATTGCAAATGGAAGTAAACAGACAACTAGTGATGTGAAATAAACCATCCTGAGGAAGTGAGTGAACTCCTTCTCAGGCTTACAGGAGAAGAACTTCGAGATCAAATGATATTGGAAATGGAGGAAGAAGATGGAAAAATATTTTGAACCATTATTTGAAAGGAAAAAGCGCAGAAGCCAGAGCAGAAGGAAAGGCAGAAGGAAAGGCAGAAGGTGAAAGCTGCCTCATGAGGTTAATCAGTAGATTATTGACAGAGGGTAAGAATGATATCTTAAAAGATGTGTTGGAAAAATGAAAATCTCAAGACGATGGGCTTTATAAGCAGTATGGGATACAATAGAACTATCGTCGATAAAAAGGAGCTGAACATTAATTTGGTGTGACAGCTCCTTTAATAGAATGATAAGTACTCAGTAAATACAGTAAACAGACTACAAGTGATATAGAAATAAACCATCCTGAGGAAGTGAGTGAACTCATTCTAAGGCTTACAGGAGAAGAACTTCCCAGATTAAATGATATTGGAAATGGAGGAAGAAGCATGGAAAAATATTTTGAACCATTATTTGAAGGAAAAGCGCAGAAGCCAGAGCAGAAGGAAAGGCAGAAGGTGAAAGCTGCCTGAGGAGGTTAATCAGTAGATTATTGACAGAGGGTAAGAATGATGTCTTAAAAAGATGTGTTGGAAAATGAAAATCTAAGATGATGGGCTTTATAAGCAGTATGGGATACAGTAGTTTCATTAAGAAAAATAAGTATTGGCAATATCGTATTTATTCTGAGAATGTTAATCCCTTTTGGTGATTCCACAGCCAAAGGGATTATTATTTAAATCACTCTTCCAATTATATGGATGACGTCCATACAATAGAGATCCAAAGAAATAGTTCAAAATACGTGAAGTGTATCACATTAAATTGCACAAAATCAAAATTTAACTAAATAATCCTGATCTCCCAAAAGTGAAATGTAACCAAAATGTAACTTCAAAAATGCTAAAATGCATTGCTATATGAAAAGTATATTCTATTTAGTAAACATAAAATAAACAGAATATACTAGGTAATGTTTTTAAGAAAGAAGAGGTAGTACTATGAGAAGTGAGAGGAAAAAGAAGACGAACATTTCTAGCCAGATTTATGATCTTGTTTATGATCATAAATCTGCTAAGCGGGAGTTAATCCGAGTGTATTAAAGGCGGATGAGACTACTGATGCTAAAACATTTTCAGAATTATACGCTTGAAAGAACAGACAATGCAACTGGTGTTAAACTTACGCAAAAGCATCAAATTACAACAATGGCAGCTTTGATGTCGAAAATGACGGTTGAAGGTAACGAGGACTCAACAACCAAAATGCACAGCTTAGATGTGGTTCTTGTGATAGATACTTCTAATAGTATGGGTGAACCGAAAATATTGGGGTTTTTATACATATAGACGACTAAAAATGCTAAAAAGCTGCAAAAAGTTTTGCTGAGATATTTTAAAAGACTCAAAAATAAAGTTAGAGTAGCTGTAGTAGGCTTTGGAGATAAAGCATATAAAGAAGCTAGTTTAACATCAGACAAGAATGTAGTGCTGAGGCTATTGATAGTCTGGATTTAACAGGAGCTACCTATACCCAGGATGCGTTAAAGATGGCTGATCGCATTTTAGAAAAATGGTAATGCCGACCAGAAAAGATAGTGCTGCTAAGTGATGGCGTTCCTACCTATGTGGTTATTATAAAGGTGAAAAATTGGCAGTGGTTATCGAAGTGACGGATCAAAATAAGGAGGCATTATATTCTGAAGCTGACACAATTAAAAAGCAAAGGCATAAGCATTACGACAGTAGGTATTGGCGTTGATAAAACAGGCAAGTCAATACTTGAGAGAGTTGCTAAAATATAGTGGCGGATATAAGGCTGCTGACGAATTCGGAAGCAACTTAGATGAAATCCTTTAAAAACCTCGCAGAGGAAATCGTTAACAAAAAGGTAAACAACGGTAAATTTGTTATACCTATGGCAGATTATGTCAAGTTTAATGGCAACTCACTCTATGAGGTGACTACAAATGGCATAAAGAACGAAAATTTAACCAAGGCTATTAAAACTACTAAGCCTGATTCTGACAAGAATCTTATCTTGATGGTTTAACCTTAGGTAAATATGATAAGTTAATTATCAAGTATAAGGCTGGAGTTAGTAGAAGAGCGTAAAGATGGTGATTATTACGATATTACAAAAACTTCACCTGAATTATTCGTAAACTGCTACAACAAATGATAAGATTGTATTTGATGAGATAATGCAGGTTAAAAGATCTGAAAACTATTAATCTTTATTGTAAAACAAAGGATGGATAGGTAATAATGTTCCAAGTGGTGTTACAGAGGTTGAATTTTACTGTTAATGCTAATGGAAAGTATTCAGACACAATAAAGGTAAAAGCCGATCCTGCTGGAAATTGGTCTGGTACTAAGGAAAAACTTTAATAGATACAAAGACGGCAAAAGCTATCAATTACACAGTAAAAGAAGTTGTAGGCGTTAACTATGAGTTAAAGGATAGTAAAAACCTGTAACTGACAATAAAGGCAACATTACCTTTACTGAAATTAACAAGAATACTGAAAAGATAAACTTCAAAAGCAATTAAAGAGTGGGGCAATACTCCTAGTGAACTTCAGTTTGGCACCAATGTTCAGCTCTATAAGAATGGTGCTAAAGAGCGCAATAAAGGTGGAATTGACTGCTGAGCATAACTGGGAAAACATCATTTGAGGGCTTGCCTAAATATGATGAAAAACGGAAAAAGAAATCAACTATACAGTAAAAGAAGTAAATGAAAAAGATGTCGAAGAAGCCGGTGAAAAAGATTACACTTAAGAGTTATGATTATCAGGTAAAGCATTCAAATGATGGCACTAAGAAGGAGGATACAATTACCAACACCGTAACTAATGCAGATAAGTATACTTTGAGGTAACAGCCACCAAAAAAAGTGGGAAGGTGGAGTTAGTAAAAAGGATGTAGTTTTTACATTTACCAATAAAAATAATACAGAAAAACACATACAAGTTAACTCTTAAACCAAGTAATAAAACGGATGAAAAGCACTTGGGTAGGCAAGATTCCTCTGCCTAAGTACAATCCTGACAACTCATTTGCAGAGTACACAGTAGACGAAGTTAAGGTTCCTGGATTTACTACAACAGGTGGCAAGGACAAAATTGTAAGTTATAACAACCCTTCCGTAGAATTTACAAATAAGAGATACGAGAAGGAGATTACTGTTACTAAGGAGTGGGGAGCAACACCAGAAGTGTTTATAGATGATGTAATTGTAGTTCTCACAGGTACAGCAGATGGTTATAGTAGTGATCCAGTATCACAAAAGATTGCTAAGGACGGGAAAACAGCTACCTTTACAGTACCTACCCATACCCTTGATGGAAAGGAAATTACATATAAGGCAACCGAACAGGGAGAAAAAGACGGTAAAGTATAATTAATGGCAAAAGAGTTTGCAGTAGAACATAAAGGACCATATACCATCGTAAATACTTATACAGGTCTTGAAAAGATGTAGTCAAGCTTAAAAATTGTTAAAAAAATGGGAAGGTGAAGGTAGAGTACCTGTAGAGTTTGAGATTAGAGATGAAAAAGACAAGATTGCTAGCAGATAATAAAATTACTATAAAAAAATGAGCCTTTGGGAGACTACAGTAACATTACCAATGTGGGATAAGGATGGAAATCTTAAAAAGTATACAGTTATCGAAGTTGGAAAGACCAAAGGCATTTGACCTTCTGTTATAACAAAGATTTTAAAAATGAAATCAGTGGAAAAAGACGGACTGTTACCTTCACAAATGAAAGAGTAATGAGAACTCTTACAGTTGAGAAGAAGTGGGTTGGCGATGAGGAAAGTATAACTGGCAAGTCAGCTAACTTTACAATCAAAGGTGGCGGAAAAACAATTAGCTTTTAGCTTGAAGGCTGGAAAGAGCCTTCAACTGAAGACACTAAACTTCCGGTTTACGACTTAGAAGGCAAACCTGTGAGTACACAATCACTGAGGAAGAGGTTGAAGGATTTACTGCTGATGCTACGCCTAAGACAGTTACATTGACTAACGATATGAACATGCCTGCTAATAAGAGCGTAACCTTCACCAACACCAAAATGATTGGCAAGGATAAGCACTTTACAGTACATAAGACATGGGTAGGCGAGCCCTACAGCAAGTATTAGCTTCGGTTTGTATAATGATGAAGGTACTAAGGTTGATACGCTTGAGCTAAAACCTGAAAATGCCAAAGCTCCTGCTCAGGAAGCAAATGTATGGGAAGGTACATTTGAGAAAGAACAGCCTGAATATAAGCTTGATAAAGATGGTAAGCCTGTAAAAATCAGCTATGTAGTAAAAGAGCTTGATAAAGATGGAAATTCGTAGCAGATAAAGTTATATTAGAAGGACGTACCTTCGAGGTAGTGGGTACTCTTGCTCTGGATACTGCTAATACTTACAACTCAAAAATAAAGATATAACCAAGACTGATATTTCAGTAACCAAGACATAGGCTTGAAAAGTTCCTTTGCGTCAGCTTGTAGAATTTGGTCTATATAAGGAAAATTCAGGTAAACTTGAACTTGTTGATAAAAACAATTATAAGGTTGAAAATGAGGGTACTTCCGAATGGAAAGTAAGCTTTTAAGGAATTTCCTACAGTTGATGAAAATGGAAATAAAAATAGAATATGTAATCAAGGAAGTTTTGGTGACAGACCTGATGCTGTTAATGAAGGTAACATTGTAACTTTAGGAAGGACTGATTACAAGGTTTCCTACGATGCACAGGGTAATATCACAAACACTGAACTCCTTAACATCACAGTTGACAAGGTTTGGGATGAAAGTGTTCCACAGTCTGAACGTAAGTCGGTAGAAGTTGCCATATATGATGGAGGTACGGTAGTAGCTTCTAAAGAGTTAAACAGTGCAAACGAATGGAAGCATACATTTACTAAACTTCCTTACATCGAAGGCGGTTATCAGGTAAAAAGAAACCAAGATAATGGCGTCAATGTTGATGAAAGCCTTAAGAAGCTTTACAACATTAACGTAGAGAATGGCACAGGGATAAAGACATCAGGCGAAGTTAAAGTTACAAACAGCTTCAACCTTCCAAAGGCAGAGGAAGGAAAGATTAAAGTCCTTAAGCAGTGGACTGTAAACCCTACCCAAGAAATTACTGTTAAACTTATAAGAAGACAGCTGCCACTCCTGCTGCTCCTTCAATCTGGGAAGAGGTAGATGCTAAGCAGTTAAATAATGGTTCTGTATTAGAGGCCGAATTTACTGAGCCTACAGATGCAGAGGACTATCAGATTCTTGAAACTGCTATTGGTGGCTTAGCTCTTACAGAAAATGAAATCCAGAGCATACTTAATTCAGATGATCTTGAAACAGTTCAGTACAAGATAGGAGACTATGAGGTAAGCGTTCAGGAACTTGACGATGATGTATTCTTTATAAAGAATGCTAACGACAACCTTCTTGCGAAGTTACTGCTACTAAGCAGTGGTCAGCTAAGACTATTGAAAAGAATAAAAAGCCTGTAAAAGTACAGCTTTTGCAGAGACAAACAGAGTGCTGAAGCTATTGGAAGTCCTGAGAATTAAATTCAGGCAACCAGTGGTCAACTAAGTTTAAGGGACTTGACAAGTATGAGGGAGAAACGAAATCAACTACTATGTTGCAGAAGTTGGAACAGAAAAAGACCAATATCACATTAGATGATATTACTAGGGATATAAAGCTTGGTAATAGTAATGTTACGATAACTGGCGATGCTAAGCAGGGATTTGTCATTACAAAAGCGTGAAAACCTTATAGACGTTACTGCAGAGAAGGTATGGGGAGAACGGAGCTACAGCGAGTACCTGTTAAGTTCACTCTTTACAGAAGACTTGACAATGAATTGACAGAAGTATCAAGTAAGACACCTGATGGAACACAGGGTTGGACCGTAACCTTTGAAGACCAGCCAAGAGTAGATGAGACAACTGGAGAAGATTATTTCTACTATGTATTTGAGACGAGATAAATAATATTTCGGTTGGTATCAATCCTTTAACTGGAGCAGGATATAGAGTAGATCACTCTTGCTGAGGTAATAACTTATACAACAGGAGACATAAATAACGGCAGGGTATTCTGTTGTTATACATGGAAATGCAGCAAATGGTGAGAAGATTACTGTTAAGAACACATTTAAGCCTAATGTTGTACCAGTAATTCCTGGTGGAGATACACCTGGTGGAACTCCTGTAATTCCGGTAGTTACACCTGATCCGATTCCAACACCAACACCTAACCCAAGTACACCTGTGGTAGATGTTCCTAATGACCCTTCACCTCAGGGACCTGCTACACCGGTTAGCGAGTGGTGATGAAGACAATGGGGTGACAGAAATCGACAGGAAGATGATGTACCACAGGGTGATGGCAAGGAAGTAAAGAAAGATAATAAAGCTAACAAAGACACAGTTGACATTACTGATAATAAGGCTCCAAAGGGAACTGCTAACCTTCCTAAGACAGGTGGAGAAGCAGGAAACTTCCTTTCAATTATCGGTTTGGGACTTATCGGACTCGGCCTTGTTATAAGGAGAAGAAGATAACCAATAACACAAATGAATAGCAGCGATGCATTCAGCCCCTCCCTGTGGGAGGGGTCTCTCTCTTACAGAGTAAAGCAATATGTAAAAAGGTTTGGCAAGGCAGTAGAAAATTTGAGATTCTGTGTTAAACTAAAGTACCTAGTGTCGTGATTACAGCTAGGAATGATTGAGAGGTTTTATACTTGGATAAGAAAGATGTTCAAGGTATAGTTTTTGGCTAATTCCGTGACATTTCAGGGATTTTTGCCGTTAGAAAGGATAATGTTGTGAAAATGATAAAACAAGGGAAGACAGGCATTTCAGGCAGACTAAAAAGCTCTACTTTGCCTGGCCTTTAGTGCTATGTACCATTCTCATAGCGATGAATGCAGCAATCTACATCATAGCTGCAGATGTGGCAATTCTTGTAACTTTTTTTATCTTCGTATACGCACTGTTAGCTATAGCCATATACATTTTTGGCAAGGTTGACTTTTAAGGCGGAGCTTACCTACTATGCCTTAGAAGTAGCTGATACAGAGGCGGCTATGCTTTAATGAGCTTGAGGTGCCTTTATGCGATTGTGGATGAAAAAAGGAATATTTATTGGTTCAATGATGCCTTTTATGACATTTCAAACTCAGAAAATGTGGATAAGAAGTCGCTCCTTGCTATCTTTCCGGAACTTGAGAACACGCTAAGCTCTATGGAAGACGAGGATACAGAAGAAGTAGTAAAGAAGGATGACAAGGAGTACAGAGTCGTATTTAGAAGGTGTGCAGACGAAGCTATTAAGGCAAAGCAGGGGAGCTTTCAAGATGGAAGCATATCAGCCTTCTTCTATGATATCACAGAGATAAATGCACTTTTAAGGAAAACTATGACAACAAGATGATAATGGGGCTTCTCTACATAGATAATTATGAAGAAGCACTTGAGAGCATTGATGAGGTTAAGCGTTCCCTCCTTTCTGCCCTTGTAGAAAGAAAGATAACCAAGTTTATGCAGAGCATAGATGCGGTTACAAGAAAGCTTGAAAAGGATAAGTATATCGTTATATTTAAGAATAAATATCTAGATCAGCTAAAAACAGGATAGATTTTCGATTTTAGATGAGGTAAAAAGGAGTAAATATAGGAAATGACATGGCTGTAACTATCTCCTTTGGTATAGGTATATCTATGGAGTCCTATACTCAGTCCTATGATTTTGCAAGGGCGGCCATAGATATGGCACTTGGACGAGGCGGCGATCAGGTAGTACTTAAGGAAAAGAACAATATAAGCTACTTTGGAGGCAAAAGCCAGCGTACAGGAACCAATACCAGAGTAAAGGCTCGTGTTAAGGCACTGATGCTCTTAGCGAGCTTTATAGAGGCTAAGGATAACGTGCTCATTATGGGACATAAGAACAGCGATACTGACGCCATTGGAGCAGCAATCGGAGTTTACCGTATCTGTAGAACATTTAATAAGGCAGCACATATCGTTATTAATGATATTTCTTCTTCCATTGCCCCTACAATAGAGAGGATGAAGGCCACCTCTGAAAACGGATCAGAGCTTTTTGTGACAGGTGAGAAGGCTCTTACTATGGTAGATAAGGATACCATGCTTGTGGTAGTAGATGTAAACAACAGTGAATTTGTGGAGTGTGAGGAGCTGCTTATAAGGTAAGCACCATAGTCCTCCTGACCACCACAGACAGGGGCCTACAACAATCAAGAATACCGTACTTTCTTACATAGAAGAATATGCTTCCTCTTCCCTGTGAGTTGGTTGCAGAGATACTTCAGTATATAGACCTGGATGTGAAGATGACATCTACAGAGGCGGCTGCAATGTACTCAGGTATAATGATTGATACCAATAACTTCCTTGTAAAGACAGGTGCAAGAACCTTTGAGCTGCTGCCTTCCTTAGGAGAAATGGAGCTGAGGTTACAAGGATAGAAAAAGAATTCAGAACAGAAATGGATGAGTTTAAGCTAAAAGGCAAAGATAGCAAGTATGGCTGAGATATACCGTGGCGCATTTGCCTTTTGCAACCTACACAGAGGGCGATAACAAAGATAAAAAAACAGAGTTATACTTGGTGCCAGGTAGCCAACGAACTTATGAATATATCCAATGTAAAGGCTTCCTTTGTATTTACCTCCTGTGACAACGAGGGTATACATTTCGCCCGTTCGATAGATGAAGTGAACGTGCAGCTGCTTATGGAAAAGATAGGAGGTGGCGGCCATTTATCTGTTGCAGGCGCTCAGCCTAAAGGGAGTAACCATAGAAGAGGCGGAAACTATGGTAAAAGAACTTTGATAGCTGCATAGAATCAGGAGAAATTTCGGTTTAGATAAAAGGAGGATGTTATGAAGATTATTTTGTTACAGGACGTGAAAAAAACCTCGGTAAGAAGGGAGATCTTGTAGAGGCAAATGACGGTTATGCCAGAAACTTTATCATCCCAAAGAAACTTGGAGTAGAGGCAAGTCCGAAGAACTTAAATGACCTCAGACAGCAGAAGTTAAACGAGGAGAAGAAACAGGCTGAAATCCTTGCGGAGGCTGAGAGCATGGCAGCTGCACTTAAGGGCAAGGTGGTTAAGCTTTCCATAAGAGTAGGTAAGGGAAGGAAAGGTATTTGGCCAGATATCCACTAAGGAAATTGCGGATGAGACCAAGAAACAGCTTGGCATCGAGATAGACAAGAAGAAGATAATAAGTGACGCTATAAAGGCAGCAGGTAATTATAAAATACAGGTAAAGCTCCACCCTAAAGGTGGTTGGAGAGCTTACAGTAGAGGTAAAAAGAAGAGGTATAAGATGGCAGAAGAGGAGCTGATTAAGAAAACCCCGCCACATAGCAAATCAGCAGAGCAGTCAGTTCTAGGCTCTATGCTTTTGGATCCGGAAACTGTGATTACTGTATCCGAAATGCTTGAAGCGGATGATTTTTGATAAAAAGATACGGCCTTATATTTTTCTGCAATCACCTCTCTTGAAAAAGAAGGAAAGCCTATAGATATAGTCACAATAGAGAATAAAATAAGAGAAATGGAACATCCGCTTGGGGCTATAGAGATAGATGTCTTAAGAGAGCTTTTGCTGGCTGTTCCTACCTCTGTAAATGTGGCTCATTATGCAGAAATAGTATATAGAATTCGTTGCTTAGAAAAGCTTATCAAGGTGACTGAGGAGATTTCTCTTAACTGCTATGCGGGCGAGTCTACCTTAGAGGATGTCTTACAGCTTACAGAGAAGAAGGTGTTTGACCTGCTTCAAAAGCTCCACGTGTCTGATTCTACCGACATTAAGCAGGTAATTATCTCAGTTGTTGAGAGTATAGCTGCTGCGTCAAAAAGTGGAGGAACTGTTACCGGTATACCTACAGGCTTCCATGATCTTGACTACAAGATGGCAGGGACTTCAGAACTCAGACCTGATTCTGATAGCGGCAAGACCGTCTATGGGTAAGACAGCCTTTGCCCTCAATATAGCTGAATATGTAACTGTTAAGAAAAATGTGACTACAGCCATATTTTCTCTCGAAATGTCAAAGGAGCAGCTTGCCAAGCGTATTCTTGCCATGAATTCAAGGGTGGATTCACAGAAGCTTAGAACCGGGGACCTTTCAGACCAGGAGTGGGGAGACATCGTAGACAGTGCAAGAATCATAGGAGGGACAAATCTTGTTATTGACGATACTCCCTGGTATTTCTGTAACTGAGCTTAGAAGTAAATGCAGGAAGCTAAAGCTGGAGAAGAATCTGGGCCTTGTGATGATTGACTATATCCAGCTTATGACGGCAGGAAGCAAGCATTCTGAGTCAAGACAGCAGGAGATATCAGAAATATCCCGTTCCTTAAAGGCTCTTGCAAGAGAGATAAATGCCCCTATTATAGCACTTTCCCAGCTTTCAAGAAAGGTCGAGAGCAGGGATGATAAGAGGCCTATGCTTTCTGACCTTCGTGAGTCCGGAGCCATAGAGCAGGATGCCGACGTGGTTATGTTCATATACAGGGATGAATACTACAATAAGGATACGGAGACACCGGGAGTAACTGAGATTATCATCGGTAAGCAGAGAAATGGTCCTATTGGAACTGTTAAGCTTGGCTGGAAGAGTGAGCTTACCAAATTTGTTAACATTGAAAGAGAAAAGCACTGACAGACTGTCAGGGTAATGCAGGATACGAGTGAGGGTAAGGCTTGAAACAGCTAAACAAGCAAAAAGTAATAAATAAATTGACTAAAAATATTTGAAAATTTAGGCAAAAATAACATAAGTCCTGAGGATAAACTGAAAAGAATTCGTAAGACATACACATATTTGGGTGCTTGCAGGATTTTGTTTAGGCATTACTGTAACTTTTAATATATTTTTGTTTGTAATTTCAGATAATTCATATTAAAAATCAAGTTGATAAAAATTGTTTCTGCTTAAATGATTTTTGGATATGATGGTAAATTGTTTAAGGATTTGTGAGGAGAGTAAAATGCGTACAAAAAGAACTGACTGTTTCAAAAGATTTTTTTCTATGTTGCCTGATGCAGTAGCTGAGCTAGTTCAGACAGCCTGTAAGTTCGAAAGCAGTAGCTATGCTATTGCAGATGAAAAAGAGAATCAATCTTAAGAGCATAATGGGTGTTATGTCTCTCGTAGCTATAAAGAGTAAAGAGCTAGTCATTGAGATTGACGGGGCGGATGAGGATGATGCCATTGCCTGTCTCGCAGGCTTTTTGGAGCTAATCAATATCTAATTGAAATTTTTTTGCAAATATAGGAAAATTATGCCTGCTTATAGCAGGCATTTTTAACTAAGGTGGAGGGTGTATGGCAGTTCAATATGTTATTGGTGGAACCGGCTGTGGCAAGTCTGAACTTTGCTTTAAGAAGATAGTAAAAGAGGCAGAAAAGAATCCGGATAAAAATTACTTTGTAATAGTGCCTGAGCAGTTTACCTTGCAGACACAGAGGGATTTGGTGCGTCTAAGTTCAAACGGAGCAATCATGAACATAGATGTGCTTTCCTTTATGCGCCTTGCCTACAGAGTGTTCGAGGAGCTAAATATAAAGGAAAGGCTTTGTACTTGAAGATACCGGCAAAAATATGATAATCAGAAAGCTGCTTAGCGGTCTGAAGAGTGAGCTTAAGTTCTACAAAAACCTGGTAGGCAGACAGGGATTTACCGAAGATATCAAATCCCTTATCAGTGAGCTTATGCAGTATGGAATCACACCCCAAGCCCTCACAGATATCGAAGAGAAAACCCCCTCACCTGTACTTGCTGCCAAGCTTCACGACATGGGTCTAATCTACAGCGCATTTAATAACTATAAAAAAGAAAAATATATATCAGCTGAGCAGATTTTGGATGTGCTTGCCGGGGAGATGGGAAAGTCAAAGCTCCTTGATGGTGCGGTTATCTGCTTTGATGGGTTTACGGGATTTACCCCTGTACAGCTTAAAGTCATGGATTTACTTTTATTAAAGGCAGAGCATATACTCATTACCCTTACTATCTCTAAGAAAGAATATTACAGTGAAAATGATGAGAAATTCAGCCTGTTTCACCTAAGTAAGGATACTATAAATAGGGTAAATAAACTTGCAAAAGACAGAAAAGTAAATATAGCTAAGCCTGTAATTGCTGATTATGAAGGCAAGACATGGGAGCTAAGCCTCCTTGAAAAACAGATATTTAGATATCCTATTAAGGAGATTAAACAGGAAAAAGGGGCGGTATCTGTTTCTGTCTATAAGAATCCAAAGGAAGAGGCAGAGAGCCTTATACCGCTTATTTTATCTCTTGTAAGAGATGAGGGGCTTAGGTACAGGGAGATTGCTATTGCTACAGGTGATATGGAAGAATACGGGGAAGTGGTTGCAGACACACTTTCAGCTAAGGATATTCCATACTTTCTCGATAGCAAGAAAACTATATCAGACAATCCCTTTGTGGAATATATAAAGGCATCGATACTGGTTATAGAGGAAAATTTTACATACGATGCAGTAATGAGGTACCTAAGAAGCGGATTTGCAGATGTGGATATTAAGGATGTAGACATATTTGAAAACTATATACTAAGAAGGGGAATAAAGGGGCTTAAGAGGTATCAGAAGAGCTTTTTAAGTGTAGAGCCTACAGATGAAGAAAATAGTGCTGAGAGTATAAGGGATAATCTTGTAAAGAAGTTTACCCCTTTATATGAGGTTTTAAAAGCTAAGACATCTTTAGCGTCAGACTATATCACAGCGCTTTTATAACTTTGTGGTGGAGGCCGGCTGCGAAGAAAGGCTTATGAAGCTTAGCGCAGACTTTGAAAGTGAAGGAAGGATGATAGCTGCTAAAAGAATATGCAGCCTGCTACAAGATAGTAATGTCTGTCTTTGATAAGCTTTATGAACTTCTCGGAGATGAAAAGCTTAGTATAGAAGAGTTTAGGACTATACTTGAATCAGGCTTTGCAGAGGGAAAAGCAGGCTTTATCCCGCCAGGGCTTGACCAGATAGTAATTGGAGACGTGGAGCGTACCAGACTTAAGGACATCAAGGTGCTTTTCTGCCTTGGCTTTAATGAGGGAAAGGTGCCAAAGTCAGGAAGTACCAGGGGAATAATAACAGATGCTGAAAAGGAGAAACTTAGTAGCCTGGATACCAAGCTTGCTCCTACGGCAAAAGAAAGAGCCTTTAGGAGCAGTTTTACATCTATATGCTCTTTTCCAAACCGACAGAGAGACTCTATGTATCCTATAGTGTTTCGGACATGGAGGGGAAGCCCCTTAAGCCATCAGTATTTGTAACGAGGCTTAAGGCAGTCTTTAGTAAGGATAGTTTTAAGGAAGATGCAAAAGCTACGTCTTTACTTGATGAAATCAGGAAAGACGGCGGACTGAGGGCTTATACTTTCGGCTGTTAAAAAGAGAGATTTAAAGGATGAAACCATTATAAATCTGATAAAATATTATCAGACTCATAAGGATGACAGATACAACAAAATAATAAGTGGAACAGCTTCAAAGGCACATGGAAACAGCCTTGAGGAGTATATTGCAACGAATCTTTATGGGAAGCTAAAGGGCAGCGTTACAAGGCTTGAGCTCTTTTCTTCCTGTGCCTATGCTCATTTTATAAAGCATGGCCTAAGGCTTAGGGAGAGGGCTGAATATGAAATCCAGCCTATGGATATAGGGAAATATCCTCCACGAGGTACTGGAAAGATTTGCAAAAAGGTGGTTGAAAGCGGAGAGAGCTTTGCACTTCTCTCAGAGGAGAAAAGGACAGCTATTCAGGCAGAAAGCCTTGCTGAGACCTTTGACTATGGTGATGATATCTTTAAGTCTTCCTCCCGAAACAGCTACCAGCTTGAAAGGCTAAGAAGAATAGCTGACAGGGCGGTAAGGACTGTGCTACCCAGATTCGGAAGGGGTTCATTTACTCCTGTGGCCTTTGAGGAGGAATTTGTCACAGGAGGCTTTAAGGGCAGGATAGACAGGATAGATACCGTACTCTCAGACTACCTTCCTGACGGCAGCCTGCTTGCAGAGAATAAGGAATTTTCCGGATTTAAGAAATGTGAGTATGTAAGGGTAATTGATTATAAGTCAGGCAGTAAAAGCCTTGACCTGGATAGAGCCTATTATGGGCTTGATTTACAGTTGTTTACCTACCTTAACTACATAAGAAAAGAGTTCGGAAAGAAAAGAAAAGACAATCTCATCATTCCGTCAGGAGCATATTATTTTCACATAGATGATCCTGTTGTTGACTTTTGGGGGAGGAGAAGACGCATTCTAAAAGAACTTAGATTTGACGGCATCACTCTATCAGGTAATCACAATATAAGTCTGATTGATGAGGATATGGTGTACAATAACACTCTTACCCCGCAGGCTGATTCGGATGTAATTAAGCTAAAGACTAAAAAAGACGGGGAGCCAAGCAGTACTACGAGGCTCTATGTAAGTGGTGAAATGAATGAACTCATAGACAACTCAGAGCTTGAGATAGAAAAGTCAAAGAAGAGGATACTATAAGGAAATATATCCAAAAGCCTTATAGTCTGGGAAGTGAAAAAGGCTGTGACTACTGTGAATATAGAGGGCTCTGTGGTTTTGACTTAAAAATGTCTGGATATAACTATAACAGGCTGAAAAAGATAGATAAGAAGTGCTTTTTTGAGGAGCTTAGGGCTAAGCTGGAGGGTGAGAATGGAAAGAAAATGGACTGATGAACAGCTCGCAGTCATACAGCACAGAGGTGGGAATCTTTTGGTTTCCGCGGCAGCAGGCTCAGGTAAGACTGCAGTACTCATAGAGAGAATAATGGGAAGAATCCTTGATGAGACCTCTCCCATCAATATAGACGAGCTTTTGGTGGTTACATTTACAAGGGATGCCGCAAGGGAAATGAAGGAGAGGATAGGCTCTGCCATAGCGGAGAAACTTGAAGCAGAGGTAAATAACGATCCGGACTCACAGCTTACAAGAAGGCTTATGAAGCAGTCAGCCCTGCTTTCCGAGGCTAATATGAGCACAATTGACAGCTTTTGTAAGAAGGTTGTTATGGAGAATTTTAAGGAGGCCGAGATAGACCCCGCAGTTAGAACAATGGATGATACTGAGGGTGTGATTATAAGAAAAAAAGGTGATTGAAGACCTGCTTGAAGAGGAGTATGAGAGAAAGGATGATGACTTCATCAACTTTGTGGAATACTTTGCCAGAGGCAAGTCTGACAAGGTGATTGAAGAGCTGATTCTTCAGTTGTATAGATTCTCAGAAAGTCTGCCAGACAAGGAAAGTTGGTTTGATAAAGAATTAACAAACAAAGAAGGGGACTTCGCAGGTTCTGATTTTTGAGAATGTTTTACTGGATTCTGTATGGAAATGCTTAGAGAGCTAAGGAGAGAGGCGGAGAAATTTGTAAGCCTTTCTCTCTCCCTACGGCCCGTCCCAGTACGAGGAGGCAGGAAGTGCTGATGTGGCTCTGTTTAATTCTCTCTTACAGGCTGATAGCTTTAGTAAGCTCATACAGCTTGCAGGAGAGATAAGCTTTTGGAAGGCTCTCTACCAAGAAGGCTGCTGATGTGGATGAGGAAAAGAAAGAACTTGCCAAAAATATAAGGGATGCTTTACAAAGAAAGCTTCAACAAGCTAAGAGAGGACTTCCTTTCTGAGAGTGTGGAAGACATAGAAAAAAATCAAGGCTTGTTACAGCAAGGGTTATAAGAGAACTTATCAGGCTCACAAGGGCTTTTTGATGAGGCCTATGCTGCTGAAAAGAAAAAGAAATGTGGTGGATATCTCCGACTGGGCCTCATTTTTGCCCTCAAGGTACTTACTGATTATGAAGGTAAGCCTACCGAGGCTGCAAAGGTATATAGTGAGCAATTTGCAGAGATAATGATAGATGAATACCAGGATTCCAACCTCCTTCAGGAAAGCATCTTAACCTCGATAGCAAGGGAAGATGGCGGAAAGTCAAATATTTTCATGGTTGGAGATGTGAAGCAGAGTATATACAAATTCCGACAGGCTAAACCGGAGCTTTTTATAGAGAAGTATAACAGATACTCCGAGGGGAAAAATGAAAGAAGAATAGACCTTCATAATAACTTTAGAAGTGGTGGGGAGGTCATAGGTTCTGTAAATGCTGTATTTGAAAAGACGATGATAGAGGAGCTTGGAGGCATAGTCTATGATGAGGCGGCAAGGCTTGTTAAGGGAAGAGTTGACAAGGAGGAGGATGCCCTAAACATCACAGAAGTCCTGCTTTACGACAAGGACAGTGAAATACCAAAAAGAACTCTTAAAGCTAAGTGATATAGAGCTTGAGGCCCATCTTGTAGCGAGGCGGATAAAGGCTCTTATTACTGAGAAAAAGGATGAGGGCAAGCCTCTTAAATTCAGCGATATAGCCATACTTCTTAGAACCAATGTGGAGTGGGCCGAGAGTTTTAGAAGGGTGCTTATCTCAGAGGGAGTTCCTGCAGTTTGTGAGTCAAGTACGGGCTATTTTTCGGCTTGGGAGGTACAGGTAATGCTTTCCCTGCTTAAGATACTTGACAATCCGCATCAGGATATCCCTGCTTGGAACAGTTCTCCTTTCTCCCTATAGGAGGCTTTTAGTGAAGAAGAACTTGCAAAAACTCCGTATAAATGCCAATGAACTCGAAAAAGAGAAGGCTGACCTCTGGGAGGTGATTAATCTTTCGGAAGATGATAAGTGTAAAAAGTTCATAGACTGGCTGAATGAAAAAAGGTCTAAACTGGTGTTTACCCCTGTTCATGAGTTAATAAAGGAACTATTCACAGAAAGCAATTTTTATAGCTTCGTAAGTGCTATGCCATCGGGAGAAACAAGGGCGGCAAACCTTGATATGCTTGTCTCTAAGGCTAGAGGCATTTGAAGCTACCTCTTTACACGGAACCGGGCATTTTGTAAGATATATAGACAGGCTTAGAAAATACGAGGTAGACTTTGGTGAAGCAGGGGTAGGCGGTGTGGATGCAGTGAGGATACTCTCCATCCACAAGAGTAAGGGACTCCAGTATCCCGTTGTCTTTGTAAGCGGGATGTCAAAGAGCATGAACAATCAGGATTCAAGGGCGGCTGTGGTTATTCACCCGGAGCTTGGAATAGGTATAGATGATTTTAATATAGAGACAAGGGAGAAGAAGTCCACTATAATAAAGAAGATGGTGGCCAGAAAGCTTAGGCTTGAAAAATGTTGCAGAGGAGATAAGACTTCTTTATGTAGCTATGACGAGGGCAGAGGATAAGCTGATACTTACTGCAGGCTGTGACAAGGTGGAGGAGAGGCTTGGTATCTGGGAAAATGATGAGCAGAACTTCCTCTCTCTTTCAAAGACTAATTCTCTCTTAGACTTTGCCATGAGCTCGCCCTCATAAAGGAGAAAGAAAAGGGAAGGCTTAAGCTTACCATTAAGGAGCAGGGAGAGCTGGTAGATAAAAAGCCTTGATGAAATGGCAGAAAAGAAGTGGTTAAAAATGACATTTCAAATCTCATAGAAAATCTCCCTGAGACTGAGAACTACGAGGAATTAGCAGGTTAATCACTAAGGAAAGAGAATATATCTATCCTTATAATGAGGCTGTAGGGCTAAAGAGTAAGATGACGGTATCTGAGCTTAAAAGACTACATTTAGAAGAGGAAGAAGGAGGAGAAACTCCTTTTGAAGGTGAGATAAAGACTGATTTTGAGGCTTATATCCCTGAATTTATGAGGGAAGAGAATGAAAAGGTAGAGGGTGCGGCACGAGGTAGTCTATATCACAGCATCCTTAGCAGGCTTTGACTTTGGAAAGTCTTATGATGAGGCTTCTGTTTAAGGATTATCTGGAGAGTCTTGTCATTGACATAAAAATAACAAAAGAGGAAAGGGAGAGTATTGTCATAAAGCACTTTATGAATTTCTTTAAGAGCAGCCTGTATGAGAGGATGAGTAAGGCATTTCTTAAAGATAAGCTATACAGGGAATCTCCTTTTGTTATGGGTATGGATGCAGGAGCTGGCGAAGTGAAGGAAATGGTTCTCGTACAGGGTATTATAGATGCCTGGTTTATGGAGGACGATGATGTAATCTTAATGGACTATAAGACTGACAGGGTATATGGAGATAAAGGTCCTGATGAGCTTATAAAGAGATATAAGGTTCAGCTTGATAACTACGCCCTTGCCTTAAAGAGAATCACGGGAAAGGAGCCCTAAGGAGAGGATTATCTATTCATTTTCACTTGGAAAAGAAATAAACTTAGAGGCTTAATCAGCCTGTTTTAAGGTATCTTAAGTTAGATGCAGGAAGGAGAAAATGTGGAGGCTTATTTGGGATTTGCGGAAGTATATGATAAATTTATGGACAATGTGCCTTATGATGAGTGGACTAAGTACCTCATAGGCCTGCTTAAAGAAAACGGTGTCAAGGGAGGACTGGTGGCTGAGCTTGGCTGTGGCACCGGCAATGTCACAACTAGACTAAAGGCAGCAGGATATGATATGATAGGGTATAGACAATTCTGTATCCATGTTGCAGGTAGCCGCAGAGAAGGAGACTAAAGGGAGGGAGATATCCTCTATCTCTGCCAGGACATGAGAGAATTTGAGCTCTACGGGGACTGTGGGTGCAGTAGTCTGCATCTGTGACGGGCTTAATTATATCTTTAGAAAAGCCTGACCCTTGTGAAGGTATTTTAGTTGGTCAATAATTACCTCGATAAGGACGGAGTATTTATCTTTGACTTAAACACCATTTATAAATACGAAACCCTCTTAGGAGATAGCGTAATAGCTGAAAACAGGGAAAATATGAGCTTTATCTGGGATAATTATTATGATAGTGAGGAAAGGATAAATGAGTACGACCTCACCATTTATCTGGAAGATAGCGGGGACGAAAAGGGAAGATTTTTAAGATTTGATGAAATTCACTACCAAAAGGGTTATACTATAGAGGAGATAAAGGAGGCTCTTGCCGAGGGAGGGCTTCAGTTTGTGACTGTCTATGACGCATTTACAAGGGAAGCACCTAAGGAGGAGAGCGAGCGTCTTTACTTTATAGCTAAGGAAAAATATCAGGAAGGAAAAACATACAGGTAAGAATATGAAAGATTATGTAGTAAGAGCAGTTGCGGCAGGAGGAGAGGTAAGAGCCTTTGCCTGTACAACCAAAAATCTTGTAGAAGAAGCAAGGCTTCACCACGATAGTATGCCTGTGGCAACAGCAGCACTTGGAAGGCTTCTTTCAGCAGGCTCTATGATGGGGCTTATGATGAAGGGAGAAAATGACAGGCTCACACTTCAGATAAAGGGAGACGGACCTATAGGAGGGCTTATAGTTACAGCAGATTCTAAGGCAAGGGTGAAGGGCTATGTCTATAACCCTGATGTAGAGCTTCCGCTAAAGTCGGAAGGAAAGCTTGATGTAGGGGCTGCAGTTGGAAGCTGGAGTGCTGACTGTCATCAGGGATATGGGTCTTAAGGAGCCTTATGTGGGAAGAACCAACCTCGTCACAGGTGAGATAGCAGAGGATTTGACTTATTACTTTGCGTCCAGCGAGCAGGTGCCAAGCGTGGTGGCGCTCGGAGTCCTTGTAGATAGAGATTACAGCGTAAAGAGGGCAGGAGGCTTCATTATCCAGCTAATGCCGGGAGCAAGTGATGAGACCATAGATGCCATTGAGAAGAAGATTCCTATGGTGACTTCAGTTACAGGTATGCTTGATGAGGATATGACTCCTGAGGAGATTCTGACCTTCATTCTTGAAGATTTAAATGTTGAAATCACAGACAAGACAGAGACCTCATTTTACTGCGACTGCAACAAAGAAAGAGTGGAACAGGTGCTTATAAGCATAGGGAGAAAGAATTGGCCTCGCTTTATGAAGAGGATAAGCCGGTGGAGGTATGTTGTCAGTTCTGTGGCAAAATACGAGTTTTCCACAGAAGAAATAGGAAATTTATTAAAAATGTGGAAAATAGGTAATAAATCTAACACAGTTCAGACATATATTGATGTTAAAGTGAGAATGCCCCTAACCTGTAAGTTAAAGTTGTGCGAAGGAGATTTACGATGAATAATAAATTTTTAGCTATGTTTCTTGCAGGAACAGTGGCTGGCAGCTTCTCAGTGCTTTCACCGAGAGAAGAGGCTAAGGCGGCAATTGCATTTTTATACGACAAGAGTAGTCCGAACTCTATGCTGACTCTTAGGAAGGCAAAGGAAGTTTATATAGGGCAGAAAAAGCTTGATATTGACTACAGCATAGGAGGAAGAACCTCAGGAGTTAAGGGAAGCTGGAAGTCTTCCAATAAAAATGCAGCAACTGTATCAAAAAGACGGTGTAGTTACCGCAAAAGAAGCCCGGACTTACGGTTATCAGCTTTACCTACACAGTGAATAAGAAGCAGATTACAATTAAATGTAAGGTGAATGTAAACAGCGGTGTTGACAGTCTTTCTATAGCAGGAACAGGCAGGTTTGACGGCACCATGCTTACAGACTCAATCATCCAGTTTTAAGTCTGTCTCAAAGGCAGGTAGTAACGAGTTAAAAGCTAAGTCCCGGAAGAAAGCAGACCCTATGGCATTTTCTATGACTTATTTGCAGATGAAGCCTGCACCATACCCTGCATCTTCAGACATTGCTACTATAACTTCATCAGGCTTTTTAGTTGCAGGTCATGCAGCTACCAAGAGTATATGTGAGGGCTTTCTGTAAAGAGCAGCAGGAATGCCGCCCAAGTGTGAAGAGCAAATGTAACAGGAGTTGACATAAAGGATAGGACACCAGCCACCACACAGGCAGCAGTTAAGGAAATTGTTGTTGAAAAATATGGAAGCACCCCTGCCACCCTTAGTGACAGCGGTATGAAGGCGGAGGTAAGATACAAGCTGCTTGACCAGTATGGGAATGATGTTACAAGAGATGTTAGATTTGCAGGTAAGACCAGCGCAGTCTGGGAAGGAACAAGCCTCTAAACCTTGTGGCAGACGGCAAATTCCTTTATAGATTTGGAGCTCTAACCAGACAGTTGGCTATGTAGGAAGATTGAATATAACCTATGATGGAGTGACTCCATAACCAAGGAAGTTCAGATTAAGATTGGCAATCCAAGCTACATTAAAGACCTTCAGATTATGGGTATATACAAGCGTACCCTCACAGGCTATGTGAAGGTAATGGATAACAATACATTTTTAACTTCAGGAACTGTGATTAATTCCTTTGGAGGTACAAGTTCACTCAATACCATTCCTGAGTCTTACTACGTGCTTGTAAGGGCAAGGGACAGTGCAGGTAACAGCATTTACAATGCAGGTATCCCACAGAGTAAGATATCCCTTGTTATCACAGGTAACACAGGTCTTGTGCTTGATACAGCGGATGGAAAGCTTCAGACTATTTCGCCTGTAACAGTAGACGGAGAGACCTTCCTCACCTATCCTCTTAAGGCAGCAGTCCTTACTACAGGTACAGTAAATATAAGAGCGGTAGCTGTAGGGTCAGATGGCTAACAATGCCATGGACTCTAAGGTTAGTGAGGGTGCAAGCGTAGGCTCATTGGAAATAAGCGGTGGAGGAGTTGGGGCAAGGAGAACCTCATTAACTTCACTCTTAAAAAAATGCTTCCAATAATGTAGTAACCAGATATGAGGAAGTCCTTTCAACTCTTGGACTAAAATGACAACGGAGCAGGGAAGGTATATATCATGCCAGGCTCAAATATCCTAAGTTCAGACAATGGCTCATACTCTACTTCAGTAAGAATGCGCAGACAGGAATGGCAGAGCTTTACTATATGCCATTTGCCACAGCTCTTAAGGGAGCATCTGTAAGCGCTGAAAACAATTACCGTACTTAAGGGGACACCTGCTTCAAAAACCTGGGCTCTTGTAGTTAAGGCTCAGTAATGTATTATGATGTAAGGGCAAGCGGTGCTCACGCAGTCCTGTCATCATGTACGCTTAAAAAGATTAAGCAGTGCTCACGCAGTTCTTGTATCCTAGGGTGTAGGATGCAACCCACACCCACATAAAAATATAAGGTACCGGAGTTTTCATGAAGAATTTTATAACGGAGTTTAAGAAGATATTAACAGAAATCAGGGTGAACATCTTTAATTTGTTCTGTTGGCATATTTGCCACATTGGTAGGTCTCTTTGTAGGAGGCATCAGTGTGGCATTTTCAGCACTTGACATCAGAGCAAATAACTTATTTGAGACTTATCCTGAAATGCTCTACGGACTGCCGTTTGCAGGCCTTATTATAGTATTTTTGTACCGTTTTGCAGGGGTATACAAGGCTCAGGGAACAAATCTTGTCATCAGCACTATTCAGGCAAAGACGGAGCTTCCCGTGGTTATGGCTCCACTCATCTTTGTATCCACCCTTATTACACATGCTTCTGGAGGCTCTGTGGGAAGGGAGGTGCGGCCTTACAGCTGGGAAGTGCTGCGGCCAATGGTCTTAATTAAGATTAAGTGGCTGAAGCTAAGTGAAGAGGAAAAGCGCATGATTATCATGTGTGGTATGAGTGCGGCCTTTTCTGCAATATTTGGTACGCCTATAGCCGCAGTATTTTTCCCGATGGAAGTGGCGAGTATAGGTATCATCCAGTATTCGGCTATGTTTCCCTGCTTTGTGTCTTCTGTCACTGCAAGCTGGCTGGCTCATATGTATGGGTTTAGCAAGGCAAAGCTTGGGAGTGTCACCTGATGTCGGACTTGATATAGAGATTACCTGAAGGTAGTTTTGGCTATATTCTGCGGCCTTTTTAAGTATAGCTTTCGCCTTATGTTAAAAAGGATTTGGCAGTGGCTTTTGCAAGCTTCACAAAAGCCGCTATGTGCAGGTCTTGTGGGGCATCATCTTTGTTGTTATCAATATTTTGATAGAACTAAGGATTTCCTGGTGCAGGTATGCCTGTCATAGAACGGGCTGTAGAGGGAGATGTACTTTTGGTATTCGTTTTTTTATGAAGATGCTCCTACAGCACTTTTGTATAGGCTCAGGCTTTAAGGGTGGCGAGGTACTGCCGTCGCTTTTATAGGAGCAACCTTTGGCAATTTCTTTGCGCATGTTTTTGGCTTGCCGACTTCTCTTGCTGTGGCTTGTGGAATGGCAGGGCTCTTTGTAGGAGTAACCAACTGCCCTATCGCCTCACTGCTTATCATTTCTGAGCTTTTTGGCTTTAAGGAAGGCAATATCTATTTCCTGACAGCTCATTACAATAAGCTATAATCATGTCAGGCTACTTTTGGATTATACTCAGAACAAAAACATCATATATTCTAAGTTTAGGACCAAATATATCAATAGAAAAGTCAGGGGCTTATGAGGAAGAATTGGAGAAGGGGCAGGGAGATTAAGAAGCTGATAGGGATTTGTAATAATAAAAATTTAAGCTTTATTTTTAGCTTGGATAGTGATACACAACGATGAAACTGAGAGATAGAAAAGAGGATGGTTTTGTAAGAATGGATAAAAAGATTTAGCTATTATAGGAGATGGTGAATATAAAAATTACTTTTAGATTTAAAGGAAAAAGTTAGACTCAGTCAATTAAAAGCAGCAGTAAAAGTTAATTATGAGTTGCTTGATTTGTATTGGAACTTGGGGAAAGAAATTGTTGAAAAACAAAAGCAATATTCTTTGGGGTGATAGTTTTCTAAAATTATTGAGTAGTGATTAAGAAAAGAATTTCCGGATATGAAAGGATTTTCAGCCGAAAACTTAAAAACATATTAGATATTGGTATATTTTTATAATGATTACCTAATTGGGTTACAAGCTGTAACCCAATTATCGGATATTGAAAGAAGGATAAAAAGTATTCCTTGGGGACACAATCAAAGGATTATGTATAAGTGTAAAAATGTCAAAGAGGCTTTATTTTATGTAGAGAAGACTATTGAAAAATGGATGGAGCAGAACGATTTTGGAACATCAGATTGATGGAGATTTATATAAAAAGGATTGGGAATGCAGTTACTAATTTTGACAATAGATTACCAGCTGTCCAATCTGAATTAGCGAAGCAAACAATAAAAGATCCATATAACTTTGATTTTCTAGCAATAAGAGATAAATATGATGAAAGAGAGTTGGAAGAAGCATTAGTAAATCAAATAACTTCTTTTTCTTTTGGAACTTGGTACGGATTTTTCTTACATCGGTAGGCAAGTTCATATTAAGGTTGGAGAAAGTGATTTTTATATAGACTTACTTTTCTATCATAGTTAAACTACACTCCTATGTTGTAGTAGAATTAAAGACAGAAAATTCAAACCGGAATTTGTAGGTCAACTCAATTTTTATGTAACAGCTGTAAATAAGAATATGAAATCAAATAGTGATAATCAAACAATAGGAATATTAATTTGTAGAGATAAAGATAATGTAGTCGCTGAATATTCACTGAAAATATCTCACAGCCAATAGGAATAAGTAAGTATGAAATAAGCAAACTGCTTGAGAAGGAATATAAAAGTAGTTTACCATCCATTGAAGAAATAGAAGAGTCTATAAAAGAATTAGGTTCAGAAAAATAAAATATAAATTAAAAAGACTATAAAAACTATGTTAAGGGTATTGTAGGCATATCATTTGATATGCCTGATTCTATTGGAAAAATAAGATTATAGTTCTAATGGGCAAACTCATGATGAAATGTGTATAAGAGGCAGTGTGCCTATTGAGAGTTCCAATTATTCTGATATATTTGATGAGAATTTAGAAAAAGAAATACATAAGTTGGATGAAAAATCTTCCGTTGTACTATACAGAAGGAAACAATATTTTTATTATGCAGGTCTCAGATGAGAAAAACGAAGGAAATTTGACATTTAAACGAGATGTTGATAAATACTTGTTTCTGTGGAAATTCCTCCTGAACTTGGAAGATTTAATGATGGAATGAAAATAATAGCAGGATCATGTCTATACTCTGAGATAGCACATAACCCCAAATATCATGATATTTATTATGATGGAGAATCACATTTTTTATATTGATGGGAATGTTTTGGAACATCATATATTGAATATATTAAAAATAGATGTGGAAAACGAGAAATACTTTCAGATAGATTATAGAGGAGAATATCCTGTTTTTGCCATTCGAAGAATGAAATTTTTAAGGGTTATATATATAAGAGTTATATTTTATTCTTATGGAGTTTATATTATCATAAAAATTTATTTTTAAGCACAAACAAGAACTTTTTGTTCGAAACTTCTTGCATATAGGCATATAATCTGCTATACTTGATTTTCAATAAATGTCGTGTTTTAGAAATGGAGGTATGAAGAATGTTGATAAAATGTCTGTCAGTTGGAATAGGGGATTTCTTGGCTCGGTACTTAGGTATCTGCTGTCCATAATTCCTATAAAGCAAATAAATTATCCGGTAAATACACTTTTTACCAATATAATCGAGCCATAATCATAGGTGCAGTAGTATCCTATGCGTGATAGGACAGGAATGTCTCCCTTTGAAGCTAATGCTTCTAAAGACAGGGTTTTGTGGTGGACTCACCACATTTTTCAACATTTTCGCTTGAAACCTTTAAGCTGATTGAAAAAGGAAACCTGCTGCTTGCCGGCAGTTATATAATATTGTCAGTAGCTTGCAGCATTGCAGGGAGTATTTATTGGACTTAAGATAGGATGAGAGTTATGAATGGAAATTATGATGGAAGTCAGATAGTAGTACTTGAAGGGCTTGAGGCTGTTAGAAAACGCCCGGGCATGTATATAGGAAGCACAGGCACAAGAGGCCTCCACCACCTTATATGGGAAAATCCTTGACAATGGTATAGATGAGCATCTTGCGGGCTTTTGCCCCGGATTGACATTACACTAAGAAGTGATGGCGGCATAACCATAAGGGACTATGGAAGAGGTGTGCTCTGTAGACATACACCCAACCAAGAAAAATACCTACTGAGCGTGTGGTATATACAGTTCTTCACGCAGGTGAAAGTTCTCGGTGGAGCTTATAAGGTATCGGGAGGCCTGCACGGAGTAGGTGCCTCTGTGGTAAATGCTCTTTCAACCAAGATGATAGTTGAAATCAGAAGAGATGGCAATGTCTACATAGATGAGTATGAAAAAAATGGTGGACATCCTGTAACAAAGTTAGTTAAGGGTGAGCTCTCGGTGGCAGGAACCTGTAAGAAGTCTGATACAGGTACCAGTGTGACCTTTACCCTGACGATACTATATTTGAAACTGTTGAATTTAAGGCTGACATCATCAAGAAAAAGCTAAAAGAAACAGTATTTTTAAATAAGGGGCTTAAAAATCAACTTTTGTTGACGAAAATACAGGTGAGGAGAAGTCATACAGAAGAAAAAGACGGTATCAAAAAGCTATGTCAAATACATCAACCGTGAGGCAGAGGTTATCAATGATGAGGTTGTCTATGTGGAGGGTGAATCAGGTGACATAGGAGTTGAGGCTGCCTTCCAGTATACCAATGGCTACTCTGAACAGATAAACGCCTATTGTAACTGTATCAATGTAATAGACGGAGGAACCCTCGTAACAGGCTTTTAAGACAGCACTTACAAGGGTTATGAATCAGTATGCAAGGGAACTTGGCTACCTCAAAGGAAAGGATGATAACTTTGACGGAAAGGACATTCGTAACGGCATAGTTGCGATTATCTCCATCAAGCATCCGGACCCTCAGTTTGAAGGACAGACCAAGACAAAAGCTAGGCAATACCGATGCCAAGACTGCTGGTTGAAGAGGTGGTTTCAAAGGAAATAGTCAGATATTTTGATAAAACATAGAGGTGCTTAAGTCTCATTCTTGACCTTGCACAGAAGTCTTACAGTGCAAGAACAGCAAGTGACAAAGCAAGAAATGCCGTACTTAAAAGTCTGAATGACTTTTGATGTAAAGAGCAAGCTTGCTTCCTGTTCATCAAAGAATGCGGCTGAATGTGAGATATACCTGTGGAGGGAGATTCTGCGGGAGGTACGGTAAAGACTGCAAGAAACCGTAAAACTCAGGCTGTGCTACCACTTGAGGCAAGATATTAAATGTTGAGAAGGTTGCCCTTGAGAAGATTCTTGTAAATAACGAGATTAAGTCAATGATAGCCACCTTTGGCTGTGGCATCGAGATGATTTTGACATATCAAAGCTCGTTATGACAAGATTATCATTCTAACTGATGCGGATGTGGACGGGGCTCATACAAGTACCCTCCTGCTTACATTTTTTTCTATAGATTTATGCCTGACCTTATTAAAGAAGGCAAGATATACAGAGGACTTCCACCCCCATACAAGGTTGACTATGAGGAGAGCGGTGCTGAGGTTACCAGTGTGCCTGAGAAGAAGCTTGAGGAAGGACAGCTTGATATCTTCCAGCTTGGAGTCGGAGAAAAGCCTGCAGCCAAGCAAGGGAAGGCTAAGTCAGGTAAGAAGAGGAAGAAGTCAGAGTATACTCTTCAATGACTATGAGCTTGAGAAATTTAGGAAGAATAAAAAAACCGCAAAACTTGAGATACAGCGTTATAAAGGACTTGGCGAGATGGATGCGGGCAGCTCTGGGAGACAACCTTAATCCAAAGACCAGGTCGCTCTGCAAGAATAGATATAGTGATACTGTTGAGGCTGACGAGGTTACAAGCCTGCTTATGAGCAGCGTGGTTCCGCCTAGGCGTGAGTTCATAATGAATGAAGCAAAGTATGCGAAGGTGGATGTGTAATATTGTTTTATAGGAAGTGGAAAGTATGGTAACAGAAGAAAACATTATAATTCAGGACTTTTTCTGAGGAAATGAAGAATTCCTACAGAGATTATTCTGTAAGCGTAATTATATCAAGAGCACTGCCTGATGTAAGAGACGGACTTAAGCCTGTTCAGCGTAGGATTCTCTATGCAATGAATGAACTTGGGCTTGCGCCTGACAAACAGCATAGAAAGTCTGCCCGTATAGTCGGTGATACCATGGGTAAATACCACCCACATGGTGACTCTTCAATCTATGATGCCCTAGTGCATATGGCTGAAGAATGGTCTGTGTCAGTGCCACTGGTTGACGGACACGGAAACTCTGGCCCATAGACGGAGACTCTGCTGCGGCTATGCGTTATACTGAGGCAAGGCTCTCAAAAGGAGCTATGAACCTGCTTACAGGGCTTGACAGGAATCTTGTTGACTTTGTACCAAACTTTGACGAGAGAGAAAAAGAGCCTGTTATCCTTCCTGCGAAACTCCCATTTCTTCTAATCAACGGAACTACAGGAATAGCTGTAGGTATGGCTACCAATATACCTCCTCACAATCCGGGAGGATAATAAAAGGGGCTATAGCCCTCCTAGACAATCCTGAGCTTAGCACCGAAAAGCTAATGAAATATATACCTGGACCTGATTTTCCCGACAGGTGGAATAATTTCAAATGCAGATGAAATAGCAGGAATATATGAAAACGGTGAGGGCAGGCCCGTGTAAGAGGAAAGTATGTAATTGAAGACGGAGATAACGGAAAGAAAAATATAGTATTTACAGAGATTCCGTTTACTCCACTGGCAATAAGTCAAGGCTTGTGGAAAGCCTTGTAAACCCTCATGAAGGATAAGGTGTTTGATGAAATTGCAGATGTGAGGGATGAGTCATCTGCCGATGTTCGTATAGTAGTTGAGGTAAAGAAGGGAGAAATGTAGACAATCTCCCTAAACGGCATTTTTAAGAAAAACTCCTTTGAAGACACTTATTCTGTAAATATGCTTGCAGTAAGGGATAAGCAGCCCTAAGATATTCTCTCTTAAGGGATATTGGAGGAGTTCCTTAGCTTTGAAGAGGAGCTGTATACCAAGGAATATACTCATTTACTGGAAAAGGCAAGGGCTAGAGCAGAGGTTGTGGACGGCCTCATCAAGGCAGTAGATGTAATCGACCTTATTATAGAGGTGTTAAGGGGTTCTGAGTTCATAAAGCAGGCAAAAGGACTGCCTGGTACACGGTAACATTGCTGAAATTAAATTCAAACCGAGGCTTCAAAGAAGGAGGCTAAGAAGTTTGACTTACAGAAGCTCAGGCCGATGCGATACTTGCCATGCCTCTTAGCAGGCTCATTGGACTTGAGGTCTTAAAGCTACTTCCGAGGCAGAAAAACCTGAAGAACAATATAGATGAGTATAACAGGATATTATCAGATAAAAAGCGAGCTTCATAAGGTGATAAAGACCGATTTGAAGGCAAATGTTAAGAACTTTGACAGACCTAGAAGGACGGAGCTTTTTGAATGAAGAAAAGCAGGTCTATGTTGAAGAAGTAAAAGAGGAAGATGTATATGTGCTTATAGACCGTTTCGGATATGCTAAGAGCGTGGATGTGACAGGGTATATCAAAGGCTAATGAAGAGGTCTCTTAATGAGTATCCGACACAGATACTTATGAGAAACACAGACAGGCTATGCATATTTACTGCAAGTGGCAATATGCATCAGGTGAAAGTAAAGGATATACCAAAGGTAAGGCTTAGGGATAAGGGAACACTGGTACACAATATATCAAAGGTGGGTAAGGAAGAGATTATTCTCTACACCTCATTTGCAGTGCTTTATGAATCAATGGTTTTCTTTGCTACTAAGAAGGGCTTTGTAAAAGCTGGTATCGGGTGTGGAATTTGATACTAACTGCTCTGTGATGCTTGCTACCAAGCTAGAAGACGGGGATGAGCTCCTTAGTGTAAGGGTGCTTAGCGCTTCAGAGATACTTTCTCACGACCTGAGAGTTTTAAGATGCTTACAAAGAAGAAAATAGGCCTATCCTATCTTCTTTGATGAAGTGGTTGAAATGAAGAAGAGCGGCAGGGGAGTTATGGGAATAGCCTTGCGGCTGATGATGAGGTAAGAGCTGTGGCTGTGGAGGTAAGTGCTACTACAGAAGTAGAATTTGATGGAGACAGCTACAAGACCTTAAAAATTCAAACTCAAGAAGAGAGCAGCTATGGGAGATAAAATTAAGTAAGAAAAACGAGGCTGGTTATTGAGAAAGACGAAAGAAAAGGAGGAGGTTCTGTGCTTACACTAAATGGATATTATGATGGCAATACTGTACAGACATTGGAAAAGATACAGGCAAAGAAAAATCAAAAAGTGATAATTACAATTCTGGATGAGTTTATGGAAGATAGTCCCAAAAAGTGAGAACAACTGAGTCTGCAAGAGGTTCACTTGCTAAGTATGCAAATCCCTAAATTATGGGATAAAGAAGGACTGCTTGGGAGGAGGAAGCGGGTGAAAAATATGGTAATGCTTGATGCTAATGCTATTCTAAGATATATTTTTAAATGATAATGAGGATATGGCATTAGAAGTTACAGAGGTTATAAGAAGCGAAGATATCACAGTAACAATTGAAGTTATGTCGAAGTGGTATATATGCTAAAAAGAGTGTACGGAGTTGAAAAGAAGGCAATAACAGATTCAATTCTCGATTTTATCTCTGATGTAGAAGTGGTGGGGAAAAAGACATACTTGTGCTCGGTATTGAAACTTATGCAGATAAAAACCTAGATTTTTATAGATTGTATTTTGTATGCGTACAAATGTACAAAAAGGTTATGATGTATTTACATTTGATAAAAATTACTTTTTATTATAGATTGTATGAAAAAGGAGAAGACCATGAAAGACAGTTAAAAGACAGGTTCTTAAAATATGTATCTTTTGATACCCAGTCACAGGATGGGGTAGACGAGGTTCCTAGTACAGCGAAACAGCTTGAGCTGGCAAAGTTCTTAGTCGAGGAGCTTACTGAGCTTGGACTTAGCGAGGTAGAGCTTTTAGACCATGGCTATGTATTTGCTACACTTCCTGCTACTACAGACAGGGATTTGCCTGTGCTTGGCTTTATTGCACATATGGATACAAGTGATGCTATCTCAGGCGCCAATATAAGGCCTCGTGAAATAGAAAACTATGATGGCGGGGACATAGTGTTAAATGAAGCACTAAATGTGGTGATGAAGGTAAGCGACTTCCCTACTCTTCCTGAATTTAAGGGTGAAACCCTCATAGTTACAGACGGAACTACACTTTTAGGTGCTGATGATAAGGCAGGTATAGCTGAGATTATCAGTATGGTGGCTTATTTTAAGGAACATCCTGAAATAGAGCATGGTAAAATCAGAATAGGCTTCACCCCTGATGAAGAGGTAGGAAATGGAACCAAGTACTTTGATGTGGACAAATTCGGTGCTGACTATGCCTATACGGTAGACGGAGGAAGGCTTGGAGAGCTTGAATACGAGAACTTCAACGCAGCAAGCGGAAGGGTGGTTATAAACGGAGTATCCATCCATCCGGGCTCTGCAAAGTGGAAGATGAAGGATGCCATCAGAATAGTTATGGAATTTCAGGCTATGCTGTCTGTGTATGAAGCCCTTACTGTACAGAGGGCTATGAGGATTTTTCCATATCACTGAAATTGAAGGAAAATACTGAGAAAACTAAGTTAAACTATATTATCCGTGACCATGATGCAGATAAATTTGAGGCTAAAAAGCGTTATTTGCAAAGGTGGGAGAATTCATCAATGCAAAAATACGGTGAGGGTACAGCAGATGTTACAATCACAGATTCTTACCACAATATGAAAGAAATGGTCGAGCCTAATATGCATCTTGTAGAAAAATGCTAAGAAGGCTATGATAGAGCTTGGAATTGAGCCAAGAGTAGAGCCAATCAGAGGTGGTACTGACGGAGCAGCGCTTATCATAGCATGGGACTTCCTTGCCCTCAATATCTGTACAGGTGGAATGAATTACCATGGCAGCAAAGTGAGTATGTTTCGTTGATGCTATGTTTAAGATAGTTGAACTATTAAAAGAAACTTGTGCTTATATATGCTGAATAATACGATGTAGGTGTCAAAAAGATGATGAATCTCTCTTGCAAGCAAGCCCCAAATCGAATTTTTATACTTTTGACACTTGCATCTACAATATTATCAATTATAAATCAGTCAAAAATATAAATTTATTATGTCAATTAAATATATTTTATTGACATTATGCACAAATGGTGCTAGAATAATACTGTCGACAGGAGAGAGTAGGAAGACGAACTGGTTTCGTAGCGGAATGGAATTGGACATTTGGGGATGTCATTCTGGGGTACTGATAGAAAAAGATAACGATACACGCATTTTACGTATGTAGATGCCTTGTGTTGCTATCTTTTCTTTTAGAAGGTACTTTATATTCACCTTTATTATCAGGCTTAATAAAAATACATAGATTTGCCGACATAAATGTTATAAGTATTGTGGAACAACCAAGATATGCAGTGGCGGAGCTGCTGCCAAAGTGGCATATCAGAGGTGTTGCGGTTAATATAGGTTAACATTATGACGAGGTGTCTATGCAGATAAATAGTGTAAAAAGATAGTACAAAGGTACTGAAACAGGAATTAAAGATATCGATAAAGATGTTAAAGCACAGGAACCCTATTCACGAAAAAGATAAGCCTGGGAGAGGCATCTAATAAGAACATAAGAACAAAGACTCTAACATATGGAGATACAGTCAATAAGCTTAAGGAAGAAGACAGAGAGCTTAAATGTTCAGGAAAAGACTGAGAAAGCGTAGAAACCCTTGAATACAATGCCAAAAAGTCTTACTCCTGATGTGATTAAGGATCTTGAAGATGAGGGAGTATCCGCCAAGGACCTGATGCGGACTTGGTAAAGAAGAGCATTGAAAAATATAGTTCAAAACAGAGAAATACGCAGGAAAACCTAGCCAAGCAGGCAGAAAAGCTAAGTGAAGCTGCGGACGATATAAAGGAAATATCCTATTCGGCAATTGGCGATTCTACCTTAGCAAAGCAGCTTGAAAACCCGGAATGGCAGTCACAAGGAGAATATGGATGTTTCTCTGCGGTGAACTTGCAAAAAGAGGTGGTTTCAATATAAATGAGCCTACCATAGCCATGTATGGTGGAGGCGGATTTACCAGAGACAATTGCAAACATTTACAAAATGGAGCATATGGAGTCATACAGTGAAGTTCGTGTAAATGTGGAGAATGAAGAAACCTGGGAAAAGGTATCAGACCAGGCGGTAAGCTTACTTGAAAATAAAGGGGTGTAACTGCAGATAGTGAAAGCCTTGATGCAGCAAAGTGGCTTTTCACTAAGGGAATGGAAATCACTCCCTGCGAGCGTGGCTAGTACCTAAGCTTCAAGTGAACTTTAGAAGCAAGGAGTGAAAAGGGATTTAATAACCTTGCTTCTAAGATTGCAAATGGCCTTTCTGAGGGGAAAGGCAACACCTGATGTCATAGTTGGTAATGCAAACAATAGACAGGCAGGCTATGTGGTTAATTATTTCAGACGTACTACTGAGATAACAATTACCGAGGTTACAAAGAGAAGAAGCCTTGAAGAAATAAGGCTTAAACTTACTGAGGAATCAGCAGTAAATATGCTAAATAAAGGCATTAAAAATAGATGTGACCGACCTCAAGGGACTTGTTGACAATCTTAGAAAAGAAGAGGAAAGTTATTTTTAAAGGGATTGCTAGACGGAGCTAAGCCCCTGGTAATGCGCCTGAGAGAGCAGGGAATATAGAAAACAGCACAAATCAGATAGAACTTTTAAGAAGCGTGGTATCTATCCGCTCTTATGCAATTACAAAGGAGTACAGCTCAGATTATAAGATTGGTGCTGTATCCGAGACCTTCAGGCAGGAGACAAGGATTACCCCTTGCTTCATATCACGAGGCGGGTCTTGTCATGAAAAGGGCGTGCAACTGAGATTAGATCTGACCTTGGAGACAATATCCGCAAGGCATTTGGTAATATTGATGAGGTTCTAAAGGATAACGGTTTGGAGCTTTCGGATGCCAACAGAAAGGCTGTAAGGCTTTTAGCTTATAATAAGGCAGAGGTAACTGTGGAGTCTGTAACTAAGATGAAGTCTGCTGCGGTTCTTACAGAGACAGCGCTAGGAAAGTTAAAGCTCACTGTTGCAAGCCTTATAAAATCAGGTACCAATCCGCTTGATATGGATATGGAAGAGCTGCTTTAAGGCTGCAAAGGAGATAAATGAACAGGTAATTCCAAGTGATGAAAAATACAGCAGATATCTATATAATCTCGAAAGAAGCGGTGAAGTAAGTGAGACTGAAAGAGAGGCGTATATAGGTATATACCGCCTTCTTAATCAGATTGAAAAAGGGTGATGATGCGGCGGTAGGAAGTGTGAGCCTTACCAATCAGAGCCTGACGCCTAGAAATATGCTATCAGCTGTAAGAACGAGGAAGCTTGGAGGCTTTAATGAGAAAAATAGATGATAATTTCGGTGAGCTTACCAACATCCTCGGCGGAGCTGACAAGATAGACAACAGATAGATAGAGCTGATGCAAAGCTTCTTGCAGGAGAGCTTAAGGACAGTCTCAGCGAAGTTAGCGAGGATTATTTCAAAAGAGAAGGAAGCAGAAATAGCAAGAGAGATACAGTCTCACTGATGTAGAAAAGCCAATAGATGAGGGAGCGGAGGATTACATTTTCAAATGTGCTTGCCCAGTCAGACATAGCAAAGGAAGAAGGAGCCTTCTGGTGTGGTCCATGAAATGACTAGGGAGAAGAGGGAGGTAAAATGACCTTCTTGAAGTCTCATTGATGAGTTTGACGGAGACCGCTTTGCGGCAGAGAATGAAAAAGGCGGTTACTGATGCGTCTAGCAAAAAGGTTGCCAAGATGATGGAATCGTCAGAAATGAGGTACGACAGCCTTAAAGGACTGATGGCGGTTAAGAAGACACCACTCTATCTGTAAAAAGAGAAGAGACTAAAACCTATGACATTCCTTTCATCTATGATGATGACAAACTTAGTGATCTCTCCCTTACTGTAAGAAAGGGTAGGTCAGAGGTAGTGCAGGGGAAGGTAGGAATTATCTTAACCACCGACAATGAGACGGTGACTTCAGAGTTTAGAATAGTAAGTGAAAGGATAATGGGGTATTTTAGAACAGAATCGAGGGAAAGCCTTGACAACCTAAAGACCTACGAGGATGGACTAAGAGCGCTCTTTGCAGGACTCTGATATGGAAATCGGTGAAAATTTCTTATCATCGGCGCTCTCTTCACAAATTACAAATTCTGACGATATATATGTGATAATGTTAAAACAGCTGATATTTATAGAACTGCAAAGGTGGTAGCAACACATTTACTTAAGGTTCTTGGTATCAGAGGCTAGAGAATGAGGTTTTAAAATGAGAATAAACAATAATATTTCAGCACTAGAGCAAAATACCACCTTAGCAGAGTTGACAGAAGACTTGATAAAAGCACCCAGGAGGCTTTTCATCAGGCCAAAAGATAAACCACGCAGCAGACGATGCGGCAGGCTCTTTCTATATCAAAGAGAATGCGTACCCAGATTCATTCATTGGAGAGGCTTCCCAGAACGCAGCAGATGGTATCTCAGTTATTCAGATAGCAGAGGGGCACTAATGAAGCAAGTGCCATACTGTTCGTGTAAAGAACTGGCAGTTCAGTCTCGCCAACGATGCCTTCTCAGGTGATGACAGAGATGCTATCCAGAAGGAAGTGGATCAGCTACTTGCTGAGGTAAACAGGATATCCTCAGATACGGATTTTAACCAGAATACCCTCCTTAACGGAGAGGTTGGACAAGCGCTCTGTAACAAAGAATACAGGTGTTGAGGTAATCTCGTTCATCTGAAATAGCACCTGATGGGAAATATAAGCCGACAGTTGAGGAAGATCCTAAAAAGGCAGTGTAAGCAGGCGGTTCAGTAAATGGTGCAGACTTTCAGCGAGAACTCTAAGGTACAGGGAAGAGTCATCATTAACGGCGAAGTGGTAGACATCAAACCGGGTGATTCGGCAGAAACTGTATTAAATAAGCTAAGCGACAGGAGCTGAAAGAGTAGGAATAAGCCCCGCAGGTAATGGCGGCGGACCCGATGCTAACGGTGAAGAGGTATATGGCGGTTATACCGCAGAAGCACTTGATGAAGGGATAGAATTACTCTTTGTAACCAAGGAGTATGGAAGCAAGGCTAAGATAGATATCAAGATAGAGGAATTGCTACAAAGGATGAAGACGGCAACACGGTATCTGCAGAGGATAATGCAGATAAGCTATCTGCTGCACTTAGACTTCCAAGGAAGCTTGAACCTGCTCCAAGGGGCAAGGATGCTAAGGTTACACTTGATGAAGGCTTGAGAAAACAGCTACAGTAAATGTAGACGGTGACAGGGTTGTAATTAAGGACAGAGACTGTTTTGAGCTTGAACTGTAAGGTAATGACTACACCACTGAGAATGACAAGGGTGGAGAGGTTGAACTTACGGTATTTGATGCAGGCTATATGACTCTCCAGGTGGGAGCTAACACGGGCGAGAGCTTTGATGTAAAGGCATAGACAGAATAGATACAGAGACTTTGGGACTTAGCAAAAACTCAATTTAAGATCAGCTTTAGAGGCCGAAAAGGCTATAGAGATGGTGGATAAGGCTATCACAATGGTATCAGCTGAGCGTGCAAAGCTAGGGCATACCAGAACAGACTTGAACATACTATACTAAGTCTTGACGAGACTACAGAGGATATGACTAGTGCGTCTCAAGAATAGTGGATACCGACATGGCTGAGAAATGACCGAATTTACACAGCAGAAGCTGTCACAGGCGGGAACCAGCGTGCTTGCTCAGGCTAATGAGCGCCCTAACACCATTGACTTACATTGTTACAGAGTTAATTGAGGTCAGCTTAGTTGAAAGCTGAGTCTGTAAAACATATTTACAAGAAGAATACTTGTCAAATAAAAAGCGAGATTATTGTTATAATATATGATATAATAGAAGAAAATCTCGCTTTGGCAAAAAGGCACTTGCAGAAGGTGACAGGAAACATATAGAAATGAGATTAAACAGGCAATTTCCCTTTGTGAAGAAATCTGCCTGAAGCCTTGACGATGAATTATGAGGCTCGCAAGAATCTTGCAAGCCTATATATTTATGTAAGCAGATGCCTTAACTTTGCATTGGTGAGTGGAAAGAAAGAGGAGATAGAAGCCGCAGAAAAGGTCCTAAGAAAACTTGGTGACAGCTTCAGAGAAGTGGCAAAAGACAGATGAGTCTAAGCCTGTTATGGAGAATACCCAGAGTATATGCAGGCATCACCTATGGAAGAGGGCTGGACTTAGATGAAAACTCTGGTGGCACCTGCGATGGAAAGCAGAGGTTTTCGCGCCTGATTTGGTGGTTTGATAAAAACTATGAATAAAAAGAAAGATTATATTATTTATTTTTCTTTGCTTTATGTTTTACATTTACACTTTTACCTTATAAAGGAGTTCGCTCGGAGGCTTCCCAGAAGACGGGGAAGGCTTTCTAAAGTGAACTCTTTGTGGAGCAGGATAGTGAACAGGAAGGTGTGACAAGCGGTGCACAGTGACTGTTAGCTTCTCTGTTACAGGGTGGACAAAAAGACATGCTTTGCCAATACAGCATATTATGCTACTCAAAACAGAGACTAACTGTCGAGGTTAAGTTAAAGAGCGCAGTTGCAAGTGGAGAAGAAAAGATAAATGTTAGAGTACCTAACTCAGGATATTATTATTTTAAGTTTGTATCCAAGAAAGGCAAAAAATCCACTGAAAAACTAATGGAGTTACCTGCCTATGTGTCGGGAGACAGGTATTTAGCTGGCATAGAGTTTATGAAAGACAGTGGAAAGCAACCCTGGTTGAAGGAATAACTGGCAGGTATGGGATGATAAGGCTGAGATTAGCTGGGATGGAGAAGACGATAAAAACTATCTGGTCGGTTTTTATAACAGCGATACCTTAGAGGAGATTTCAAAGAATTATACCAAAGAAAATCCCTTTGTTGCGGACATACCTGAAGGTATAGAAAATGTATCTTACTATGTGGCAAATATCAATATTAACGGCAATAACGGAGACTTTAAGCTTTATGACCTGCCTGATAGAAACAAACCAAATGCCATGGTGAGATTCCTGGCACAAGAGATATCAAATGAAGAGGAAGTGTCGATAGACGTATTATTTACCGGTAACTGTAAGGTAGACATAGGTGAATGGAAAGTCCGAGCAAGTGATTCAGAGGCGAGCGGAACCTATACCGTGCCGGTATCTGACGGAGATGTGGAGATAGCTTGAAAGTGTAACTGATGAGAATGGCAACATAAAGAACTATGCTAAAGAGATGATAATCGACACCGTTAAACCAAAGGTGGTGCCTCGATAAGGTCATAGACGGGCGAAACCTCAGACAGCAGGATAGAGGTCACAGGGCGAGTGCTCTGAAGCTGCCACCCTCATTAGTGAATGGACAGAGAAAAGATGTAAAGAAGTTTTTAGCTTCCACCAAAGACCTCGCTGTGGGTGAAAATGATATCAAGCTTCAGGCTATTGATGCGGCTGGCAATAAAAGTAATGTCAGAGCAGGATAACCAGGAAACTGAGCATAAAAAGGACGATGAAGGCCACTGGCTTTTGGTAGGAGGTACGTTTGGAGTTATATTACTTGCTTATATCATCACTTCTCAGTGGTTGGATATTAAAGAAACAGGAAGAATTGATACAGTTGACAAAATGCAGTTAGGAAAGAGTAGACTTTAAAAGGCAAACCTATAAAAAGACAGGAGATGTCAGAGAAAAACCATATTATATTACAACAGCGATAGCTTATACCTCAGGAAAGCCACATATCGGCAATACCTACGAGATTATTCTTGCAGATGCACTAGCCAGATTTAAGCGTAAAGAGGGCTATGATGTAAGGTTTCAGACAGGAACAGATGAGCATGGCTAGAAGATAGAGACAAGGGCAATAGAAGCAGGACAGACACTCAAAGAATTTGTAGACAGCGTGGCAGCAGAGGTTAAACGCCTTTGGGACCTTTGTAACACCTCTTACGACCGCTTCTATCCGTACTCAGATCCTGACCACGAGAAGCAGGTACAGAAGATATTTAGAAGCTTTTGATGATAAAGGTGATATCTACAAGGGTTCTTATAAGGGAAATGTACTGCACTGAGTGTGAAGCCTTTTATACAAATGCACAGCTTGTGGATGGGAAATGTCCTGAGTGCTATGGAGGTCAGCATCCCTGCAGAGGAAGAGGCCTACTTTTTAAGATGAGCAAGTATGCTGACAGGCTTATTGAACATATCAACAATAACCTGACTTTATCAGGCCTGTCTCAAGAAAAATGAGATGATGAACAAACTTCCCTATACCGGGACTTCAGGACCTTTGCGTATCAAGAACCTCATTTACCTGGGGTATACCTGTTGATTTTTGACCCCAAGTATGTAGTCTATGTATGGCTTTGATGCCCTTTCAAACTATGACCACAGGACTTGGCTAGTGATGCAGATGGAAACGAGGAGACCTTTATGGACAAATCACTGGCCTGCGGACTTACATCTTATAGGTGGATATCATCCGTTCCATACCATATACCGGCCTATCTTCCCTATGGCACTTGATGAGCCTCTTCCTAAGCAGGTATTCGGACATCCTTGGCTCTTGCAGGGTGGGGAGAAGATGAGTAAGTCAAAGGGAAATGTTATCTATGCGGATGACATGGCAGACCTCTTTGGAGTAGATGCCGTACGCTACTTCGTGCTTCACGAAATGCCTTATGAAAATGACGGAGTAATCACTTGGGAGCTCATGGCTGAGCGTTACAACTCTGACCTCGCTAATACACTTGGCAATCTTGTTAGCAGAACGATAGCAATGAGCAATAAGTATTTTAATGGAGAACTTGAGTCTACAGGAGTAGAAGAACCTGTTGATGCTGAGCTTAAGGAAATTGCCGTAAACTGCCTCCACAAAGTAGTAGACAAGATGAAGGAGCTTCGTGCGGCTGATGCGATGACGGAGATATTTACCTTATTTAAGCGTTGCAATAAGTATATAGATGAGACAGAGCCTTGGCTCCTTGCTAAGGAGGAGGATAAGCTTCCTCGTCTTAAAGAGGTGCTTTACAACCTTTCTGAGAGTATAATGATAGGAGCTTCACTTTTATATTCATTTATGCCTGAGACTTCAGAGAAAATAGCTAAGGCATTTAACTCTGAGCTCTGTGAGTTTGGTGACCTTGATATGTTTGGTCTCCTAAGAATGGCACCAAGGTAGAAGAAAATCCTGAGATGCTCTTTGCAAGAAAGGATGTAAAAGAGGTTCTTGCCGAGACCGAGAAGATAGTTGCAAGACAGAGGGAAGAGTTTGTAAAGAGCAGTGAGACAGCAATTAACAACCTGCTTAAGGCAGGCAAGATAAACGAGGCTGAGGCAAAGGAGTCTCTTGAAAAGCTCTATGGCAGGGAGGCAAAGGCTGAAAAGTGATATGAGGCTATCGAAGCTAGAGCCTCGAGATAGAGTTTGATGACTTTATGAAGTGCCAGTTCCAGGTTGGAGAGATTATAAGTGTGAAGAAGTGCCAAAGTCAAAGAAGTCACTTTGTTCACAGGTAAAGGTTGGAAGCAAGACCTACAGATAGTTTCCAGGAATCAGAAAGAATTATAAGGGCAGAGGATATGGTTGGAAAGAAGGTAATGGTACTTACCAATCTTAAAACCCGCTAAACTTGCAGGAGTCTTATCGCAGGGAATGCTTCTTGTGCGGAGGATGCAGAGGGCACCTTTTCACTTATGACACCTGAAAATACTATGCCAAGTGGGAGCAGAGATTCGCTAAAGAGGAGATTGAATGGCAGATTTAGGACAGCCACAAAATACAATTGCAATACTTAAAAAGTATGATTTTACCTTTCAGATTCGGTCAGAACTTTATAGACACCCATGTACTCTGAAAAAGATAGTGGATGCGGCAGACTATAGGAAAGGATGACCTGGTGCTGAGATTGGTCCGGCATAGGTACTGTAACTCAGTATTCTGCGAGGCCGCAAGGCAGGTAATAGCGGTAGAGATAGACAGGAAGTTAATTAAAAATTCTAAAAGATACTCTCTCAGCTTATGACAATGTTGAGGTGATAAACGAGGATATCTTAAAGGTGGATATAGCAGCCCCTTTGTGGAGGAGAAAACGGTGGCAAGCCTATCAAGGTGGTATCAAATCTTCCTTACTACATAACAACTCCTATAATTATGACCTTACTTGAAAAGAGGGTTCCCTGTTGCGGATATGACTCTAGGATGCGGGAAGAGGTGGCAAGAAGGATGCTAGGCAGTACCCGGGAATAAGGATTGTGAGCGCTTTCGCTTGCGGTTCAGTACTATTCCGTGCCTTATAGCGGCCTCTGTACCGCAAAACTGCTTTTCATGCCCCGCCCCAATGTAGGTAGTGCGGTAGTCAATCTTAAATGCCACGAAAAACCGCCTGCAGAGGTGAAGGATGAGGAGCTGATGTTTAAGTTAATTAAAGCTCCTTTGCACAGAGAAGGAAAAACGCTGCAAAATGGGCTTACCAACTCAGCTGAGCTTGATTTTACAAAGGAAAAATTACTGAGGCCATACTTAAGATGCAGGAAAATCTTTGGTATGAAGCAAATCCTCTGATAAGAGGAGAGACTTCACACTTAAGGAATTTGCCTGCCTTAGCGATATCCTCATCATGATACTACAGAGTGTGAAGTAACTGGACGTGATTATTTCTGACAACGCTAAAGCCTGCAAAAAGAATTTAGAATAAAAACGGATTGAAAGAGAGACTCTAATGAGTAAGACCAAGAAGCCTGTTATTATCATAGTTATACTTACTATTCTACTAATGTCGTCTTTGATTTTTACTATTAAGCTTGTATTTGAGGCTAAGCCCTTTTACAATATTGTACTTGGTGCGGATGAGCTTAATACAGGAATTAAAGATGAGAAAGCCATATTAATTGACCTTAGAGATGAGGCAGACTATGAGGTAGGTCATATAGAAAATGCCATAAATATGCCCTTTACAGATAATGGTGTAAAAATGCTTGATTATTTGACTAAAAGAGCCGATAAAGATAGTAGGGTATTTTTGATGTGTTATTATGGCAACAGATCCGGTCAGGCATTTAATCTTCTTAGAGATAAAGGTTATACCAACTTAAACTATGTCAAATTTGGCTATGAAGACTACGTAAATGCTATGGGCAGCGGATTTAAGCCTGCTTTGGGCGAGTGTCCATGTAAAAACTACGACTGATAATAGAAATTGGAGACCGAATTGGAATATAAAATATTTGAAACTCACGCTCACTATGATGATGACTGGTATGATGAGGATAGAAAAGAGCTGATAGAAAGTCTGCTCGTCTGACATTTTCGTACATAACCAATATTGGTGCTGATTTTTGCGACCAGTGAAAACTCAGTTAAGCTGGCTGAGGAATTTGATAGAGTTTTTGCGGCAGTTGGAGTACATCCTGATGATGTAGACAGTCTAAAAGACCTGTCTGACGAAGAGGCTCAAGAGGCTTAGGGAGATTGCGGCAAGTAAAAAGGTGGTAGCAATAGGTGAAATCGGTCTTGACTACTTTGAAAGAGAAGAAGGGCAGAAAAACGAAGAAGTAAGAAAGAGGCAGAAACACTGGTTTATGAAGCAGCTTTGAACTTGCAAAAAGAGTTGAACAAGCTCTGTTGTGACTCAGTAGCAGGGATGCGGCCGAGGATACTTACTAATCTAGCAAAGGATTTTCGGGTTATAATAAAGGAGTTATCCATTGCTATTCTTATTCGGCTGAGATGGTTGAGAGGATTTGTAAAACTAGGTTTTACAGGAATAGGTGGAGATAGTTACATTTAAGAATGCCAAGAAAACTAAGGAAACAGTTATCGGTTTGATGGGCATAGTGCTTGAAACGATTCTCCTTACCCTCTCCCGTACCTTTTAGGAGAAAGGAATAATTCAGGAAACATAAAATATGTAGTAGCTGAAATAGCTGATATATTGGGAGTTTCAATGGATGAAGTCGTAGAAGCAACATTTAAGAATGCGGTCAAACTTATGAATTGGAGGATAGGGTTTATGGCAAATTATCTTGATATTGAGTTCACATCAGGGCTTGACCAGGCGGTGAGACAGTCACTTAAGTTTAAGACAGGTAACTTGTGTGTGAGGGTGAGATTCAATACCCCTCTTGGACCCAAGGACAGTAAACAGCAACAATATGTATGTGACCTCTGCTTCAGGTATGCTCAAGGTAAATATAAGCTACAGATTCATCCAAAATGAAGTTCAGATAGAGCCTCTTGAGCCTATGCAAAGGATGAGGTGTATTCACTTCATATTACAAAAAGGTTGCATCAAGAGGGCAGAAGAAGTCAAAAGAAGAGATAGAAGTACAGTTTAAGCTGTAACTAAGTTAACACAACATACAAAAAGGGTTAACCCTCATAGGGACAGAGAAAAATAATAAAACTTAGAAAGGATAAAAATGGTATAATATTAATTGATGTAGACAAACAAATTCGATGTTTTAGGGGACAAAAATGGAAAGAGTGTTTTGGTTATTCCTATTGTTTTCATGATTCATGAAATGGAAGAAATAATAGGTTTTAGGTTATGGTTTGAAAAAGAATTTTTGATTTAGTAAAAATATAGTACGCTTGAAAAATTATACAGTAATTTTAGCAGTGAAGGTTTTGCAATAGCTGTTCTTGAAGAATATATAATATGTATTGTAGTAACAGGTATAAGCATATTTTTGGGAAATTTATATAATTTGGATAGGGGTATTTATTGCTTTTTGTAATACATTTAGTAATTCATATAATACAAAGTCTTGTGATAAGAAGATATATACCGGCATTGATTTCAAGTATTGCACTTTACCAATTAGTATTTTTGATATCTAAATCTATTCATTACTTTGGGTATCATTTTACAGATATAGTTATGATTTCTATTTTTGTCTGTAATTTTTAATGGTGCTAAATTTAATTTTAGTTCATTGGATAATGAGAATAGTAACTCAAAGAATCAAGAAATAATAATTTGCAAAATTTATAGTTTGATAAACACAGGAACAGTAAATCACAAAGGTTTACTGTTTTTCTTTGCTCTAAAAGGAAAGGAGGACTTATGGAAGAAGAAAAAGAGTAATAAAAAGAATCACAACATAAACAGTTAATAATGGATATTGGAAAGACAAAAATATACCGTAAACCTACATTTCAAGCAAGGTACAGGCGAAACATACAAGGATAAAAATACTAAAGCTAATCAAGAGAGAAACAGAGAAGATATAAATTTATCATTTTGTTTATGTCCTTGACAATCTTCTCAAAAGGGACTGTTATCACAGTCCCTTTAATTCTCCCTCTAATAAGGAATACTGAAAACAGTCCTTCCAGTCTCCGTTTATCAGGGCAAATTTCCTGCTAACTCCCTCCTTTGTAAAGCCAAGACTTTCGGAAAGTCTTACGGAGGGAAGATTGTCTACTGCAATAAGAGCCTCTACCCTGTGCAGCTTTTTCATCTGTGAACATAGAGGAGATAGCACAGTGTGCAGCTTCTTTTGGTTAGCCTGAGCCCTGAAAAATTTCATCTATCTTATAGCCTATTTGGCAGGATTTGAAAGCACCTCTTTTATATCCTGAAAATTAACGCCGCCAATTACCCTCTCAGGCGAGTTCTTAAAAAGAAAACCAGTATCTTACACTGCTTCAAGGACATATTCTTCATATCAGCTTCATAAACATTTCCATTGCCTCTAAGGAAAGGAATTTATCATTTAGATTTGGCTCCCATTTGGATAGATAATCGTAATTCCTCTTATAAAAATCACATACATTAGAGCATAATTCTTGCTAAGTGCTCTTTAGAATGAGATTACCGCTTTCGAGTTCAAATCTCATAATTATTTTTCATCCAATATCTTGATGCCGAAATTAGCTGTCTTAGCCTCTTTTACATTCAAGAAACTTTCCCTTAACAACTCTGTATACACTTCCCCCTGTAACTTCACCAGTTGGTAGACGCCGCTATTGATTTTTTTCAAGCATTTTTAAGGAAGTTATCGTAGGTAGACCCTATCCATAGGCAAGAGATAATCATGCCTTATATGCTCTGTTGAGAGAACAGTAAAAGCCTCATCTTGTTAAATCTTATTCCTCGAAAGAGACAGATTTCAGTTGATTCAGTATTTCCTTCTGCAAAACAGTTAAACTTTATAAACATATATTTATCCCCTGATGGTTTATATTATTTCTCAAAAATTGTCCGCAATCCACGCACTTCTAAAAATAGCTTCTGTTCGCTATTATTAACTTATTATACAACAAAAAGACTGTAAAAATAAAAGATTAATTATATTGTCACCCTTCACAATATGCTGCAAAAATGCACTATTACAGAAGGTTCTCATAGCCATAGATATAAAAATTTTGCAGTTATGAAGTCAAGCATGAAAAATAAACCCGTAAATTCTGATTTTTATCTATATTCATAGTGAGGTTAATAAAAGTGATAAAAATATGTATCAAATATTCACAAATATTCACTTATTTTTGTATACAATACACTGGATATTTAATATAAAAATAATGATATATAATTTTTTCCTTGCAATAAAAATAAAGAATTTTGGTTGAAATGCACAATGTATTACTGTATACTGACAACAGAAAACTAAAACTTTTAAGAAAGGACAATATACATGAAGAAGGTATTGATTTGTAAAGAATCTGATGCTCTGGAAACCAGAGTGGCTATGGTACCTGCTGATATAAAAAGCTTATAGGGATGGGATTTTTCATTCAAGGTTGCAAGCGGAGCAGGAATTAAATCAGGTTTTTCAGACGAAGCGTACAAGGAAGCGGGGAGCTGAGATTGTATCAAGCAATGAGGCGGGGATATGCTGACAGCGAGATTGTTGTGCGTATCTTAAAGCCTGAAGGTACGGAGGCTTAAAGAAGGATACCCTGCATCTTAGCTACTTGAGATCCGTTTAATGAAAAAGGAGCTGTTAAATAAATTTGCAAGTGACGGTATTCAGGCGGTTTCGCTTGAAATGATACCAAGAACTACACTTGCACAGAAGATGGATGTACAGTCCTCTCAGGCTTCTCTTGCAGGCTATGTGGCGGTACTTAATGCCGCAGCCAAGCTTCCTAAAATCTTCCCTATGATGATGACACCTGCGGGAACTATTTCTCCTGCTAAGGTATTTATCATAGGTGTTGGAGTTGCGGGACTTGCAGTCACAGCTACGGCTAAGGTCTTGGTGCAAGGGTAGATGCCTTTGATACAAGGCCTGTGGTTGAGGAGCAGGTAAGGAGTCTTGGTGCTAACTTTGTAAAGATTGGACCTCGGTGAAATGGGACAGACTGAGCAGGGATATGCAAAAGAGCTGACACCTGAGCAGATAGCAAAGCAGCAGGAAGCACAGGCTAAAGTGTGTGAGAAGGCGAATGTAGTTATTACTACAGCTAAGGTTTTTGGCAGAAAGGCGCCTGTACTTATTAAGAAGGATGTGCTTGACCGTATGCAGCCAGGCTCCATAGTAGTAGACATGGCTGTTTCAACAGGTGGTAATGTGGAAGGCTCTAAGCTTTTTGAGAATGTAGTTACTGAAAACGGAGTTACTATTATGTCAGGTGACTTGCTTGAAAGACAGGTGGCCTTCTGATGCTTCTCTTTATGCTTTCAGGCAATATCAGTGCATTTTTAACTCATTTCCACGACAAGGAGAAGAATGAACTCGTTGTTAATCTTGAAGATGAGATAATGAAGGGCTGCCTCCTTACTCAGAATGGAAAAATAATTCACGAGAGATTTGTATAAAGAAAGGAAATACAGATTATGATAATGCTTATATTCGTATTTGTAATTGCAGGTTTCCTCGGTGTTGAGCTTTATTGCGAAGGTGCCATCACAGCTTCATACACCGCTTATGTCAGGAACTAACGCATTTCAGGTATTACAATAGTTGGTGCTATTACAGTTACAGCCCTCAATATAGAAGGCCTGTAGGTACTGCACTTGGTTTTTCTTGCCATTGTATTTGCTACCATCAATGTTATAGGTGGATTTTTGATGGTAACAGACAGAATGCTTGGTATGTTTAAGAAAAAGAAATAATGAGGCAGAATAAGGAGGATTAAATGAACAGCATAATAATGGTTTCATATATGATAGCCTGCATCTTCTTTATCAGAGGTATCAAGCTTCTCGGTAAGGCAGAAACAGCGAGAAAAGGAAACTTTTTATCAGCGGTTGGTATGCTTTATTGCAACCATTACCGTAATGTGAAAAAGATGTACTTGGTTCTTGGAATAACGACATTCTAAAGAACGGATATTTTTTATATAATTTTAGCAATACTTGTAGGTGGAGTGATTGAGCGGTATGGTCAGAAAGGTTGAAATGACAGGTATGCCTGAGCTTGTAGCCCTTTTAACGGCTTTGGTGGTCTTTTCATCTCTTCTTGTAGCTATAGCTCAGTATATGTCTACAGATGCCACTAAGACTGACGCATTTACTGACATTACACTAGGACTTACAATAGCAATCGGTGCAGTTGCATTTACAGGTTCAGTTGTTGCCTGGGGCAAGCTTTCAGGCAAGTTATTTAAGAAACAGGTAGTTATTCCGGGTAAGAATTTATTAAACGGAGCCTTGGTAATTGCTGGTATAGCAGGCATAATTATGTATGCTTTCTGTGTGTGGAACTTGGCTTTTATGGCATAGTTTTAGTAACTGCAGCCTATCTTATAGCAGGTATCACCCTTGTAGTATGCATCGGTGGTGGAGATATGCCGGTTATTATCTCTTTCCTGAATGCCCTGTCAGGACTTGCAGCAGCATTTGCAGGCTTTGCAATAAATAATACGGTACTTGTAGTATCCGGTTGTCTTGTAGGCACATCAGGACTCATCCTTACTCTTATCATGTGTAAGGCAATGAATAGAAGCTTCTACAGTCTTCTCTTTGGCAGCTTTGGCGGCGGAGCAAGTAAGAGCGGTAGCGGTGATGGAAAGGAAGCGAAGGCTATATCAGTAGAAGATGCTTATATGATACTTGAAGCAGCTAAGAATGTAGTATTTATACCGGGTTATGGTATGGCAGTTGCACAGGCACATAGTATGCAGTTAAGGAACTTACAGAAAAGCTTGAGAATAACGGTGCGAAGTAAAACTCGCCATCCACCCTGTTGCAGGAAGAATGCCTGGACACATGAACGTTCTTCTTGCAGAGGCTGACATCCCTTATGAGAAGCTTAAGACAGCGGATGAAATGAACCCACAGATGCCTATGACGGATGTTGCCATAGTTATAGGTGCCAATGACGTAGTTAACCCTGCAGCCCTTGACGATCCGGGAAGCCCAATCTATGGTATGCCTATCATCAATGCACATCAGGCTAGAACAGTCTTCGCTTAAGCGTGGTAAGGGAACAGGCTTCTCAGGGTATAGAGAACCCGCTCTTTACAAATGAAAAATACAGTTATGATTTACGGTGATGCAAAGCAGACTGTATCTGCTATTGTAAGCGAGTTTGATGATTAAGAATGAAATCCCCAAGACTTTTGTTGGATAATAACATAGGTCTTGGGGATTATTATGCAATCAGACAATTTCTTGTTTTTATTCTCCGATAGGCAGTGTTGGTTAAGGAGAAAATAGTAAAGAGAAACAGTATCGCTTTATCGAGACTATGAAGATAAGTCTGTAAATAAAAATCTTCTATGATAATACAGGTGGAAATCTTTAAGATAGATTTTTCACCCTTGTGTTATATATAACAGTTAAAAAGTGTATGTCAATACAGGGTGGCTAAGCCACCCGTGTCTTTTACCACTGTATTCTATTCAGGCAGTCGTCCTTCATACATAATGCTTAACTCACCGTAGACCCTGTGCCCAGTTTCGTATTGTTGTAGTCCATTTTTTTAGTTGCTTCAAATGTGGCTAAATATAGCCTTAAGTGCTGTATCGCTTGGAAATACGCTTCTCTGACGGTTGAGCTTACGGTATGTAGAATTAAGCGATTCTATAGCATTAGTGGTATAGATAACCTTCCTGACTACGGAAGAAAACTTGAAAATAGGGAAATAGCATCCCAGTTATCTTTCCAGCGTTTCATTGAGTTTGGATACTTTGGTGTCCATTTTTCTGTCACATGTTCTAAGGCTGCCAGGGCTTTCTTCTCATCAGAAGCCTGGTAAATGGTCTTCAAATCTGTCGCAAATGCTTTCCTGTCTTTATCAGGTACATATTTCAATGTATTACGAACCTGATGAACAATACATCTTTGATACTCTGTTTTAGGGAAAGGCTGCTCCAATGGCTTCCTTTATACCGGTAAGACCATCAGCGCAGATTACAAGGATGTCCTTTACTCTATGTTTTTAAGCTCATTTAGTACGGATAACCAGTATTTTTGAGCTTTCATTGTCACCTACCTGTATTGTAAGCACTTCTTTCTTTCCTTCAGTATGATACCTAAGATGACATAGGCTGCAAGCTTCCTTATTACGCCGTTATCACGGACAGAATAGTGGATAGCATCAATATAAAGGATTGGATAAACTTCATCTAATGGCCTGTTCTGCCAGTCTTCAATCTGAGGCAGGATTTTATCTGTTACATCTGAAATGAAGCCTTCAGACGTTTCAAAACCATATATGTCCTCTATTGTCTCTGAAATCTGCCTTGTTGTCATTCCTTTTGCATGCATGGATATGATCTTCTGGTCAATGTCTGAAAATGTCTTTCTGACGCTTTTTAACAATCTGAGGCTCGAAAGTAGACTTGCGATCCTGAGGAACTTCAATTCCGACCTGACCATAGCTGCTGTTAACCATCTTAGGCTTATAGCCATTTCTGTAGTCATCACTTTCATATCTCTCAGATTTGCCATATCCAAGATGTTCATCCATTTCTGCTTCCATCATCTCTTTGATGGTTCCACCTAACAGATCTTTAAGTGCATCCTGAATGTCTTCAGCTGTTTCAATATCATACTCTTGAAGTAGTTGCTGAATGATGTTTCTTTTACCTTCAGTCATTATAACCTTGTGTACCGGTTTCTTTTCTCTTTTGCATAATAAAAAGGCCTCCTATGATTTATATTTTATCATAGAAGACCTATCGCTTAATAGCTATTTACAGAAAAAGCTCACATACGGAGGTGCGGACATAAAGTTGGACTCTTATAGAGCTCTGAAAGGAGCTTTTATGTATTCTAAGCAACAAAAAGAGGCGGCATTAAAAACTGTATAAGCAATCCAAATCGGTAAGTGAAACTGTAAGAATTTTAGGATACCCAACTAGAAAACAATTATATAACTGGGTATATGAAGAAAAAAACATCCACCTAAAAAGCGTAAAAAAATTAACTGCAGTGGGAAATCCGCCCTCATCATCCTAGAAATCCTTCATTAGATGTTAAACTTAATGCAATTTATCGTTGCTTTGAACTGGGTGAGAATATAAAATATGTATCAGACGATATTGGTTATAGCAGAGCCAGTATATACCAATGGTATAAGCGATACCTGAAAGAAGGTGCAATAGGTCTTATGAATAACAAAAATATTCCATCAGGAAAGTTGACAGAAGGAAGTTCTTCTAGAATTAAAATAATTTCATCAACAGAAGAAATAGAAACATTAAGATCACAAATGCAAGATATGCAAATGGAGATAGATATTCTCAAAGAAAACAATAAAATGTATTAAAAAGACCCCGGCATCGACCAAACAGCTCTCAGCAACAGAGAAAAGGCAGTGATAATCGATGCCATAAAGAATAAATACTCACTGCCTTCACTGCCGCATAAGTTACAAATATCAAAAAGCAGTTACTATTACCAAAAAGAAAGCTATATCACGTAAAAGATAAATATGAAAACTTAAGGACTAGGATAAAAAGGATTATATGAAGAAAATAAGAAGCGATATGGATATCGAAGGATCTCATGCATCCTTAAAACGAGAGAATATGGTTATTTCAGAAAAGATAATTAGACGTATTATGCGTGCAGAAGGCTTAATAGTAAAGATTAAAAAAACAGCCAAATATAACTCCTATGCTGGTGAGATAACTCCTGCCGTGCCAAATAAATTAAAGGGTGATTTTACTGCTACAAAACCTAACGCTAAATGGTTGACAGATATAACAGAGTTTGCCATTCCCTCAGGAAAAGTATATCTTTCTCCAATAGTGGATTGTTTTGACGGTTTATTAGTAACTTGGAACATTAGTACATCGCCTGATGCCAAACTTGTTAACAAAATGCTGGATAATGCCATTAGTAAGTTACAACCCGGTGATAAACCTATCATACATAGTGATAGAGGTGTACACTACCGTTGGCCCGGTTGGATTGAACGAATGAATAATACCGGATTAACAAGATCGATGTCTAAGAAAGGCTGCTCTCCTGATAACTCAGCTTGTGAAGGTGTATTTGGCAGATTAAAGAACGAGATGTTTTATAATACTGATTGGAGTGGAGTAAGTCTTTCAAAGTTTATAGATATATTAAATAATTATCTTATTTGTATAATGAAACACGAATAAAAAATCATTAGGATATATGAGCCCTATGGAGTACCGACGAAGTTTAGGATTAGTAGTTTAGTTAGTCCTAAAAATCGTCCGCACTCTACTCGCTTTATCTTTATTCTAAAGTCGATACTTCATATGCTTTCTCAGCTCTATGGGATTTGACATTTCAGGCTTTATCCCCAATTATCTCGCCGTTAAACCATACCTTTATTTTTTACCCTGTAATTCACTATTTTTTACCGGTTTGATACCGCTTAATATACCTGCCTCTTTTAGCTTTATCTGTACAGGGTTTATTTCTCTGTCTTTTATTTCAAAAATATAGCTAAACTCCTTTGGTAAATCTGTAATTTTTAACTAATATTCTTTCTTTATCTCTTCTATTATTTCCGCCTCAAAATGTGCTACGCCTTCAGGTATTACCCAAGAACTTATTGCTATATCCTGAAAACCTGCCATTTATTATCTATCTTCACATATAAATATTTAATATCTGCTTTCTGATATCTATATCCTGTACCCAAAAATTAGATTCATCATTTTTCAGGAGCCCTCATCATTGCTTGTACGAATTTCTCCATCTGCTGTACCACATATTTTCAAAAGCACTCAGAACATATCCCATATCCACATATGTTCTGTCATCCACTCATGACCATTCGAATCTTTTTCACTTCACTTTTATTTTTAGATGATTTTTCAACATTTGAACTATCCGTACTTGCTACATCAGCATCTACCGTAGAATTTAAGTTATTATCCTCATTTCTGCTTTTTCATATGATACATTGCTTTTTAATTAAATCTTTGCTCATCGAATCTTGTGCTTTTTCTTTATCCTTACTGTTTCCACAAGCTGTAAATACTGTAATTACTACAACAAACGATAAGATTGTCAGGCAAATTTTTGATACCTTCCATAGTTTTCCTCCTTGTTCTAATGGTATGTTTTGATTATTATAATAGTTAAATTTTTATCATTTACTATGTCAAAATATGGTATATAATTTAAAATTATATTAAAAATTAAGATAATATGGGGAGTTTGCTCATATGAAAAAATTCTTCTGCCATATAAAGAGGAAGATTGATAAGGCCATCTTCAGCTTTGAAGTCTGCCACTGACATACGGATGGAAAGTTTAGGTTATACTTTTCGCGATATGTCTTAAGGCTTTTTGCTTTTAGATTAATTTCTGCTTTTTACCTCTAACGGTATAACCTGTTCGCCTGTATCGACAACAAAATCAATTTCACAGGAACCTCTGTCGTTGGTGTAATAATAAAGTCCTAAGTCAGAAACCGATTTTAATTGCTGGCAGACATATTGCTCGTACTTTACTCCCTTAAACTCCGTAAATAATTCATTTTTATAAAGTATAGTCTGACTGGACAGGCCTGTTATACAGCCAAGAAGGCCGATGTCCACAATGAATAGCTTAAATGCTTTTAAATCTTCGCAGGCCTTTAGCGGTTTTTCCGACTGAATTTACCCTGCTTATCTTGTGTATTAACCCACAATCACTAAGCCGCTAATTGCAGTCTCAAAGTCTTTGGCTCTTCCACCTTCATGCACAAGCCCATAGATAAAATTTTTGTTTTCCTTTGCAAGCTGTGAGGGGATGCTGTTCCAAATCATTCTTATCTTAGGAACCATATCATTTGGTTATGTTTTGAAAAATCCTGTTCATAAGCAGACAGAATTCTTTTTGGATATTTCTTACTTCATTAAAGTCTTTTTCTTCTATAAAATTTTGAACAGCTTCCGGCATTCCGCCTACAAAAGTAATATTGTTTAAGTGCATCAATATAAGTTTCTTTAAAAGATGTAATCATTGTATAATCGGAGGTTTCCAGTAGTTTAGCAAAACGTTCGCCTTTAACGGCTATCAAAAATTCTTTGAAGGTAAGTGGATAAAGATTCAAAAATCCACCTTGCCAACCGGGAATGAAGTTCCGCTGTGGAGTGCAATACCAAGAAGAGAACCTGCGCATATAATGTGGTATTCAGGGGCATTTTTCACAAAAAGTATTTTAACGAGGCGAGTGCTTTTGGTACCTCCTGTATTTCATCAAATATAAGCAAAAGTAGTAGCAGAATTGACTTTTTCCTGCATAAAGCTCAATCCCCATTATAATTCGTTCGATGTTCAAATCAGTGGAAAATAAATCTGCCATTACAGAATTAGAGTCAAAATTTATATAGATGTAGTCTGAATAGCTTTATCTCCAAATTCTTTCATAAGCCAAGTTTTTCCAACCTGCCTTGCACCTTCTGATAATAAGGGCTTACGATTCTTTTTATCTTTCCATTTATGAAGTTCTTCTATTAATTTTCTGTACATATCCTACCTCCATATAAGATCAAAACAGAGTTAAAAACTAATTATATGTAGAGTATATTACATCAATACAAAAATTACAATGAAAAATGTTGGTTATTACATTTTTTTACAGTGAAAAATGTAAAAGTATAATTGAATGGGGATTATATAGGTATAAATGTAAAGTGAAATATTTATAACTTACATCTTGACACCTGTGTTATAAAGTGATATATTTATAACACAAGTGAGAAATATATCACATAGAATAAAGGAGGATTTGTCATGAGTTAAAAAGTATCGGTAAGGAAATTATTGCAACTAAGATTATCTTTGCGATCTTAGCTGTGGGTTACTACTGGATGTTGTCAAGAGAAGACTGGAATTCTTACTATCCTGTAATCCAATGTTTGGCAGGAGGGTTACTTGTTTTTATACTATTTATTCACAGTATAAGAATTAGCAAGTATACTAAAGAAGGCATAGATGAACTTGCAGAAATTAATATTAGAAGATGTGATGCTATATGTTTTAAACTATTAATAGTTGTAATGCTTATTATAGCTTATGCAGGGGAATATTAGGCCATGTCAATGTAATTTCGCCATCAATTATGGGCTGACTATAGTAATTTCAATTTTGATTACTTCAATTTTACGCACAATTCTATTTTTAATTATGGATACAGAGGGGATATGATATGGCACTCTATAACTAGACTGAAAGAATACCGTAAAAAGCTAACTATAAGCAGGCTGAGTTAGCTGAACTTGTTGGTGCAAGGAGGGAAACTATAGTACATCTTGAAAATGGTAAATACAATCCCTCGCTAAAGTTGGCTATGGATATTGCAAAAGTCTTTGGAGTTACAGTTGAAGAATTATTTGAGCTTTATTGACTAATAACTAATTAGCCCCAAGAAGTGCACTTAAAGGTGATTACTATCTTGGGGCTTTTTGTATTTTGAGATTTGATCATATTTTTAAAATGTGATTATTTTGAAAGATGGTAGAAAAATTGAAAAGTCAGGAGCAAAGTTCTGAAAGATGCAGGATGATAAATCCAAAAATTGCAGGATGAAAGTTCTGAAAATTGCAGGATGACAGTTTTGATATTCGCATGATTATAGCTTATAAAACATAGAAAAATTAACAGATTGGTGGTAAACTGGATTAAGAAAAACTAGTTGATTACGAGGAGATATATCATGACTAAAAATTTATTTTGTGCGCCATGACAGCCTGAACCCTGCTTGGGAAGATGATAGAACAAGACCTCTTACGGGAGAGGGAAAAAGACTCAGCCATTGTATTTGAATTTTTAAAAGATAAACATATAGACGCATTTTATTCCAGTCCGTATAAAAAGAAGTATGGATACCATTGCTGATTCTGCCGATTTTTGGTAAGGACATAATAACAGATGAAGATTTAAGAGGCGTGAAAAGGAGAAAACGGTAACAATCAAGGTATGTTTAGAAAACGCTGGGATGATCATGATTATCACGAAGAAGGCGGAGAATCTATTGCTATGGTGCAGAAGCGAAACATGAGGAGCCTTGACTGAGATTTTAAGAGATAATATAGATAAGGAAGTTGTAGTTGGTATTTAGGAAACCGCACTTAGCACGATACTTAATTTTTATGATAAGAGTTTTGGCTGTGATGATTTTTAAGAATTATAGACCGGATGCCTTATGTTATAGAGCTTGATTTTTGAAGGTAATAAGCTGGTGGGAAAAGTGGAACATTGTTATGTATTAAAGAGTTTAGAAGTAATAATAAATTCAACATTATTCCGATAAACTTGACATTATTCCGATAAAAGTGCTATCATTACCAAGATAGGGAGGAATAATTTTATGTTTTATGACAGTAAAGAAAGCATCAGCTAAGTGAATTTCGGACAGAAGAATCAGAGTTTTTGTGCAGAAGGGAAAAATATCGGAGCAATTAAAGAGGGAAAAACTTGGAAATTTCCTGTTGATACAGTTAAACCTATCGATGGGAGATACAAATCAAACGAAAAGCTTACTTACACTTATAGATAAAAAGAAAAAAGAATTGGATAATAGAAGGCCGCTTACAGAGGGTGAAATAAAGAGACTTAATGAAGAATTTACCGTAGAGTATACCTATAACTCAAATGCTATAGAGGAATACCCTTACCTTAAGGGAAACAGATTTGGTACTTAGAGGTCTGACAATAGATAGAAAACCATTAAAAGACCATATGGAAGCGGTTGGACACAAGGAAGCCTTTGAGTTTGTAAGTGAATGGTAAAGCAAAATGAGCCACTGACTGAGCGTATTATCAAGCAGATTCATTTTCTTGTGCTTGTAGGTAACAAGGATGACAGAGGAGTATAGAAAAGTGCCGGTTCGTATAATGGGGGCTAAGCATGAGCCTGTACAGCCTTATATGATTGAGCCGAAAATGGAAGAACTGCTGAAGAAGCTTTATGGAAGGTAAGGAGCATATAATAACTAAGCTGGCTCGTTTTCATATAGAGTTTGAAGGAATACACCCTTTTATAGATGGAAACGGAAGAACAGGACGGCTTTTTTGGTTAATCTGGAACTTATGAAGGCAGGATATCCGCCAATAGATATTAAATTTACAGACAGAATGAAATACTATAAGGCGTTTGATGAGTATCATGAAAATAATCTTTCAGCAATGGAAGGTCTCTTTTGCAGAATATCAAAAATTCAAGGTTGGATATGTACTTGAAAATATTAGAATAGAGGGTAAAATTGGGATATAAATACAACAATCAACTCCTATAGCGTGAGGTATAATGCATTTAAGGTAAACTATGGCTAATTATTGTAAAGAAAAATTAAAAGATTTTACCTTTGGTAAAAGATAAACCGTATTCATTAAGTAAACAATTGTCGCGATTAATTACATACTGTTGTACAGTGCAATAATTATTCAATCGATTATACTTGTAGGTATGGTTGTAAGACAGTATGTAAAAAAGGGATAGAAGATACCTCTTATGTATTAAAAATGATAATGTTAAAATGGAAACAAAATTCCAGTATTTACAGGAAATGGTATTAGCTATTCAACATAATCAGGAATTAAGAAGATTTTTAAGAGGAAAGTTTTATAATGATGAGATTATGACAAAACAACTTGAAAAATGTAGTTAATATTTTTCTGAAAAGAAATAGAATGGAAAAATGCGGAGCCGTTTGTAGAAAAAAATATATTTACAATGTGAATGGAAGGAATATCTGCGAGTGTATTATCCAATCACAGTAGTAGAATATAATAGCAGTAGTAGTAAAACAGGGCACTATATAAAGGAATTTATTGATAGTAATAGAGATTCTATTACAAAATAGAAGATAAGAATATTTCACTCTGCTTACATCTTTACAATGAAACTATGGATGATATTGGTGCCTGTATTTTTTGTGTAATAGGGCGAGGAATTGAGGATAACTATGCCAATCTTGAAGAAGTAGGAAGATACGCTTGGGGATGAGAACGAGGTCCGAGTTGCTTATAGATAAGTCAAACCTCGTATCATATGAAAAAGAATCTGATTGAGCATAGGTTTTATGCAGGATTTGGATTGACATTTTTTGCAGGTCTTTCGGAATCAGTAATTTTTGATTCACTTTGGAGTTCTATTCTTATTACCTGGCTGTTTCATTGCTGTTAATTGTTGCGTTGTCCATTATTTCGCATTTGATCTCGCTACACTATGTTAAACCTTTGAAGACTATTGTTAAGAAGATTAAGCAAGTTGGAGGTGGGGATTTTAGGGACAAAGCTAGGTGATTACAGGGTTGAAGAATTAATGAATATTAGTGAGACATTTAACGATATGACTGATTATATAAATAGACTTATAGTAGAAGTGTAGAAAATCAGCTTATTGCAAAACAGTCTGAACTCCAGTATGTCCAGGCACAAAATGAATCCGCATTTTCCTCTATAATGTCTTGTCAATGAGTTGGAACAAAAGGCAGCTTTTAAATAATGATAAAGATGTACAAGCATTGATTTATAAGCTCTCAAAACTATATCAGGGTAAAATATTTAGGAAAAATGAACCTGTAATTTTATTATCAGAAGAAATGGAAATTATAGATTTCTATTTATCCATACAAAAATAGTAGGTTTGGAGATAAAATTACATATTCTATTAATTATGAAGGAGGAAAGAAATTTATGAAAATATGTCTGTTCCCCGCCTAAGTATAGAACCAATAGTTGAAAAATGCGGTTTATCATGGTTTAGAGCCTAAAAAATGGAGATGGTCATATTTCCGTAAATGTAAGTAATAAAACCGGTATATTAAAGATAATTGTAGCAGATGATGGTATAGGTTTTGAGACTAAAAAGTAAAAAGAAAGTAAAAACAGGGACACACACAAGTAGGTTTACTTAATACTGATAAAATGATAAAAAAATCTCTATGGAGAAGATTATGGTATTAGTATAAGCAGTAAATGTGGGATAGGGACCAGAGTTACGATTACCTTGCCAATATGTAAGGAGGAAGTTTGATGTGGAAAGTGATGATAGCAGATGATGAAGTATATATGTTAGAAGCATTAGAAAAAAACTAATCAATTGGAATAATTTAGATTGTAAAGCTTGTATATAAAGCAAAAATGGTGAAGAACTTATAGATAAAATTAAAGAAGAAGTTCCTGATATCATAATTACAGATGTAAAAATGCCTTTAGTCTCTGGTATGGAAGTTGCAAAATATATATATGAACACCTTCTCCCTACTAAGGTTATTATCTTAACAGCATATGCAGATTTTGAATATGCAAAAATTAGCAATAGAATATGATGTATGTGGTTACATTGTGAAAACATCTGCAATTGAAGAGTTACCGGCAATGCTTAGAAAAGCAATAGCAAAACTAACACTTCGAGTATGCTACAGGAGGAGGAATTTCAGAGGATATTTTGAGTAAACTGCAGAAATATATTGAGGATAACTATATGGAAAAATTAACATTGTCCCAGATTGCAGAAGAAGTTCTATGCAAATGGAAGCTATCTTAGCCATCTCTATAAGTCTAAAACAGGACAGAATTTATTTTGACGCAATTAATAAAATGAAACTCAAAAAGCAAAGGAATATCTTGTACAGGGTAAAAGGATAAGTGAGATAGCCACACTTGTTGGATTTGAGGACGTATCATATTTCTCAAGGGTTTTTAAAAATACGAAAGCTGCTCTCAAGGGATTATGAAAGAAAGATAAATTAAAGGAGCTAAGTTGAAATTTAAAAATATATATTTTTGGTTATGATCTGTATTTGGACTTTGTCACTTTTTAGGGTGTGATGCAAAAGATAAGGAAAAAGATAGAGATAAGATTCATTCATGGATGGGGAGTACAGAGGCTGAACTATGTTGCAATGAGAGGAATATATTCAGACTTTGAAAAACAAAATCCTGATATAAAGTTAAATATGGTATCTATGCCCGCACCTACGGATGTGAGTGAATAAGGTAAAGGGATCTTCTTACAGTTGGTGAGGTACCTGACGTTATATTTACTGCTGGTGATGGCAGAGAGTCAATTTATAAATTTATGATTGAGAAAAGGTATGCTTTGGATTTGCGCCCGTATATAAACGAAGACGAAGGCTTTAAGAGCAGAATATCACCGATTATCCTTAATAACTGGATCACGGATGACGGAAAACTTTATACAATCTCAGATGTACTATTATTATGTGGGGGATATTGGTACAATAGGGATATTTTTAAGAAGATTGGAATAAAAACTCCTCCACTTGATAGAGAAAAATGGATTCAGACTTGTGATAGAATAAACGCATTCGGAGATAAAATTGGGATAAAATCAGCCATTTTAGATTCTAATCAGATTGTATATTTAACAGATGCAATTTTTATCAGAAGAGTATCCTGATTTAACAAGAAATTTGTCTAATAAAAATGTAAATCTGAGAAGTCTTGGATTTAGAAGAACGTTGCTAGAATTAGAAAAGGATTTCAAAGAGTACTGAAAATAGTAAATAGTTTTTAATTACAGGGATGCTCTTGAAAGTTTCAATGAAGGCAAAACAGGCATATACATCAATGGAGTGTGGGCTTCGTCTATGATAAACAAAAAGATATATGTTGATATGCACCTTTACCATCTGTAAATGGAAAAGGTATATCTGCTATTTCATCAGGCATAGGTTATATATTAGGAGACACTCAAAGATAAAAAGGATAGAGGCAAGTATTAAATTTTTAAAGTACATGCTTAGTGATGAGGTGGCAAAGCGTATACTTGTTGAAACAGGACAGATTCCTTCAAATCCACGTATGGCTATAACGAATAAAAATGCTGGCAGGCGCCTTTATGAGGCTGTTAATAATATAAAAATGCAGGGTGCAATATTGAAGCACCTCAAAATATTTGAGGGAACATCAAAAAGATGAGTATGGTGATAATATAATTCTTTATCTAAAAATAAATTAACACTAAATGAGTTGCAAAAACAGAATGTTGGATTAGTACAGTTTTCAATAACTGAAATTAGGATTATTTATACAATCATAAAAACACAAAAATATTTAAAGTAAAACAATAAAAATATTCACTAAACAAAAATAATCCATTCCATGATTTGCGTTTTTATGTAAAAATAAAGGTGTAACTAATATAGTTCTAAGTTTTTTATCCTTATCAAAAGAAAAATAGATAGGATAATAAACGTGAATTACTTTAATAATCTCTCGGAATCCTGAGTGATTATGGCTGCAGTGTAGTTGACGATGGACATTGAAAAGTGAATATTATCCGAAAAATGAAAAGGAATAAAAATAAGATGAGAAACAAACATAGCTTTTCACTATGTTCCAAAATATGGTATTATAGTCAATAGGATTATGCCACTTAAAATCAACTTTTTGTAGGGTGGATTCAAAGGGCAAATCCCAAGCATCAAGATGCTGTAGCATCATGATGTGATAGAGGCGGCAGTACTACATTTTAGTAGAGCGGTGTCTGCCGTCTCTAATTTGAAGTCTAATTTCTCACGCTTATTGGAACGCTCTGCAGAAGTTCTTGCATTAAATTCCTTTTTCCATTCCGCACTGTCACGAGGTGGTATGTTAATCAGTCTTGGGTTGTCCTTCATGGCAAGATGCACTGTTCTGCCATATTTTTGAATCAGAGCAGGGATGTTCACAGGAACAGCCGTATTTTCTGCTTGCAAGTGGGCATCTAAATTTTACACGACGATTAGATGGTTCACAACCATCATGGTTCATACGATACCCTTCTTTACAGACAGGGACACCATCTTTCACCGATGGTAAAGTCGTTTTTGATGTTAACTTTGATACCACGTTTTTCATTCAAATCAATGAAAGGTGATGTTTTCCCTGTTTACAGTACTCGTAGATAGGCATTGCATCATGGGCAGAATCTAAAAAGGAGCTTTTGTAACGATGAAATCAGGAAGAAGGATTTCATTCTGAAAAATGTTTCTAAAAATCTATGAGAACTCATAGTTTGGAAGCAGGATTTAATAAAGGAAAAACAGGCAGGTCGCTTTCAGAATCGGATGCAACCAGCTATATAAATCATATCCATGATACCAACAGTCTCTGGAAGAATCCCCATCCGATATCGCAGTCCGGTTGGGGAAAAAGTATCTGTCACAGCTGCATTCGGAAATACCCTTTTGCGACAGTAACAAATACGGCTGCTTCTCATTCTGTGAGAGGTAACAACAGGAGTGCCGTCACCTGCTGAGATAAAGAATCAGCATTGATTAGTCTTTTAGAGACAGACACATCAAGAAACTGCTTTTTATAAATTTGAAGCAGCGAATGATAAGGCTGCTGTTCAGGAATCAGTAGTGTGGTCAAGCCTAGTAATCAGCTGGTCAACGGTTACTTTTTCAACAGATGCAGCTTGCACCTTTGCTTTGTGGTTTATTTACCTTCGCTTTACAGGATGAATCCTGGAGAAAGATTATTATCTTTAGAATCCCATAAGCGGTTAAAAATCATAAAAAGTACCGACACCCGGTGTATTTCCTACTTCGAAACCGCTGAGTATTGCGTACAAAGGATTGATTTTAAGTTGAGCGACCCAATCGGTTATGGAAGTAACCTTAAAATCAATGGATAAAAAGATAAGAGCGTTGCATAGATGAAGGTGTTCTTGGAGCCGGACCGAATTTAGAGTATTTATCACGCATGAATTCATCAGTGTAAGATAAATCAAAGTCCAAAAACGTTCAATGATATCCCATGTAGAGCGGGCAATTGCATCCGGGTTAGGATAATATTTTGCGAAGATTTTTAACAACAAAGTTTTGGTAGTCGGCATGGCTGCCGCAGTTAACAGGTAACATAAAATCGCCTCCAATCGAAAAATATGTCTTATAAATAAGGGCGCGTAGCCCGCATTTTTCGATGGATTTGTCAGGCGTTTTTGGCAGTGGGGGATTTTAATAGGAATCTAAAGCCTATATTTACTGGCTTAGAGTTCCGAGAGATTATTTTAGTTTATGAGGAGGATTATTTTTATGAAAAGAAAAAAATTTTATCAGTAGCATTAACGTTAGCAATGGCATCCTGTGTTTTTAGGTGGTTGTAGTGGTAATGTGACTAAAAAACATCATCAGTCAAAGAGACAAATTCGGTTAATGAATCTCAGACAAAAGACATCATCTGTTTCACAGCAATCATCTACATCAAAAAACATCATCAGAAGGAAAAGAGGTATTAAAGTTCTACTCATGGTTACTTTCATGATAAAAGCAACTTGGGCACCTGCAGCAGTTATGAGAGAAATATATCAGAAGTTTGCAGACATGCACGCTGATGGACCTGTGACATTTGAACCGATAGCCCTTGATGGAGGGTCAGAACAAGTTGTACAGATTGCAACTAATGAAATAGCTGGCGGTACATTTCCTGATATGGTTGACTTTGCAGGTTCCGAACTTCCTTTGGGAGCAATAAGTCAGAACCTTGTATATGATATGAAAAGCTATATAGATTCAGAAGGGTTGAAAAACAAAGTAGGACTAAACTATACTACAAATCAGATTGACGGTAAAAATATATACTGTACATGACCAGCTATTTACCATGGGACTCTGGTATAATGAAGATGCATACAAAAAGGCGGGAGCATCTCTTCCTGATAATTGGAAAAACTATGAAGATATGAAGTCAGCTATGGAGACTTTTAAGGAAAAAAACGGAGATAAGGGAAGTTATGCATATAGTGCAGGTCAGGGTTCTATAAGGCTTTTTCAATACATATATGGGACTACTAAACAAGGAATATGCAAGTAGTTCATTGACTAGTGACATCATAAATTCAGATGAATTTGCAAAAAGCATTTAAGCTGGTTGCATCTATGGATCAAGCTAATGGTTCAGCTAATACATCCGATAACGTAGGTGATTTTCAGTCAGACTTCCAGAAGGGTAAATGTCTTACTTGGTTAAATGGAGTGTGGGCAGCAGGAGCACTTACGGATGTTAAATTCAAGGCTAGTCCAGCTAATTATCCAGGGAATGTATCAATAGCAAACGCAGGTGGAGGACTTACAATTTCCGCAGGGTTATCTGATGCTAAACGAGCGCTTGCGCTGAATTTTGTAAAATACATGACAAGTGATGAAGTTCAGCAAAGAATATTCCTTGAGGTACAGGCGAATCCTTGTAATGCTGATCTTGATTTGAATGCACTTGCGAAGGATAATAAGAGTGTAGAAGCACTTGCAAAGGCTTGTGCGTTGGCAAACAGTGCTACAACAATTGTAAGTACAACGGACAGTGTTTGGGGCGGAGATGTTCAGTCAGCCATAATCAACAAATTAATTGAATGCTCCGTTGAAGGATCTGATATTGATGCTAAATTAGCAGAATTGAAGGCGGAACTTATAGCTTTGATTGGATAACATAAATTGATGTCTGTTCCTTAAATTCTAAAGGAACAGACATTTTGTTGAATGCTTATGGAAAGGAATATAGGGATGAATAAAAAGTTTGCAAAGAGGTCTTTTTTATAATAGTCTTTTTAATACCATCCTGCCTGTGCTTTTTTAATATTTTATGCATACCCTATTTTGCAAAATTATAATAACTTCATTTTTGTAAGTGGGATTATACAAACTAAGCAAGCCGGAATTATATGGACTAAAAAGACTTATTTAATAATTACAAATACATATTTACTCAGTATCCATATTTTTGGGAAGCATTAAGGAATTCAATTTGCTGGGCTATGGTAGGGAGTATTTATTCAGGTACCTTTGACCTTAGTTGTAGCTATTGTATTGTCAAAAGGACTGAGGTTTTCGAAATTTGTAAGAATGCGTATATAGTACCAAGTGTAATTTCAAGTGCTGCAATGGGACTTATTTTCTTACAATTATACAATGCACGATATGGCCCAATCCAGCAGATAATACAGAAGTTTAATCCAAACTTTACAGATAGTATTCTGCTTGTAGAGGGAGTAAATTTTTGGGCAATTGTATTTGCATATGTATTTTTTTCTGCGGAACCACTACAATTATGCTCTTAGGACAGATTCATTCTATTGCTCCAGAGCTTTATGAAGCAAGCAAAATTGATGGGGCAAAGGGATGGAAGAGAGAATGGTATATTACAATTCCCCTGTAAAACCGACAATTCAAACAGTAACTACGTTAGCTGCAACTTCTGGATTTCTTATATATAATGAGGTATTCTTTCTTACCAATGGTGCAGCAGGTACTAAATCTATAAGTTATATAATAAGAGAGCTAGCAATTACTAGTACAAGGACACAGTATGCTAGAGCGAATACAATAGGTGTAATACAGATTGTAATTGGACTTATTCTGGTAGTAATTATAAGTTTGGTCTTTTCTGAGAAGAGCATTAAGAAAAAGAAGAGAAGGGTAGGGACGATTATGAAAACAAAAAAATTAGAGAGAGCAATCCTATGGAGGTAAAAAGGTGAAGCTGCAGTTGCATATGTGATAATGATTGCAATTTGTCTTGTAGCATTATTTCCAATCGTCTGGGTTATTATTTCTTCATTTAAGGAAGATATTATGGCAAGCCCTGGGTTTTGATTTTTCCGAAAAGTATATACATTGCGGGATATATAAAAGTATTTACAAAAACTTGGAATAGGTAAATATTTCCTAAACAGTTTTATTTGCGCAACTTTAGGTACAGTTTTAAGTATTATAATGATTTCTATGGCTGCTTATGTAGTTGCTAGGTATGAATTTAAATGTAGGCGTTTAATTGTTGCATGTTTTATGTCGACAATGTTTGTTCCAACAGCCGCACTAACCTTTCCAGTATATAACTTTATAAAAGAAAATAGGGCTATTTAACACTAGGGCAGGACTTATCTTCATTTATGCCTGTAGTGGTATAGCTGTTAGCTTCATGGTAATAAGAAATTATTTTGCTATAATTCCTAGGGAATTAGAAGAAGCCGCAAAGATTGATGGTTGCACATATTTGCAGACATTTGTAAAAATCATGCTTCCTATAGCTAGACCTGGTATATTTACTGCGGCTGTTTTGGCCTGGCTGAATCTTTGGAATGAATTTTACTGGGCTTCTCTTGTTATAATCGACAAAAATAAGATGACTGTACCTGCAATATTATCTCAGTTTACTACAAGCTTTGCAACTGACTATAATGGATTATTATCAGCCATAGTTGTTATAGTTATCCCGCCAATTCTTTTATACTCATTTTCAAGCAAGTTCTTTATTGAAGCACTTTCGGGTGGCGCAGTGAAGGGATGATTAGATGGCGTTGATAACATAATACTATTATATGGTTATCGCTAGTAAATTGTTTGAAAATATATTAGGAAAATAAAATACTGAACAGTAATAAATATACCTTAGTGGAACAAAAATAGGAGTTATTATGAATACAATAGATGAAATAATAGATAGAGTAAAATGGTGGCAGAATGATAGATTCGGAATGTTTATTCATTGGGGATTATACTCTATTCCTGCATCAGGCGAGTGGATAATGTCTGAGAAGGAAATGACGTTTGAAGAATACCATAAATATTTTAATCTTTTCAATCCTGTTGATTATAACCCTAAGAAATGGGTGCAGGCTGCAAAGAGAGCTGGAATGAAGTACATAGTTCTTACTGCTAAACATCATGATGGATTTTGTCTTTTTGATTCAGCCTATACAGAGTATAAAGCTACAAATACAAAGGTGGGCAAAAGATTTAGTTAAAGAATTTGTTGAAGCTTGCAGGGCAGAGGGCATAAGGGTTGGACTTTATTTTTTTCTCTAATAGACTGGTCTCATCCTGACTTTCCAAAGTACGGTGACAGACAGCATCCAATGAGAAATAATGAGGCATATAAGAATGAAAATGTTAATTTTGATAATTATTTAACATTTATGCATAATCAAGTTAAGGAGATAGTTACAAATTATGGAAAGCTTGACCTACTGTGGTTTGATTTTTCTTATGATGACTTATGTGGTGAAAAAAATGGAAAGCAAGCGAGTTAATTACTATGGTTAGGGAAATATCAACCGGATGTGATTATTGACAATCGTCTTGAAGGTTCTGGAGAGAGTCATGGAAGTCTGATTTCAGGTAAGCTTTCTGCTCTATAGCGGAGATTTTGTAAGTCCAGAACAAATTATACCTACACAGGAGTTACGGATGTTAATGGAAAGCCTATTCCTTGGGAACTCTGTGCCACTATGAATAATCACTGGGGATTTTGCAATTACGACCATGAATACAAATCACCTGAAATGATAATCAGGAAGTTAGTTGAATGTGTGCAAAGCAAAGGGGCAATATGATGTTAAATGTTGGACCTGATGCAGGGGAATATTCCAGTGAAAGCTTAGCAATCCTTGAAAAGATTGGTGAGTGGATGGATAAAAATAGTGAAAGCATCTATGGTTGTGGCGCTTCAAGTCTTGCAAAGCCCGAATGGGGGAGGTATACTCAAAAAGGAAATGTAATCTTCGCTCACGTATTTGAAAACTCCGCTAGGTGCACTTCCTCTTACGGGTATTTCACCCTGAAAGTCTTGTAGGGGTTTGTTATCTCAAGTGATGGCAGTGAAATAAAACGTGGTGAAGCGTGGAATACAGCTATGTATAATGACACAGCCTTTGTTTCTTTTGGAGAAAATCCAGTATTTACCTATGATCTACCGAACAAGGTTGATACCGTACTTAAAATTGTGAAGAGCTGAGTTGTAGTATAATTAAAAGGCATCTGCTATAGGTTATGACAGGTGCTTTTTATGTATCAGATATTTTTACTTAATCTAATCCCCAAAAGATTGAAGTAAAGTCCAAATAATATTTTAATTGGACGATGAAATAAAAGTTTGGACGAATGTTACATTTTGATATAACTATTTACGTATAAAGAGCAGTGATAATACATTACATTATAGGATAGATAAATGGAATGCTATAAATTCGATCTCGTCCCTCACCATGGGATGTACATAGCATTTTTAAAGGGAAAGGCTACAGCGTAGAATTTACAGCCCATATGAAAGACGTAATAAAGGAGTTAGAAAATAATCCTTTGGTCTGTCTTAAGGTTAATACATATGAACTTTGCTCGAAATGTTCTTACAATATTCAAGAATTTTTGAAAAAATGGTAAAACCAATAATTTGGGGCTAATATTATTTAGGAGGAAGATAAAAATGGGAATATTTGATTTATTAAACGGTCCTGATATCAATGATGGACTTAAGGACTATCAGGCAGAGGAAAAGGCTATACTTCTTGATGCCAGAGAGGCGAACGAGTATGCTGACGGCCACATTGGGGGAAGCATCAATCTTCCGCTTAGCAGATTTATGGAAGCTGAGACAATGTTTGAGGACAAGAGCGTGCCTATCTATGTATACTGCCACAGTGGTGCGAGAAGCAAGCGTATGGCGGCAGGGCTTACTAAGCTTGGATTTAAAAAGGTGGTAAATATAGGCGGGATAATGGACTATAAGGGGCAGCTTGAAAGATAAGTAAAGTCGGGGGCTTAATGCTTCCGGCTGTTTTTTGTTTAATAGGATTAATGTACCCCTAATTATAATAGAAAATTTGTCTGTAGCGATATGTATATCTCGGCATGGAAGTTTACTTTAAAACTTAGCCTAATCTATTTAAGAAAATTTTATGAATAGTTTGTTTTTTTATTTGATTATGAGTTAGAATAGGTTTACGGATTTTTAATCAAATTTTAGGAGGATATATGAAATTTAATATTGCAAAACAGGCGGAGTTAAGGGCAGAACTCGTATTTGAAGACAGACTGGATACAGAATTTGTAAAGGCATTAGCTGAAAAGGAAGTATTTTCCGGTAAGGCAGAAGAGGTTTATTTCTCAATGAATGAGAAATTTGAGTGCAATCTTCTCATTGGTCTTGGCAAGGAAGAAAACATCGAATTTGATATGCTTAGAAAGACTTTTTTCAAGGTAGCTGAAGTCTTGCTAAAGAACAAGGTAGCAGAGGTAGAATTAAACATACCTAAGTTAAACAACCTTGCAACTACAAGCTTGCAGAAGCTATAGCAGAGGGCCTGCTTCACGCTACTTACAAGTTTGACAAATTCAAATCAGAGAAAAAGGAAACACCTGAACTCATAGTAAACTACAATCCGATTCCGGGTAAGGAATACAGGGCCGAGAAGGGTATAGATGAGGCTAAGAAGCTGATTGAGTCCATTTTCTTAACCCGTGACCTCGTGAATCAGCCTGCGAATGTTATTTATCCTGAAACTTTAGCCGATATAACTAAAGAGAGACTTGAGGCAAAGGGTGTAAAAGTTACCGTTTACGGCAAAAAGGAAATAGAAGAGATAGGAATGGAAGCCTTCTTAACTGTTGCCAGAGCGAGCGCTAAAGAGCCAAAACTCATAGTTATGGAATACTACAACAACCCTGAATCAGATGAGAGGATCGCCCTTGTAGGAAAGGGACTTACCTACGACAGCGGTGGTTATGCTATTAAGCCTGCAACAGGAATGGTAGACATGCATACTGATATGGGTGGTGCAGGTACCGTAATAGGTGCAATGAATGCACTCGCAGCTCTTAAGGCTAAGGTAAATGTATTTGCTGTAGTGGCAGCCTGCGAAAATATGATATCCGGTGATGGTTACAGAAATGGCGATATCATAGGTTCAATGAGTGGAAAGACTATTGAAATAGTAAATACAGATGCTGAGGGCAGGCTTACACTTGCTGATGCAGTTTACTATGCAACAAACAACCTTGGTGCAACAAAGCTTATTGACCTTGCGACCTTAACAGGAGCTTGTGTAATGGCTCTTGGTGAGCAGGTGAGTGGAGTTGTAACCAACAATGACGACTTCTATAATAAGCTTGTTAAAAGGCAATGAGAGAGCTGGAGAAATGGTTTTGGAAGATGCCTGCCACAGATTATTACAAGAAGATGAATGATTCTAAGACTGCTGACCTTAAAAACAGTGGGGAAAGAATGGGTGGAATGATGACTGCAGGACTTTGTAGGTTCATTCCTTGCAAAGGAAATTCCTTGATTCTATGTTGATATAGCCGGCACAGCGAGTGTTGAAAAGGCTTATGGCTATGTTAAGGAAGGTGCAACAGGAGTTATGGTTAAGAGTCTCTACTATGCCCTTACAGAGTAAATGGATTCACTTTGTACTTAAGACTTAGATTAACAAGGAGGTTAATATGGACGGATTAGCAATGAGCATAGCATCTCTTTCTACAGATATGGCTATGTCAAAGACCATGTCAGCAGTTAGTACTGCTGTAATGAAACAGAATATGGACACCAATGAGGCTATGGGAGCAGGTATGGTTAAGATGATGGAGAACTCTGTTACCCCAAATCTTGGAAACAATGTAGATGTAAAGCTTTTAATTAGAATCTATGCAGACGAAAGATGGATGTAGAGCGGATAATCTGGTGCTGCATCCATCTTTTAGTATTCGAGAAAATTTTATGAAATTATCATACATAAAAATCTTCCGAGGAAAGCACTATGCGAATGTGAAGATGTCGCTTATATGACCGGTAACAAGCAGTAAATTCTTTTGGAGAAGGAACATCTTATTTATATTACAGATATATCATTTTATTATAGCAAGTTACTGGAAATAATAATCAAAAACCTGTATAGTAAAGGTTTATAAAAATATTCATAATCATCACATTTTTAAAATGGATGTTTACTTATATTTTTTGACGCTTATATCATACTTGAGAGGAGATATATGGATAAGAAAAAGGCAGTTTTACAGGGAGCTTTAGGCTTTTATTTTGGCAGCGGTCGGAAGTGCTGTGGGAGTTGGAAATATCTGGAGATTTCCTTATTTGGCAGCAAAAGACGGAGGCGGACTATTTATTCTGATTTATTTGGTGTTAGTACTAACCTTTGGCTTTACACTTCTTACTACGGATATCGCAATCGGAAGAAAAACGAGGAAAAATGCCTTGCAGGCCTTTTGGCAGCATTTCTCCTAAGTGGGGCTTCCTTGGCAAGCTTACATTTTTGGTACCTGCTCTTATTATGACTTATTATTCAGTAATTGGAGGCTGGATAACCAAATATCTTTTTGATTATGTGGTTACTGATGGAGTTGAGGCCGCAGGAGACGGATATTTTGTGGGCTTTATTACCTCGAAACCCCTGCCTATTGTCTTTATGCTGATATTCCTGCTGGTAACCATTTGGATAGTGTACAGAGGTGTTGAGAAGGGAATTGAGCAGTTTTCAAAGTTTGTAATGCCGGGGCTTCTTTTGCTCATCATCGGAATTGCAATCTTTTCTCACTTACACTTAAGCATACTGATACTACAGGAGTTACAAGAACAGGTATAGATGGTCTTATGGTTTATCTAAGGCCTGATTTTGAAGGGCTTACTCTTTCAAAGTTCTTAAATATCCCTACTTGATGCAATGAGCCAGCTTTTCTCTCTCTGAGCGTATCTATGGGAATTATGATAACCTATGGTTCCTATGTGAAGAAGGAAACTCATCTTGAAAAGTCAATCACTCAGATTGAAATATTTGACACAGGTGTTGCCCTCATTGCAGGAATGATGATAATCCCAGCAGTTTTCGTGTTCTTTGGAATGGAAGGAATGGGCTCAGGTCCAAGCCTTATGTTCATCTCACTTCCTAAGGTCTTTGCGGCTATGGGCGGCGCAGGTAAAATTTGTAGGTATACTTTTCTTTGTAATGGTTGTGTTTGCGGCACTTACCTCTGTATATCCATTATGGAAACACTTGGTTGCTAACTGATGGAAATCTTCCACGCAGGCAGGAAAAAGGTATGTATGGGAGTAGGAATATTTGCAGTAGTTACAGCTGTTATCATCTGCCTTGGATATAACGTCCTCTACTTTGAGGTTCCTCTTCCAAATGGCTCTCACAGGGCAGCTTCGACATAGCGGATTATATCAGTAACAGCTTCCTTATGCCTCTCATTTCATTTTTAACCTGCATCTTCATAGGCTGGGTAGTTAAGCCTGGCTGGATAGAGGCGAAATGCTTTGAGAACGGCGCCAGCTTTCACAAAAAGAGAATGTATGAAATTATGGTAAGATACGTAGCGCCTCTTATGATGGGGAATATTGTTCTTGCAGTCTACAGGAATTTTTGGCTTTCTTAGGCTGGCAGTAATCCGCTATATTAATATTAGGACATCTGTTAAATATGGATGTCCTTTTTGACACCTATATCATTTAATGCTATTCTACCTCTTGAGAATATTTATTTGGAAGAAGGACGGAGAATGAAATATCACATATATTTTTAAGATGCTCAGATAATACCTACTATACAGGGCTTTGCTACAGATGTAGAAAAAGACTGGCAGAGCATAACTCAGGCAAGGGAGCCAAATACACCAGAGGACGCACCCCCTGCACCCTTGTGTACACAGAAAGCTTTGAAGATAAAAGCAGTGCTATGAAGAGAGAATGGGAGATAAAAGCACAGGTTAAGCAGGGAGGAGAAGGAGAGGTTATTTACTTTAAAAAGGCTAGATTTTTCAAGGTAAGTGCAACACTTTATAAAAAAATAGTAAATGCAACACTATTGCCAGATAAAAATGATAAAATTATATCAATAAAATCAGACTGAATTTAATCAAATTTGGTTTGATTTTTATTGCTTTTGGGTCGAAAAAAAGGGTATAGCAAACAGATCTGAAACTACATCTTTCAGGTTAAATGCAACGGCTTTTTAGTGTTGCGTTTACTGTGAAAGGTATTTACTTTACTCCTGGTTTAGTGTTTTAATAGTTTTGGAGTCAAATTTACATCACTTTCACTTATTATTTTAAGCCTTTAGTTTTGTAAAAAGACTTGAAGGAACTAAACATAGTGGTATAATGCAAAAATAACAAGGGGTTAGAGATGAATTTACAATTTTTGCAGAAAATGATGTACCAAAAGCAAAGTTCAGCTTCATTAAAGCGTGCTATCAGAAGTTTAACTAAAAAGGATTAAGGACATGAAGAATACATAGAGAATCCATATGTTCATGTTCCGGAGTGGGATGAGTATTCTGCGTTAAGGCAGGAAGGGCTAAAAGAAACATTGGGAAAAAGAGATAAGAAACTTTTAATGAATCTATCAATAATAGGATAGAAGAACTTAAAAAGAGAGGTGATTATGATGGCTAATGAGAAACTCACAAAAGAAGGAATTGAATATATAATTGGTCGGCTTTTTGAAAAATGCACAGGAAACTGTTGGAGAGTGGGAAAAGGATAAGAGCAACCTTTTTCTATGATGGCAAGGCACTGGCTTATTATGAAATGCTTGACATAATCAAGGCAGAATTAGACATAAGGGAACAGGACTTGAAAGAGTTCGGGCTTGATGTCAGCTTGAGGAAAAACTGCTTGCATAATGCAAAAATAATATTAAAAAAAGCACCTGCAAAGGGTGCTTTTTCATGCAGAAAAGGAAGTATAATGGAAGAATTTACCCAAATATACCGCATTCTTCAAATTCTCAAAAAGCAATGGATGTGGGAAGAATTTGAAAAAGGAACTTATTTCAGTGAAGCCATTAAGGTGAACTATCCTAAAGTAGAACTTACAAGACCTGAAATTACATTAAAAAGGGCTTGAGTATTTAGAAGAAAACAGATGATGAAGAAAAGTCTCGAAAAGTGGCTAAAGGGGGTTATAGATGTTTTTACATAAAAATAAATATGATGATTAAAGAAGATGAGAAGCCTGCACTAGAGAAAGAAAAACAGAGCAGTGATGCTTGAAAAGACAGGAGCCTCAACAAGGCTGTAGCAGTTATCCCTTCAACAAAAGCTTCAGGAGGGTGATATTTTTGGTGACAAGGTCAAAAGGGTATACAGTTATTGTAATCGAGGCAGAATCAGAGGATAAGCCAGCCCATAAACCTGATAAAGCTAAAAGCAGAAAAATCAAAGAAAGATATAAAAAGCCATTGCGCTTGAGGTTATAGCAGGCAAATGGGGAAGTGGTGAGGATAGACAGGTTTAAGGCAGCAGGTTATAACTATAGTGATGTACAGAAAGAGGTTAAACAATTCTAAAAGTTTTACCCCATTTATTCTAAAAACCTTATCCGTTATAATCTAATTGAAACAATTGTTAAAAATATAAAAAGCTACTCTTCGAATTACAATTTAACTGAAGGGCAGGGAAGTATGTACAGTATATTGGTTTGTGATGATGAAAAAGACATAGCAGCAGCCATTAAAAATTTATCTGGAAACAGAAGGATATAAGGTATTCACGGCAGAAAATGGCAGGAAGCACTGGACATTGCTGCAAAGGAAGAAATCCATTTAATAATTATGGATGTGATGATGCCTGTGATGGATGGGATAGAGGCGGTTAGAAAAACTTAGGGAAGACAGCATAATTCCGTAATTATGCTCACTGCAAAAAGTGAAGATGTGGATAAGGTGTTGGGGCTTGGTATAGGTGCTGATGATTATGTAACAAAGCCCTTCAATCCTATTGAGCTAAGTCGCAAAATCAGGAGATATCTGGTTTGATGACAGCCTGAAAAGTCTGATGATAAAGTTCTTGCCATAAATGGACTTGTACTGGATGATAATGCAAAGGGAGTACAGGTGGATGGGGAAGTAGCAGACCTTACACCTAAGGAATTTGAAATCCTTAAGATGCTTATGCTTGAAAAAGGCGAGGTATTTTTCGCCTGAAACCATATACCGCAAGGTGTGGGGTAAAGAACCCTATGGAAGTGAAGGTGCGGTTGCATGTCCATATAAGGCATTTAAGAGAGAAAATGAGGATAAACCCATCCGAACCGAGGTTTATTAAAGTGGTTTGGGGACAGGGATATAAGGTGGAAAAAGGAGATGCAGACATGGAAAGAAAAGAATGAGATTGAAGTAATGAGTGGAGTCAAGAAAAGAAGCAATATGACAGTTTCATATATTCTCTGCCATTTAAGAGTGGAGCAATTATATCGTCATTAGTAATCTGTCAGCTTGGAATAACTGTGTTATAGCATTTATGTGGCTTTGGGAAGAAGATATTTATAGTATGACAGCCAATGAGGCTGCTGAATATAGTGCACACCACGGTGGAGGCAAAGCTAATATACTCTACGTTAGCTGAGGCTTTGATTAATTAAGGTATGCAGTTGTGCCTATTGGAACAGCACTTTGGAATCTTATATCTTGTTGACATGAGTGTTTATTTTTGCAGCCCTTGGACTACAGAGGAAGTAGTGAACTGGTAAAATTCCTCGACCCCCTGACTGGCCGTTTGATATAATCTGCCTGCTATATTTAATGTTTTTCAGTTACCCTTAGAGATATCAACTACAAGAAATTAACGGTAGAGAAGCTTTTACTCTAATAATACTGCCTGCTTAATTATGCTTGTGGTGTATTATTTTTCATACTGTCATCTTAATGCAGCAATTAATCTAAAAGAGAGACTTTATTTAAATTTGCTTTTAATTAGATTTTTTAGATATATTTTTTGAGGTATAGAAAAGCTATAAAAATTCAGGTGTTACTGGAAAAGCAACTCTGTATTTTGGAATGTTTGCAGGAGTAGAGTTTGTCATATTATTGATGTTTAACCTGCTTGGAACAGAAGTAACAAAGTGCCTTGCTGTTTCTGTTGTTTTTGAGTAAAATATATTTGCTTTTATAGTAATTTGCAGAGTTATGATGGGTGTAAAGGAAATTGAAACTGCAGAGCAGAAAATAAATTGCAGGAAATCTCGATTACAAGCTAAATACCGCTGGATATAAAAGGGTGACTTAAAGATATTGAGAAGGACTGAATGAAATAGGCTGGGACTTGAGAAAAGCAGTAAAATGGAAGGATGAAGAGTGAAGATTTAAGACTGAATTGATTACCTAATGTTTCACATGATATAAAAGACTCCCGCTTACTTCAATCATAAAATCTATACAGGTCTGTTAAAGAAAGAGAATATGAAACGGAGCCTGTGAGGGCTATATCGAAAAGCACTGTGACAGACAGCTCGGAAAAAGACAAAAAGCTGATAACTGATTCGCTTTCGAAGCCTCAAGGCCCTCTTCAGGTAATATAAAGCTGGATATTGCAGAAGTAGATGCAGGACTAATGCTTGAACAGGTATACGGAGAGTATCAGAACAAATTTGAAAAGCAGGGCTTACAGGATGATTACCAAGCCTTCTGAGCAGTTTTATAAAGGCAGATGCAAATCATCTTTTCAGAGTTTTGATAATATCCTTGGCAATGTGGTAAAATAGCACAGCCTGGCACAAGGGTGCATATAGATCTTACCCAAATGACGAAACAAATATAATCATTTAAGAATATTTCAAAAGGAAAAGCTGAATATAACAGGAAGAGCTTTTGGAACGCTGTGAGGGGCGACAGGTCTAGAAATACTGGGGAAGCGGACTGGGGCTTTCCATAGCCAAAAGCCACCAAATCTGATGGGTGGAAACTTGAGATTGTGATGGATGGTGATTTGTTTAAGGTAGAGTTAGATTTTAATAACAAGGTAAATTTAATATTGATAATATTACAACGAAATGACTGCGGCATATAGCTGCAGTCATTTTACAATAAAGCTGATATTATTTATCATTTTCATAAGAGGTTTCTTCCTGTTCTGCACTGCATCTAATGAAGAAGCGGCGGCAGTTTTGTCTGGAACATAGGTAATTATGTCCTCAACCCCTGCTATTCAGAATCCTACACAAATTCTCTAAAGTAGCAGTTGATATGTAATCCTTTTATTCGGCTTATTTGATTGCTTACACCGTAGTAGACAGAAGTTTATATTGAAAGTATTTTTGAGCTTTTAATGTCTCCCAAAGGCTTTTCCTAACTATCATAGCTTAAACCTCGAACGAATACCTCTGGGTGATCATAGAATAATAATTGTATATAAATTCTAAATGGAATTAAGATATAGTAATGCCTGAAATTAGACAAGACTAAAGTATCGGACATTGTCAATATCGGGGATTGAAGGAAAATAACAACCGGAACCATAGTTTAGTGCTGGATTTTTCAAGGTAAGTGCAACACCATGATTGCATTTAAGTTGAAAAACTATTTACTAAAAAGTAATACATCCTCTCACAAAATGTTTGTATTTAAAGCAATTTTATATGGTATAATATTACAGATTTTCAAGATTTATAAAAAGCAACAGAAGGGTTTTGGGAGGTTTTTAGATGTCAGCGTATATTCCATACATTATAACAGCGGTTATAATCATTGCACTATTGGTAGGTTTGTACTGATCGAGGTACGCAAAAGAAGCTTCAGGACAAGCAGGCAGCAGCAAGCGAACAGATGAGAGAGAGATGGAGCAGGCTGTTTCCATGTTGATTATAGATAAAAAAAGATGATGAAGACTAACAGAAGCCGGATTTCCTCAAATAGTTGTGGATCAGGCGCCAAAGCTCTCCAGACTCTCAAAGGTACCTGTAGTTAAGGCAAAGGTTGGACCTAAGGTAATGAGCTTATGTGTGACCCTAAGTATTTAATACAATTCCTGTTAAAGAAGGAAGTTAAAGGCAATGGTATCAGGCATATACATAACAGGGGTTAAAGGACTTAGAACAGGTCTTGACAAGGCTCCTGAGAAGAAAAAGTTCATAGATAAGGTAAAGGGCATATTTAAGAAATAAACAATGTGCACCTGATGAAAAGGGCACTCAGTTTAGAGTGTCCTCTTTATGTAATATGAAATTATTACTAGGGGTGTGAACTTCACACAAGGAAGTTTGCCTTTTGGCAGGCTATACCTGAGTGTAGAGTATTTTTAAGAAAGAGGATTATGGATAGAGTTTATAGAAAAGAGCCTATGGCAAGATAAACCTAAGCCTCGATGTGCTTGGAGCGAGAGGAAGATAGTTACCACGATGTAAGTATGGTAATGCAGACTGTGAGACATTTATGATGTGATTTCACTGGCAAAGTAGAGAAATGAGGGAAGATGAGATAGCCCTACTACAGATGTAGAAGGTCTCCCTACTGGTGAAAGGCAAACATTGTATACAAGGCAATAAAGTTAATTCAAAGAGAATATGGGATTGATACAGGTGTAAAGTGCTCACATGAAAAGCACCTTCCCATAGCGGCAGGTATGGGAGGTGGAAGTGCAGATGCGGCTGCTGCCCTAGAGGGATGAACAGGCTTTTTGAACTGGGACTTGAAGAGTGAAAGGCTTGAAGAGCTTTGGAGTAAGGCTTGGGAGCTGATGTTCCCATTTCTTATAAAGGAGGGAATAGCACTTGCAGGAGGGCATAGGAGAGAAGCTGACGGCATCCTGCAGCTTTCCCTGATTGCAGCCTCGTTATAGTAAAGCCCAATGTTTCGGTGTCTACTAAAGGAAAGCGTATGAGGACTTTTGACAGTCTTGACGGAAGTAGTTCATCCTGATATATGAGAAACTAACAGACTGCACTTGGTACAAAGAGGACTTTAGGATATATAGTTAAAGCTTTTTAGGGAAATGTGCTTGAGGATGTAACCATTAAAAACATGGAATAATTGATGAAATAAAGAGGTCGCTGCTTGAGAAATGGGGCTGTATTTCTCATGATGACAGGAAGCGGACCAACAGTATTTGGAATCTTTTGAAATAATGAAGAAGGCGGTAATGGCGGGTGAAAAGGTTAAAGGGAGATAGGTTGCTTTGAGACTTGTAGAGAGTTTGCAAAGGTGTCAGGTCTACAGTAAAGGAGATTTATGGATAAATATATGTTGAAATGAGTCTGAACTTCCTTTAAGAGATGTGGTTTTTCGTACCCTTAGAAGACAGATTCTTATGGGTGAGTGAAAAGCCGGGTGAAAGGACTGATGGAGGTTAAAGCTGACAAAGCTTGGAGTGAGCAGAACTCCGGTAAGAGAAGCTATTCACATGCTTTGAAATAGAAGGGACTTGCAAGGTGGTTCCAAGAAGAGGGTGCGTCTGTAAGTGATATAACCGAAGAGGACCTGCAGGATGTACTTGAGGTGAGATGTGCACTTGAGGAGCTTGCGGTCGAGCTTGCCTGCGCAAGAAGAAGTGAAGAGGATATTTTCAATATAAAGAAGGCAGCTAAAAGGGCCTTTGTGAGACGCTACGAAGACAGGAATATTTCTGAAATGGCTGAGAGGATGTAGCATTTCACAACTATATTTTTCAGCTGCGACAGGCAAACAAAAGCGCTGATTCAGCTGGTAGAGCAACCTGTCTGAGAGAATGTACAGATACAGGATAGAATACCTTAAGAATAAGGGCTGTATATGAGGGCTAATCAAAGAACATAGTGATATCATCCGTTACTAGAGGGTAACAATCCATCTGAGGCAAGAGCGGCGATTAGAAAAGCATATCACAAATCAGGTTGAAAAAGGTAAGCTCGAAATAAAGGCTGGGAAAGGGAAAGAAGCAGTTATGAAGAGAGAGGCTGGCAGTAATAATAGGTGGACGCTCAAGTGAGCATGAGGTTTCTCTTGTAAGCGGAGCAAAGCGTAATAGAAGCTATTGATACAGATAAATATGATGTTAAGATTATTGTTATAAGTAAAGAGGGCGAGTGGCTCTTGTGCCTGATGTAGAGACAGGTAAAAAGTGGCTGATGGAAAGAAAGCAAGGTAAAGGCGGTTATCTCTCCCGATACAAAGGACAAGGCTTTACTTGTATTTAATGAAGATGGTAAGGTAGAAAACTTACTCTGGATGTAGCTTTTCCTGTTCTTCATGGACTTTATGGAGAGGATGGCACGATACAGGGACTTTTTGAAATGGCAGGAATCCCTTTATGTAGGCTGTGGTGTAATAGCATCTGCTGTGAGGCATGGATAAATGGTATACTAAAAAGTAGTACATACTACAGGAGTAAGAACAGGCTCGCTTTGTGCCTGTGTACAGGAATAGAGCTCTCCGATATGGATAAGGTAGTAGAAAAATAGAGAAGGCATATCCATATCCTTACTCGTAAAGCCTATCAAATGCAGGCTCTTCAAAGGGAGTTAGCAAGGCCTCTGACAGGGAGGGTACTCAAGAAGGCTCTAATCTTGGCGGCAGAACACGACAGAAAAATCCTTGTTGAAGAGACTATAGTGGGAAGAGAGCTTGAATGTGCTGTTCTTGGGGGCTATGATGCAAAGGCAAGCAGGTATCGGTGAGATACTGGCGGCTGCTGAGTTCTATGACTTTGATGCAAAGAGTACAACAATGCCGAGTCAAAGACAGTGATTTCTCCAACTCTTCCTGAGGGAAAAGACAGAGGAGATAAGAAGGGCAGCAGTTAAAATATTTAAGGCTCTTGACGGATACGGCCTTTCAAGGGTAGATTTCTTCCTTGAAAAGGATACCAATGAAGTTGTGTTTAATGAGATCAATACTCTTCCGGGATTTACTGCAATCAGCATCGTATCCTATGCTCTGGAAGGAGCAGGAATAGACAAGAAAAAGGCCCTCGTAGAAGAGCTTATCAGTTTGGCACTTAGGAGATATGAAAAATAGATGAATAAAAAGGTGAAGGTCAGCCTGTCATCATATCAGGATACAGAGGCTGGGGTGGAAGAATTCAGAGTTTCTGCCCTGGCACCTACAGTCTGATAAATGACAGGCATTTTATAAAATATGAAGAAAAACTGATGATGATGCCATAAACAAGGTGTTGCTAAAAGTTTGATAATAATTTCCTTGAAATGACCAAATCAGGTGAGGCTAAGGAGCACCTGACTTTACTGAGGGGAAAATACTGAAGGCTATTATAAAACCCCCTTATGGTACATTTTTAATTGAAACAGATACAAAGAAACTGGATGTCAAAAATAGGTAAAAATATCTTTGTAAATCTAGAATACGGGCTTTACATAGACAGTGAATTTGTGGCAGATTGCAAGATGTATATAGAGATTTTTGTTTTTAAAGTTGCAGGACCTGATTAAGACTTTTAATCTGGACTGTCTGCAAAAGGAATCTACTATCTTTAGTCAAGACGCAACCTGAACAAGCAGCGACTATTTTGTGAAAAATAAGTGGATCACAATAGTTTGAAACAGAAAGGATGGTACTTTTATAGAAACAGCAGTTATATGTATGAATGGATTTGAAGAGGTGAGAGGGACTTACAGTGGTTGATATGCTTAGAAGACTGGAGATTGAGTGCGATATGGTTGGAAAGAGTGCCGATATTACAGGTTCTCATCGCATAGTAATAAAGGCTGATAAGCTGTTGGAGGAAATAAAATCTGAGGATTACAGTGCTATCATTCTTCCGGGAGGTCTGCTGGAGCAACCAACCTTAGGGATGACAGCAAATGGTAGTCAGCCTTGTAAAGAGATGAATAAGGCAGGCAAGATTGTTGCAGCCATTTTGTGCAGCCCCTATAGTCCTTGAGAGGCAGGAGTCCTTGAAGGCAGAGATTTACAGCTTATCCGGGAGTTGGCGAGAAAGATAGAAGGAGAACTTTTGAGAAGAGCTTGTGGTAATGGGATGGCAATATTATCACTTCCAGAGGACCTGCAACAAGTATGGAATTTGCCTTTTGCGATAGCCGAGGCACTTGGAGTAAATGCGGACAGCCAGATAAAAAAGCGACTCTTTGGGACAAGGGTAACAGGAGATAAAAGAGTAGTTAGAAAGGTAGAGTATGGAGGAGAACCAGTTTGAACGAACAGCCCTGCTTCTTGGCAAGAGCCTGCAGTAGAGAGATTAGCTCGTAAAACGAGTTGCGGTGTTTGGAGTAGGAGGAGTAGGCGGGTTTGTGTGTGAGGGACTTGGTGAGGCAGGGTATTGGTGCCATAGACATAGTTGATAAAGATACTGTTGCCCTGCAATGTAACTGTCAATTGATAGCACTTCACAGTACTGTCTGGAAAGAATAAGGTGGATGTGCTTGAAGAGAGGCTAAGGATATAAACAAGAAACTTACTATTAAACAAAATATAAATGTTTTTCTGCCTGAAACGTCTGAGACTTTTGATTTTTAGAGTATGACTATGTGGTAGATGCAATAGACACAGTTACAGGCAAGATAGAGCTTATTCTTAAGGCAAAAGAGGCGGGAGTTCCTATTATCTCAGCTATGGGAGCAGGAAACAAGCTGACCCTACAGCCTTTTCAGGTTTCAGATATATATAAAGACCAGTGTCTGCCCACTTGCAAGAGTTATGAGGAGGAACTTAAGAAAAGAGGGTAGAGAAGCTAAAGGTGGTGGATTCTAAAGAGGAGCCCATAAAAGCCGCAGTTTGAGAGGAGGTGAGGAAGTTGTGCAGGAAGCGTCTCCTTTGTGCCGCCTGTTGTGGGACTTATCATAGCCGGTGAGATAGTTAAGGACTTGATAAGAGTGAGAATAAGTGGGTTTAAATCTATTTCAAAAATATGATAATATCTTGGGATGAGGTGTCAAAAAGCACAAAAATTGATTGGGATTTCTGCAGAGAATTTTGGTATTTCTTTGAATGAATTTATGCGAAAGGAAACAGGCGATGAAGAAAGATGATTATTTAGTTGGAAATAAGAGATATATTAAAAGCAGAAATCCTTTCATACTTGTTGAGTTAGTGATATAGAGGGAGAGAAATCTGCACTTTTAATAAAAGAAAAGATAGGAATTTGAGGTGTGAAAGCTACAATGAATCTCCGTATTGGGAAGAAATCCTGCTGAGATTAAAGGAAAGGTTAATAACATGATCCTTAGCGGAAGAAAGGTAATGAGCCTTTTGTATAGGAGGTAAATATGCCTGAGGCTATTTTTTCTATAGCATCAGCCTGGCATGGAGTCTCTGAAGAGGACAAACCGTATTCACCTATAGAACAGCTCTCGCTCGCTATTAAGAAGGATATCCCTCTACTACAGGCTGATTGGAGCAAACAGCAGAGACTTTATCTATGCCATGCGTGAAGAGGCGGCTGCTATGCTTAAGGGCTTTTGGCGCAAGAAGTAAGTACAAGAGTATATTAAAGGATGCAGGAATTACTGATTATGACTTTAGAGGACTATATGCAGAAGGTATATGACTCAGGGAGGCAGGAATGGAGTGCATTCCTGAAAGCTACAGAGCAGGCATAGGGCTTGTAATAAGAGAAATAAGGAGAAGGGACAGGGCTGCTCAGGAATCACACAAGAGCAGGAGCTTCAGGCGGAGAGGGCAGTTATGAAGTCCTACCTGATGGGAAGTGTGACTGTGGTGGATATGTATGATGCAAAGCCTGCTGCTGTGTTTTGACCGTCTTGTTGAGACTGAGAAATATGGGCTGCTCTATGCTTTCAGCAAACGGAGGCAGCTATTTCATGGGACCTTGGAGCAAGGTAGAAGAAGTTTGAGGAGCATTTCCCTGAGGGAAAGGTAGGCGGAGAACCTCCTATAAGGGCACTGGTCAGGAGCAACTACAGCAGACCTCTGGTGATTGACTTTGTGGAAAAGCATGGAAAAAGGTGAAGGATGAGAGCAAGCTGCACGAGAAGTCTAGAGCTATGAAAGCTGTAGAGATGACAAAAATCAAAATCGTTATTTGGTGTATTATTCACACAGTTTGATTGCAAATCGGAGGGTATATGAAATTTGTGCTCAGATCAGGGCTAAACGCAGGAGCAAGCTTGGTTGTGTCATTATACCTTGTATATACTAAGTGTTTTGACATCAATAATTATTTGATACGAATATCTATGATTCTGTCTTTGAAGTAATTGCCCAGTTTGTCATATTGGCCTTTCGGTTTTCGCCCTTTCTTGAGTTTGCTATGTTATACCTGATAAACTCATTGGTAAATAAGATAGGATTTTTAAGGCTGTCAACATTGAAAAAGCTTTGTGGAGCATCACAGTGGGGCGTGTGCTTGGATTATACTATGCATATAGAGGGAGTGGTTAAGGGAGACATAAGCGGATCTATATTCTTGACATAATATTTGATTCTATTATTGATATGTATTTTTGTTGTGAAATGTTCTGGAATATTTATACTTAGCAATTGCTAACCCTATTTTGGCAAAAAGAGAAATCAGGAAAAGAGCAGGAAGAAATTAAATTTATCATAATTGTCAACTTTTTATACAATAAAAGGTTTACAATAATAAAAAGATATATAATAGTATCCGAATTAACTATAAGGGTTTATGTTAATTCGATATTTCAGATATGTGGGACAAATTTCCTGCAAATTACATCATATCTCGAGGATGCACAGTCGCGGCAGAAATTTATATTTGCCTGTCATCGCGCGTAGTGTGCGAGCACACTCTATAAGGGAGAAAAATTATGTATCAAGTGAAATGCAGCAGTTAAAACAGGGAATGGATGTAAGTCTTGCCCTCATTGGTATAATGGCGGCTATTTGCTGCGTACTGGGGCCTTGGCAGATACCGATTGGACCGGTTCCGATTTCTTTACAGGTGCATGGGTCTGCCTCGCTCCTATGTGCTTGGAGCAAAGAAGGGGCGCTTGCAGTGCTCATCTAGTACTTCTTGCCTTGTTGGACTTCCTGTATTTGTGGGAGCAAAAAGTGGGAACACTATTCGGACCGACAGGAGCTATATAATCGGATTCATTTATGGCATTTATAGGCGGACTCTTCATAGAAAAAGCGGGATTAAGAAGATATATATACAGATAATAGGCCTTGTTTTTGGGACTTTTAGTGTGCTACCTTTGGAACTATTTGGTTTGTGTTAGTAAATACAAAGGTCATAAACTTCACGCAGGCATGGCTATCGTCATATCCGTTCATACCTTTGACTTAGGAAAGATTGTGATATCTGTGATACTGAGGCAATGCACAGGCTAAAATCAGGCATATGAAGTGTAAGATATACTCAAAGGATGGGATGTTAGATCATTCCATCCTTTTATTGATACCTCTTTATCGCCGGTTACGGAAGGGATTCAAGCTTTTGTGTAGTCCTCTCAGTTTCTGACACATCATTTTCGAGGTGTTGATTACAATGAGAAGAGGTTCATAGCTCTTATCGTGTACTTCTCGTAAAGACTGAGACAATATCAGGGTTTGCATTTTCAAAGCCATCATGAGAGCAGTCTTTCCTCTTGCTATTAGGGTAACTATGCCTTAGCTTTGCTTTCTTAAAATAATTGTAAAATGGATGTCTCATCATCTTTCTGGTCTTCAGACTACCATATCATCAGTCTCTGTCCTTGGGCCCCACATACCACAGCATTTGCATCCCTTTGTCCACTGCATTTGGAGCCCTTTTATTCGTCCTCGTGCGCACGAGCTCTCTGCCGTCGTCTCAGTGAAGGCATTGCCGCTCATAAGCAGGTTCATTGCCCCTCGAGAGCTTAATCTATATCAACTCTTCTCTCCCTGTAGTAGCCTGCTTGAACGGGGATATCGTGGTTGATGAAAATGGAGCATTTACAATGTGGATTATTGCCTGAAAAAGCTCATCCGCTCTAATCATCCTCTCTGCAAAAGCTGCTTGCAGGGATAGGGGCCCTTAGATGTTGGGCACAACGCCATCACTTCCTGAGAAGTCAAAAGTCAGAAGCTGTCAACACCACCTTGTAATAAGCTCGTACTCTCTCTGTTGACCAGGCTTTCACCAACTATATGGGCATCAGGCAATCTTTCTGTTTTATTGAGCCAGGTAAGAATTTCCGTATTCTTTGTAATGCTTCCTGTTATAGTAGGTAACTGCATCAGCCTGAAACTCATCTACACGAGATCAAGCCAGAATTTGAAGATATCTTTAAACTCATTTCTAACGACTTTCAAGGGTTAAAAGTTAAGTGCATTTTAGGGCTGAATCTAGCCTCGTAGTACCAGCCTGTTCCCTCTATAGAGCATAGCCTCTGCTGTTTTCTTGTAAAGTTATAATAATTTGCATAAGTGCAGATATAGTCAGGTTTCCTCGCCTGTTTAAGGCCTTTTATGTAGTTTACGGCCTCTACAAACCAAGGGTGTTCTGAGGAGGAATGGTTCATAACCAAAATCAAAAATCACCTTGATATTTCTCTTGTGACAATCATCAAGAAGAGCCTTGAAGTCCTCAAAGTACCAAAATCCTTATCTATATTTTTATAGTCCATAACATCATATTTATGGTAGGAAAGGAAGACAAACAGGGGTGAGCCAGATTTCATTACAAGGAGGAATCACCTATCGACCTTTCCGTCGTTGATGTAGTCAAGCTCCCAATGCCCTCTAAATCTCCTATTCCGTCTCCATTGCGTCATAGAAGGATGAGACGAAGATTTGATAGGTCACACGTATTGTCCTCATAAGCAATAGAGTGCTACCAGAAGAAGCACTGCAGGCTGTGAGCAGAAAGAGTGAGTGGAAGAGTGGCTGCAAGCGGTTTTAATGATTTTTATTCAATTTCATTTTCATATCCTCCTTTTTGGTATCTCTCCATTGTAGATGATATAAAAGAAAACTGTAAAAGTTAAAGTAGGATTAAAACTTTCACTATGGTTTTTGGCTGATAATTATGATATCATCGTAGCATCGTTTAATATATATCGGGAGGCTTTATGAAGTTTAACATGATTTACTGGAAAAAGGTGGGTTGCATATACTTTAGCTACCTGTCTGCAGTGGTTTTATATTTTCTGCTTTCAAATGTTTCCGATATCTTTAATGGACTAAGGGTTGTATATAAGGTGCTAAGTCCGCTTATTACAGGACTTATCTAGCCTAGTCATTGACCCTTCATCACTTTTTACAGAGGACTGTAGTTTGCAAATGTTAAAAAGTGAACACACGAGGAAGAAGCTGTAACTGTAGCCTTAGTTGGCATAGCCCTACTTATAATTCTCCTATGTTTGCACTTATACCGCAGATTGTCATCGGTATTAAAACTCTCTTTGGACATGGATGAGTACATAAGGTCACTTGGATTTTTACGGGCTGCAAGTGTGAGGCTGGAACAGAGGGATAGATATAAGCGGTATTCAGGTTCAGTGATGATATATTAAATGTAGTAGGGAAAGAAAAGTACCTGGGAACTTTTAACGGAATAGTAACCACATCCTAGAGTATAAGTAAAAGCAATATTTGATTTATTCATAGCTATGTTCCTTGCCACATATTTTCTGGCTGATAAAAGAGAGGCAAGGGCAGCTTTGATGGGCTGTTAAAACGCTTGTAGCAGATAGATACAGGGCTTTCGCAGGATTCTGGGCAAGGTGCAACAGCATACTATATAGATACATTGCCTTTGATATAATTGATGGTGTGATAGTAGGAGTAGAAATCTTTATATTTATGTCGGTAGCAGGCATACCTTATTCTGTGCTGATTTCCGTTCTGTAGGAGTAACCAATCTGGCACCGACATTTGATCCTATAGTCGGAGGTATACTTGGAGGCTTCATTCTCGTGCTTGTTAACCCTCTTCAAGCACTGTGGTTCATCATATTTACTATTATACTGCCAGACTATAGCGGCTACGTCCTGGCCAAAAGCTCTTTTGGTGGAAACCTTGGAGTGCCTGGGGTATGGATACTTGTATCTATTGTAATTGGCGGAAGGGTTTTGGGTTGCAGGCATACTGCTTGCGATACCTTTTGCAGCGATGGTTGACTTCATCTACCACGATATGATATTTAGAAGCAGGAAAAATGAAGAAATGGAAAAGCAGCTAAAATGAGAAAAGATTAAAAAGTAAATAAGAGCAGTACCAAAATCAACTGTCAGCCACGGGTATATCCCAAAGCTGGCAGTTTTTAATCCATTTTATGTGCCCGCACATATAGAAAGTTAGATTCTTGCAGAAAAATATCTTGAGGCAATCCTTACTGCGGGTCGCGTGCGAGTTGATGGTTCAGAGAAGTAACCTCATGCATAATGACCATCAGGTTATTACTTTTAGCTGATAAAATAGTGCAATATTTTAGTTTATTTTTCTTGCAATTTCGTGTGATTTAGTATATAATGTTCCTTGCGTTCAACAAAAAGATGTACGCGTCTTTAGCTCAGCTGGTAGAGCACCTGACTCTTAATCAGGGTGTCCAGGGTTCGAGCCCCTGAAGACGCACTAAAGAGGTCGCTGTTTGGCAGAGAACTGTCGGGTAGGGCTGTGTTTTCAAAATAAATCTCTTTCACTTACAGTCCCATCTTGACAGGCAATAGGTTCTATTCTATGCTGTAGTTACAAATAAATGCACAAAGCAGGTAGGAAATTTAGCGTAAAGTGTCCATCAGACGGGGAGTTGCTGACGGAACAGAAGGGGTAGTCCCGCGGGTGAAATTTCCGCATCCCGCTGTTACATTAGAAGTACCATACTCTTTGTAGTGAGATAGACTGCAAAGGAGTTAAAATGAACGAAAAAGAAAATGCTAAACCATGCTGCGTTGTATCAGAGCTTCAGGAATTGTGAATTTTCCTGCCAATCTGGTAAAAGGAAACTCTTGCCCTGCCAAAGACCTTTGGTGAGTCTGCCAAAGAGTTTAAGAGTCTGCACAAATCATCCTATGTGGCCTTTTAGAGCCTTAAAAGCATCATACTTGGTATGCTTGCTTCCATTGATTTTAGCCCATTGAAGGTGACTTATGCATTTGATACGATGTTGACTTCGCCTTTGGGCCGGTGGTTGGCGCCCTATCTACGGCGGAGTTATGGATGGGTTAGTTTATAATCAAACCAAGCGGTACATTTAACCTGGCTTATACTGCGATGGCTGTATTTGCAGGGTATACATTCAGTGCAGTACTTTATAAAAGCCTGTCAGCTTTATGAGAATAGTGTTTGCACAGAGCTTGGTTACAGATGACATAAATGCGGATGAATGGTCTCACCTTATGGCGTTTGAAAGAGGAAGGCACTTATGAGACTCAGCTTCCTGTAGGAGGCTTGTAAAGAACGTCATTATGATACCTCTTGACAGTATTATTCTGTTTTATTGTACTCACAGCCCTTATGAAGGTATTGCCAAGACTTAAAAGTAACAGCCTTCACCAGGCTTAGTATATGATCGGATGTTTTAAGTGTTGTCATATGATTTTAGCACAGAAAGCCTCATAATATGGATTAGTCATCGGTTGGAGGGGACTATGGATAAACGAGAAATTGGTTGTTGTGGCACTGGAAGAAATGCATTTGGGAAAACAATTCCAAAACAGAAGGAAAATGTAAGGTCTAAGCTGCGGAAGATAGCTGAGATTGTAGAGCCGGCTACAGGGTTGTAGTTACACATAGTAACGGGGAGCAGATAGGTATGCTTCATACTGCAATGACTGAGTATTCAGGTTGCAGCCGGAGTTTTTCGGTTGCTCCTATGTCGGTCTGCGGCGCTCTAAGCCAGGGGCTACATTGGATATGATTTGCAAAACAGTATCAGAGAAGAACTGCTTAACAGAGGAATATATAAGACTGTATGTACCATTATAACTCAGGTAAGGGTTGATCCCTTTTTGATAAAGCATTTAGCCAATCCTACCAAGGTGATAGGTGGGTATATGAACCGTGAGGAGGCCGATGCCGAGATAAACAAGGGTAACTTTGTGGTAGAAGAGGAAAGGGATAGAGGGTGATTCCTTCACCAAGGCCCATCGACATATATGAAATAGATGCTATCAGGACTCTTTCTGAGGCCGACCAGGTAGTTATAGCCTGTGTGGAGGCGGTATTCCAGTTATGCAGCAGGAACTGCTACTAAAGGGTGCAAGCCATCATCGAAAAAAGGATTTTACTGCGGCCAGGCTTGGAGAAATGCTTGCGCTGATGAAATCATCTTCCTTACCAACAAGGATAACCTGATTGTATATAAGGGAAGCCCTGATGAGATGCCACTTTCTGAGATTACTATAGATGAGGCAAGAAAGTATGGAAGAGGGCAACTTCGAGCAGGGACTGGCCTTCACGCTAAGATGAGAGGCGGCAGGTCAATTCGTTGCTACAGGAAAAGGCAAAGAGCTATAATCACATCAAGTGGACAAAGTTCTCCTTGGAATCAAGGGAAGAGCAGGAACCATAATATGTGGGAATGATAATTAAATGAATAAAACATCCGGTCTAATCAGCTGATAAAGACCCGGATGTTTTTCTAACTAAATCAATGAAGGTCATCAATTTGCAAATTAACATCTTTAGCCACTGCATTAGCGTCGGTATTGCATTTGGTAAGAACCTTTTATATCATTTCCTCTGCAATAGGCTTGAAGAGCACTGCCCAAAGGGAGCGTACCTTTGTCCAACCGGGAGTGACCTGATAATCTCTCCCATGAAGGCATAAAAATCGATCAAAAAGCATATGCATTTTTCTCACCAATATCAGTATTATCATAAAGTCCCTTAGCTCTTTTGTGAACTGGAAACGCACGGCTTGCCTTTTACAGCCTTTCTTACACCGCTTGGACTCATTTGCCATATAGTCAATAAAGATTTTAGCTGCCCTCATCTTGTTTTCATCTTTATTATTGAAGATACAAATCCCTCATATTCCACTTGAAAGCTTGGATATACCATTTGGAGAAGGAACTTACGTGGGATAATTTCATCATCTGTATTAACCTACTATCTGTTGGACACGCTGGAATCAAGCTGCATAGATGGATTCCAGCAAATGCCTCATGGCAAGTTCACTCTGACGGAATCTTGCATTTTCACCAAGGCTATCCAGCTGAGGGTCGATATTAATGCTCATTACAGGAAGTAAGCTCTGTAAGAGCCTTTAATGTTATTTGCAGAGTTGATGGTATACTGCCTGTGCGTCTTATCTGTAAAGGAACCATCATAAAGATTGGTAACAAGTGCACGTGTCCCTTGGTCTCCGCTTGGCTTCGCAGTCAAAATGCTTAGGACATCATCGTGGCCTGAATTATATATAGCATTTACAGCCTTAAAAAGTTCTCCGTTGTCCAACTGTGATCAGTAAGATTGACATATTGGAGTGCATTTGCCTCTGCAAAAATACGTTTGTTTATTGCCATACAGTGTGCTACAAGGCAGAGAGGTATTCGTAGTACTTTCCATCATTTGAACGACAGGCGTAAGTAACGTTATCATAGATGCCTTTTTGAGGCATCCGTATATATCACTGAGGTCGACCATAAGACCTCTTGCACCCAGTTGGCTACAAGCCTTTCTGGTCCCCTCAAGTACGATATCAGGGTTCTTCCGCATCTTATAGCCTCTTCTATCTCTCTGTCACCTGTATTATAGAATAAGTACTTTACTTTTACCTTGATTTCTAGGGTGAGATGCAGTAAACCATTACTAAGCTTGGTTACAGTCTCTTCATTACCCCAATCCCCTACAGGATCAAGTCCACAATTTATCTCAGCTCATCTACTATAGGTCTTGCTACATTACGTGAACAAGACGTAGTGGAAAGGAGAACGCAAAAATGAGAGACAGACTTAACAAAGTCTTTCTTTTCATATAATCTACCACACTATCTATCATTATTTAAAACCTATAGTTAAATATAACAACGTAAATGCTTTTTCAAGATTTAAAGTATTGAAGGTCAAAAGGTTCTGATAAAATACTATATAAAGTCGTATCAAAGCGAAAGGAAATGATTATGGATAATACGTAGAAGCCTCTAGAAGGCTGATTGATTTGGACAGCAACCCAAGTCCGTTTCATGTAGTAAATGCTTGTCTAAAATGTATGAGAAGGCAGGATTTAAGAGACTTTGCGAGAAAGACAAATTTGATGTGGTTAAAGGCGGAGATTACTATGTAACGAGAAATAACTCCGCTAATCATAGCCTTTAGAGTACCAAAGGCAGACTTTAAGGGCTTTAATATAACCTCTGCGCACAGCGATTCTCCTACATTTAAGATAAAAGCGCCAACGCAGAGTAAAATGTAGAAAAAACTTTGTGAAATTAAATGTCGAAAAATACGGCGGTATGCTTATGGCGCCTTGGTTTGACAGGCCTCTTGAGACATGCAGGCAGAGTAATGGTAAAGAATGGCAAGAAGATTGAGGAGAGGCTTCTTTCATATAGATAGAGATATTGTTATGATGCTAAACCTCGCCATTCACATGAACCGTGATGCAAAAATGAGGGTATAAGCATAATGCTCAAAATGATACCCAGCCTATATTTGCAGAGATTGGTCTCAAATGTCACCCTTTATGATATAGTTGCAAAAGAACTTGGCATTGCTAAGGAAGACATACTCGATACAGACCTTTTTCTTATCAAACAGGGTTAAAAGGTACTCTTTGGGGAGCTGATAATGAGTTTATAGCTAGGCAGGCTTGATGACCTCCAGTGTATTTGCAGGAGCTGAAAGTATTGTAGAAGCTAAAGAACAAGAATAATATAATAGTTCACTGCGTATTTGACAATGAAGAGGTAGGCTCAGGAACCAAGCAGGAGCAGCTTCTACCTTCCTTAAGGATGTGCTTGTCCGTGTGAAACAAGGCTCTTGGCGGGGATGAGGGAGAGTTATCATCAGGCTGTGGCAAGGAGCTTTATGGTATCAGCGGACAATGCCCATCTCTGTACATCCAAACCATACAGGAAAAAGGCTGACCCATTGCAACAGGCCTGTTGTCAACAAGGGAGTAGCGTTATCAAGTACAACGCTAACCAGAAATACACCACAGATGCAGTATCGGGAGCGGTATTTAGAGAAATCTGTGCTGAGGCAAAGGTGCCTGTTCAGACCCTTTGTCAACCGTTCAGATGCGGCAGGAGGCTCTACCCTGGCAACATATATCCAATACTCAGGTATCGCTCAATGCGGTAGACATAGGCATGGCACAGTGGGCTATGCATTCTCTTATGAGAGCGGCGGTGTGAAAAGATACCTACTATCTTGAGGCCGCTGATGAAGCAGTTCTTTAAGACGATATAAGTGAAAAGCTGGCATAAATAGGCTGAAAAACATTAAAGTGTTGCTAGAGCAGGGTAAATTATTTTCACTTGCTTTTACTTTTGCTCAATATGAAATTACTCCGAAATTCCAAATCACGTAAAAACATCCTTATATGAATAATTTACTGAAAAACCTAAACTTAAAAATGTAACAGATGCGTGTAACATATCAAAAAGAGTGACCTATAAAACAGATGTTGTGAGATAATAGACTGATAAAACATTTGAGTTTGATTTGTAACTCTATGAATTGTTAAAAGATTAACATTTTTATTCGGCGTTGTTTATATTTTTGGTATAAATAACTAAAAAGCTTGCTTTTTATCTAAAAACATATCGTATTCCCTAAAAAGCTAAACGGAGATCAATTAGCATCTAACTAATAATGAGGAGGGTGAGTGAATGGGAACTTTAGCAATTTCAGTACCACTTGCGCAGCGATTGCACTTGTGCTTTGCCTTGGTCTGGCAAAAATGGATAGGAGGCCTGGACAGTGGAACGGATAGGATGAAGGACATCCGCTACATCCACGAGGGAGCTATGGCCTTTCTTAAACGAGAGTACAAAACTATGGTGGTCGTTGTAGTTGTACTTTTGTGCTAATCGGTGTGCTGCTCATCAGCTGGCTACAGCCGTACTTTATGTGATAGGGTGCACCGCTTTTCAGTGCTTGCAGGCTACTTTGGTATGACAGTAGCAACAAAAAGGAAATGTAAGAACTGCCAACGCAGCAAAAGACGGCGGTATGGTTAAGGCTCTTAAGGTAGCCTTCCGTTCAGGTGCTGTTATGGGACTTTGTGTAACAGGTCTTGGACCTGTGGACTTGGAGTTATCTTGTGGCAATGGAGTAGATGCAGCAGATGTAATCACAGGCTTCTGGACTCTGGTGCCTCTCCATAGCACTTTTTGGACGAGTAGGCGGTGGCATCTCATACCAAGGCAGCAGACGTTGGAGCAGACCTTGTAGGTAAGGTAGAAGCAGGTATCCCTGAGGATGATCAGAAATCCTGCGAGTTATTGCTGACAACGTAGGCGACAATGTAGGTGACGTGGCAGGAATGGGCTCAGACCTTTTTGAATCCTATGTGGGCTCAATCATTTCAGCTATTACTTAGCTGTAGTTATTCCAAAGATTACACCACAGATAGGAGCAGAATTTGCTCTTGACCCTTATATGGGCTCACTATTCCCATTACTTCTTTCAGCTATAGGCATAATCGCCTCAATCCTTGGCATTATGTTCGTAAGAGGTAAAGAAGGGGCAACCTGCGTCAGCACCACTGCAGGAACCCATGAGCGGTATCATAGTTATCAGTTGCTTCATTTGTAATGAGCAAGATGCTCCTAATACCCTACAATCCTGCCATTGCTATAATAGCGGGACTTATAGTTGGTATAGCTATAGGAAAGCTAACAGAGATATATACCCTCAGGAGATTATAAGACAGTTAAAAAGATAGCAGAGCAGTCACAGACAGGCTCAGCTACTACAATTATATCAGACTGTAGGTATATGTACCACTTTGGCCTATTATCTGCGTTGCACAGGTATCCTTAGTTGCCAATGCTTTTGCGGGACTTTTTACGGTATTGCGCTTGCAGCCGTAGGTATGCTTTTCAAACTAGCCATAAGTTGCGGCAGACGCTGACGGTCCTGTTTCTGATAATGCGGGCGGTATAGCTGAAATGTGTGAGCTTCCTCACGAGGTAAGAGATAACAGACAAACTTGATGCTGTAGGCAATACCACAGCTGCTTATAGGTAGGCTTTGCATTGGATCAGCGGCACTTACAGCTCTTGCCTCTTTGCTTCCTCATTCACAGGTGGCAAAGCTTGATTCAATGTTTCCTGATCCTCTTGTACATAGCAGGCCTCTTTATAGGAGCTATGCTTCTTTCCTCTTCTCAGCTATGACCATGAACTCTGTGGGCAGGGCTGCAAATGATATGATAGAGGAAGTAAGAAGACAGTTTAGGAGGATGATAAGGGCATAATGGAGGGCAAGTCTAGCTCGATTATGCAAAAATGCGTAGATATATCAACCGAGGCTGCGCTTAAAGAGATGATACTCTCCGGGACTTATGGCTATAGCGGCCCTCTTGCTGTGGGTATAGTTATGGGAACTGAGGCTCTTGGTGTATGCTTGCAGGAGCCCTCATCAGGTGTGCTTTGCAATCTATGATGAGTAATGCCGGCGGTGCTTGGGATAATGCTAAGAAATATATAGAAGAGGACATTTTGGAGGAAAGGGAAGTGAGCCACACAAGGCAGCAGTAGTAGGTGATACAGTGGGAGATCCTTTCAAAGATACCTCAGGTCCTTCAATCAATATTCTTATTAAGCTTATGACTATAGTTGCAGTTGTATTTGCTCCTCTTTTTGTAGCTATAGGCGGCTTGCTTTTAATTTGATTTTATACCGGTTTAAGCTTGAAAAATGACGGCCCGGTAGCTAACATAAGCTCTCAGATGTTGATAGGTGGTTGTTATATAAGGCATCTGTTTTAATAAAAATTAAGGCAGGTGCCTTAAATTTTGTGTTCGATGCTGATTAGTAGGGTTATATGAATCGACTAGTGACGCTCCGAATGATAACATTTCAGACTCTGCTCCGGCATCCGCTCTGCCCGCCTAATGCGCTCAGCTAGGAATTTATCATTCGCTGATGACATGACGGCTGAAAATAATAGTTATGGGCTACATTAACAACCTAAGTGACGCTCCGAATGATAACATTTCAGACTCGCTCCGGCATCCGCTTCGCTCCGCCCTAATGCGCTCGCTTAGAATCATCATTCGTAGCTGGCACCTTAGCTTTATACAAAAATAACTAGAATACCAAATAAAGACATCCACCCCACCTGCATGTGTGTGATGTGTTTGTTTGTAATCATTCATCAATTAAACAGCCGGAGCTGATAATGCTAGGAGTGCATTGGCTCCGTTCCTGATTTTAGTAGCTTCACAATTAGCAATGGTGATGACATTATTGGTTCACAGTCAGCCGGAACTAATAATGCCTAAGCGAGCGCATTAGGGTTTTTCGTCAACAAAGCCATATTATAACAGCATCTTACAGAAAAACCGGAGCGAGTCTGGACATTTATTAGTGAAGGCGTCACTTAGTCAACTGAGCGAAACATTATGCGCTTATATTTTTGGCAATCGATTAACTGCGGTATATTATCAGCGAAGGCGTGGACTTAGTATGTACAACACATTAGCCTACAACTTAGAAATAAAAGGTACTAATATTGGAAAACAGTAAAAGACTATGTATAATTAGCAGGTAAAGAGGCAAAAATGGAAAATAAAACTTATTAAAGAATTAAGAGAAGAGATATCAGGAGGTGCTCTATTCTGGGATTTGGAAGAGAAGGAAAGCAAAACCAGGTGAGTGGCAAAGGGCGAGGGAGTGAGTGAAATTGCCATTGCAGATCAGAATGATATCAATACCCAGGAAGCAAAGGATATAGTCACTGGAAAGCAGGAAAGTAAGGGACCTCGATATGAAAGTACAATAACGGGAGATGGCTATCTTTTCACACATAGATGAGTTTGACATAGTACTTAAAAGCCCGTGTGGTACTTCCTAAGCCATTTTCATATATGGCGATTATTACTTCAGGCTCAGTATTTCCTAAAGGTATATGGAGGACAGACCATAGGAGTGACAGGCACAGGAAAGAGCACTACCACAACCCTCATTTACCACGAACTAAAAAGAAAACGGCTTTGACACAGTTTTGGTTGGAAACATAGATACCTGCTGGACCATGTGAGATAAAGGATGATACAAAGGTAGTATTTGAGCTTTTCCTGTCATCAGCTGAATACGAGTTATTCTCTCATATGAGAATATATCTAATGTCTTCCCTGAACATCTTGACCACTATCAGCTTTTGAAAAGTACAGAGCTCAAAGGAAAAATATATAGGAATCAAAAGGAGGACAGGCCTCACTGTGGAACAGGGGTTATACCAAAGGAAGGTGATGAAAGTCCAAGGTAACTGTGGTTATGACTTAATAGAGATGATAAGAAGTTTGAAAAATGACGAGACAGCATCACATTTGTAGAAGGTGATTTCATATCCCACAAAACATTTACCTTTGGTATAAAGAGCATGAAAACAGCCTTAAGAGGCTTTCACAATTTTTTGACATAGCGGTAGCCATGTCTGCGCATGACCTTGGCATAAGTATAGATGGCTTTGAGGTCTGCACTAAGGACGTATAAACTCTTCCACACCGTCTTGAATTGTGGGGGAATGTAGATGGGATAAAGTTCTACGACGATTCCATCTCACAATCCTGAGACAGCGATAGAAGCTATGAATACCATAAGTGATACTGATACTATCATCATAGGGGAATGGACAGGGGAATAGACTACTGAGTTTCCTTATAAAATACCTTTGAGAAGTCTAAAGTTCCTAATATTATTCTTATGGAGACTACAGGGCAAGGATTAGGGAAGAGATAAAGATGGGCTACATGGAGCTAAACACCAGATAGGCTTCATCTTGTGGACAACTCGAGGAAGCAGTTAAGTTGCAAAAGAAGATTACGCATAAGGGTAACTGCATAATGAGTCCTGCGGCTGCAAGCTACGGCATATTCAAGAACTAGAAGAAAGAGGAGGCCTTTAAAGCTTGTAAAAGAAGAGTGATCGCAATTTATCAACTTTTATGTAAAGGGCTGATATAAGTAGGAAATTTCCCTTAAAAATACATAGAAAATTTCAGAAAATTAAGAATTGATAATCGCGCTTTTTGTTTTATCATGTGTTTGCAGAGTCATAGGAGTTATTATGCGATAGCGCATCATAGAATGATGGTTGTTAACATTTGACATTGTAATGAGAAGATTGTGAATACTTTTAGGAATGTCGGATTGTTGGGGAAAATAAATAATAAGGATTCAGAAACAAAATGAAAGAAAAGAAGAATTTACACTGAATTATATCTTTGTTCAGGTCGTAGCATGGGTAGTCGCTCCCCTTATGGGTACACTTCAGTTTTTACTTGCAGAAATTTTACCAATACGGAAGTTGGTATAATTTCAGGACATTGTGTAATATCCGCTGTGTGCAAGCTAGGATATCTGCCTATGCGGATAAGGAAAAAGAGCAGTCGGTTAAAACTCTGCTTACGATGATTGCGTGAGCCAGCTTGGCAATGCGGGGGTGCTTTGGCACTTAGCAAACCCATCTCTTCTTAGTGGCGTATAGTATTTGGCGCACTTATCGCTACTGATAGCAGCTAATGGTGCCTCTTACCAACTCTCTTGCTATGGAAATGATGAATCAGGAAGGAGATTAATTACGGAGTTGCACAGAGGAACAGCCTCCTTGCTTTTATGCGGTACTTGCATGAACTCGATGGGGCTTTTGTAAAAGATGATGACCTACATAGTTCCTCATATGCGTACTATGATATCGGCATCTATTCTGCTTGCAGGTACTATTTTCTTCCTTTTTAAGAAGGCTAGGCACCAGGAATCTGTGGAGGCAAGGACTTATGAGACGGAAGCCTTTCTTGAGCGAAAGCACCCTAAACCTGCTATATTCTTAGAGGGCTGTTTGTGCCTATGTAGGCATAACCTGATTAATACATTTTTATATCAGATTGTTATGCTAAAGGGTGAACTCATACCAATACGGGTGTCTGCCTGCTCTGGCTGCAGTATTTGAAATACCTTGTTATGTTTGGCTTTGCTTTCCTCGTCACAAAGAGAGACAGCAGTACCTGCAAGGGTTGGTAGTGTCGGCATTATGCTTAAGATAATTTTCACTTATTGCGCCTAATGTGATGAGCCTCTACTTTGTACAGGTTCTGTCCAGCTATTTGGTTTTGCAACCTTTAGAAGTTGCAACAGTTTACTATGTGCAAACCATGCTGTAGAGGAATGTGATAGAGTTAAAGGGACGAGGCTTATATGACTCATGTCAAATACCCTTGGAATAGTTTTAGCCTTCTCTATCTTGGTGGGCGCTTATAGATATTCTTGCACCAAACGGAATAGCTTGTGGTAGGCTCCATAATTTCAGTGGTAGGCTGTGTATTAGTGTTTTACATCAACTACTAGAGGAAAAGAGGAGGAGGTATGTAGAAAGATTGACAAAGTCTATTTGATATAATATCATATGGATGTGTATACAGAGTATACCGATATGGAGGTTTATGAGATGCCATTTGTGACCTTAGACGAGGGTAAAAGGAAATAGTAGAGACCCACCCTACTCCTTTCCACATCTATGATGAAAAGGGATTAGGAAAATGCGAAATCTGAGCCTCTGAAAGCTGGAATAAAGGGCTCTAAGGAATATTTTGCAGTAGAGGCCACTCCTAATCCATATATTTTAGATATTCTAAAAGATGAGGGCTGCGGAACCGATTTGTTCATCTCTTGCAGAGCTTATGATGAGTAGAGGGCGTGGAATAACAGGAGAGAATATCATCTTTTCTCGTCAAATGTTACCCTGCAGAGAAGAATATGTAAAGGCAAGAGAGCTTGCCATCATCAATCTTGACGATATAACCCATATAGACTTCTTAAAAGACTGTGCAGGCATACCTGAGGAAAATAAGCATGCCGCCTGATCCGGGCGGAGTGTTTAAAGGTAAGCAATGACATTATAGACAATCCAAATGACGCAAAAGTATGGTGACAGACCAAACGCACAGATGTGTTTGAGGCGTTACCGTCTTAAAGGGCTCGTGTAAAGGAATTTGGCACATTCATTCTTGTAAGTAATACAGTAACCAATGACTATTACCCTATGCTATGCAAACAGAGCTTTTATGCTGGCTGTGAGAGCTTAAGGAAAATGGTGATGTTCATATTGGCTTTATTAATCTGCTCGTGGAGAGAGATTGTGCCTTACACAGACCCGGAACAGGAGCCAAATGATATCTTTGTTGTTATAGGTGAGGGAGCAAAAGCCTTTGAAGAAATCCTGGTGCCAAAATGGAATGGGAGAGATGGGAGCACATTCACTGAGCTTGGTAGATTGCTATGCTTGCTCCATACGGACATCTTGGTAACTAAGGCAATCACGAGAAGCAAGATCTACAAAAGAGCATATAGGTGTAGGATGCCTGTGCTGCCAACCCATGAGGCCGGCTGGCGTACGGGGCTATCATCATATAACACGGTGCTTGGTAAGGAAAGATGAGAAGGAAGAGTTTAGAAGCATGATGTGACCGGATCTCTGTGTGTAGAAACAATGACAAGTTTGCAGTAGACAGGATGCTTTCCCCATATTGATATGGGAGACTATACTGGTCATCCACGATACAGTGAGTCCCACGGATTTGCAATGGGCTACAACTACAATGGAAGGCCTGGGATCAGCAGAGCTAAGGACAGAGGCGAGTCGAAAACTTATAAGAAGGGCTGAAACACCTGCGAGTTATTTCATGCTACCTTGGATCATCCGCTGGCAAAACAAAAGTATTTTTCGCTGTGATTTTCTGAAAAGAGTGACCAAAGTAAGGATATTTTGCCGATAAATAAATCAGAGATACTAATTGAACTTGGTTAGGAGATTTATTTATCGGTTAATTTATATCCAAACCAAAACAGATTAATGGGTGTGACACAGGAGTAGTAGACACCTGGACTGAGATTTCAAACGCTTTACAATGTTAGCAAGGCAAAGAAAGCTGAGGCCAGTGGCTACAGACTGAGAGAGGCAGTGACTCGAGTGAAATCTCTGGATGCAGCTAAGACATTTCAGGTAGCAAGGACAGCGTGAATTCTGCTTGATGTCCGTACTGATAAGGTTGCACAGCCAAGTCTGCAATTGAGAACGGTATTTACTCTGTTTCAGATATAGTTGATAAACTTCTAGAGGGACGTTTTAGAATAGAAGATGGCAACAACAATTTGAGGAATATGAGCTGAATGAAGAACTAATTAGGTCCTAGGCGAAGAGGAAAGGATTTGCAGTGAAATCATTCCTCTG